>Ga0153915_10004583_pt1 | contig 12747 bp, 15 predicted proteins | sample Opewatmetagenome_2_FD_107003 | JGI IMG/M metagenome (GOLD analysis project Ga0153915, IMG submission 107003) | Freshwater wetland microbial communities from Ohio, USA - Open water 3 Core 3 Depth 3 metaG | ecosystem: Environmental > Aquatic > Freshwater > Wetlands | place: USA: Ohio, Lake Erie... | reverse complement strand
TTGACATCGAGTATGAAGTTGCCATTGTCAGTGATCACTGGTCCAGCCTTGCCCGCTCCTTGGCGGAGAGCAGGCGAGCCTCCAAGTTGGCTGATCCGAACCGTGGCCGAAGCAAGAGCGACCGGCAACACCTCCACTGGGACGGGACTCTTCGTTCCCAGCTGCTTGACCAGCTTGCTCTGATCCACGATGATGACTAGCTGTCTGGCAGCCTCAGCAAGGATTTTCTCGCGGAGAAAGGCGCCGCCTCCACCTTTGATGAGCGCGAGCTGGGGATCCACTTCATCTGCGCCATCGACCGTGAGCGATACGGTCGCGACGCTGCCGAGACAGTCTACGGCGAGACCTGCCGTGCGAAGTCGGTGGCTCGTGCCATAGGAGCTCGACAGCGTTCGAATGGCTAGCTTCTCCGCCGCCACCTTCTCGGCGAGCAGATCGATGAAAACGTCCACTGTCGTTCCGGTGCCAACACCGAGCGTCATGCCGTCTGTGACATGCTTCAGAGCCGCCTCGGCGGCTCGACGCTTCTGTTCCGTGACCGTCACCTGTCGTCCCCTTCCATCAGCGCCTTTTCCAGCACTTAAAACTATCTCGGACAAGATTCGTCTGAACGGTGTGTTCATTGAGGGAACTGAGCGGAGGACCAGAAAGGAGAAAAGATGGAGCCTCGGGCGGGAATTGAACCCGCGACCCCCGCCTTACCAAGGCGGTGCGCTACCAGGCTATGAGCCTTCTATTGCCCACGACAACAGAAGAATGCCACCGAGGCTTCTAGATGGCGTCTTGTATAGGAAGCAGATAGCTACTAAAAATCTTTCCAACCACTCGAAGAGCTCGCCAGTCCACCCCCTGCACGGTGAGAGAGGTGCCGAGGGCGGGACTTCCGGGGAGCGCGGTGGGCTCCAGTTCGGACCCGCGGCCTCCAGATGGCTCTGGCGCCAGGTGTACAGTATGACCCTGGGTTACCCTATGAGTACCGCCCTCGCCGCAGTGCCTCACTAGCGGCGAGACTGGCGCCCTACCAGGCTGGGCAACCTCGGCAGGACTAGTCGACGAGTTTTTCCTTTTAAGGCTTCTTCTCAGATTCAAGCTCCTTGGCCCCAAGACGAGGCACCGGTGCGCGTGGCTACGCGAAGCAGTTTTAAGCAGCCGCTCGACCTGTGTCAATTGCACGCTAGCGCGGGGGCCCTTCCAAGGGTCAGTTGCCGCACGACTAGGCGGCGGGGGTTTCTCTCGGTAGACCTTACAGCCAAGCCTGGTCAACGGCGCAGGACTTAAGATCCTGTCTCGCAGGAGTTCCCGGGTTCGAAACCCGGCCCCCGCACCTCTTCTCACGATTGGTTCCTTTTCACCAAATCACAGGTAACACTTCAGAAGAGAATTGGAGCCTCGGGCGGGGATTGAACCCGCGACCAACAGCTGCCTTGAGAAGGAAGCTGAACACGAAAGCCGGTCAACTTCGCTCGCCCTATACAAGGCTGCCGCTCAACCACTGAGCTACCGAGGCACCTGAGCGCAAATGAGACATGACCCCTTTTTGACCTTTTTCCCCTCCGAGGCTTCTGCCGTCAATAGTGGAATAACCTTTTTCAACTCCGCTACCTACCACACCTTGGCGGGCCGATGGTCTAGCTGGCCAATGAGCAGTCGCTCGTCGGTCTAGAATGGTATGATTCGAGGTTTGGGACCTCGAGGTCCCGGGTTCAAATCCCGGCCGGCCCACCACTCTTCTCTGACTGACACCATATTTCGAAATACATAAATACCCCCGGCTAGTGGACCCTTCTTGGAACGCGGTCAAAGAAACTGGGAAACACCCGGTCTCGTCAGATCCCGGAAGTTAAGCCGGTTTCGTCGACTCAATTACTGATATCCGCGAGGTGTCGGGAAAGAGACGAACTGCGTTCCACTTCTTTCCGATTCTTGCCCACTCCGCTTCTGAAGCCCTAGGTGTGTGAACCAAAGCTTTTTATGAGACGTTGAAACCGTTCCGGCAGCATCACCGAATGACAGAGTGACGAACCAATGCAGTTACTGACTGACCAGTTCTCTTGGATTATGCAGCTTATATTCATCGTGCTATTCTTCGTCATGTACCTCTATGGAACTCGGCTACAAGCCTACGTCTGGACCAAGCAGGTGGAATCCGCAGCCACTCAACTGGAAGCACTCGCCGCTCAGGGTAAGCAGCTTTCCCTTCGGATGCTTAAGGACCTTGGAGTGGAAGAACGCGAGATCAAGGTGACAGTCGATGATTTCATGGAGTTTTTCACAATCGAGCCAGTCAACTTGGATCCTGCCGGTGTGCTGAGTCGACTGGAGCACCTCCTGGATGTACGTACTCATCGGTACGAGGCAGAGATTGCGCGCGTGGCACCCAAGGCAACGCCGGAGCAGGCGGGTAATGCAGAGAGTGTCCTCTCCGCGGCAATGGCACTGAACTACATCTTCCGCGTTGTACGTCACTTTGTGATTTTGGGGAAGAAGACCAAGAGCGTTTATTCCATCCTGCAAATCCAAATGCAGATGCCTGAGATCATGCGAATCGCTAAGGCGTATTTCGAAGCGGTTCGAGCCTTCGCCGACGGCAAGCCGATTGGCGACGGAATGGGTGCCCTGGCCATTGCACACCTTGCCCGCGAAGTGGAAGCCGGCAAGCCTGAGGAAATCGCCGAGCATACGATTGCCCTATCCGGGAAGTTCGAAGGGCGAAGCTTGCTCTTCGTTCGAGCCAAGGGCTATGGCAGCCAAACAGGCAAGCCTGGCGAGGCCATCCGACTCCTAGTTAATAGGGCTAAGGGCAAAGTCGCCCGGATAATCACCGTGGACGCAGGAATGAAACTAGAAGGCGAAGAAACCGGGCAGGTCATCGAGGGCGTCGGAGCAGCGATAGGTGACCCTGGTCCTGAGAAGTTCAAGATGGAGGATTCCGGGGTCAAGTATGACATTCCCATCGATGCCATCATCATAAAAGAGTCCATTGAAGACGCGCTCTGCCCCATGAAGAAGGCGCTCGTCGACGCCGTGCCAAAGGTTGTCGAACGCATCAAGAATGCGATACGACTGCGTACCAAGAAAGGCGACACCATCGTTGTAGCCGGCATCGGTAACACCATTGGCATCGCCTAGCTCACCTGACTCTGCCCTTCTGGCTGTTTGTAAAGCTTTTTCAGTTGAGGCAGAGGAGGAAATGAGGAGCCTAACGTTGCCTCGATCTCCATACAATTGGGTGGCAATCGGCGGCACATTTGACCGACTGCACAAAGGGCACAAGACTCTGCTCCGCCGGGCCTTTGAGCTCGGACGGAATGTCGTTATCGGGCTAACCACCCAAGACATGGTTCGACATAAGCCCGACTGGGAGTCAATCAGCAGCTATGAAGATCGGGAGACCGAACTAAGGCACTGGCTGGATAATCAGGGGTATGCCGGGCGCTACCTCATCGAGTCATTAGCGGATCCATATGGACCAGCCGTCACCATGCGCGAGCTGGACCTAATCGTGGTCAGCGAGGACACGCTAGCCCGCGCTAAAGACATCAACCAGTTTCGACGGAAAAAGGGGTTTCCCCTTCTCCACATCGCCGTCGTCACTATGGTGGAGGCAGAGGATCACATTTCCATCTCGTCAACCCGAATCCGAGCGGGACTCATCGACCGCGAAGGGAGAGTAATTTACCGAGAAGTCGTAGTGCCATAGTGAAAGGCTTTAAGAAGTCCCAAAACGATGCTCTAGCGGCGATGAAGGGACAAAGCCGCCTTCCGAGGACGGGTCCGAAGTTACTCTGGTGAAGATTCGCGCAAAGGGGCGGCGACACTGGAGCAGCGTTGAGGGCCATGCGGCATGTGACAGGCTCCTACACGATCTTTGGCGCAACGCCAAGAGGTGAGTGGCGGGGCAACCCACGATGCCCACACCTCAACGCCGGGTCGTGCCCTGCTCACCACGCTCAGCATCCTAAGAGAGGACCTGCCAGAGGACCAACGGCGTTCCGCCCACCGAGGACGGCAGGGCGTTAGTGCGTTGAGCAATAGAGCGGGCGGCGACCCATCACTTCTCCACCTTTCAAGCGCTACTACAGAAGCACTCCCAAACCCGCTGGGATCGGTCGTGCCAGGCAAACTTGACACAGGTCGCAACTCGTTCCATCAGTTTCTCTGCCAGAAGCTAGGAGATTCTGTCGCGCATGATTTACTCCCCCGACGCCTCCGGATTCTCGGGCATGTTGCAGTGCTCTGGCTAGAACCTGAGGCAATTCCTGCAAAGGCAAGGATTGGGCAAGTGGTCCTTGAGTTCGATTCAAAGATACGCTCAGTTCTGAGAAGGACCGCCCCGATTTCAGGGCCTTTTCGCCAGCCTGCCGTGGAACTCATTGCGGGGGACGCGCATACGGAAACTGCCTTCAGAGAGAACCGCTGCACCTTTCACCTCGATCCTATGAAGGTCATGTTTTCAATCGGCAACAAAGCGGAGCGCGCCCGCATGAGTCAGCTTGGCGCAGGTGAACTGGTGATTGACATGTTCGCAGGCATAGGCCAGTTCTCCATACCGATGGCCGTGCATGCCCACCCACGATTGGTCCACGCCATCGAATGGAACCCCGATGCCTTTCACTACTTGCAGCAAAACATCGAAGCCAACCGCGTTACGCACCTGGTAACCCCGCATCTCGGCGATACGGGCGTCCTTGCGCCCCAGATAGCCCAGGGAAACGCCGATCGAGTCCTGATGGGATTGATACAGGGGACGACCAGATACTTCAAACAAGCCCTTGCTTGCCTACATACCGGTGGCATCCTTCACGTTCATGAAATCGGACCTCGGCATGATGCAGCCGGTAGAACCGTCGAACTCCTTGAACGCGCGGCGCAGGATGAGCGTCGTCAGGTAACATTGCTGGCAACACGGACGGTGAAAACGTTCAGCCCGGGCTGGAACCACTTCGTCATTGATGCCCGAATCGACGAAGTTACCCAGAATTGAATTCATCGCGTGGCTTTGAACGCCTCGATTTCCTGTTGGAGCCTGTTGGCTTCGGGGGTCTTCTCAAAGTACTCACGGACTGGTCGGAGAAATTCTGCGACCGCCTCCGCTGCAGCTTGCTTCAAGTCCAGTGGGTGGATTGCGCCCTCCGCGTACAGCACATCTAGCTTGTCAGCGCTGTCGATGCTAAGGGGACCCCCGTGCTTCTCAGCGCGATTAATCCGGAGCACAAACCCTTCTTGAGAGAAGAGCAGGTGGCGTACGTAGCCCAGCACCGGGTTGTTGGTCACTACCTTGGCAGGACAGAAGGCATTGCCAAGTTTCTTTCCTATCTCTTTGGGCGAGTCGTGGATAAAGACGGCGTCACCCGGCTTGGACTTCGACATCTTTGTAGCGACCGCCAAGTCCTGGACAGAAACGCCCGAGGCGGCTTCCATTCTGGACGTGCCCGTGAGCCCCACCAGCAACGGCATGTGAATGCCTACCGGCTTCCATGGAAGTTTCAGCTTCTCCGCAACCTCGCGAGCCAAAACGTGAGCCCGTCGCTGATCCATTCCGCTGAGACAAATCTCGTATTTCTGACTGATGATATCAGTTACCTGCAAGCATGGGTATATCAGCTTCGAAAAGTCGATTACCGCTTCTTCTTCGCTGCGACCCATAATGTCTGTTGAGCGACGGATCCGGGCCAATGTTAAGCTCTTCGCGACGCGAAGGACATCCTCCCAGTATTCAAGCCGTTGCATGAGATCCTCAGCGGTGATGATGCGCACCTTACGGAGGTCTACGCCCAAGGCGGCGAAACAGTGCCGGAGGTAGTCGCCACAACGTCGAATCCGATTTATGTCACCCCCCAGTTTGTCATTGATTTTGGCGTGCCACGTTGCGAGCAGGATGTCCATCCGAACATCCAAATCCACAAGTGTGCGTAGCTTCTGGACCCAGACGCACCACCCAATGTGAAAGAGCCCACTCGGTTCGACGCCAATGTAGCCTCGGGGTTTCTCCCTTCGGGCGAGGAGTGTTGTCAACTCTTCAACGGTTAGAATCTCCTCGGCGTGACATGCAGCTTTGGCGGCATCAGGAGGAAGTTCCGGCACCTGAACCACGTCCACTTCTCTCGGGCATGCTGAGTCAATATAAAAGTTAACCGATAAGGCCGAAACCGGGACCCCCGATGCACATGTGGAGCTCTTGGGCGTAGTTTTGCGCGAAACGAATAAAGCGGCAGCCACGGAGAACAGATTGACATGCCGATTACCGACAGAGCATTGACCACCCGCCGGCTGCTCGAAGAGCGCTTCCAGCGAGGAGTCTCGCTCCTCACGGAACTGTCAGAATCGGGAGTTCCGATCGCTGTCGAGGGAACGAAAGATGTGGCCGCCTTGCGGCGCCTCGGGCTCACAGGACCGATCTTTAAGCTCGGGCGACACAGCATCCTGACTCTGGCTGACGAGCTTGTGCAATACGGCAAGCTGCTGGTGCTCTTCGACTTCGATGACCGCGGCGAAGAATTGGCTCGGCAGCTAGCCGAGCAACTGCAAGGGCGTGGAACCGCCATTCTGGAAGAGATGCGTCGAAAACTACGGCGCGCGTTCTGTTGGAAGGCACGCGTAATCGAGGGACTGAAGCTCTCGGAGGGCAGCAGGAAAGCCGCAAAGCTTTAATTGCCGCCTTCCTGTGTTTCTTTGCATCAAGCTTACAGCTTTCAACCTAATCCATAGAATCTACTATGACACAGCAATCGTGGCGTTCGCAACCCAGCAGCGCCACTCATTATCTCCACCAGAAGTGGAGTTCACTCAGGATGTGATGATTACGGGACCAAAAGGAGAAGACACTGGTACTACGAAATATTGTATTCGTGGCAAGATTGAAATTGATGGCGTCGTAGAAACCCCAGACGTTGTCGGTGCGCTCTTCGGCCAAACAGAAGGCCTACACTTCATATCTCCGATATGAAGGGGCAATCGGCGAAGACTTAGACCTAAGAGAACTGCAACAGTCGGGGCGAATCGGCCGCATCAAGGTCGACCTTCATTCTGAAGCAGGCAAATCCCACGGGACTATAGTGATTCCGTGTAGTCTTGACCGTACCGAGACAGCTATTCTAGCCGCCGCTCTGGAGACCGTTGATCGCGTTGGACCTTGCGCAGCCAAGATTACCCTCGAGAAGCTCGAGGATGTTCGCGAGGAGAAGCGACGACGAATCATCGACCGTGCAGTGGACCTGCTGCGCGTTTGGGAAGGCGAAGTCTCGCCCGACTCCCAAGAGGTCACCGACATGGTGGTCCGCGAATCCCGAACCGCAGGCATTACCAAGTACGGGAGTGAAGCCTTGCCTGCCGGACCGGCTGTGGACGAGTCGGACACGATAATCATTGTTGAGGGTCGCGCCGACGTCTTGGCTCTGCTCAGAGCAGGAATCAAGAACGCCGTCGCTGTCGAAGGCACCAGCGTTCCGAAATCCATCGCGGATTGGACCAAGAACAAGACGGTCATCGCCTTTCTAGACGGCGACCGAGGTGGCGATCTCATTCTCAAGGAACTGGGGCAGGTCGCCAAGATTGACTTCGTCGCCCGAGCACCTACCGGGCGGGAAGTTGAAGAGCTGAGCCAAAAAGAGATCATCAAGGCGCTACGGAATAAGATCCCGGCCGCTCAGGTCATGGAACAAGTCAAGCGAAAGGTCGCTGCCGAGGCAGCACCTGTCATTCCCGCAAAACGGGGAGCACGTCGTCCCGCACCGCAGAAAGTCAAACCGGCGCGTCGAGGTCCCTCCCTCAAAGCTGTGCCCGCCAAAGTCATGCCTGTCAAGAAGCCAATCGCCGAGATTGTGAAGCCGAAGCCATTCATTGTGCCTGAGCCTGTGCGTGAAGCCGCTCTGCGAATTCAGCAAACGATGATGGCTCTGGTTCTCGACAAAGACTTCAAGAAACTGAAAGAGACCCATGTAGCTGAAGTGGCCACGGATTTGCAGAGCATAGAGCATGCCGCCACGGTCATCTTGGACGGAGTTGTGACTCAGCGCCTTGTTGACATTGCTGAGGACCGCGGAGTAGACCTCATCGTCGGTGCACGCATGGGCAACATTGTGAAAAAGCCAGCAAGAATGAGAATTCATACTTTCGATGCCCTGTGAAAGCGTGGACAAGGCTCAGACGAGGCAGCAAGGCTTAAATAGTGAGGTACTGCAGATTCGCCCCGACCGTAGCTACGGGAGCGTGCACTAGTGACGCAGATGAACACTCGACTCATCCGCATCCTTCAATTCGTAGGCTTCTTGTTCGCTCTCGGCGCCGGCTTTGTGGTCGTTCTGAACGTCGTGACCGACCTTCCCTGGGATACCATCGCAGCGCTGTTCTTCACCGCCTACCTTCTACTGTGCGGCGTTTCCTTCGGCGTCGCCGGCCTTATGGCGGAAAACCCAGACCAGACTACTAAGTTGTTCAGCCAATGGCTGACTGGCTCGCTCGTAGTACTAATCCTAGTTATCGCCTTGTACGCCATACTTTAGGAGCAAAAAGGATGGCGCAGTCCACGAGTATCATTGCGGGCGTCCGTCCCACGCGTATGGAGCTGCTGATACTCAAGGACCGTCGAGATCTCGCGGCACGCGGCTACGAGTTGCTTCGCGAGAAACAGGATGCTCTAGTCCGCGAGTTCTTCGCAATCCTCTCTGAGGCGAAGAAGCTGAGAGAGGAGATGGAATCGGCAGTAGGCCATGATTTTGCCTCCCTGATAGAAGACAAGCTGGTAGAGGGAGGGACCAAGCTCGAAGAACTGGCACTTGGGGCCAAGAGCTTCATCGAATTACAGGTTGCCACTCGCAATGTGATGGGAGTAGGCGTACCCATTTTCCGGGTAACCCAGAAGGAAGCCCAACGTCGCATTCACTACAGCCTCGCCGGCACCTCAGCTGCAGTCGACGAGGCGGCGCAGACCGTCCGCGATGCGCTGGGCAAAATCGTGAGACTGGCAGAAGTCGAGGCGACGGTCAAGCGGTTGGCGGGAGAGATAGAGAAAACCAAGCGGCGCGTCAATGCCCTCAACTATGTGGTCCTGCCACGCATTAACAACACAATCCGCTACATCGAGTTAATGCTCGAGGAGCAAGAACGGGAAGACCTGTTTCGGATGAAGCGCGTCAAGGCCATGCTTGAACGTAAAGAAGCCGCTGGTGAAATCCTCTAGCCGCCGGTAAGAGCGATTATCGCTTTCGCGAGATTCCCCTTAGCTTCGCGAAGGGCATGACGAGCTTCTTCTTCCGTCACGTTCGCTTGATTCGCGACTAGCTGGACATCCTCTTCCGTGAATGGTTCGGGTGGCGAGGTCGGCGTTTCGCCGGTTGGACCGGCAGTAACGGTCAGCGCTCGTTCAACCGGTTCGCCGACGACCTGGTAGACGTTCTCGCCTTGTGCCTTCATCGTGACGACTTGGGGGTTGGTTAGAACCAGTTCTTTGTCAGGCAAGCGAATGAGAACTTCGCTCACGCCGTCCAGTTGCTCGAAATCGACGCCCATCCGACGCATCTGCCGCTCCATTTGTCGTCGCTTCACACGAGTCTTCTTGATCTTCATCTTCTATCCCTCGTGACTCGATTGCTACGCTTGGGGCAAGATTGGAGCATTGCTCGGGAACGCCAGTGCCAGCTGTGTGATTCCTCAAGCGGCGAATACTGGTTTCCTGAGAAGTAGAAGAGAGGGGCTTTTCTAATTATCGCTCACGAATTGGCGTGAGTCTGGTCGTCACTTCCGGTATTGGTTGAAGGATGAGCCTACCTGATGCTGTGACGAGTCCGCACAGCGACCCCTCGAGTAAGGTCGAGCATTTCTTCCGGGCAGAGATTGGCTTTGCCGACTGCCAGCAGCGAATCGGCTTCATCCACTACGAGCACCTCGTCGCCAGCCCGCAGCCTGAGATCAACTTGCGTCACATGCTTAGCGAAAACACTCCGACCCTCTGCGACTAGAGGAGCAGCCTCCATCGTAACCACAACTCTGAACCGAGGGGCTGCCGCTGCTTCGTGGAGCCGCCGAGCTCCCCAAATAGTCAGTGCAATACGTCCATCGCGCGGACGAATCGTGGCCAGCGTATTGGACTTGAGTGAAATCCGACGGATCTGCCCTGTACGTTGAGAGAACTGAAACTGGCATTCATTAGGGAATAGGGCTTCGCCGATGGCTTCATCAAACTGGTAGTTGGCGATTCCTCTTGCCTTGAAGAGGGGGTCGATAATCGGCGTGATCAATCCCTCGGATGGACGAGCGCTTTAGCCGTAGATGGCGGCGTGCTCATCCTCGTCGCCGACATTGCCTAAAACTTTGGTGATTGCCGCGTCGAAATCTCGGCAAGTCACGGTGTCTCGAAGCTCGCGGATGGCGAACATGCCAGCTTCAGTGCAAATCGCTTTCAAGTCTGCTCCGGTTGAACCTGGTGTCTTGACGGCCAGCTCTGCAATCTCTACATCTGAGGACACATGCATCTTTCGCATGTGAATCCGGAGGATTGTCTCTCGTGCAGCTTTGTCGGGGAATGGAAACTCGATGATTCGGTCGAAGCGACCTGGGCGGGTTAGAGCAGGGTCGAGTATGTCAGGGCGGTTCGTTGCGGCGATGATTCGCACATCGCCTCGCGGATCGAATCCGTCCAACGTGCTCAGGAGCTGCATGAGTGTGCGTTGCACTTCTCGGTCGCCGCTGGTGGCAATGTCAAGCCGGCGAGCGGCGACTGCATCGAGTTCGTCGATGAACACGATGCTGGGCGCATGCTTCCGTGCCATGTAGAAGATTTCGCGAACGATTCGAGCGCCTTCCCCAATGAACTTCTGGACAAGCTCGGATCCAATGACGCGGATGAAAGTCGCTTTCGTCTCGTGGGCGACCGCCCGTGCAAGGAGCGTTTTTCCCGTTCCTGGGGGGCCGCAGAGTAGTACGCCCTTGGGAGGTTCGATGCCGACTCTCTCGAACAACTCGGGGTGTGCCAGCGGGAGCTCCACAGTCTCACGTATCTCTTCGATTTGTTCCTTCAACCCGCCGACATCGCCGTATGTGACATCAGGCGTCTCCTCGACGCTCATAGCTCGCACAAAGGGATCTATGGATGTGGGAAGCACGTCAACGACCGCGAGCGTACGCTGATTCAACGCGACTCTTGCGCCAGACTCGAGCTTCCCCCCAACGAAGGTCTCTGGATAGCTTACCACGAACTGAGGACCAGTACTGCTCTTGACTACAACTCGACCATCGTCAAGCAGATCGATCACCGTCGCGGCAACGAGTGGCGGCTGCCGTAGTTTGTTCATTTCCGCCTGGAGAATTCGCACCTCGTTCTCAAGCCGCATGCGTTCAGCCGATAGATGCTCCCTCTCGAGCTCGAGGTCGCGCACTCGCTGGTCTAGGAGGATAGCCTTCTCGGCAAGGGTGACGTAGTCGTCTGTCGAGACCGACTTTTTGCGGGAAGCAGCAGAATCGCTCATAGCAGTTGTCCCTTCCCAGTGCGTGCTAAAAGCTTTTGTGCCTCCCAAGGAATGCTGAGCCAACGCCCTTGGGGCACACGGGAGACAAGGCAAACTTTTAGTTTGTGGCGGGCTACAAGCACTCCGGGAATCGGCGTTATGCCAACATGTGAAGTCTGCGGTCGAGAGGTACAATCAGTACAGGAAGTCACCCTTGAGGGCGCGAAACTCCTGACCTGTAGCCGTTGCGCGAAACTCGGTCAGCCCGTTCAAAAGTCTCAGCCCGCACAGGCCCCCCCACGAGCCGCGCCTCCGGATTACACGGACTCGGCGCGTATTCGTGCACCGCCTCTGCACCGTGAGCCTATCAGACCTAGACGAGCTGAACGCGAGATAGTTCCGGTTGAGAACTTCGCAGCTCTGGTTCGCAAAGCGCGTGAGCAACGTGGACTATCTCATAAGGAGGTTGCCCGCCAGCTTAATGAACGCGAATCGGTCATCGCAAAGCTCGAGACGGGGAAGATGACCCCTACAACCAATCTGGCTCGCAGGATGGAGAGGCTCTTCAAGTTGACTCTACTGGAGGAAGCTGAGTCTCTTGACATGTACCCGGGTAAGCCTTCATCACCAACCACATTCGGCGACGTTGTCGAAGTCCGGAAGAAGAAGCCGACAACGTAAAGCCAAGAACCATCCGCGTCTTGGTCTAAATCGATAGTGAAGGGCGTTCCTCGATGACACCACCCGCGTGGCGCATCGTAGTACTCCGGTTGGAGCATCGACCCGAGCGCGACAAGCGTTTGACGACGCATCTGGGACTAACAGCCCGAGCTTTTGGTGCCAAAGCGTTCTGGGTCTCGGGCGTTCCAGACCAGAAGATTGCCGACGCGCTGCGACGAATCTGCGGGCATTGGGGAGTCCAAGGCTTCGAAGTCCGAATGGGCGTTTCGTGGCGTGACCAGATTCGGACATGGAAACGCAGCCAAGGCGAAGTTGTTCACCTCACCATGTACGGAATTCACGTGGACGATGCTATTGCAGAGATTCGGGCGTCCCCCCGAGACAAGCTAATCGTGGTCGGTGGGCCCAAGGTCCCAGCGGAGGTTTTTGACTTGGCAGACTACAACGTTGCCGTCGGCCACCAACCTCACAGCGAAGTTGCTGCTCTCGCGGTTTTCCTTGACCGCCTATTCCAAGGAAGTGCCCTTCGCGAGCTTCCAGACGACGCACAGTTTGTGATTGAACCGATGCGACGCGGAAAACGGGTACGAAAGCGGCAGCCGTGACGAAGACTCGGAAACCTACA
>Ga0153915_10004582_pt1 | contig 12748 bp, 10 predicted proteins | sample Opewatmetagenome_2_FD_107003 | JGI IMG/M metagenome (GOLD analysis project Ga0153915, IMG submission 107003) | Freshwater wetland microbial communities from Ohio, USA - Open water 3 Core 3 Depth 3 metaG | ecosystem: Environmental > Aquatic > Freshwater > Wetlands | place: USA: Ohio, Lake Erie... | reverse complement strand
GAGAAAGCTCAAAGAAAAGGATTGGCTGGATTAAGTCGCAGCGGGGCCGTGCTGAGATGATTCCTGATTTCCCGAGCCTCAAGCTGTTAAAACTGGCGCGCTAAGCGACTTTTTTGCGCAGATCTTCGAGCATCTTTTCGGGAGATTCCTTGTTAAGGATGCGGCCGAACTGGCTGCGATAGTTGGCCACCACGCTGATGTTTTCGATGACAAAATCGTAACACCACCATTGGTTGTTCTTGAAGATCAAGCGGAAGTTGATCGGAGTCTCGAGCTTTTCCGAGATGATCTTGGTGTCGACTTCGACGCGGTTATCGCCGAGCGGTCTTTCTTTCCCGATGACGATGTCCTGGTCCTTGTAGGATAGGATCTCGTCCATGTAGAGTTTTTCGAGGAGCGCTTTATAAAGCTGTGTGAACTCCGTTTGCTGGTCCGGTTTCAACTTGTCCCAGTACCGGGACAGGGTGCTCCTCGAAAGCTCGGCATAATCAAAGGTATTATCGAAAATCGCCCGCAGCCGCTTTTTTTTGAGCTCCTTGGCGGATTCGCTTTTAAGGGCCGGATCTTTGAGCACCGCCAGCACTTGGTTTATGCGCGATTTGACCGTGTCGACTCCCGAGTCGGCATGGACCTGAACCGCAACCATTAAGAGAACGAGAAGGCTCAATCCGGTACGCAATTTTCTCATTGGCTACCTCACTTTTTTTCCTTGGTTGGCTTTTTCTCCACGTCTCCGAAAGCGTATTTGCTGATGAGCTCCATGAAATCGACGGGCGGCTCAGTGTCGGTGATGGTGCCGCCGGCCTTCAACAGGCCGCCGCCGCCGCCGGCGTCTATTTTTATGTACTTGTCGCCGAGCAAGCCGTTGGATTTGATCGAGGCCATGGCGTCTTCGTAGACCTTGACGCCGTTGCCGATGCGCAGCTCCACCACCGCCACCTGATCTTTCTGATCCATGGTAAAACCGGCCACCCTGCCGATCTGCATGCCCAGCATCTCCACCGGACTGCCCACCTTAAGCCCGGACACCGAGGTGAACTTGGCGAACACGGGATAAGAGCTGTCGCCTAGGAAGGAAACCTCCCCGAGCTTCAACGTCAGGTACGCCACGCAGAGAAGACAGATCAGTACAAAGATCCCAATGGTGGTTTCCAGCGAGTACTTTTTCATGGCGAGGGCCTCCGCATCTTATGCCAATGGCTAGCAATCTTCATATCAAGAAGGACGTAATCACATAGTCCCCGACCAGCACCACCACGCAGGAGATTACCACAGCCGCGGTGGTGGACAGGCTGACGCTTTTGGCGCCGTGGGCCTCCGCGCGCATGTGGGTGAAATAGCCCTGGAAGCTGCAGATGGTGGAGACCATGACTGCAAAGATCAGCGCTTTAAGAAAGCCGCCCATGATGTCCTTGGTGTCCACCCCGGCCTGGATTTGATCGAGGTACATCCCGGCGTTTATTCCGAGCAAAATGACCCCGGTAAAGTAGCCGCCAATGATGCCCATGACATCGAACAGGGCGGTCAACAGGGGAAAGCTCAAGATCGCGGCGGCGATCCTCGGGCTGACCAGGTAACCGAGGGGATTGATGCGCATGGTCTGGAGCGCGTCGATCTGCTCGGAAATGCGCAGGATGCCGATTTCCGCAGCCATGGAGGAGCCCGCCCTGGCGATTATCATAATCGCCGTCATGACCGGCCCGAGTTCTCGGATCAAGCCCAGAGCCACGGCATTACCTAGCATACCCTGGGCGCCGAACTTCGCCAAGGCATAATAAATTTGCAGCGCCATGACCATGCCGGTGAACAGACCGATCAACGATACGATGGCCATGGTTTTGGCGCCGATATGGGACAACTGCTCAAAGACACGGGGCATCTGGTTGCGCTGGAAAATCTGCGCGCAAGCCTTCGCGAAGAAGATGGTAGCTGCGCCGATGTCGTTGATCCAGCTTATAGCGACCCGGCCCAATGGAGCGAACGGTGACGGCATAGAGGGTTACTTGGCTCCGGCTCTACGTTTCCCGGATGGGCTGTGCGCGTGAATTTCTTTGGAATCCATGATTAGCTTTCCCCGATTCCCAAGTCCGCGATGCTAGCAGATGTTGCGGAATGCGCGCAATGGGGCCCCTTCTGTATTTTCGCGGCGAAACCAGATACCTTGTCACGCGATCGGGACCCATGCGCCCAGGGGGATTCCTATGAGATGCCCAAGTTGTCAAGTCGAACTTGCTGGAGAACCGAAATATTGCAGCGAGTGCGGATCTAGCATACAAGCAGACGCGCCAGTTCAGTCTTCCGCCTCCGGCTCAGGAATCGCGGCTGCCCAGGATTCAACGGCCGGCGGCGAGCGCGCGTGGAAGCCGCCCGCCGGCTTTAGCCGCACGCTCTCCACCGAGCTGGTCGCCAGGCAAATGGAATTGCGCGCCATGGTCAAACTCGGCACGCTGATTCAGAGCCGAACCTACCAGGCCGGAGAAGTCCTGATGCACAAGGGCGAGACCCACAGAGACCTTTTTATCTTGACCCACGGCCTGGTAGAGATATCGAGACAGGAGGGGGAGTCGGATTTCGTCCTGAACGAGATCGAACCCCCGTACATTCTCGGCGAGATCGCCTTTCTATTTGGCACGCCGCGCACGGCGACGGCGACGGCAAAGACGGAAGTCAAAGCGTTCGTTTTGCGCTATGAAGAGTTAAATGAGCTGGCCAAAGATCTCCCGGCGTGGCTTCCGCCCCTGCTGACCTCGTTGGCGAGCGACATAAAATCGCTCCACCACAAGGTCAAAATTGCCGAGAAAAAGATTTTGGAGCCGGAGAAACAAAGCAGGCCGCGAACTTAGGACAGAGGAGGAATTGTGGGCGAGCCGCTGATAGTATTCAAAAACGTCACCAAGAGTTTCGGCGACCGAACGATCCTCGACCGGGTCAATCTGGAAGTCCGCGACGGCGAGGTAACGACCATCATCGGCAAAAGCGGCACGGGCAAGAGCGTGCTGCTCAAGCACATGATTGGGCTGCTCGCGCCCACCGAAGGAGAGATCCTGTTCAGGGGCCGGCCCGTGGAGTCGATGAGCCGGAAAGAATTGGACGAATTGAGGAGCCAGTTCAGTTACTGTTTTCAAAACAACGCCCTGTTCGACTCGCTCACGGTCTTCGAGAATATCGCGCTGCCGCTGCAGCAAACCACCCGCATGAGCCGGCAGGAAATCGAAGGCAAGGTCAGGGAAAGAATCGATCAACTGGAGCTTTCGGAGGTGCCGCACAAGTATCCCTCCGAGCTTTCGGGCGGGATGCAAAAGCGGGTCGCCCTGGCGCGCGCGCTGATCACGGATCCGAAGATCGTCCTTTTCGACGAGCCGACCACCGGTCAGGATCCGATCCGAAAAAACGCCATCTTCAGCATGATCGTGCACAACCAGAAGAAATTCGGCTTTACCACGATCATGATCAGCCACGACATTCCCGACGTGTTCTTTATCTCCGACCGGATCCTCGTCCTTTATGACGGCCAGATCATTTTTCAGGGACCCTACGAGGAGATCGACAAGCTGCAGCATCCCATGGTCGATGAATTCGTCAAGAGCCTCGAGCATTTCCAGGACGAGCTGACGGGCCTCTACTCCAAGAAGACCTTCACCAAGGTCTATGAAAACGCGGTGAGCCACAAGCAGCCGGGGGAAAATCTTACCGTCGCCGTGTTCACCGTCGCCGACCTCGATGGCGTGAGCGAGAATCTGGGGCATACGGCGGCCCAAGAGATCGTACAATCCCTGGCGGTATACGTCAGTAAGCACTTCGGCGACGTGGGGATTTCCAACCGCTCCGGCAGGGATCGGATCGTGACGATCCTGGCCTTTACCGGACGCGACGCCGCTGAACGCTTGATGGAAAACCTCGCCGGTGATCTTAGCCAACGGGGACTCATCGATATCCAGGCGGAAGCCCATCCCGCGAAGCCTTATACTTTGTCCATCCTTGGCGGATTGGCCGAAGGAAAAGCCGGCGAGGATATAGACGTCATCGCCGCAAGGGCCCAAGCCCAACAAAAAGAGATCGCGCGCTTTCCGTGCGGCTTGCCCGGGTGAGGAACGGGGATCGGCCTCCGGCTGAGGCACTTCCGCTGAAAGCCGACGGCGGAACGCCGACAACTGTCAAACCATCACGATCTTGGCGGGAGCGAAGCCGTTAAAATTGGCGACGGCGCTGGCGGAAGAATAGGCGCCGATATTTTTCACGTAGACCACGTCGCCTACGTAAAGCTCGGGGATTTCCACGTCGAGCGACAGCGTATCGAAGGAGTCGCAGGTCGGCCCGGCCAGCGCGCTCAAGAACGTCTGCCCGCGGCGGAGCGTCTTGAATTCATACTTGCAGTGATCAAAAACCATTCCTGAAAAGTCCCCGTAGACCCCGTCATTCAAGTAGTAATAATTCTTGTTGCTGCGGAACGCTCTGCCGGTGACCTGGGTCACCAGGATGCCGGCCGGCCCCACCAGGAAGCGGCCCGGCTCGGCGATGAACTGAACTTTCTTGTCGAAGAGCCGGCGGATCTGCTTGCGGATCTCGAACGCCATGCGTTCGAAATTGACGCCGATCTCGTCGTCGAAGTGCTGGATGGGAAAGCCGCCGCCGATGTCCATGATCTTGAGCGGCACGTCGTTTTCCTTGGCTTCGTTGAAAATATTCGCGGAGATTTCCAGCGCCTGCAGATAATTTTCCACGTTCTTGGATTGCGATCCGACGTGGAAGCTCAAACCCGCCGGTACCAGGCCGAGGGAGCGCGCCTTGCGCAAAATGGGATAGGCGTTTTCCGGGTCGGCGCCAAATTTGAGCGAAAGGTTGACCATGCTTCCTTCGTTGCCCACCTTGATGCGCAGCAGCACATGCGCCCCAGGAAACTGCTCGGCGATCTTGTAAAGCTCCGGCTCGTTGTCGAAGGTCATCATGCGCACTTGGCGCCGTCGCGCCGTGACGATGTCCTCGGCCGACTTGACGGTGTTGGCGAAGATAATTTTATCTCGCGGGGCGCCGAGGGAAAGCACCAGTTTCATTTCCGCGGCGCTGGCGACGTCGAAGCCGGCGCCCAGTTTGACAAAGGTCTTGATAATCCTGGGGTGCGGGTTCGCCTTGATGGCGTAATAGGGCGTGACTTCGGGTAAGCATTTGCGAAAGCGCTGGTACTGCCTTTCCAAAACGCCGCGGCGAATCAGCATGAACGGCGTGCGATGCTTTTTCAGCATTGCGCGGATCAGATTTTCGACGCCGCTTAAGTCCGATTTGGCTTTCGCCGGCTTCGGACTAGCGGACAGGTTTGGCGCTGGTATAGGCACGGTTTCTCTCCGCGTGATCGACCAGAAACGTGGTGAACTGCCAGACGTCCTCCTCGGCGGGACGGGGAATATCGAAGCGAGTGAATTGGGTGTTCAAATTGTTAAGCGGCGTCCAGTCCACCGCTTCGGAAACGAACGGGCTGATGTAGGGGATGCTGATTTTTAAAATCGACCCGTGATCGATGTCGTCGGGCAGGCAGACGCCGCGTCGCGGATTCTCGATCATCCAGATCGCCGCCGCGACGACGGAGATCGCCACTTGGAGCGTGGTGGCCTGCTGGTGCGGAACATGCTTGCGCGCGTCGTGGATGCTCAAAAGGCTGCCGCACCACCAGGATTTGAAATCGTGGCCCATCAAAAGCACGCCGAGCTGATCCTCGCCGTCGATGATCTCGTCGCTCATGATGCGCTGGTTTTCCTGCAGTTGGTACTGGCGCATTTCCAGCTCGTGCAGCGAATTGATGGCGACGTCCGCCGGGCAGTAGGCGTAGTGAACCGTGGGGCGGTACACGGCCTCGCCGTCTTGCCACACCGTCAGACGGTCGGAAATGCTGAAGGCCTCGCCGTGCCGGATCACCATGCCGGTGATCTCGCCGCAGGGCACCCAGGAGCGCACCCAGGTCTTCATGCCGAGGGTGCGCAGGCAGATTTGATTTCTCGGCCCGGTCTTGTGGAAAAAGGCGTTCTCCGGGACGTAACGCTCGTGCGTGCCCCAGCCCAGTTCGGCGGGCGCCACGCCTTCCTCGAAGAAGCCTTCGATGCTCCAGGTGTTGACGAATTCATTGACCCGCTTGGGTTGATCGGTGACCTGGGTATCGCGCTCGCTGATGTGGATGACTTTGACGTCGGCGAGCTGGGCCAGCGCCGGGAAATTTTTGTCGGCGAGAGCTTTTTCCAAGCGCGGACGCCGCGCGTCTCCCGGTTTCTCGTTTAGAATTTTCTCGGCGATTCCCAGCAGGGCATGTTTCGTAAAATGGGAGACGAGGCCCGGATTGGCGCCGTGATCGACCACCGCCGACGTTCCTTTGTTGTCGCCCCACTGCTCGATCATCTTCCGCATGGTCATATGACGGTGGTAGAGCGTGTATTGGGTCGGGTCGTTGCGCTGCGAATCCTGGTAGGGATTCCACACTTCGACGGAGGTGTTGACGTAGAGCACCTGGCGGTCGCGGCACCACTGGAGCATGGCGTTGCACTCGATGTTCCAGGCGAGATCGATGATCAGATCGCCGGGACCGACGTATTTGGCCAGCAGTTGCCGGTAATTTTCTTCCGTCACGCGGTCGAAAACATAATTGACGCCGCGTTCCAAAGCATCTTTGACCCGCCGGCGGTTATCGGCGAAATCCATGATCGTTATATTTTTCGCGGGCATGTCCATGAATTTCAGCACCAGCGGCACGGCGCATTGCGAAACCGAACCGCAGCCGATGATGAGTAATCGTCCATTAAACTTCATGCAGAACTCCGTTCAACTGAGAGGGATGAGCGGAAGCTACCGGATGACGGGCCCTATTTCAACTCAACGACGGCGTATCAAACGGCGGCGGTAGGTGACACGGGGGTGGGTGTGAGTACTGATGTAGTTCCCACGCGCCCGATGCCCCCGCCGGTCAGCGCCAGTCATGCTTTGGATACCTGCGCTGCAATTGTTGTTTGAGCTTCGGATAGGTTTCACGCCAGAAATCGGCCAGGTTTTCGGTTACCTGCACCGGGCGGTTATTGGGCGCGAGCACTTGAATGCGGACGGCAACGCGGCGTCTGGCGATTCGTAGCGCGTCTTTGACGCCGTACAAGTCCTGGATGCGCGCCGCAATCGTCGGCGGACCGTCGATGGAGTAGACGACCTTCACGATGCGGCCGGCGGGCAACGCAATCCGCTCGGGCGCATGCTCCTCGACACACGCCTGTTGCTGGCGGGTGAGCCACGACTTGACGACGGGCAAAATCGGGCGATCTTTGATTTCGTTGTAGCTAAACGCGCCCTCGCAAATGTCCTCGATCATGACGGCGCGGTCCTCCGCGCCGATGGCCGGCAAGGTCAGCTCCGGCATCCATTCGCGTAACCGATTAACGCGCAGGATCCATTGTTCCACCGACTCGTTCCAGTTCTCCAGGGCGCAGCGACCGGCGGCAACTTCGCGCGCCAGAATACTCGCCGCTTCGTCAGCCGGTGGATTGTCTATGAGTTTCTCTTCCAGAACCAGATCGCGGAAGCGCGTCTCCTCCCGGGCAACGACTCGCTGCAACGTCGGGTCGTAGGCGACGGCATGGACTTCCTTGAAGTCGTTTGGGAATAGCTCGCGCAACCACTCTTCTTTGACCGCCGTGGCGAGATTCAACACGACGTTCAGTGACCGGTCCCTGCCGCCGCCGCTTTCCACCTCGCGCACCTCGGAGACGACGAAGAGAGGCGCTTTCACGACGCTCTCGCGGGCCAACACCCCGCGCCGGCCATGGACCAGCTCGCAGCGTCGCGAGCCGGCGTCCAGACGCTTGGCGAGATGGTCGGAAAAACCCACCAGCACGCAACGCTGCACGGCGTCTTTGGCCTCTTGCGCAACCGGCTTCTCGCTCGTGTCCAAGCCTTCCTCTGCGGCGATGCGCAGAAACTGCTCGAACAACGGCCCGACCTGACGCGCCGCTTGCGCGTGAATTCCCATTCGGCGGCAGCGCTCGATTTGATAACCATGGCGCTCGGCGTAGCGCCAGGCACGCATCAACATAAAAAAATCCGACTCCGTCTCATCAGTGAATGAATCGTCGCGCGGGTCGTCAATATGTTTTCCTTGCTGGCGCGCGAGCAAGTCCCGCCCTTGGGTCAGGGCGGCGATCAACGCGACCGCGCGCACGCAGCCATAGTCCTGGGCGGCGAGCAGCATGCGCGCGTAGCGTGGATGGGCTGGAAATGCGAGCATGCGCCGTCCGAGTGCGGTGATGGTGCCCGTCTTATCGTCAATGGCGCCCAAGTCGGCGATCAGCGTCTCGGCGCGTTCCAGCGCGCGCGCATCGGGCATCTCTAGCCAGTGGAATGTTTTCAAGTCGTTCACGCCGCTCGCTTTGAGCGTAAGGACCACCTCCGAGAGATCCAGCCGTTTCACTTCGGCGAGTTCCTGGGCAGGACGCGTGCTCTGCTCATGCGCTGTCCATAGACGCAGGCAGTGTCCCGGCGCGGTGCGTCCGGCACGGCCGGCCCGCTGGTCGGCGGCGGCGCGGCTGATTTTTTCCACCAGCAACGTGTTGATGCCGCGATAGGAGTCAAAGCGGGGAATACGCGCCAAGCCGCTGTCGATCACCAAGCGCACGCCGTCGATGGTGAGCGAGGTTTCGGCGACGTTGGTGGCGACGACGATTTTCCGCCGGTCATAGCGGGCCACCGCCGCATCCTGATCGCTCGGCGGCAATTCGCCGTGAAGTGGAAACACGACGAACGGTTGGCCGAGCGCGGCGCGTGCCGCCTGCACCGTGCGAGCGATCTCATAGGCCCCGGGCATGAAAATAAGCGCGTCGCCTTGGGGATGCTGGCGCACCAGGCGTTGGAGCTCTTTGACCGCAAGATCCCAGACGGGCGCGTCTCCGCCAGGTTTGGCGAGATATTCGATGGCCACTGGGTGGGTGCGGCCCTCCGACGACAACAGCGCGCAAGGGTGAAGATACTTTTGCACCGTGGCGACATCCAACGTCGCCGACATGACGACGATGATGAGATCGGGCCGTGTCGATTCCTGGATTTCGAACGCGCGGGCCAGCGTGATGTCGCCGTAGAGATGGCGTTCGTGAAATTCGTCGAACAGGATCGCGCTGATACCCTTCAGGTCGGGATCGGCCAGCATCCGGCGCAGCAGCACGCCTTCGGTCGCGTAACAGATGCGCGTGGCGGCAGAGGTGACGTTGTCGAGCCTCATTTGATAGCCCACTTCGCCGCCAAGTTTTGCGCCGCGCGCTTGCGCGACCCACTTCGCGAGCATGCGCGTGGGCAAGCGGCGCGGCTGCAAGACCGTCACCTGGCCATCGCCCAGCAGACCGCCGTCGAGCAGCATCTGCGGCACTTGGGTCGATTTGCCTGAGCCGGTAGGCGCGGTGAGAACCAACCGCTTTTGCGTGGTCAGGGTTTCGAGCAATCGCTGCCCGATTTCGAAGATAGGTAAATCCGGTTTTCCCATCGCTTGAAGTTAACTTAACATAATCGAAGCGGCATTGGACGGCATAAAATATCGGCCAAGTCGCGCCGCCGCCGTTTGAGATGAAGTGAGCCGCTCGAAACCAAAAAATAAGATCAAGGATTTGGAAGCCGGCGGCGGAGTGCTCGAATCCCTGGACGCAAACAGAGATCTGAAAAATTAAGTCACCTGAAGAAGAAAAGACGACGTCAGCGCCAGCACAAGCAGGCAGGTCCAGTGCATGAGCAAACAAGGTAATACACTCTCCGAACGCTCCCGCGCCATACCCGAACTAATGCCAAAGAGCAGGGCGCCGGCAAACGTCAACTCCGAGCCGGGGGAAAAGAACGGAAGAAACTGAGGAAGGGACCAGAGAGCGTAGAGCACGCTGGAGATAAAGACCGGCCAGGAAAGAAACCACGGACCGCCCGAGTACTGCGTCGGGAACCGCTGTGCCAATAGGCCATGTAAGAGGCTTCGAAACAGCAGCTCGGCGATCACGGGAAAAGCGAGAAGGACAGCCCACTCGGTCCAGTGGTGTTGAAGCAACGTTTGCGGCGGCATTAGCGCAATGTCAAAAATCCAGGCGCCTCCCGCCGCCCCTCCTAAGAGAGTCCCGGGGAGTAACAGGAGCCAATCGGAACCGGCCGGCCTGCAGAGTCCGAACAACTTCCGGCCGCTGCGCATAGCGAAAAGCAGCACCAGGACCGTGAGACTCCCGAGCACGCCGGCATAGGTTCCTGCTTGTCCGCGAAAATAGCGCTCGAGGGAACCCGACGGATCGTGAAGGTTAGCTAAATAGTAAGTACTCATCATGGACGCGACCATGATGGCCACGTTTCCCAGTATGCCGGTCGCGAGGGAACGCAAACGCTGCACACTCGTCGGCCCACGGTAGGCCTCGCCGATCGCGTCGGCGATTTGTCCCGGTGTCAGCGCTGTCCCGGTGGCTCTCGGCGAGCCACCGATTTCGGCTGAACCGCCCCACCGGTTGCCGGAGCGTCGGGTTCCCGCGGCCGGATCGATCAGATTCAGCTTCGGGTAGGCGTTCTCTAACGTCGCCGACAAAAATGTTTCGACCTGGCGCAACGTGTAAGTCTTACGGGCACTTTTTAATATGATGACACCGAGGCGCTTGCCGTGCAGCCGGCGTAGCTGCGACTCCAGTTCATAAATCCCCATGCCACTCTGACAAACTATTGCAAGTTGATTGTTGCCGATATCGACGCGCGCCATTTCCTCGACCTCGATAACCCCTTCGAAGTGATGGGAGGAATAAACGATCACGTCGATGGCGCGCAGGACTTCCGCCGTGTATTCCAGGAAATCGATCTCCTGCCATTTCCCCTCCTTTTTTAGCGCTACTTCTTTGCTCCGCCACTTTTCCAACTGTGAAAAAACGGATGCCTGGAGCTCGACCGGGAAGCCGCATAGTTCCTGCATCTCCAGTCCGTGGGCATCAATGGAGCCTTGAAGACGGACAAACGGCACGATCTTATTGCGAATTTCCGGGTCGACGTCATTGATCCGCATGTGGTTAAGCAACAGCCAGATGGCAAGGATCGTGTCGAGATCCGGGTCGTTAGCGTGGATCGTCCAGTCTCGCACCTGAAGATCCATTCCTTTACGGATCAACACCAATGCCTGCTCGCAGGTCGCCAAAGTGAAGGAGCGGACGCAGCCTTCGTGATGGTCAAGATTGAACACAGCTTTTTCCACGTCGAGAAACGGACCACCCTCGGCGGCTCCGTCGAGATAAATGGTTCCTGGCTGCGCTTTGCGGGCGGCGCCGGACGGCACCGTCATTCCTCGATCAATTTTCACGGACAGGGTAGGCGACTCGCTGCAACGCAATTCCCGCTGTTCGTTTTCTTCTCGGATCGAGTAGCGATCCGGAAGCTCAACCGCGACAGGTTCCGGGGGCGAGTTTTGCTGGTTCAAAGGCGTACCATCGTCGTGGCTAGTACGGGCTTTAGGCTTGAAAGTTCCTTCTGAGGCATTTCGGATTCAGTTAATCGCTTCCCATCGCTCCGCTAACGGGGCCGTTACGCGTTCGATAGAACGGATGGGTAGCCCAGTTGAAATTTTGATTGAAGCGTACCCAATCACGCGCCGCCATGTCAAATCATAACGCGCTTGGAAATTGAACGGGAGACTCACACCGATGCCCCCATTCACTACATGCCATCGGCGTTTACCCGGGTGACCCACCGCTGATATGCGCCGCGGGCCCAGGTGAATGATTTGAACCGGGGAGGAATGTGTGCCGCGATTCCACGCGGTTTCACTATGGATAGATTCGATGATACACACCCGGGGAACCGGGGGCCATGCTCATGAGCGCGCGCATCCATTTGCAGCGTGGAGAGGAATTTTCTCTTTGATGTAGCCACTCGGCGCTTTCGGACACCTTATCATTTTTCAACTCGTACACGGTTACGAAGCTGCGCTCACCGTCCACTACGCGGTAGCGCCGCGCATAGATGACGCCTGGGACCGTGCGATAGGCAGGGATATACTCGGTGTTGTACCACTCGTTCCATGCGGCATCCGCATCGTCCGGCACGGACATGCGACCAATCTGGAGCGCCGCCGCCATCCCGCGATCGGGATTTTCCAAAAGGCTTGGAAAGATCTGCCGGCCGACGATTCGCGTCAGGTTTTTGCCGGTCACTCGCGGTAACGTACGGATTTCCCACGGCGTGCACTTCCGTCCGGTGAACTCCGGGCTTCGCACGGCCTCAACGCTCGTCAGTTCATAGACGGCCAGATATTTCGGGCTTCCCTGGGTGGCCGCATAGCGCGCCGCGTCGAGAAAACCCGGCAAAGCCAGCAGTACCGGTAGATGCTCCGTGTTGTACCAGGCGTTAAATACTTCCTCGTTCTTTGGGTCGATAAGGTCCGTGTACACTAAAAACAATCCCTCTCCTTTTTTTGCCATGGCGATCCTCCACTGTTTACGTCACAGGTCACGCCGGGCGTGTCGTCGGAGGCGACCCGGATTTCACCGATCGTAGAATGAGTAGACACCGGCCTTGGTTTCATAGTCAATGAGGCTGAGATTGCCCAGGGACTGATGGCGACTCTGGCGACCGTAAGACCTGGTCGAAATACGTAAGAACCTTCCCGTTTGAGAATTCCCGAAGCCGCCGGAATGATTGCCGCAGATTGTGAGCGAAAGGCCAGAGATGACTTCCGGTACCTTTTCGTCCTTCGCCCCTTACTCCCCAGCGTCCTCCGCGGTCGTGAGAAAAAATT
>Ga0153915_10004581_pt1 | contig 12749 bp, 11 predicted proteins | sample Opewatmetagenome_2_FD_107003 | JGI IMG/M metagenome (GOLD analysis project Ga0153915, IMG submission 107003) | Freshwater wetland microbial communities from Ohio, USA - Open water 3 Core 3 Depth 3 metaG | ecosystem: Environmental > Aquatic > Freshwater > Wetlands | place: USA: Ohio, Lake Erie... | reverse complement strand
CTGGAACCTGCTTCTTCGAGGGGACGAACATCTCGGAAGGACGTGGCACGACAAGCCCATTCCAGATGATCGGGGCACCTTTCGTGGACAGTGGCAAACTCTGGGCTTCAATGGCAGGGCTCAACCTGAAAGGTGTCAAATTCTCACCGTGTACTTTCACGCCGAGCTCATCAAAGCACGCTGGTAAAAAGTGTCACGGGATTGCAGTGGAAGTGACAGAGCCAAGGTCTATCGATCCCATTCTGGTCGGGTTGAGTCTGGTACGATCGCTTGTAATGGTTGAACCGGACTCGCTGGCATTTCGCGATCGATGGTTCAATCGTCTCATGGGTCAGACCCATGTCCTCCAGCAACTGAAAGAAGGGGTCGAACCGGAGGAGATTCGCAAGTTGTGGAGTCCCAACCTGGAGAATTTTCTTCAGATTTCCCAGAAATACTATCTCTATCCATCCCGATAGCGCCGAACTTTCAAGCCATTCCGCCCATAATCCTCCCAATTTCCTTGACTTTCCGCCCATAATTGGTTAAATTTCAACGATTTTTTGTTGCCTTCCTCAGTTCAGCGGTGGGATTCCAAATATTGCCCTGCGGAGCCGGCGTGCGTGATCGCGATGCGGCTCTCGGGCGGATTCGAGGTGGGTCATGACCGATGATGGCATCAAAGCAGTGGTAGCACGTATCCGGCAAAAGGTGTTCACTCTCGACGGCGCTATCGCTCTGGTTGCAGGAGTGGCGCTCATCATCGGTCTCTTCATTGGTTCGCCGGTGGGGCGAATCACCTGCGGGATCATCGTCCTTGCAGGCGTGGCGTATTTTGTCGTCACTCTCCGGCTCGAGAAACGAGTGTCACGCGAGCTCGGAGGAATCGACGGCAAACACAAAGAGGAACTGTATTCACAACCTTCCAAGGATTCCATGAAAAAACTTCTCTTTGACGATTTTCAGTCATGGGGAGAAAAGTATGTTGTGAAGGAGGTGAACGAGGAACCTGCGGTGGTTCCCTCAACCAAAACGGCACAGCCCGTGAAGCTGAAACCGGAGACCGTCCGCGAGCTCGAGATACTGGATTTCTTCGATCTCGATTCGGATACCTCGTTGAGCGAAACAGAACCGAAGAGTGAGTTTCACAATCTCGTCAACAAAGTCCTGCTCGTTCTGAAAGACGTGCTCTTCGCGCACACGGTCGCGTTCTTCTGGGCAAACCGCGAGAAGCAACAGATGATTCTCGAGTCCATGGCGACTGACAGTCAGTCGTTCATGAGTACGAAACGTTTTTCGATAGACAGCGATCTCGTGAGTCAGGTGGCAAGAACCGGGAAGGCCCAGATCGTTGGACAGGTGACTCCGTCGACGGAGAAGGAGCTGCTCTGCTATTATGAAGCGCCGTCTGGTGTACAATCTGTTCTTGGCGTCCCGGTTTTCTTCATGGACAGCACCAAGGAGATCCTTCCGGTCGGCGTGATCGTTGCCGATAGCAAAGCAGAGGATGCTTTTGGGCAGGAGACGCTGACATTGCTTGGCCGGTTTACAAAGCTGGTGTCGGCTCTCGTGAAGAGCTATACGGACAAGTATGAACTCCTGATCGATTCCGAACTGCTGACATCGCTGCGGCGGATGCAGGATCGGATCAAGTCGGACCCGTCCGAACAGGGGATCTTGAACGCTCTTGCAGAGGAGACCAACCGGCTGGCGAACTGGGACTACCTTGCGATCGCAATGTATGCCGAAGATCGCTATGGCTGGGCGCTGCAGAAGGTAGTGAACAAAACAGGTCAGCCGTACGTAGCACCTGATCAGGTTGTCGATATTGCCGGGACGGTTGTCGGTGACGTCATCAGGACGAACAGCGTCAAGGTGGTCGATGACCTGGGGGGTGAAAATATCGTACGGTTCCACAAGAATGAGAATGCGGTGACGGGCGGTTCGTTTGTTTCTATCCCGATCAGCTCGTTCAATCGGTGCTACGGCGCGATGACTCTGGAGAGCAAAGCGCCTGCGAATTTCTCGGGGAAGGACGTTGAAACAATCTTTCGTCTCGTGGAGCATGCTGCTTCGGCGCTGGAAGTGGTCTACATGAATAACCTCGTCCGGGAGCACGTCCCGGTTGACCAGCTCACAGGAACGCTGACCCGCAAGCATTTCCTTCGGACAATGGAGGAAGAGGTGCAGCGGGCGGAGGAGTTCGGAGTGGATCTGTCATTTGTTTCGGTCGCTATTGACGCAGCAGCGGAGCATGCGACCCGGTACGGACGCGATGGCTGTGACACGATGCTGAACGAAATCTCTCGAATCCTTCGGTCGAACATCCGCCCCTATGACGTGCTGGGACGCCAGGAAGACGACAGACTTGGAGTGCTGCTGATTAACACGCCGGCGAGCGAGGCATATCTCTGGGCAGAGAAAATCCGGAAGGCAGTCGCGAGTCATGTGATCCGGATTGGTGCCAAGACACTCTCTGTTACGGTCAGCGCGGGTGTGTGCGGACTGACCGGCGGAATGCAGACGGGAGAACTGGTTGCAGGCACAACACAGGTGCTGGGCAAAGCGATCCAGGACGGCGGGAATCTTGTGAGGATTTTCTAAGTTGCAGGTTACAAAGGAGTTCGACGACACAAGGGCACCAGCGGGTTTCACTCCCCAGAGGCATCGTGTGTTCGTGTCTTCGTGTTGAGTTTGTGTAGATCTATTTCATAGTGACCAACGAGGTAGGAAGATGGCAAAGCAACAATCCTTTGCTGACAAAGCCACAAAAGCAGCAATGATGAAAGGTTCGAAGTGCCCTGTCTGCGGCACGGTGTTCCAGCCGATTTTGATGGTGAGTTCGCAGCGCTCCAAGGTAGGACCCAGCTGGAAGTTTCTGGAGAGACGTGTGCAGGTCTGCAAGTGCAATGAGAAGCAAATTTACTCTTGATGCATCAATCATCTGCAATCGTTCCTGCATGAACCGCGCACTTATTGCGCTACATCCTTCGTGCAGGATCTTTTGTGTGAGGATCGCACCCGGTTACGAATAAGAGTCTTCTTATAATCCTTGACGGCGTGGGGATCGGTGAGCTCCCCGACGCGGATCGCTACAACGATCGCGGGAGCAACACGCTGGTCAATACGGCGAACGCTGTCGGCGGCCTCCGACTCCCCAATCTCGAGCGTCTGGGACTAGGGAACATTGCTTCCATAAAAGGTGTTCAACCGGCGGGAGTTCCAAGAGCGAGCTTTGGCAAGCTGGCGCAAGTGTCCATGGGAAAAGACAGCACGACCGGACACTGGGAGCTCGCCGGATTGATCCTGGATAAGGAATTCCCAACTTTTCCTGGTGGATTTCCAGACCAAGTAATGAACCGGTTTCTTCAAGAAACCGGCTGTAAGGGATACCTCGGGAATACGGTCGCTTCTGGAACGGCAATTATCCAAGAGCTCGGTGACGAGCATGTCAGGACCGGCAACCCGATCGTTTATACGTCAGCCGATTCTGTGTTTCAAATCGCGGCGCATGAGGATGTCATCTCGCTCACACGCCTCTACGAGATCTGCGAACGCACGCGCAGGCGGGTCTGTGTGGACGAGTTTGAAGTTGGGAGAGTGATTGCACGACCGTTTGCCGGACCGAGCGGTCAGTACACCCGGACCCTGCACCGGAAGGACTTCTCGCTGGATCCATCCGGGATGACCGTTCTCGATCTGCTGAGCGAAGCGGGGGTTGCGACCTACGGAGTCGGAAAGGTCGACGACCTGTTTAACCGTCGCGGCCTGCAGGGAACTTCGCACACGAGGACGAATGCTGAAGGGATCAAGGAAATTCGTCACTTCGCACGAGACATGAAAGAAGGCTTTCTGGTAGCGAATCTGGGAGATTTTGACACACTATACGGCCACCGGAACGACCCTTACGGATTCGCCAGGGCCCTCGAGGAATTTGATGGCGCAGTTCCAGGACTGCTCGATGCGCTGGATGAATCCGACATGCTCCTCATTACTGCGGACCATGGCAATGACCCCGTCACCCCGAGTACTGACCATTCACGGGAGTATGTGCCACTGCTCTGTTTCAGAAAGCCAAAAATGCGGGGAACGAATCTGGGAACACGGCGGTCTTTTGCAGACGTCGGGAAAACAGTGGCGGAGTTCTTCGGGTTGCCGAATACGCTAGCAGGGACGAGCTTCCTTTCAGAAGTTGTGTTACGGCGAAGCGCCCGAAAAGGCGATCCAACACTGACAGAAGTTGTGAATTGATCGAGGTTGATGAATGGTAAAAGTCAGCAAGCAATATACGAATCGGGAGAGTCAATCTCTTGATAAATATCTTCAGGAGATTGGAAAAGTAGACCTCCTCAAGTCTGAAGAGGAAATCGACCTTGCGCGCCGCATCAAGAAAGGGGACCAGCGTGCTCTTGAAAAGCTGACGAAGGCCAATCTCAGGTTTGTCGTCAGTGTTGCAAAGCAGTACCAGAACCAGGGGCTCTCGCTGGGCGACCTGATCAATGAAGGCAACCTTGGTCTCATCAAGGCTGCAAAGCGATTCGACGAGACGCGCGGGTTTAAGTTTATTTCGTATGCGGTGTGGTGGATCCGGCAGTCGATCCTGCAGGCACTTGCGGAGCAGTCGCGCATCGTGCGACTTCCGCTTAACCGTGTTGGTGCGCTCAACAAGATCGGCAAAGCATTCAGCTCTCTCGAGCAGGAGTTCGAGCGAGAGCCTAGCGCCAGCGAGCTGGCCGAGGAGCTTGACATGTCGCTCTTCGAGGTGTCCGATACGCTGAAGATCTCAGGTCGGCATCTCTCGATGGATGCTCCGTTCGCGCAAGGCGAGGACAACCGGTTGCTGGACGTGATTCAGGATGAGCGGCAGCCGGCGCCCGACAGCGAGCTCATGAAGGAGTCGTTGAGCCGGGAAGTTGAGCGAGCACTTTCCACGCTCAGCGATCGCGAGGCTGAGGTCATCCGCCTCTATTTCGGATTGGGGCGCGAGCATTCGCTGACGCTTGAGGAAATCGGCGAGAAATTCAAACTCACGCGCGAGCGGGTCCGGCAGATTAAGGAAAAGGCGATACGCCGTCTCCGGCACGCATCGCGAAGCAAACAGCTGAGAGCATACCTCGGATAACGATGTTCGGCACAACGCCAGGGCCTCCGCACAGGAGGCCGTTTTGTTTCGGGGTTCTTCCCCTTGCAGGTGCGATTGTTCTTGCCGCTGCTCTCGCAGGCCCGGGCTTAGGCTGTTCCTCGTCCTCGCCTCGATACGCGACAACCGGGACTGAGCATCGGACTGCCGAGGAGAACGGAAACGAGGGAGGAGAATTCCGTTTTGCCGCCAAGATCAAGGCCGAAGAGGCCCGTGAGGATGACCGGAAAGTGGACATTGGCAGAACCAAGGAACAGCTTCGTCCGCGAAGTCAGCCTGCGGGCCGCTACGCCAACATAACCCCGGCCGGCTTGAATCGCGACAGGGTATTGCTGGACGTCGTTTCGACTCTTGGTGTCCCCTATGAACACGGCGGAATGTCGAAAGAAGGAATGGATTGCTCGGGATTCACATCGTACGTGTATCGGGATGCGGCACATCGGTCCCTCCCCCGATCGGTCGATGGACAGTTTCAGGCCGGCCGAGAGGTGGAAAAAGATTCATTGCAGTTCGGTGATCTCGTCTTCTTCAATACCACCGGCGAATCTCCTTCGCATGTTGGCATCTATATCGAAGATGATCTCTTCGCCCACGCAAGTGTTTCGTCCGGTGTGACTCTCTCGTCGCTGGAGAGCACGTACTACAGCAGGCGGTATGTCGGTGCGCGGAGAGTGGTGCGATAGACGAAACCTCTCGATCACGAGGTTTGTTGATATTAAAAGAAGCCCATAGTATATTGAACCGTTCGTAGCCGTAACAGAGGTCCCTGTGGCAATACTTCCCATCTACATTTATGACCAGTCGGTCCTTCGAAAGAAAGCGAGAGTGGTTCATCCCGAAAAGATTGATCGGGATGAATTGCACCGGCTTGGCGAGGACATGTTCGAGACGATGCACCTGGCCGGTGGCATCGGGCTGGCGGCGAATCAGGTCGGATCGCTACATCGTCTCATCGTCGTTGACGTATCCGATATGGAGGAAACTCAAGGGATTCCCCCGATCGCTCTCGTGAACCCGGTCGTTGTGTCAGAAGAAGGGAAATGGCCAATGGAGGAGGGGTGCCTGAGCATCCCGGACATCCGGGAGGAAGTTGTCCGTGCGGAGAAAATCCGCGTCCGGTACAAGGACCTGAATCTTGCCGACCGTGAACTCGAAGCGAGCGGCATATTTGCCCGGGTTTTGCTCCATGAGATCGACCATCTGAACGGAGTTCTGTTCATTGATTACCTCAGCGCAGATGTGAGGAAGCTCCTCCGCGGACGCCTGAACAAGATCCGGCGGGGGGAGATCGAAGTCAGCTATCCGGTTGTCGCCGGCACAGCGCCTGCTGAACATCACAAGGTCAGAGTGTGAAAGGAGCGTTGTCCCTTCGCAACGCGCATCATATTTATGGGAACTCCTGAGTTCGCAGTTCCCAGTCTCGAGACCCTCCTGCAGCACCAGTATCTCATCCCTGCTGTTGTCACGGCACCCGATAAACCGCGCGGACGAGGGCAGCAGATGTCCGCAACGCCCGTCAAGCTCACGGCGCTTCAGCACAACCTTCACGTGTTCCAGCCAGAATCGCTTCGTGATCCTGAATTCGCGGGCCAGATCCGGTCACAGCGACCCGATTTGATCGTTGTTGTGGCCTTCCGGATCCTGCCCAAAGAGCTCTTCATGATACCTCGGCTTGGGTCAATCAATCTTCATGCGTCGCTTCTCCCGCGTTACCGCGGTGCAGCTCCCATCAATTGGGCCATCATCAATGGGGAGATGGAAACAGGAGTAACGACGTTCTTTCTGGAAGAGAGAGTCGACACGGGAAACCTCCTTCTTCAGCGTTCGGTGCCGATCGGGCCCGAGGCTGATGCCGGATCACTGCACGATACACTTGCGCAAGCCGGGGCGGAGGTCGTGCTTGAAACAGTGCGGCTGATCGAACAGGGGAGAGCCTCTCCGCGGCCACAGGACAATGCGCTCGTCTCTCCTGCACCCAAGATCCTCAAGGATGACTGCCGCATTCGCTGGGACCAACCTGCAGTGAAGGTGCATAACTTCATTCGCGGTTTGTCGCCGCATCCCGCGGCCTTTACCCAGCACGACGGGAGGGTACTGAAGATCTTTAGAACTGCTCTCACGGACCTCGGTGCTGGAATACCGGGACGTGTCGGCGTCGAGCGTGAATCGTTGTCCGTATCGACGAGCGATCGACAGCTTGCGATTCTCGAACTGCAGCAGGAAGGGAAGAAGCGGATGAGCGCTGCGGAGTTTCTTCGCGGGTATAGAATTGCGAGTGGTGAAAAATTTCTCTGAACTACGAAGGGACGTACGTATGGTCAATGCCGGTTACATTGCCCTCGGTCTCGTTGCCGGGATTCTGAGCGGAATGATTGGGATTGGTGGGGGCATCCTCATTGTGCCCGTTCTGGTCTACATGTTCGGGTTCTCGCAACACATGGCGCAGGGCACAACGCTCGCGCTCATGATACCACCGATCGGAATCCTGGCAGTTCTGGAGTACTACAAGGTCGGGAATGTTGACATCAAAGTTGCGGCGCTCGTCTGCCTCGGGTTTGTCTTTGGGGGATTGCTGGGTGCCAAGATTGCGATTGGGATCCCGGATGAGACGTTGAAGAAAGTGTTCGGTGTGATTCTGTTGCTGGTTTCGATCAAGATGATCTTCTGGAAATAGCACCGGGAATTCGCTGCTCGGATACATGAACTGGTGAATCGAGGCCGGGGAGGGATCAACTCAGAGAACACGCCAGAACTACGGCTGGCTCTCCTGTGGCACTTCGCGGGGGACCGGTTTCTTCTGTTGACTCTCCTTCGTTCGCTGAAACATGATTGTCTGCTGACTGTCAAGGGCCTCCGACCCGTTCGCAGGCGGAACGAATGTGTACGTCCCATCCGGCTGCAGCGTTCTGGCCCGTGCGGTGTCTGCCAGCGCGGTCTCAAGCACTTCTCGCCTGATCGATGCAGCCATCGTTGGATCTTCAATGGGGAACATGAGCTCCACGCGTCGGTCGAGATTACGCCCCATCAAATCAGCACTGCTGAGATAGAGCTCCGGTTGGGCTGCGTTGTCGAAATAGAAAGCGCGGCTGTGTTCAAGGTACCGGCCGACGATGCTAATGACCCGAATGTTGTCGCTGGTTCCCTTCACCCCAGGCTTCAACGAGCATACCCCACGCACGATCAGATCAATCTTCACTCCCGCCATTGACGCTTCATACAGCTTCGAAATCATTTTGACGTCGGTCAAAGCATTCATCTTCAGGATCATGCGACCGCTCTTCCCGTTACGGGCGTGACCCATTTCGCGGTCGATAAGGGCGCTCAACTTCTCCCGCAGTGTCACAGGGGCAACAGCAAGTTTCGTATATGTCTCGCGCCGGGAATAGCCGGTCAGGTAATTGAACACCTCTGTCGCATCTTGGGTAATATCTTCTCTGCAGGTCAGATAGCTGAGATCCGTGTAGACCTTTGCCGTCACGGGGTTGTAGTTCCCCGTTCCGAAGTGTACATACCGTCGGAGACCGTCATGCTCCTTTCGTACCACGAGTGCCATCTTCCCATGAGTCTTCAGGCCGACGAGGCCGTACACAACGTGGACGCCGGCGCGTTCGAGTTGCTTCGCCCAACCGATGTTGTTCTCTTCATCGAACCTGGCCTTGAGCTCGACCAGCACAGCAACCTGTTTTCCGCTTTCCGCTGCCTGGACGAAGAGGGGTATAAGGGGAGATTCCTTCCCGATCCGATAGAGTGTCTGCTTGATCGCGAGGACATTCGGGTCGTTCGCTGCAGCCCTGATAAACTGCACCACAGGATTGAACGAATCGTACGGGTGGTGGAGCAGGAGATCCCCACGCCGGATCGCGCTAAAAATATCGTCGGCGTCATCATCAAAGCTCAACGTGGCCGGCTGGTACGCTGGGTCTTTCAAATCGGGCTTTGGGACTTTCAGGAGTGATAGGAGATGGCTCAGGCCGAGCGGCGGAGTCAATTCATAGACGTCGTCTGCCGTCACCTCGAGGTTGTCGATCAGAATGTCCTTGATTCGTGCAGGCATCGTATTCTGAACACCGACCCGGACCACTGAACCGTAGCGTCGCTGGCGAATCGACTCCTCAATTGAGTGGATCAAATCTTCGGCCTCATCCTCCTGGATCTCAATGTCGGCGTTCCGCGTGACCCGGAATGCATAGGATTCCTTCACTGTCATCCCCGGAAACAGCAGCCCCAGATTCTCCGCGATCACATCTTCCAGCCAGACAAAGCGAAATGTCGTTGCGGGAGTCTCCCCGTTCGGTATCTGGATCAGGCGGGGGAGGACATCTGGAACCTTAACGCGGGCAAACCGTTCCTCGCCGTTCGGGGTACTCACGACCACCGCAAGACTGAGACTCAGATTCGAAATGTACGGGAAGGGATGCCCCGGATCGAACGCGAGCGGAGTGAGGACCGGATAGATCTCACGGGCAAAGAGACCTGACAGCTTCGCCCGATCATCGGGGTCAAGTTCATTCATCTTGAGCAGATGGATCTTCTCGGCGGCAAGCTTGGGATGCAGGTCCTTCCAGAAGCAGGCGCTCATATCTTTCAGCATTCTGGTGACGCGAGAGTGGATCGCCTGGAGCTGCTGGGATGGACTCTGGCCGTCCGGGGAATTCTCCACGATGTCTGCCAGGATCTGTTCCTTGATGCCGGCCACACGGATCATGAAGAATTCATCCAGATTCGAGCTGACAATCGATAGGAATTTGACCCGCTCGAGCAGGGGGTGGCGTTGATCGCGTGCTTCCTCAAGCACGCGCCAGTTGAATTCCAGCCAGCTCAGCTCGCGATTAATATAGAGCGAAGGATCGAGAGTCTGTTCGATCTGGCTGGATTCGCGGTCAGAGGACGGCTCGCGCTTCCTGTCGCGCGGTTTCGCCCCACGAGGTCGCTTTCGGGGCACTGGGGCCATGCGGGGCGGTTCAGCGGGCTTCGCGCCCTTCTCGGAGCTATCTCGCTCGCCGGGCTGTTCCCGTATGTCATCAGAAAGTATCTGCATGGGATCAGAGAATCATATACTCTAAAGATATGCCCTCCCGGCCGTCAATACAAGTTGGCTCTGAATTCTATCGAAACAATGCGAAAAGCACATTCTTTGAAGCCGAAATCAGCAGGGTGATATGCCAGATATCCTGTTTGAGCGGTGGACGGATACATTCATTCCTACGAACGACATTTCAAGGGGTAAGTAGGGGCGCAGCATGCTGCGCCCCTACTTGATTCTCTTGATGAGAAAATCCCCTCTACATGTTCCGGGCCTCGCCGGATTCAGTCCCGACCGAGGATCTGCGCCGGGCCAATGATCCATTCAAGTGTTGCACACCGTCCGTGATGAAGCGATTCAACGGTGAGTTTGCAGAGCCCCCCCTTTTTCATCGTGATTGAGAGGTTTTCTTTGCCTGACACCAGAACCGAGATGAGACTGCTTAGATACGGCTCGTGGCCGACGAGAAGAATGCTCCCGAGCTTTCCGTGATGTGCGATGATCTCTTTCATGAGCGCTACAGGGCTGCCTCCAACCTTCAGGTGGGAGGAAAACTTCAGGCGATTCGCACAGTCGAAGGAACCGGCGACGATTTCTGCCGTCTCTTTCGCCCGACGGAATGGACTCGAAAGGATGAGATCGAAGGAGAGATCGAGGTCCCTCATGGCCTTCGCGATGCGTCGCATCTTCTTCGCCCCCTCTTTCGTGAGCGGACGGTCGGCATCGTGGCCAGGCCATTCTTTGCCTCGTTCGAAAGCGATGGCGTGCCGGAGCAGGTAAAGGTCCATCTCGTCGTTGCCTACATGATTGAAGTGGAGAGATCACGCCAGAACCCCTCGAGCTCGTTCGCCGAAGCGATGAACTGCGCGATGAGCTCTTTTCTCCGGTTCATCAGATGCTCCTTGAGCCGGAGGAACTGAACTGGGGAGGCCCTGCTACGGCCTCTTGCGAAATCGTTAACGCTGCCGATCAAGACTTCGATGTCCTGAATGTCGCCCATTCGCGTCTGATACCTGTTCATCGCTTTCAGCACCTGTTGTGTCACGCCGGGAAGGAGAGGCTGGAGTGCCTCAACCGTATAGCGAAAACGCTTGAAAGCGATCCGAAACCGATGGATACGATTTGTCCTGCCGGACATCGCGCTGGCTTTCAGAGTTGCGGCTCGTGAAAAAGCCTTCCCCAAAGTCCCGAGCACCACCTGCCGTGAGGCACCACGCATGAATGGGTCGGCGAGAAGTGCCCCTAGCTGATTCTCCACGGTTGCCAACATTCGTTCCATCGCCTGCATTCGTATGGCGATGATCTCCCGACGAGCCAGCTTCAGGAGCTGTCGTTCGCGGACGATGAGGGAAGTCAGAAACGGACGGACGACCGGAAAACGCGCGGAGAGACTACGGACAGCAACCATCTGGACCTGGAGATCCCTCAGTGTGCTGAACGCCCTGAGATGTCGCTTGAGCTGCTTGCGAATCTTGGAAGGTGGACCACCTGGGAGGATCGTTCTGAGAATGTCCAGCGTGGCCATCAACCGCCGTGTCGCAACTCGGAGGTCGTGTATCGCTTTCTCAGTCGGACGCTTGCGGCTCCGCGCTGTCTGACCGGCAAATACCTGCCAGCGATCGGTCAATGACCGCAGGAGCACTGCGCTGATATCGGGGACGGGGTGTCGGAGAGATACGGCTCCGCGTTTCCTCGTGTGTCTTCTACCTGCTACTTTAATCCTCGACACTGACTTTGACACTGAACACCTCTTCGAACATCTCTGCTTTCTTCATGAGGGCCCATTTCTCGAGAAGGAGATCCCCTTCGCCCTTGAGGCTGAAGCTGATCTTCGGCTTCTTGTACTCGACTGTGAACGACCTGACCTTCGCAGCGTGTTCATTGTCCATTGCATCGGCCAGCCGGAGAATAGCGGCCAGTTTTGACACAAGCACGCGTTCTTTCGCAGAGAGGACCTGATAGGCGTCATGTTGCGGCTTCGGGAACGATTTGCGGTGATACCGCGCCACATTCGCAACAATAGCCGTTTGCGACTGGCTGAGACCGATGACCGGTGTCGCCGAGAGCAAGTAATGCGTGTGCTTGTGGTGGTCCGTCATGTTGATGAAATTGCCCGCATCGTGCAACAACGCGGCCACTTCGAGCAGCAATCGATGCTCGAGCGCCAGATTATGAAGAGTCCTCGTCTGATCAAAGAGCTCCACCGCGTAGCGCGAGACGCAGGTGCCATGTTGTTCGTCAAAGAAGTACTTTCGCCCGACCTGCATTGCCGAGGCAAGCACCTGTTCCCGGTAGGCATGCTTCTTCTCTCCGTACAACTCGAGCATCATGTCGATCAGAATACCATCCTTCAGCCCGACCTTCGGGATGAGTATTTCATCCACGCCCGCAACTTTAGCGATATGCTGGAGAATGATTGATGCCGGGACAATCACGTCTGCCCGGTCCGGACGCAGCCGGAGGTGCTGGATCCGTTCTTCATACGAGAGGGCATGGAGTTTCTTGACGATCGTATCGAGTTCGTCGACGTCGATCGCTGTGTCGCGGTCTTTCCCCAAAAGTTCTTTTCGGAGGAAACCGAGCGTTTCGATGTTCCCGCCCGTTCCG
>Ga0153915_10004580_pt1 | contig 12750 bp, 14 predicted proteins | sample Opewatmetagenome_2_FD_107003 | JGI IMG/M metagenome (GOLD analysis project Ga0153915, IMG submission 107003) | Freshwater wetland microbial communities from Ohio, USA - Open water 3 Core 3 Depth 3 metaG | ecosystem: Environmental > Aquatic > Freshwater > Wetlands | place: USA: Ohio, Lake Erie... | reverse complement strand
TAGTCCCACCACGAATACACGCCGCCGTCGGGGTTGTGCTTGCGAAACAGGTCGACGAGACCGAACCCGACCACGTTCGCGAATGCCTCGCGCTCTTGCGGGCTGCAGTGGATCTTGCCTGCCCATGCCTCGGGTGACCACACGTCGCGATCGTCGGCGGTGACGTTCGTGTCTCCGCACACGACGAGCTTCTGCGACGTCGTCGCGTGGCGATCGAGGTACGCGCGCAGCCGCTTGTACCAGGCAAGCTTGTACGGAAACTTGTCGGAGTCGAGATCCTGTCCGTTCGGGACGTAGACGCAGATGACACGCAGATCACCGACGCTCGCCGCGATCAGGCGCGCCTCCTCATCGGGCTCGCCGTCGTCGAAGCCGCGGGAGACATCCGTCAGCGCGAGCGGGCGCTTCACCGCGATCGCGACGCCGTTGTAGCTGCGCTGTCCGTACGTCACGACGTCGTAGCCGGCCTTGTTCAGGGCCTCGATCGGGAATCCGCTGTCCTCGACCTTCGTCTCCTGGAGACAGAGAATGTCCGGCCCGTGCGCCGCCATCCACCCGAGCAGCCGATCGGTGCGGGCGCGGATCGAATTGATGTTCCAGGTCGCGAGCTTCACGGAGGCGAACCTACATCGACCCACCCACATGGGGAGCGACCGTGCAACCGCAAAGAGCCGCATCTGTCCTCGGGAATGAGGGACGAGGCACCGCTGTTAGACCTCTCAACCGCCTCGTACGTGAGGATCACCATGAAGGCACAGAACGAGATGACCGTGTGGAGCATCATCGAGCGCCTCCAGCGTCGCCTGGAGCGCCAGGGCATGTCGCCCGCCGCAGCGGACCGCGCCGTTGCCGCGGCACTGCGCACGCTGGCTCACGCCCGGTAGCGAACAACCGACTAGTGCTGCTCGAGGGGCCGGACCTTGCGGAGATCCGGCGACGATAGCGACGGCACACGCGCCGGAATCGGCATCGCCGCCGGCTCTGCGGCAGCGGCTGCCGCCTTCTCCGCCTCGCGCCGCTCGAGTGCGCGATACGCGATCACCCAGCGGCTGATCGCCGTGCCGGTCGCTGCGACCGTGAGGATGAGCATCGTGCCGCCGAGGATCGGCGTCGCCGCATCTGCGGTATCGGGATCGGCCGCGAACCACGCCGCGAGCAGCGCACCGCCGCACACGAGCGTGATGCGCTCTGCCCGCTGCATCATGCCGCCGCGCAGCTCGATGCCGAGGCCTTCTGCGCGAGCGCGCGTGTAGCTGACCATCGTCGACGCGCCGATCGCGGCGATCACCGCGAGCATCCAGGGCGAGTCGTGCAGGTACCAGGTGTAGCCCGCGAACACCGCGAGCTCGCCCCAGCGATCGCTGACCGAGTCGAACAGCGCACCCGACTTTGTCTGCATGCCCGACAAGCGGGCGATGCGGCCATCGAGGATGTCGAGGATGCCGGCCAGCGCGAGCAGCCACACGGCCGTGCCGAGGTGATGCACGCCGGCGGCGATGCCGGTGAAAATGCACAGCAGGAGCGAGATCGCCGTGATGAAGTTCGGCGTGACCCGACCGACGAGCACGCGCTCGATCGGGCCGATGAGCCACACGACGAAGCCGGCGAGGAACGGGCCGAAGAACTGGTTGTGCTTGACGCCGACAGGGTGCGGCGGCCGGCCGATCGCGTGCAGCCCGCAGTAGATGAAGAAGGCGAGGAAGAAGGTCGCCGTCAGGATCAACGCGGGTGCGAGGAGATAGAACCTTTCCACGATTTCCTTGAGCAGAGACGAACGAGGCTTCTAGGGCTGAGTTATCACGTCCCTGTGAGAGCGTCCAAGGTCAAAGGGTGGCACCGATCTCCCAACACGTCGAATTAATTGCGAAGCGCGGTATGTTTCGAACCTTGAACGCGCTGGCCAAGGTGATCGCCACGGCGCTCGGTGCGGGCTACTCGCCGATTGCACCCGGGACGTGCGGGACCGCAGTGGCGGTACCGCTCGCTCTGCTGCTCGCGCCGCTCCCGATCTGGCAGTTCGCGATCGTGGTGGTCGCGATCACGGGCCTCGCGATCTGGGCCGCAGACGGAGCGGACCGCGCGTGGGGCACCCACGACAGCGGCCGCATCGTGATCGACGAGGTCGCCGGCTACCTGACGACGATGCTGCTCGTCGATCGCGGTCACTGGGCGCCGCTGGCCGCGGGCTTCGTCGTGTTCCGCGCCCTGGACATCCTCAAGCCGTGGCCGATCCGCTGGCTCGACGAGAATCTGCCCGGCGGCTGGGGCGTCGTCCTCGACGACAGCGCGGCGGGTGTGATCGGAATGGCGGTCATGGTCGGACTCGACCGATTCGGCGCCCTCGCCTGGCTCGGCAGCTTATAGTCGGACCATGCGGCTGTTGACCTGTGCGGCGCTCGCGTCGGCGATCGTGCTCGCGGCAGCCCCTGCGCACGCGAACGGCCGCTCGCCGCTGACGAACGGCATCACGCTCCAGCCCGGCGACGACCAGTCGATCTACCTCGCGACGACGTTCGGTCTGCTGATCAGCCACGACGATGGCTGCACGTTCCGCTGGGTGTGCGAGCAGAACATCGGCTACGGCGGTCCGTGGGATCCGAAGTACGCGGTCGCGATGGACGGCGCGATCTTCGCCACGACGTTCGGCGGCCTGCGCGTCAGCCGCGATGCTGGCTGCAGCTTCACGACGGCGACCGCGGATCTGCCGACCGGCGATCCGAATCGGATCGCCGACATCTGGATCGACGCGCTCGACATCGGCCCGACCGGCGACGTCTGGGCCGGCACGGCGGAGACCGGTCACACGAACGACGTGTTCGTCTCGAAGGACAACGGCAGGACGTTCGCCGGCACCGGCCTGCTGTCGCCGGAGATCTGGTGGAAGAGCATCAAGGTCGCGCCGAGCAACCCGCAGCGCGTGTATGCGACCGGCTATCAGATCGCAAACACGCCGACCGCGTATCTCAAGATCAGCGCGAACGCGGGCACGTCGTGGACGGACTCTCCGCTCGCGAACGTGATGTACGCGTCGACGCCCGTCATCCTGGTCAAGGCGGTCGACGCGACGAACCCCGACATCGTGTACATGACCTCGATCGGTGCGAACCCACCCTCGGGCGATCGGCTCTATCGCTCCAGCGACGGCGGCGTGACGTGGACCGACGTGCTCGACACGAGCGCGACGATCCACGACGTCGTGATCAAGGGCCAGACGGTCACGGTCGCGACGCAGATCCAGACGACGCAGGCGCTGATGGGCGGCCCCCCGTATCAATCGAGCGATGGCGGCGCGACGTTCACGCAGCTGGCGAACGCACCGCAGCTCGCGTGCCTCGCACAGCGCCCCGACGGCACGATCCTCGGATGCGGCGCGAACTGGGATCCGGACTACAAGGCGGTCGCCCGCTCGATCGACAACGGTGCGACGTGGACGAAGGTGTGGCGGTTCGTCGAGCTCGCGGGTGCGGTCCAGTGCCCGGTCGGAACGGTCGAGCACGACACGTGCGACGTCACGCTGTGGGACTGCCCGACGTGCGCGAGCGATCTCAAGCGCCAGTTCGGTGCAAAGGGTCCATCGTGCGGTGCCTCCTCGACAGATGTCGCCGGCGATGCGACGCCGAAGAAGAGCGGCGGCTGCTGCGATGCGAGCACCGGTGCTCCGATCGGCGCGATCTGGAGCCTCCTCGTGCTCGGCTGGATCATGCGCTCGCGGCGGCGTCGATAGCGTCGCGCCAGCTCGGATAGCGAAGCACGACGCCGAGCTCGGTCTTCATCCGGGTGTTGAGGATGCGGCGATCCGCGGTGAGCATGCCCGCGATCTCCGGATCGACGCTCGCTGGATCGACGCGCGGCGGTGCCGGCTTGCCGAGGCGGCGCGCGAGCTCGTCGGCGACCTCGCCGATCGGCGCCGGATCATCGTCGGCGATGTTGACCGGGCCGCGCACGTCGGAGAGACCGGCACGCACGATCGCCTCGACCAGATCGTCGACGTGGATGCGGCTGACATGCGCGCTGCCGTCGCCGATGATCCGGTAGGCACCGGTGCGAATGCGATCGACGAGGCCACGCCCCGGTCCATGGATGCCGGCGACGCGCAGCGAGATCGCCGACGAGGGCAATGCAGACTCCGCGGCGGCGCGCGCACGTCCCGAGGAGGTGATCGGTGCCACCGGGAACGTCTCGTCGACCCACGCGCCGTGCGCCGGACCGTACACGCCGGTCGACGACACGTAGACGAGGCGCTGCGCGTGGCGAGCCTGGTCGACCAGGCCGAGGATCTCGGCGCGTGGGTTGGCGCCCGGTGGCGCCGTGCACACGACGATCGCGCCATCGGGAATCACGATCGTCGACGGCTCCCCGAGGTCGCAGGCGAGCGCGCGGACATGCGGCGAGGCGTACGACGCCGCGACCCCGGCGGCATCGCCGGCCCGGCGGCGGGTGACGACGATGTCCTCGTGCCCCTCGCGGACGAGGCGGTCGGCGAGGCGGCTGCCGGTGTAACCGGCGCCGAGGATGAACCAGGTCGTCACGCCCGGAGTTTGCGCGTTTTTGCGATCCGGGGCCGCTGCCCGCTACGATCTTTTTTCGTGCGCGTCGTCCTCCTCGCCCTGCTCGCCGGCTGCGCACGCCCCACCGCCTTGCCCGCCGACGTGCCGGCGGAGACGCCGCACGATGCGACACGCCAGTACACGATCTGGCTCGGCGGCGCGCGCGTCGGGACCGCCGTCGAATCCGAGCGCTGGTCGCGCGATGGTGTCCATCTGCATCGCGAGGAGCACCTCGTGTTCCTGCGTGGCGATGCCGATGTCGAGCTCGCAACCACGATCGACATCGACGCGGATCCAGCGCTCGTCGCTCGCAAGGTCCGCTGGAGCGAGCGCAACGGCCGCGGCGAGCGTGCTGCCGAGGCGATCCGCGCGCAGCCCGGCTGGCACGTCTCCACGGGGGAGCAGCTCGCGGCGACCGCCGTGCCGGCGGAGCTCGTGCCGCTGCTCGTGCGTCGCGATGGCGCGTTCACGGGCACCGTGTTCCTCCCCGCGCGTGGCTTCGTCGCCGGGACCGGGCGCATCGAGCCGGTGGCGCCCGGACGGCTGGTCGCGCGCCTCGCGCTGGATGCCGGTCCCCTCGTCGAGGCGACGATCGATCTCGATCGGGATGGCTCGCCCGCTCGCGTCGTCGATGGCGGCGGCGTGATCGCGATCCGCGCGACCGAATCCCAGGCCGCCGAGAGCTTTCCGACCGTCGATCTGATCGCGGCGACGGCGGTCGCGATCACCGGCACACGTCACGGCGCCCGGATCCGGCTCGACGGAAACCTCGCGCTCCCTGCGCTGCCCGGACAGCAGGCGCGGCCGGTGCCCGCCGGCGTCGACGTCGATCTCGATCCGGCACTCACCGGCGAGCTTCCGCCGGGCCCGGCGTATCCCGATCGATCGAGCGAGATCACGGCCCTCGTGGCCGCGGTCCGCCAGCGCATCACACCCGACCTCGGCGCCGCGAGAGCGACCTCCCACGATGCTGCGGCCGCGACCGCCGGGGACTGCACGACGTTCGCACTCGCCTACGCCGCCCTCGCATCACGCCGGGCGATTCCGACCCGGGTCGTGACCGGACTGCGCGTCGACGGCACTCGGCTCATCCGTCATCGCTGGGCTGTCAGCTGGACCGGTACGCGCTGGATCGCAATCGATGCGGCGTTCGGTGCAGTCCCTGCGGGCGGCAATCTGATCGGGCTCGCGGTTCACGACGCGGATGACGCCGGGCTCGTCGCGGGAGAAGCCGCACTCTCGCAGGTCCGCTCTGCGACCTGGGACTAGTCGAACGTCCGAGTCGAACGACGATCGCCGCCGTCGAAATTGACCTCCCGCCGCGGATGGTTATGCCAGCTGAAGGAGATGTTTCATGTCCATTCAACGCGTCTGCAGCTGGCTACTCGGAGTCGGGCTGATCGGCGGGTGCGCCGAAACGCCTGCGTACTACTACGCACCCGAAGCTCCGACGGTCACACGCAACGGCGTTCCCACGCGCGTCGAGAAGATCCCACCGGAAGCCCCCCAAGGAACCGTCGAGTTCTCGTCGGTCGGCATCGCGCAGCTCCAGAACGGAACGCGTGCGCTGCATGCGCGCATGGCGGTCGACAACGAGGGCGACGACACGCCCTGGACGATCGATATCCGCGAGCAACTCGTCGAGATTCCGAACGTGGGACGTAGCGCACCACTCTCGGCGCGCGCCGATCTACAGACCTTGCCGACGATCACGATCGGTCGCCGCGAGAAGCGCACGATCGATCTCTACTATCCACTGCCTCCCGGCGTGAATTCGGCCGACAACCTGTCGGGCTTCGATCTGCTCTGGCAAGTGAGGACGGCGCAGCGTCCGATCTCCGGACGCACGCGGATCAATCGCTTCGAGGCGGAGGAGAACTACTCGACGAACATGGTGGTCTACGGCGGATGGGGGCCCTACTGGTGGTACGACCCCTTCTTCCCGGCGGTCGTGTACAGGCCGATCATCGTGCACGAGCACGGGTTCAGGCACGAGCGCGGGTTCAGGCACGCGCGCGGCCCGATCATCCGCGAACATCGCCGCTGAGCTAACCATCCGCGCAGACGCTGCCGCTGCTGGGTACCCGACGGTACACAGACGCGGACCTTGCGTGTTCTGGGCGTGAACGTGCGGGCATGTGCCATGCACCGAGGGTTTCTCGCGCGCGATCGAACATCCGCGAGCGCACTTCATCAGAGAAAGGATCTCTCATGCGCTCGCTACTCCTTCTCTCGGCTCTCCCCTTTGTCGCGAGTTGCGCGCTCGACGTCGATCTCGACGAATCGACCGACGAGCAAGCCCTCGGTGCCTCCGTCGATCACGCAGCGCCGGTCTGTCCCGGTCCCGCCAATGCAGGCACGGCGCGCTGTCATGCGCGTGTCGTCGTCGACGACAGAGGCCAGCCGCTCGTGACAGCTGGGCCCGCCGGGTACGGACCGAGCGATCTTCGCGACGCATACAAGGTCTCCGGAGCGGGCAGCGCGAGCACGATCATCGCGATCGTCGACGCGTATGGCTACGCAGCCGCCGAGTCGGATCTCGCCGTCTATCGCTCGCAGCTCGGACTGCCGGCGTGCACGACCGCGAACGGCTGCTTCATGAAGGTCAACCAGGCCGGCGTCCAGGGCAGCTATCCGCGGGAGAACATCGGATGGGCGCAGGAGACGGCGCTCGATCTCGACATGGCCAGCGCGATGTGTCCGGGCTGCAAGCTCCTGCTCGTCGAGGCCACGTCCAACAGCTTCACGAACCTCGCCATGGCCGTCGACACCGCTGCCACTCTCGGTGCGCACGTGATCAGCAACAGCTACGGCGGCTCCGAGGGCTCGTCCGGCTCCTACGAGAGACACTACAACCACCCCGGCATCGCGATCACGGTCAGCTCCGGTGACAACGGCTATGGCGTCGAGTTTCCGGCGTCGTCACCGCACGTGATCGCCGTCGGCGGAACGCACCTCGTCCGGTCGTCGAACGCGCGCGGCTGGGAGGAGACGGTGTGGAGCGGTGCGGGTAGCGGCTGCAGCACCGTCTACGCGAAGCCTGCGTGGCAGACCGATACCGGCTGCTCGAACCGCACGGTCGCCGATGTCTCGGCGATCGCCGATCCGAACACGGGCGTTGCAGTCTACGGTCCCGTGCGTCGCAAGGCGTCGGGCTGGCTGGTGTTCGGCGGTACCAGCGTCAGCGCGCCGCTGATCGGCGGCATCTATGGCGTCAACGGCGGCAGCGTCTCGTTCGGCTCGGAGCCATACGCGCAGACGTCCGCGCTGTTCGACGTCACGTCGGGGAGCAACGGCAGCTGCGGCTCGTACCTGTGCACCGCGGCGACCGGCTACGACGGACCGACCGGGCTCGGCACACCGAACGGCGTGACCGCGTTCTAGCCGACCTAGAACGGAGTGCCGGCTGCGCGGCACGCCCACAGCGCTCGACGCACGGCAGCCTCGTCGAGATCGTCGCCGATCAGCACGAGCTCGGTCCTCGGCGGGCCCTCCCACGGCTCGAGGTAGCGCAGCTCGGTGCGAACACCGGCGCGCTCGACGAACGCGCGGCGCGCGTCGCCGGCTGCATGCAGGAAGCCCTTCGCGCGGACGAGCCGGGAGCCAAGCTGATCGATCACCGCCATCACGCGCTCGGGGATCAGAGGGGCGTCGTCCGCGAACGTGACGGCGACGAGCTGGCCGCCGTGGTGGTGGCCTGCGTGGTCATCGGCGTCGTGGTCATGGTCATGGTCATGGTCGCGCTCGCGCGTGGTCCACGCGCGCAGCGGACGCGCCTCGAGCAGCCAGCTCGTCAGTGCGAGTGCGCCTGCGGGTCCATCGGGGAAGCTCGCCCGCTCCGCCTCGGGTGCCAGCGCATCGAGCCGCTCGTGCGTGCGGCGGGCCGCATCGGGACTCGCGGCATCGAGCTTGCTGATCAGCACGCGATCGGCGGCCATCGCCTGCGCTGCCGCCTCGTCGCGGTCACCCAGTGCGGCGGCCGCGGACTCGGCATCGACCACGCAGATCACGCCCGCGGGAACGATCCGCTCGCGCGCGGCCTTCTGCTCGCGAACGCGCTTGGCCGCGATCGCCTCGTCGTCATCGGCGTCCGGCAACGTGCGTGGCGTCTCGACGAGGCTTTCGAGGATCGCGGCCGGCTCGGCGATGCCGGTGGTCTCGAGCACGACATGATCCGGGCGGGCACGCTCGACGATCTCGGCGATGCCTTCCCAGAGATCGTTCTTGATGTCGACCTTGCAGCACACGCACCCGCCTGCGAGCTCGAGCACGTCGCCGCCCTGGCCGATGATGAGCTGCGTGTCGATCGAGATCCGGCCGAGCTCGTTGACGAGCACCGCCACGCGCTTGCCGTGGCCCGCACCGAGCATGCGGTTGAGTGCCGTCGTCTTGCCGGCGCCGAGCCAGCCCGTCAGGATCGTGAACGGGACGCGCGCCATGCGGCCTCCCCGCCTAGCGCTTGAACAGTGCGCGCTCGACGACGTTCGCGAGCACCTCGCGCACGAACGGGCGCACGACGAAGGCGTCGGGGCCGCCCTCGGCGCCGACGTCGTAGATGTCGATGTACGCCGACGTCATCATGACGATCGGGATGCTCGCGGTCGTCTGATCGGTCTTGAGCCGGCGGCAGACCTCGGCGCCGTCGATCTTCGGCAGATCGCTATCGAGCAGGATGACGTCGGGCGGCTCGTGCTTCACGCGCGAGAGCGCACTCGCGCCGTCGCGTGCGATCTGGACGATGTGCCCCCGCCCCGACAGCACCTTCACGATCAGCCGGACGACATCCGGCTCGTCATCGATCACCAGCACACGCGCCATGTTGTTACTCGTCGATCACCGATCGCAGGCAGGTCTGGGCGACCGGGGACTCCCAGTCGCGCTTGTTCGCAAAGTACGCGCGAATGCGACCCTTGCGATCGATGAGTGCACTCTCGGGGACCGCGTTGATGCCCCACGACGCGGCGATCGCGCCGATGTTGCCGGTCCCCTCCGGCGGATCGAGGAACACCTTGAACGGCACACCGTTCGGCAGCGCCTTGGCGTAGATGTCGAGCGCGTCCTTGAGTGGGACCTCGGCGGCATCCGGCAGCTTCGTGTTCGGTGCCAGCGCATCGACGATCGCGAGGACGACGTCGCTCCAGTTGCGATCCGACGCGAGTGCGATGACGACGAAGTCATCACTCGCCATGTCCTCGGCCATCTTGTTGAGCTGCGGCTTCTCGGTCTTGCAGACGCCGCACCACGACGCCCAGAAGTTCACGAGCACGACCTTGCCCTGGAAGTCGTGGAGCGAGACCTGCTTGCCATTGTGATCGTAGGCCGTGAAGTCGGGCGCCTGCATGGGCAGGTCGCACGCCTGGCCGTTGCACAGCGCCGGACCGGTCGACCGCAGGCCGACGCAGGCCGCCTTGCGCTCGCGGGCGGCCGCATTGGGCACCATCCACAGGAAGAACGCGGCCATGACGACGCCGATCAGCGCGACGCCGCCACCCACGAGCATCACCGTCGGATCGACGACGATCGCGCCCCGAGGCGGTGTGGTCTTCGCCGGCTCAGTCATCACCGACAATGTACCGGAAAGTCCGCTATGCTCAAAGGGATGTCGCTGCGCGGTTCGCTCGGCACGATGTCCGCGGAGGATGCGCTCGAATGGGTGGCCAAGCGGAAGGTTTCGGCCCCCATCACGTTCGAGCGGCGCGGGCTCGTGCGCAGTCTCGTCGTCGAAGACGGCGAGATCGTATGGGCGAGCAGCAATCGTCGGGACGAGCAGCTGGGCGTGATCCTCGTGCGAAGCGGGCTCGTCGCCGAGCGGGCGCTCGCGGATTCGCTCGAGGCCCGCGCCGAGACCGGCGTGCCGCTGGGCAAGGTCCTGCTCATGTCTGGTCTCATTACCGAAGCCGACCTCGTCGATATTCTCGCGACGAAGATCCGCGAGACCGTGACCGACGTGATCACGTGGAACGACGGGCAGTTCGACATCGTTCCGCGGACCCAGCCCTCCACCGGCGTGATCGCCCAGCTCAGCATCGAGGTCTGCCTGACCGTCGCCCGCCGGCGCGCTGCGCGGATGACCGAGATCATGGGGATCCTCGGAGCCGACGACGTCACGTTCTTCGTCCCCGAGACCGCGGCCCCGCCTGCCCAGCTGGCCGAGGACCGCGTCGATGCGCCCAAGGCGTGGGCCCTCGCGGGCGATCGCCACACCGCGGCGGAGATTGCCGCATCCTTCTCGGGCGAGCGCTACGCCACGTACGACAAGCTCGCGGAGATGGTGACGACCGGCATCCTCGTGATCGATCGCCGCCAGCGCGAGCGCACGAACTCCGCGGTCGAGCTCGCGGCCGGCGCGCGCGGCCGCCTGCGCCACGGTGATCGCGCAGGTGCCTTCGCGATGGCGTCGCAGGCGCTCCATCAAGATCCGAGTGATCCAGAAGTGCGCAAGACGTTCGCTCAGATCGAGCGCGCACGCGTCGCGGAGGTCGCGAAGCGGCTCCTGTCGCAGCATCGCGTGCCGAAGCGCGTGAAGGAGCCGTCGCGCGCGATGGGCCTGAGCGACACCGAGATCGAGCTCGCGAATCGCGTCGACGGCCGCTGGGATCTGCTGTCACTCGTGCGCTCCGCGAACGTGCGAGAAGCCGAGGCACTGCTAGCCTTCGCTCGGCTTGCCGAGCTCGGCGTCGTCGAGCTGGGCGGCAGTACCTGAAGATCCCCATGGCCGACGCAGTTCAAGCCCCGACGACTGTCGACCGCACGCGGCTCCTCCCGCGCAGTGGCATCGGTGTCGAGGCGCCGTGGCTCGTCATCGCGCCGCCCGGCAACCCGATCATTCGCCTGGACGCTCGCCTCCTCGATCGCGTCGAGCTGATCGGCCGCTCGCCGACCGTGCCGCTCGTCGCCTCCGGCCTCGCGACCGCCGGCGTCGCCGCCGCGGCCCTCTCGCTCGTGCCCGGTGGAGTGTTCGCGTGCGCGGGTCTCGCATACCTCGCGCACGAGAGGTTCAGCGAAGCGCGCCGCCGTGCCCGCTCGCGCGACCTCCTGCTCGCGCTCGGCGATCTCGAGGTCGCACTCCACGTCGCGGATGGCCCCGAGGCCGCGAAGGGCATCGCGGAGCAGCTCGCGCCGTACACGCGTGACGCGCCGATCACGCGTCCCGAGGTCTACGAGGATGCGAAGCGTCGCATCCGTGCGCAGGCGGAAGGACGCGGCGAAGCCTCCGCCCGTCGCGAGCTCGAGCACGCGCTCCTCGTCGGTAGTGATGTCGTATTCCTGCGCGGCGAGTATCTCCAGGTCGGCCAGGTCGCGTTCCGGATCGCCGAGGTCCGCGAGTACGCGCTGCGTGGTGCGAACCTGCCGCTGACCGGTGGCCGGCTGCTCCAGGCCGCCATGGGCCTGCTCGTCGTCGCCGCCGAAGAGCGCGCCGCGGCCGGTGAAGACATCCAGCTCCTCTCGAAGCGCGTCGCCGACTACGAGTCGTGGTCGGGACACACCGCCGGCCGCTGACTCAGCGGCGCACTTCTGCCGCTGTCACGTCTGCACAATGGCAGACGAAGCCGTCCTCGCTCGTCGCGATGTACCTGATCGCGTCGAGCCCTCGGTCTCGCGCATCGACGAGCTGTAGCTCGGAGACCCAGAGGCGCGGACTGGCGTCGGGAAGGCTGAGGTGCTGCACACCGTGGAAGTGAAGACGAAGGCCGTTCCCGGCCTCGTCGACGAGACCGAGCACGAGCGAGACGCGGGGGTGGTCGTCCTCCGTCTCGTCGATGTAGCGGAGCTCGCTCACGCGCGTCAGCTCGAACAGATCGATCTCGTTGCCGTCGAGAACGAGCGTGCCAGGATCGCCGATCTGCACCCGCTTCTCCATGCGCGGACTGTCGCATGCCGTGGTGACAGTCGCCGCCGGTCGTCGCGGCGGCAGCAGTCGCGGCAACCGGAGCGGTCGCGGCAACGGGCGCGGTCGCGGTGACGGCAGCGGTCACGGCAACGGCAACGGCAGCGGCAGCGGCGGCCGGCTGTAGCGGTAGCGGTGACAGCAACGGTCGCGGTCGGCGAGGCAACGACGTCATGCGGTACGCAGTGCGTGGTGGGTGGCGTGGATCTGCGAGAACGAGGGAATCCGGGCGGGCCCGCTCGCCTGCAGCAGCGCCATTCGCATCTGGACGGCGGCGCGCTGCGGCTCCGTCCCGCCGATGCCGGTGCCCAGGCC
>Ga0153915_10004579_pt1 | contig 12750 bp, 11 predicted proteins | sample Opewatmetagenome_2_FD_107003 | JGI IMG/M metagenome (GOLD analysis project Ga0153915, IMG submission 107003) | Freshwater wetland microbial communities from Ohio, USA - Open water 3 Core 3 Depth 3 metaG | ecosystem: Environmental > Aquatic > Freshwater > Wetlands | place: USA: Ohio, Lake Erie... | reverse complement strand
GAGATCGAGGATCACCTGCCCCAGTATCCGGGCGACGCCTGAGTGAGGTGGACCCCACTGCCGCGGCCACGCCTGCGGCAACCACCGGCCGAACATTCAGCTGGATGCTGGCAGCGCGGGCGAGGGTTGGCGTTCGTGCCGGACGAGGTAAACGCCGGTCACGACCACGATCCCGCCGCCGATCAGAACGTTGACGGCTGGCAGGGTGCTCCACGCGAACCAGTCGATCAGCGCGCCCCAAACGAGAGCCGTGTACTCGAAGGGCGCAAGCACCGAGGCCGGCGCATGCCGGAACGCGTCGATGATGAAGTGCTGCCCGAGCGCGCCCAGTAGTCCCATCGCAGCCAGCCATCCCCAATGTTCCGGCTGCAGGTTGACCCAGCGCGGCCACGCAAGCGCGCCGGCGACGATCGTGAGGCAGGTGAGAAACGAGAAGACCACGCTCAGCGTGCTGTCGGTTCTCAAGAGGACGCGCGAGGCGATGGCCGTGAGCGCATAGCACAGCGCCGACATGAGTGCCGCCAGGGCGCCGAGCGAGACGAGACCGGAGGTCGCCGGGCGCAGCATGACGAGCACGCCTGCAAGGCCGACCAGAATCGCAATCCAGCGCCTGACATCGACTCGCTCGCCCAGCATCGGCACCGACAGGGCCGCGATCAGGAGCGGCGCCACGAGGAACACGGCATAGGCGTTGGCAAGCGACAGTTCGCGCACCGCGACGATGAAGGTGAGGATCATCGCGAGGCCGAGGCCACCACGCAGCAATTGCAGCTTCCAGCGCACGGGCCGCAGCTCGCGCCAGCGCCGGGTCCAGGCGACGAGCAGCAGCACGAAGGGAATCGAAGCGGCGCCGCGCATGGCGCTCACCTGCATCGGCGGATAGTGACCGGCGAAGAGCTTGAGAATCGCGTCCATGCCCGAGAAGAAGGCGGCGGCGAGCAGCATCGAGACGATGCCCTGGAGACGGCTGGTTGACACGCTGGCATTATGATGTGCGCCGGCTCATGCCCGCCACGGGAGTCGCGATGCCGTTCGTGAGAAAACTTCTGATGCTCGCAGGCGTGGCAGCCATCGGGGCGGTCGCCTACTGGTGGTTCGCCGGGCGCGAAGCGCCGCCCGATCCGATCATGGTGCTCGTGAACCAGATGCGAACCCGTGCCGTGATCGAGCACGAACGGCGCGTCACGGTCTGGTACAAGTCCTGTCCGGAAGTGCCCGGCGTCAATCCGGAAGTCTTCGTGATCTGGCCGGGCCGGCTACTCTATACACTCGATCTCGCGCACAGCCGCCTGTCGCTCTCGAACGATGTCCTCAGCGTGTCGACGCCACCGATCGAGGTCGAGGAACCGGCCGTGCCGAGCGATCTCGCGCAGTTCATCGCCAGCAATCCATTCTGGAACCTGCGGACCGACGCGAGCATTGGAAATTCCGCACTCAAGCAGGCGACTCCCGTCGCGCGGTACCTTTCCGTGTACTTCCTGAGACACGATCCGGCGCTCAAGAGCTACTTCACCAAGGAGCTCGAGACGTATCTTCGCGGTGTCGCCGGCGCGCTCAACGTGCCGGTGAGGGAAGTGGTCATTGATATTGCGGAGGCGAAATTGTCCGCCAACGTCCTGCCACAGCTCGAGCTCTGCAGCGGCACGGCGGCGACGGCGAACGGCGTGCCGTTCGTCCGCGAGAGCGAGGGCGACTACATCTATGTCTTTCCGAACAAGTCGCAGTGATCGCCGCTCATGTCGCAAGACCAAGGTAGAGCATCACGACCCCAAAGGTGTCGATGAACCCATGGGCTAGCATCGTCGTCCAGAGGGTCTTGCCCGAGAACATGTACGCGGCCCCGAGAATGAGCCCTGCGAACGTGGAATCGACGATACCAGCAGGGCCTTTGTAGTAGTGCCCGAAGCCAAAGAGGACGGCGGTCACGAGAACAGCCATCCAGTGAGCGGCCGTCGAGCTGCCGAGAAACTCAGCGGCCCGCCGCAGCAGATAGCCGCGATACGCGACCTCCTCGCCGACTGCGGCAAACGTCCATACAAGGAGCAGCCACTTGAGCGCCGACATGAGGTTGCCGGCGATCGAGCCGATGCCCGCGGGTGCGGCCGATGGCGGCCAGATGTGAGCCGCCAATGGCTCGATCACGAGGCCACCCAGCAGGATTCTCAAGGCCGCGGCGGCGAGCGCGATCAGGACGACGTTTGTCCACGACTTGGGCCGTCGAATGCCGATTGCCGACCAGCCACCGTTGCGCAGCCAGAGCGACACGAGGCCGAGCACGAAGAGGATCGGCACCTCGTTCGGCAGGATGCGCCAGACATTGTGCGCAAGAACAATGCCGGCGCCGAGCAGGAGCTCGATGCCGCTCAGCGTCCGCGACTCCGGCAACCATCTGCGCATGGACACACTCTGGCGCAAACGGCTGGAACAGATGAATCGATCGACGCTATAGTCTTGCCGTTTGTTTCATCCGGAGCGCCATGCCCGTCGACCGCATCGATCAACGCCTGCTGGCCCGGCTGCAGGAGAACAATCAACGCACGGTGCGCGACCTCGCGATCGACGTCGGCATCTCGGCACCAACGTGCCTGCGCCGCATGCGCCGGCTGCGCAGGCAGGGATTCATTCGCGCCGACGTAGCGCTTGTGGATGCCAAAAAGCTGGGCTATGCCGTTACGGCATTCGTGGAGATCAGCCTCGAACGTACTTCGGGCGCCGCGCTACATGCCTTCGAAAACCGCATGGCGAAGCACCGGCAGGTGCTGACCTGCTGCGAGATTTCCGGCGATGTCGACTACCTGATCGCCGTGATTGCGCGCGATCTCGAAGACTTCGCCGATTTCGCGCGGGTGCATCTTGGCAGCGATCGAAACGTGCGCGCGTACCGTTCGCAGCTCGTCATGCGGCACGTCAAGAACGAGCATCAGGTGCCTCTGTAATGGCGCCCACGCTCACATGATCCGCCGCAGGACGCGGGCGAGCAGGTCAAAACGCCGCCCGTACGGCGGGTAGAGCCAGCCCGCCGCCGTCAATCGCGACTGCTGGAATACGGCCTTTTCGTGCGTGAACGTCAGAAAGCCGCGCTCGCCGTGATAGGCGCCCATGCCGCTCGCGCCGATTCCGCCGAAGGGCAGCGTCTCGGCGGCGAAATGCCACATGGTGTCGTTCACAGTCACGCCGCCCGCAGCGGTTGCCCGCAGTACGCGCTCGCGCCGCTTGCGATTGTGCCCAAACCAATAGAGCGCCAGCGGGCGCTCCTCGATACCGAGCCGGGAAATCAGTTCATCGAGCCGCTCGTACGTAAGGACCGGCAGAATCGGGCCGAAAATCTCCTCGCGCATGACTGCCATCGATGGATCGGCGTTCAGGACAAGCGTCGGCGGGAATTTGCGTTCCGGTCCCGGCAACACCTCGTTCGCCGGATTGATCGCAACGATCGTAGCGCCGTGCTCCCTGGCGTCAGCCACGAGGCCAGACAAGCGCTTCAGATGCCGCTCGCTCACGATCGCCGTGTAGTCGGGATTCGTCCCGAGAGTGGGGTAGAGCCTGACAACGGCACGCTTCATCGATGCCACGAATTGCTCCGTCGAGCCCGCCGGGATCAGCGCATAGTCCGGCGCGACGCAGGTCTGGCCGCCATTGAAGAGCTTGCCGAATGCGAGACGCGCGGCGTAGTCGTCGAACCCCGCGTCCGTGTCGAAGATGGCCGGCGACTTGCCGCCGAGCTCGAGCGTCACCGGAGTGAGATTGCGTGCTGCCGCGACCGCGACCTCGCGGCCCACGGCCGTCGAGCCGGTGAAAAGCAGATGATCGAATCTGAGCGCTGAGAATTGGCGGGCGACCGAAGCGTCTCCCAGCACGACAGCCATCTCATCGCTCGAGAAGTTTGCCGCGACCAGATCCCGCAGTAGCGCGCTCGTGCGCGCGCTGATTTCGCTCGGCTTTAGCAGCACGCGGTTGCCCGCCGCAATGGCCGCGGCCGCCGGCACGACCGCGAGCTGGTACGGGTAGTTCCACGGACTGATGACGCCGACGACGCCCAGCGGTTGCCGGACGATACGGCTGCGGCCGGGTCGCAAATAGAGCGGCGTCGGCATGCGCCGTTCCCGCATCCATCCTTGCAGGTGCCGACGCATGTGGCGGATGGCCGCTATGGCGGAAAGCGTATCGCCCAGCAGCGTGTCGGCCGAGGCACGGTGGCCGAAATCGGCCGCGGCCGCTTTGGCGATCGACTCCGAGTGAGCGACAGTCATCGTCTCCAGGCGCGCGAGACGTTCGAGCCGCGTGTCAATCGGCGGGAACGGCTCCTTGAGAAACGCGGCGCGTTGCAGCGCAAGCAGTTCCTCGAGCGAGCTCGTCACGGCGCGCCGCTCACCAGTGCAGGCCCCTGAGGAGCGATGTGAGCGCCATGCTTTCCGGCGCCGGCTTCACGTCTGCTTCGCTCAGGCCGCGGGCGGCGGCCGAATCGGGGAACATCTGATAGCCGGTGTTCATGATGAGCTGCGAGATCTTGGGCGCGATGAGATGCAGGATCTGCGCGAAGATCCCGAGCCGGGTCGCCACCCGGACCGGGCGATGAATGATGGCATCGACCACCATCTGCGCGGCTTCTTCCGGTGAGAGCGTGTCCACGTTGTCGTAGAGCTGCGTGGGCGCGATCATGCGCGTGCGCACCAGCGGAAAATTCACGATCGTGAACTGCACGCCCTGGTTGCACACCTCGGCGCCCGCGCTGCGGGAAAAAGCCTCGAGCGCAGCCTTCGAGGCGATGTAGGCCGAGAACCGCGGCGCATTCGCAAGGACCCCGATCGAGGAGATGCTGATCACCTGGCCGCTCTTGCGCTTGATCATTGAGGGGAGCAGGGCGAGCGTGAGGCGCACGGCCGCCAGGTAGTTGACCCGCATCAGCCGCTCGAAATCGTGGAAGCGCTCATAGGAGATTTCGAGCGAGCGCCGGATCGAGTGGCCCGCATTGTTGATGAGGATGTCGACGGCGCCGTGCTCGCTGAGGACACGCTCGGCGAAGGCGCCCGCGGCTTCGAAGTCCGTGAGATCGCACTGATAAGTGAACGCCTTGCCGCCGAGCGCTTCGAGCTCGGCTCGGGTTTCGTCGAGCTTTGCCTGGTCGCGTGCTGCGATCACGACGTGCGCACCCGCTGCGGCCAGGACGCGTGCCGTCGCGCGGCCGATACCGGAGGAGCCGCCGGTGATCACCACCACCTTGCCCTTGACGGCGCCGGTCAGACTTCGGTCGACGGCAAGATCGGGATCGAGATGACGCTCCCAATAGTCCCAAAGGCGCCACGCGTAGTCCTCGAGCGGCGGCACGCGGATCCCGGCTGGCTCCAGCAGCGCGCTCGCCCCGCTGCCGTCGAATTGCGTCGGATAGGCAAGGAGTTCAAAGAGCGAGCGCGGAATTCCGAGATCGCCCAGGATCTGATCAAGGATCCGCTGGACGGGACCGATTGCGCCGAACCCCAGCCTGATGGCGGGGGGCAGATGATCGAGCAGGCGCAGATCGAGCCGCATGCTGCTGGTCGGCGCGTGGGCGGCCCTGGCAAACAGGTTGAGCACGGCGCCGACGTGGCGGGACTTCGGGTCGACCAGGTGAAAACAACGGCCGTCGAGATCCGGCAGATGCGCGAGGTGATCGAGCGCGGCGACCACGTAGTCGACCGGCACCAGGTTCACGTATCCGCCGTCGAGCCCGATCATGGGGACCCAGCTCGGCACCGTGCGGCGCATCTTCTGGATCAGCTTGAAGAGGTAGTAAGGCCCGTCGACCTTGTCCATCTGTCCTGTGCGGGAGTCTCCGACCACCATTCCCGGGCGATAGATGCGCCATGGCACTTTGGTCGAACGGCGCACGAGCCCTTCGGATTCGTGCTTGGTGCGAAAGTACGGATTCTCGAGTCCCTCGGCCTCGGCAAACATCTCTTCGGTGAAGACGCCCGGATAGACGCCAGCCGAGGCGATCGAGCTCACGAGGTGAAAATGGTGCGCGTTGATCTCGGCGGCGAGCTCGAGTGCGTGGTCGGTCCCGAGAATGTTCGCCACGTCGAGGTGCTCGGCGCTGGCAGACAGATCGTAGACGGCACCGAGGTGGAAGAAGTGCTCGATGCGCCCTTTGAGCCGCGCGCGGTCCGTCGCGGAAACGCCGAGCCCTGGCTCCGCGAGATCACCCGCGATGGCGATGATCAGGCCGCTGTCGTCACGCCAGGCCTGTTTGAGTTGCGCGAATTTTTCCAACGAGGCGGGGCGGACCAGCACGTAGATCGGCTCGCCGCGCGCAGCCAAGCGCCCGATCAGGCGGCGCCCGATGAAACCGGTGCCCCCGGTGATGAAATAGCTCATGCCAGCCTTCTGCGTGCGGCGTCCTTCGGCGAAATTAGACGCGGTGGCGGACCTGAGGCGCATCGGGACAAATGCCTATTCAGGACGGGGCGGCATGCGCTCTAAATGCGGCCATGGCTGCGCGACGCGAAGCGATGTCGAGCGTGGATACGGCTTGGCTGCACATGGATCGGCCGACCAACCCCATGACGATCGTCGGTTTGATGCGATTTCGTCGCCGCCTCGACTTCGATCGTCTGAAGCAGGTCGTCGCAGAGCGATTTCTCGCGTTTCCGCGACTGCGCATGCGCCCCGTCGAGAGCCTCACGGGCGCTGCATGGGAGGAAGACGAGGACTTTCGTATCGACCGCCACGTGCGGCGCACGACGCTTTCCCCACCGGGCAGCGAGCCTGCGCTGGCGGATTTGGTCGCGCAGCTCCTCGGCCGCCGGCTCAATCCCGCCTATCCGCGCTGGCAGTACGATCTCATCGAAGGTGTCGGCAAGGGTTGCGTGCTGATGACGCGGATCCACCACTGTTACGCCGACGGCATCGCCCTGATGCGCGTACTGCTGTCACTCGCCGATCCCATGCAGGAGCCGGACACCTTGATAGCGCCCGCCGCAGAATCGCTGCCGCCGCCAGAGCAATCTTGGCTCGAGCTCCTGACCCCCGCGGCCGTCAACCGCGCTTTGCGTGAGGGTTCGGATCTCGTCGGGCGCGGTCTGCATCTCGCGCTGCATCCGGCTGAGCTCGGCGAAACGGCGCGCCAGGGAGTAGAGATCGCAGCGGAGCTCGCACGCGTGGCGTTGCTCGCGGACGATCCGCCGACTCCGCTGCGCGGCCAGCTCTCCACGCACAAGCGGGTGGCGTGGTGTCGGCCGCTGCCGCTCGAAATTGCGCGTTCGTCCGCGCATGCCCTCGGATGCACGATCAACGATGTTCTGACGGCGGCCGTCGCCGGCGCCTTCGGCACGTACCTTCGCGACGCCGGCGTCGACGTCTCGGGCATGTCCGTGCGGGCCACCGTGCCCGTCAATCTGCGCCCGCCGGGCGAGACCACCGGGCTTGGCAATCAGTTCGGACTCGTGTTCATGCCATTACCGATCGGAATCGCCAACCCGGTCGACCGCATCTACGCCGTGCATGCGCAGATGCAGGCGCTGCGACAGTCGCCACAGCCGCTCATGTCGATGGTGCTGCTCGCGGTGCTCGGCCTCGGACCGAAGACGCTGCAACAACCCGCGGTCGATCTGCTCAGCAACAAGGCAACCCTGGTCATGTCGAACGTGCCCGGTCCGCGCGCCCCGATGAAACTCTGCGGCGTGCCAATCGACGAGGTGCTGTTCTGGGTGCCGCAGTCCGGGAATCTTGGCATCGGCGTCTCGGTGCTCACGTACAACGATCGCATCCATTTCGGATTGATCGCAGACCGGAACCTGATTCCCGAGCCGCAACGCGTCGCGGACGAATTCGAACGGCAAGTCCGCGACCTCGTCACCGCATTACCGCCGCCGGCCGCCAGCGCACCGGCGGGACGGTCGTCGCGTGCACGGGGTAAGCCCGCTTCGCGTGTTACGAGCGCATCGGCGTCGCGCAAGAAATAGCTGGGTCGTGTTCTCAGCGTTTCAGCAGTGCGCGCGCTGCCTCGATGTCGAGCTTGTCCATGGCCTCTTGTGGCTCGCACCGGATCGCCGCATTGAGGAGCTTCGAGATCTGCTCGGCCTTGGCAGCGCCATGGAGCAGCTTCAGGCAGTGCGCATACTCCAGCTTGGCGACCGGCGATTGCGGGTGCAGCCGCATTGCCGCCTCGAATTCCCGCACGGCCGCCTCTGCGGTTGCGCCGTAGCTCAGGCGGGCAAGGAGCGCGCCGACCTTCGCGACGACCTCGGCGTGGAAAACGCCGAGCGCGATGTGCGCATCGGCATGCTTGCGTTCGAGCTTGAGCGTTTGTTCGAGGCTGCGCTGCACCTTGCCGCCAAGGCCTGAGGCAAGGGCGGTGGCAATGGAGATTCGTTGACTGTAACGGCCTAGCACGAATGCGTGAAAATAGTGCGAATTGGCCCGCTCCGGATACTCCTCGATCGCTGCCTCCGCACGACGAACAGCATCTTCGAGGATGCTGGTGGCCGAAGCGTTGTTCGATGCGAGATAGGTGGCGTAGACGCCAGCGGCCTTGTTGGCGGCAGCGGCACCCTCAGGCCCCAGTGCTGCGCCGCGCTCGATCGCCGTACCGAAATCACCGGCGTGAAAGGCGCGCCAGGCTTCCTCGAGTTCCGCTCGGTGCTTGCCCGCGGGGGCCGGCTCGCAGTCTCCGCGATGCAGTCGTGACCAGGCGCGCAACAGAGCCGGGCCCGGATAACGGTAGGCTTCGGCGTCGTGCGGGAACGGGATCCACTTGCGTGCCTTCATCAGCGAAGCTCCCCTGCGGTGACTACGGATCGCGCCACGTGAGCGATGGGAAGATGATAGGCATCAGCTTCTGCAAATCATCGGGAATATCCGCAGGAGCACAATCGGTTCTGGAGGACAGCTCATGGCAACGAAGAAGGGCGGAAAGACACGCGTGGTAGCGCGTGCGCAAAGGGCGGGCGGCGACATGCTCGAAATGGGCCAGCATGTATGGCTCGCGGGCGTCGGCGCACTGGCGCGGGCACAGAGGCGAGGCCCGAAGCTGTTCAACGAGCTCGTCGATGAGGGATCGCGCGCGGTCGCGCGGGCCCGCACGTCGGCTGAGAGCGGCACCAGGGATGCCATGAAGGGTCTGCGCAGGGCGTTCGGGACCCTCGAGAAAGGCGTCGAGTCGGCGCGCGAGCAGGCTTCAGGCACGTGGGACCAAGTCGGAAAGATGTTCGAGGTGCGCATGCACAAGGCGATGCGGCAGCTCGGCATGCCGACTTCGGACGACATCGTGGCGCTGACGCGCAAGGTCAAGGAGCTCAACACGGCAGTCGACGATCTTGCACGGCGCAGTGCGAGAGCACAGCGCAGACCGGCGTCGGCCCGGCGAGCTCGCGCGACGCACGGCAATGGCGGCGCACGCAAGGCACACGTGGTACCGGCGCATATCGCCTGACACGGTGCGTGGTTCATGTTGTTAATCGAGGCCGCGCGCCGGCCGGCGCGCGGAGCCGGGCGGGCTGGCGTCGCGCTCGCCGGTGGCGGGCCGCTCGGAGCCTACTACGAGATCGGCGCGTTGCACGCGCTCGCGGAATCGATCGAAGGGCTGGACCTGACCAAGCTCGACACCTATGTCGGCGTGAGTTCCGGCGCGGTGATCGCAGCGGGTCTTGCCAATCGCCTCGACACGATGGATCTCGCGCGCGTCTTCATTACGACGGAGTCGAGCGAGCACACACTGACGCCGGCTACGCTCTTCTCGCCGGCCGTGGACGATTATGGGAAGCAACTGGCCCGAATACCGGCGCTCCTGGCCGATCGGGCCGCTCAGTACATGCGTCATCCGTTCAGCACCGGTCTGACGGAGCTTGTGCTGCCTGTATCGCAAGCGTTGCCGGCCGGCCTCTTTGACAACGCACCATTCGAGCGATTCCTGCGCGAGCTCTTCAGCCGGGACGGCCGGTCGAACGATTTCCGGCGCTTGGGGCACCGCCTGTACGTCGTTGCGACGAACCTGAACACGGGTGAGCCGACGGTATTCGGCGCCGCACGCCATAAGGACGTGCCGATTTCGCGTGCCGTGCAGGCGAGTTCGGCGTTGCCGGGACTCTATCGGCCGGTCGCGATCGATGGCGAGCGCTATGTCGACGGGGCGCTGCGGCGAACGATGCATGCATCGCTCGCGCTCGATGAGGGCGCAACCTTCGTGCTTTGCATCAATCCCCTGGTGGCCTTCAACACGTCGGCCGGCCGTACCGCGCGGGAACGCACCGATCTTGCCGAGAAGGGAATGCCGACGGTGCTCAGTCAAACCTTCCGCGCGCTGATCCAGTCGCGCATGCAGGTCGGCATGGCGGATTACCCGGAGCGCTATCCAGCGGCGGACATCCTGCTGCTCGAACCGGATCCGAGCGACGTGCATATGTTCACGACCAATGTGTTCGGCTATGCGAATCGCAGGCGACTGACGGAGCACGCGTACCAACGCACTCGCGCAGACCTGCGCCAGGCAGCACCACGGCTGCGAAACGTGCTTGCGCGCCACGGCTTCAAGCTCCGGCTCAAAGTGCTGCGCGACCGGCGCCGGAGCCTCATTGCCGACCTCAAGGCACAGAAGCGGGCGAGCAGGCATGTGTGGCAGGACCTGGATCGGACACTGGAGAGTCTGCGCAGGTTTGTCGACAGGGCGTGAACCTCGCCCAGTGAAAAGCGCATGTTGGCAGCGTGGCTTGCAATCCTGCTGACCGCGGAACTCGCCGCGCTCGGCCTGTTCGCTGCGTCGATGCTGGGGCGGGGCTGTGCGGTTGGCGCGGCAATTGGCGCTTGCATCGGGCTGGCGCTCGGTTGGCGGGCAGCTCTCGTTGGTTTTCTGATGGGCGCGGCGCGCGTGCATCATCGTCTCGATGCCACGGGTGGCGTCAGCCGTTTGCTCGCCTGGGTTGTGCTGTGGGCACGCGAGACCATTGCGATGGCCACGGCCTACCTTGCGATGACCTTCGAGCCCCTGCGAAGGCGCCCGCCGGCGCTTGTGCAGCCGCGCGATGGCCCGGTGATCCTCATGGTTCACGGGTGGTTCTGCAATGCCGGTGTCTGGCGGCCTCTGATTCGACGGTTGCGACGTTCGGGGGTCAGGAACATTCGCACCGTCACACTGCGCCCGGTGCTGGGCAGCATCGACGCCATGGCGACGGCTCTGGATCTGGCGGTGTCACGGCTGCACGCGACCGGTCCCGGACGGCGGCTCGTGGTCGTGACCCATAGTATGGGTGGTCTCGTCGCCCGACGCTGGCTGCAGCAACTCGACGCTGCAGCGGGAGGGAGCGTCACGCTGATCACCATCGGCTGTCCTCACACCGGTACCCGGATCGCCCGGCTCGGCCTCGGCGCCGCGGCCCGGCAGATGAGACTGGGCAGCGCATGGCTTGCGGACCTCAACGCCGACGAGCGGGCGCGCGGCAAGATCACTTGCATCGCAAGCCGGGTAGACAGTTTCATCGCACCGCAGGAGAACGCACAGCTCCCGGGGGCGCAGGCGGTGGTCGTTCCAGCGGTCGGGCACTTCGGCCTGCTCGCGACCGGCGTGACCGTCAGGTGCGTGATTGACGCGTGCCGCGGTGCTGGCGCGCCCCGAGTCTCATAAGGATTTTTGCCAATAGACGCAGTCGAAGCGACGTCTTACTGTCGGCTCGAAGGAGGGACGTCCATGGACAAAATCTGGCTGTCGAGCTACGAGAGCAATATTCCGGCGGAGGCGAAGGTCGACCGCTTTGCGAGCCTGGTCGAGATGTTCGACGAGAGTGTCCGCAAGTTTGCGGATCGACCGTCGTTCCACAACCTTGGGCGCACGCTCAGCTTCGCCGAGCTCGATCGCCTGTCGCGCGCGTTTGCTGGATTTCTGCAGCAGCGCGGTCTCGCCCCAGGCGAACGCATCGCCCTGATGTTGCCGAACCTGCTCCAGTATCCCGTGGCGCTCTTCGGCGCGCTGCGCGCGGGGCTCGTGGTCGTCAACACCAATCCGCAGTACACGGCGCGCGAGCTCAAGCATCAGCTGACCGACTCCGGCGCCACGGCCGTAGTCGTGCTCGCCAATTTTGCTCACGTCCTGCAACAAGTGCTGCCGGAATCTTCCGTGCGGACGGTCGTCGTTACGGAGGTGGGAGATCTGCTGCCTCAGCCGCGACGGTCGGCGGTGAACTTCGTGATCCGACGCCTGCGGCACATGGTGCCGAGTTTCCACATCCAGGGAGCGATCGGTTTTCGCGAGGCCCTGGAGCAGGGGCGAAAAGGGGGGCTGACGAGTCTCGCTCTCAAGGCGAAGGACCTCGCCTTCCTGCAGTACACGGGGGGTACCACTGGCGTTCCGAAGGGCGCGATGCTGTCGCACGGCAACCTCGTCGCCAATCTCGAGCAGGTCTCCGCGTTCTGGTCCGGCATCATCGACGAGGGGCGCGACGTCGTCATTACCCCGTTGCCGATGTATCACATCTTCTGCCTGACGTGTAACTGCCTGACCTTCATGAAGCACGGCGGCCTCAACGTGCTCATCACGAATCCGCGCGACCTGCCGGCGACGCTCGCGGAAATGCGCAAGTGGCAGTTTTCCATGATCACGGGCGTCAACACCCTGTACCGCGGGATGCTGGATCACCCGAGTTTCGGGAACCTCGATTTCTCGCAGCTGAAACTCGGTGTGGCCGGCGGAATGCCGCTGCATCCTGAAGTCGCGCGCCGCTGGCGCGAGAGGACGGGGCGGCCGCTGCTCGAGGGTTACGGCCTGACGGAGGCGTCTCCGGTCGTGAG
>Ga0153915_10004578_pt1 | contig 12751 bp, 12 predicted proteins | sample Opewatmetagenome_2_FD_107003 | JGI IMG/M metagenome (GOLD analysis project Ga0153915, IMG submission 107003) | Freshwater wetland microbial communities from Ohio, USA - Open water 3 Core 3 Depth 3 metaG | ecosystem: Environmental > Aquatic > Freshwater > Wetlands | place: USA: Ohio, Lake Erie... | reverse complement strand
GTCCATTCATGAGATTAGACAATGGTGAGACGGATTCCTTGGGAATTTCTGCCGTCGTTAAGGTCAGCGGGGCCGGAATTCCTCGCCGACGCCGTCGACAAAAAATTCCACCCGGCCGCACCTAGGGCACATATAAATGTCAAAATGTTCCCGGTGCGTGAAGAACTCGCCCAGGTCTCCCAGCCAGAATCCCCAGCCCCGGCTGCCTTCGTGGAATTTTTTTGTTCCGACATACTGAAGGCCGGCTTGGCAGCGAGGACAGACGATCGGGTGAGGTTCATGTTCGTTAGCCATGGCCACTTCTCCTTTTTGGCTTTCTGTATCTTATCATATTTTTTGACAAAGCCGTTCCTCCCGGATTGACCACCCTTCGAAATGTTGATATGATTTGACTTCCTGTGGGAGGGATTTTTCTTCATGATCGAACGATACACCAACCCGGAAATGGGGGACATCTGGACCGAGGACAACAAATACCGCAAATGGCTTGACGTCGAGATTGCCGTCTGCGAGGCATGGGCTAGGCTAGGCAAGATCCCCGCCCCGGCCCTCAAGCGGATCAAGGCCAAGGCGGGCTTCGACGTCAAGCGCATCGAAGAGATCGAAAAAGTTACCAAGCATGACGTCATTGCTTTTCTCTCTTCCATCGCCGAAAAAGTGGGTGAAGACTCCCGTTTTATCCACATCGGTCTCACCTCTTACGACATCGTCGATACGGCCCTCTCGCTTCTCATCCGGGAGTCGCTCCAAAAGATCCGAAAAAGCCTGGGCGAGCTCAAAAAAGTCCTTAAAAAAGAAGCGATCAAGCATAAGAAAAGCGTCTGCATGGGCCGGACGCACGGCGTCCATGCCGAACCCATTACTTTCGGCTTCAAAGTGCTCGTCTGGTACGAAGAGATCAATCGTCATCTGGCGCGCGTCGAGCGGGCGATCGATGTCATCGGCGTCGGCCGGATCTCGGGCTCGGTCGGGACTTATATTCACCTTGACCCGAGGGTGGAGGCCATCGCCCTGAAAAAAGTCCGGCTCGAACCGGCCAAGATTTCCACACAGGTCCTCCAGCGCGACCGGCATGCCGAAGTCATGGCCGTCCTCGCCATCATCGCGGCCTCGCTCGAGAAATTCGCGATAGAGATCCGCCATCTCCAGAAAAGCGAGGTGCTGGAGCTTGAGGAGCCGTTCACCAAGGGTCAAAAAGGCTCTTCTTCGATGCCTCATAAAAAAAATCCCGTCCGCTGTGAGCGCATTTCGGGGCTGGCCCGGCTCATCCGCGGCAACCTGCATGTCGCCCTCGAGAACATCCCGCTCTGGCATGAGCGCGACATCTCCCACTCGTCGGCGGAGAGGATCATTTTCCCGGATTCATTCATCTTGACGGATTACATGCTGACTGAAATGACCGATATCATCAAGAACTGGGTCGTCCATCCGGACCGCATGGAGAAGAACATCCAGGTCACGCGCGGCTTGGTCTTCTCTCAGAGCGTGCTCCTAGCCCTGACCAGGAAAGGATTGACGCGCGAAGAGGCCTACCAGTTCGTCCAGAGAAACACTCTCAAAGCTTGGCGAGAAAACCTCGATTTCAAGGCGCTCGTCCAGGCCGATGCGGACATTCCAAAGCACCTTAGCCCGGAAGAAATCGAGAAATGCTTTTCCCTCAAGCCGTATCTCGAAAAAATCGATTATATATTCGAAAGGGTCCTCGGCCATGAAAGTTAGAATTCTTGTCTCGTTCAAGGACAGCGTCCTCGACCCGCAAGGGCAGACGGTTAAAAATGCGCTCCACACCCTGGGCTACGGTTTTATCAAGGATGTCCGGCAGGGAAAAGTCTTTGAGATTGACCTCAAGGATATCCCGCGGGCAGAGCTCGAAAAAACCGTCCCCGAATTTGCCGATAAAGTCCTGGCCAATCCGATCATCGAAAAGTTTTCCTGGCAGATCATCGAAGAGTGAGACAGGAACAGTCCCTTTTCTCTCCCGCCCGTGAAATCGGGGAACTTGGGGTCCGCGGAGGCTCTTGGACATTGAATAAGGAATAACGAACGTGAAATTCGGTGTCGTCGTCTTTCCGGGTTCCAACTGTGATTTTGATACGTTCTATGCCTTGAAGGACGTCGTCGGACAACCGACGACCTATCTCTGGCACAAGGATCACGACCTCAAGGGCGTGGACTGTGTTGTCCTTCCGGGCGGATTTTCCTACGGAGATTATTTGAGGTCAGGAGCCATTGCCCGGTTCTCCCCTCTCATGCAGGAAGTCAGGGAATTTGCCGAAAAAGGCGGGCTCGTGCTGGGCATCTGCAACGGCTTCCAGGTGCTCCTGGAGCTGGGGCTCCTGCCCGGGGCCATGGTGAGGAATAAGAATTTGAAATTCCTCTGTCAGCTCGTCCATATCCGGGTCGAAAACGAAAAGACGCGCTTCACCCAGAAAGGGAAAAAAGGACAGGTCTTAAAAATACCGATCGCCCATTTCGACGGCAACTACTACGCACCGCCCGAGGTCTTAAAAGAAATCGAGACAAACAAGCAGGTCGTCTTCCGCTATTCGGACGAAAAAGGGCGGCTCACCGAAGAAGCCAACGTCAACGGCTCGCTGAATTGCATCGCCGGGCTGATAAATAAGCGGGGCAATGTCATGGGCATGATGCCGCATCCCGAGCGGGCGTCGGAGGCTCTGCTCGGAAGCTCCGACGGCCTGGTGATTTTTAAATCGATGAAAGGAATGCATGATCGATAAAAAAATCCTTGATCAACACAACCTGACTCAAGCCGAATACGACCTCATCCTAAGCCTCATCGGCCGAGAGCCAAACCTCACAGAGTTGGGCATTTTTTCGGCGATGTGGTCCGAACATTGCAGCTACAAGAGCTCGAAATTATATCTCCAGAAACTGCCGACGAAGGGGAAGCGCGTCATCCAGGGCCCCGGAGAGAACGCCGGCATCATCGACATCGGGGGCGGACTGGCCATCGTCTTCAAGATCGAATCCCACAACCACCCCTCCTTCATCGAGCCCTTCCAGGGAGCCGCCACCGGAGTCGGCGGCATCCTCCGCGACATATTCACTATGGGCGCGCGGCCGATCGCGCTGATGGATTCCTTGCGCTTCGGTCCTCTGACGCTCGCCAAAAACAGGTCCATCATGGACGGCGTCATCGCCGGCATTTCCTCGTACGGCAATTCGATGGGTGTTCCGACCGTCGGCGGCGATGTGTATTTTCATGAGTGCTATTCCCTGAACCCATTGGTCAATGTCTTCTGTCTGGGCGTCGCCGAGAAAGATAAGATTTTCTACGCAAAGACCGGAGGCAGCGGAAATTCCGTCCTCTACGTCGGTTCCAAGACAGGTCGCGACGGCATTCACGGAGCGACCATGGCCTCGGCGGAGTTCGGCGAGGAGACTAAGCATAAAAGACCGAACGTCCAAGTCGGCGACCCGTTCAAGGAGAAGCTCCTCCTCGAAGCCTGCCTGGAAGTCATGGCCAAAGGACTGATCGTCGGCATCCAGGACATGGGCGCGGCCGGGCTCACGTGCTCAACATCCGAAATGGCCGCCAAATCGGGAACGGGCATCGAGATCGACCTCGACCTTGTCCCTCAACGCGAAGAAGGCATGAACCCGTATGAGATCATGCTCTCGGAATCGCAGGAGCGGATGCTGATCGCGGCCAAGCCGGAGAGAGTTAAAGCTGTCCAGGACGTCTTCGCCAAATGGGACCTGGACGCCGTCGAAATCGGCAAGGTCAGCGAGGGCGGAAAGCTGAAAGTCTGGTTTAAGGGCGAAATCGTCGTCGATGTCCCCGTAGCGGCGATCATCGACCTCTGCCCTGTTTATCGACGTGAATACCGGGAGCCTGTCCGAACGAAGCAAGAGGCTTCGACGAGCCAATACCCTTTGCCCAAGGATTACGGCAAAACGCTTCTCAAGCTTCTCGCGTCTCCCACCATCGCCGACAAAGAATGGGTCTATCGTCAATACGACCACCAAGTCCTGACCAACACCATGCTTCTTCCCGGGGCTGACGCATCCGTCCTACGGATCAAGAATACCAGGAAGGCTGTGGCCATGAAGCTCGATGGAAATTCCCTTTATACGCAGCTCGACCCGAGGAGCGGTGCGATCACGGCCGTGGCCGAAGCCTGTCGCAACCTGGCCTGCGTGGGAGCTAGACCGGTCGGCGTGACCAACTGTCTGAACTTCGGCAACCCGGAAAAACCGGAGATCATGGGGCAGTTCAAGGAAGTGACCGAGGGGATGGCCGAAGCCTGCGATGCGTTTGCGATCCCCGTAACCGGAGGAAACGTCAGTTTCTATAATGACACCGAGGGGATGTCCATCTATCCGACGCCCGTTCTCGGCATCGTCGGCCTGATCAAGGATTATAAGAAGGCCGTCACGCCGGGCTTTAAGAAAAAAGGACAAGCGATCGTCCTCCTGGGCGAAAATCGGAACGAGATCGGCGGTTCAGAATATCTGAGGGTCTTGTTTAACGAGGAAAAAGCTACGCCGCCGGTCCTTGACCTCAAGAGAGAAAAAGCCGTCCAGGAACTTTGTTTGCAGGCCATAGAAGCGGGGCTCATACAGTCGGCACACGACATTTCGGAAGGAGGGCTGGCCGTCTGTCTTGCCGAGTGCTGCGTTTTCAGCCGGGACAAGATGGGATGCCGGATCGATCTTAGGGATGACTTGCGGCCGGATGCCCTGCTTTTCGGCGAATCGCAATCCAGGATCGTGGTCTCCGTTCAGGCCTCAAGGTTAAAAAAACTCCTGGAGTTGGCAAAAAAGAAAAAGGTCCCCGTTGCTATGATCGGAAGGACAGGCGGAAGGAACGTCCAAATCATCTGGCACGGCAAAAGATTGATCAACCTACCCATCAAGCAGGTTTTCAATGCCTGGAAGGACACCATCCCGGATTTCTTTAAAATAAATTAAGGAAAACGTCCATGGCCGAAGAAATCTTTCGAAGCCCTAAGAAACACGGCCGGATCATGGTCATGATCTCCGGCCGCGGCTCGAACTTTCGGGCTATCCACGACTCCATCCTGGCCGGAAGGATCGACGCCGAGATCGGCCTCGTCTTCAGCAATAAAGAAGACGCGGCAGGACTTAAGATCGCCCAGGAACGGGGACTGGAAACATTCTATATCAACCCGAAGCTTTATGCGGTCAAGGAAGAATACGATCAGGAGATCATCCGGCAAGCCCGGAAGAGGGCCATCGACCTCATCTGCCTGGCTGGCTATATGAAAGTCTTGACGCCCATGTTATGCAACGAATTCAAAAACCGGATCATGAACATCCATCCGGCCCTGCTCCCCTCCTTCCCGGGACTCCATGTCCAGCAGAAAGCGATCGACTGGGGAGTCCGCTATTCCGGGGCCACGGTCCATTTCGTGGCGGCCGAGGTCGACATGGGGCCGATCATCGTTCAGGCCGTCGTGCCGGTCCTACAAGACGACACGGAGGACACCCTGGCCGCACGGATCCTTGTCGAAGAGCATAAAATCTATTCTGAAGCCGTGCGGCTCTTTTTTGAAGGCCGGCTCGAAGTCCGCGGCCGCCGGGTCTTCATTATCTAAACCGTAATTAAAAATCGTTCGGGAAACGATCCGGAAATGGCCTCGCTCCCAATCCGGGTTTTTCACGCCGTTCCCGGGCCCTCCTTCTCAGCGGCGAAGAACTCGCTTCCCGGTCCTTGATTTTACGACCAATCACTATATCTGTAATTGATACATCGGATAATGCTCCTTGGAAGGAAGGCAGAGAGCGAAGCGACCGTTGGAAGGAAACCCTAGGAAAGGGTTTCCTTCCAAGAGTGTCCGGACGGCTTCTTCCGAGCCAGCTACCCTCGAACGAGGGCCCGGGAAGGCTAAACCCTCTATGGTCGCTACAGCCATTTCCGGATCGTTTCTCCCATTGACCTATATGAAACGGAAGAGAACTTCTTTCATTGCCCCCGCAAACTATATATAATAAGAATCTCGAAATTCCCTGAAGGAAAAACGGGCCGATGAAACCTGTCGACGAGCAGTTTGAATACCTGAAGAAAGGCTGTGTTGAGATCATCCAAGAAGACGAGCTTAAAGCCAAACTGGCCCGCTCGATAAAAAACAAGAAACCGCTTCTGGTCAAAGTCGGATTCGATCCCACGGCCCCGGACATCCACCTCGGTCACACCGTCATCTTGCGTAAAATGAAGCATTTCCAGGACATGGGGCACGATGTCGTCTTTCTTATCGGCGATTTTACGGGCTTCATCGGAGACCCTTCGGGCCGCTCGGCGACACGCCCAACGTTGACCAGGGAAGAAATTGCAAAAAATGCCGAGACATACAAAGCTCAAATTTTCAAGATTCTCGACCGCCAGAAAACGATCGTCGACTTTAACTCCCGCTGGCTGGGCGCCCTGACCAGCTATGAGTTTATCGAGCTCAGCGCCAAGTACACGGTAGCCCGAATCCTGGAGCGCGACGATTTCACGAAGAGGCTCAAGGCCGGGCTGCCCATCTCCCTCCATGAAATCCTCTATCCTCTCTGCCAAGGCTACGACTCCGTCGCGCTGCGGGCGGATGTCGAAATGGGAGGGACCGATCAGAAATTCAACCTGCTTGTTGCCCGCGAGATCCAGCGAGAATACGGACAGGAACCGCAGGTCATCATCACGACTCCCCTGCTCGAGGGATTAGACGGCGTCGAGAAAATGAGCAAATCGCTTAACAATTATGTCGGCATCGACGAGCCGCCCGGTGAAATTTTTGGCAAGATCATGTCCATCTCCGACCCGCTCATGTTCAAATATTACGAGCTCCTGACCGATGTTCCGCTGGCACAGATCGAGCGTTGGAAGAAAGAGGCTGCCGAAAATCGAGTGAATCCGCGCGACCTCAAGGTCGGTTTGGCCAAATCCATTATCGCCGATTTCTACGGCAAGACGGAGGCCGAACAAGCGGCTGAAGAATTCGACCGCGTTCACAAGGATGGGGAAGCCCCCAAAGATATTGAAAAGATACCTTTAAAAGGGGCAATTCAAGCGGCTTCAGGAATCAAAGGAAATCTCACAATCGTAGATTTGTTAGTGGACAACGATATCTGCCCTTCCCGGGCCGAAGCCAAGCGGCTTATCCGCCAGGGCGGTGTCGATCTGGACGGCGTTCGGATCGAAGATATCGCTTTAAAGCCCGAACTCAAGCCCGGAAAAGAATATCTCCTAAAAATCGGCAAACGAAGGTTCTATAAGCTCATTCCCGAAGAGATTAAATAGGATCTCGCTCAAAGAGCGATCGGCGCGACGAATGTGAAATGGCCTGAGACAATCGAGCAGGCAAGAAAAATCCAGGTAACTCTCGCCCGAAAAGTCCGCTGCCTCCCTCTCAAGATAGAGCCGAAGCTCATCGCTGGCGTGGATGCCGCTTTTACAGAGAACAAAATCTTTGCCACGGCCTGCCTTTTCTCTTATCCCCAGCTTGATCTGAAGGAAGAGGTATGCGTCGTCTCATCGATTTCTTTTCCTTACATCCCAGGCTATTTATCCTTCCGGGAAGGAGAAGCCATCATCCGCGCCCTTCGGCTCCTGAAAGCCAAGCCCGACCTCGTCTTAATCGACGGCCAGGGTATCGCCCATCCCCGCCGTATAGGAATCGCATCCCACATCGGTGTTTTGCTGGATCTCCCGGCGATCGGCTGCGCCAAATCCAGGCTGGTCGGTGAATTTGAAGAACCCGGCTGGAAGAGAGGCCATGATTCACCTCTGCAATATCAGAAAAAAATCGTCGGCGCCGTGGTTCGGACAAGAGATCGGGTCCGGCCGCTTTTCGTATCCCCCGGCCACAAGGTCAGCCTGAAGAATTCTATCGAGATTGTCCTTAGAACAACCCGCGGCTTCCGGATTCCAGAGCCTTTGCGAAGAGCGGATTTTCTTTCTAAGCGCGTAAAGCGGGAATTTTTAGCAGGTTAGATGGAGGGCGGCGATGATCTTTTTATTCTCTTTTTGTGAGCCGTTGAAGATATCCACCGCTTTTCCCGTCCGGGCGACGCGCACATCAATTCCTTGAGAACGAAGATAATCCAGTGTCTCTTGGGGAACGGTCATGGCTCCGACGTTTCCGGTGCCTATGATGAGAATATCGGGCTTCTTACGGATGACGGTTTCTAGGTCCTCCGGCTGGAGACGATGGCCTTCTTTCCTCCACCAGGACGGATCCACTTTCTCGGGATAGAGAATGACGTCCGAGGTATAGGTCTTCCCGTCAATGACGATCTTGCCAAATGCGTATTGATCAATTTTCATATCTTTCCCCCACCGCCATTTCCTTAAAATTATAAAAATGAACTATTCGGATTGAGCCTCCCGGCGATTCCCCTGTTTAGAATTTTTCAAGGTCCCCCCATGAAAAAAAACATCAGCCTCTTGCCCTTCCATCCTCACAAATAATCATCCGACGCCCGATCCTTATCAAATTTATTGCTTGAAATCCGGCGGCAGGATCTTCGGATCTCTTCCGAAGACCTTTTTATAATTTTTTGCGTAGCGGTCTTTTCCGCCGAGGAGCAGACAGGTCAAAGGCATGGCCTTTTTAGCCAGGGCCGACATCTTTGCGGAAAGTTCGCGGATGTCCCATTGGGCGGAGGCGTCCTCCCGCAGCCTCGAAATATGATAGAGCTCACGGGCATTGACCTGGAGCAGGGCCCGACGGCGGTGGGAGTTGGTCAAGACGTAATCCGCCGCCCGACCGACATGATTTTTGAGACGGAAGTAGACGTCGTTTGTCCGTTCGATCATATCCATAAATTCGCGCTTGGCCCCGATCGCTTCGATCGACGCCGGCACTGTCACACCGAGCCCCGGATCATAGTCCTGGCAGGTCAAGGTGGCCATCCGATGTCGCTTGAGTTGGGCGAAACAGGAAGCCGAAAGGACAATATCAAACGTGAAATTGACATACTCGAACTCGCGCAACGGGAAGTCATAAAACTCCATTCTCTCAAAGGCAGCCATGACAAGCCCGCGCTTCCGGCGCGGAGCGAGCGCCCTGACCTTGGCCAGGCATTGCCCATAGGAGAGTGATGACGTCGTGTGCAGGATCGAGGCCAGAAGTTTGTCATCGCCGCCGCGGGTGCGATCGACCAGGAAGGGCGTCTCCTTGACAGGAATCCTTTCTTTTTTGGCGGCAGCGCCTGCGAGCTTCGCCGCTTCGTCTCGAAATTCTTCACAGGTCCTGGCATCGAAATCGCCCGGTTCAATAAATATAATGATAGACGGCGCGATTTCTTTGGCCAATTCGTATAATCTCGTGTTGAGTTTTTGGAGCTCAGCCAATTTTTTCGAGGCTAAACGCCGGATTAATAATTCAAGGTTGCGCCCGTTGATCGTCATCCCCAGCTGGCCTTCTGTGGCCAGGCTCACGATATAGCGCGCGTCCTCCTTGGCCCAGCCTTCCAGAATCGCTTGCTTTTTGGGATTTGCGGACAGGTCCGGATTCTTTTCGAAAAAATAGGGCCGCAATTTTTCATAAAGCTTGCGGTAAAGGGAATTTTGAGCCTTGATCGTGGCGAGGAAAATATCCACTTTTCCGGCCTTAACGATTTCATCGGGCAGGATAAAATCTCCTTTGAGCGTGATATAGCGCTGGGATTTTTCGGTGTAGGAACACAGCCGGAATTTCTCGATCTCCTCGATGGCCAGCCGGCTGACGCCGATGATATCGAAATTGAAAACGGCATGCTCGGCCACCGAGTGATGGCCCATTTTGAAAATAATATTCTGGTTGGACCGCCTGGCCTTGTCCACTTCCTCTCGGGCGACCCGCCGCAGCTCATCCACCGGACGCGGATCCCGCGATATCCTGGCATAGGATGCCGAAAGCGTCTCCGGCGTGATGTCCAAGCGGGGCGGGGAGTGCTTTTTAAGGTCCTCGATGACCTCGCGATCGATGTTGTATCCAGCCAACAGGACTTTCATGGCTGTGTCTAAGATAAAAACAGTCACGGGAAATGTCAACGGCCGGAGAAGATTCCTGAGCCCCCGCCAAGCTCGGCCGGACCGTTGAATTGTCGGGGATCTTGATTTATCATGGAAGGAAGGCGCATAAATTCCGTGAAAAACAAGGAGATTGCCGCCCTCTTTAACCGCATCGCCGATGCCCTGGAAATCAAGGGGGAAATCGGGTTCAAGGTCATCGCCTACCGGAAAGCTTCACGCATCCTAGAAGACCTGGGCGAGGATATCGAGAAGATCTCCTCCGAGCAAAAACTCCAGGACATCCCCGGCATCGGAAGCGGGATCGCGGCGAAAATCGAAGAATATCTCAAGACGGGCAAGATGAAAAAATACCAGGAAGCCCTGTCGGGGGTCCCGGAAAGCCTGCTCGAGCTTCTCGAAATCCAGAACGTGGGCGGCAAGACCATCCATCTTATTCACAAAGAGCTGGGCGTCCGAAACCTCGAAGACCTGAAAAAGGTGATTGCCGACGGGTCCATGGCCAAGCTCTACGGAATGGGCGAAAAAAAAGTGGAGAACATCCGGAAAGGGATCGAGGCCTACGAGAAAGTCCAGGAGCGGATCTCAATCTATGAGGCCAGCATGGTCGCCGACGAGGTCATCGACTATCTCGAAAAGATGCCCAAGATCATCCGCATTTCCGCGGCCGGCTCGCTACGGCGGATGAAAGAGACGATCGGCGATATCGATATCCTGGCCAGTGGAAAAGACGGTGCCGAAATCATCCGCTATTTCGCAAAACATCCTAAAGCATTGCGAGTGCTGGCCGAGGGCGATACAAAAGGCTCGATCGTCATCAAAACCGAAGCCACAGAACGCCAGGTGGACCTCCGGATCGTCGATGATTCCGAATTCGGCTCGGCTCTTCAATATTTTACGGGCTCCAAGGCCCACAACATCAAGCTCCGGGGGATGGCCAAAGATATAGGGCTCAAGATATCCGAGTATGGCGTCTTCAAAGGCCAGAAAAATCTGGCCAGCAAGGAAGAAGAAGATGTCTATCGCGTCCTCGGCCTGCCACTCATTCCCCCCGAAATGCGCGAGGACCGCGGGGAAATCGAGCTCGGCTGCGACGGAAAACTCCCGACAATCGTAGACTATTCGGATATCAAGGGCGACCTCCACGTCCACTCGGAATGGAGTGATGGAAATCTTAGCCTCAGGGACATTGCAGAGCTCGGCCGTAAAATGGGCTACGAATATATTGCCGTCTGCGACCATTCCCAATCCGTCAAGTATGCCCATGGCCTGAGCCCGGAGCGTCTTAAAAAACAAATCAAAGAAATCGACGGGCTCAATCGAACACTCAAAGGCGTCAAGCTTCTAAAAGGCACGGAGGCGGACATCCTCAAGGACGGCAGGCTCGATTTTTCAGACGCGCTCCTGAAAGAGCTCGACATTGTGGTTGCCGCCGTCCACAGCGGCTTTAAGAAAAATGTCACCGAGCGAATCATCAAAGCCATGGACAATCCCTATGTCAAGACGATCGCCCACCCATCGGGGCGGCTGATTTCCGGGCGGGAAGGGTATGACGTGGACCTGGAAAAAGTCCTTGAAGCCGCCAAGAAAAAAGGAAAAGCCCTCGAGCTCAATGCCTACTTCGACCGCCTGGACCTCAACGAATTCTACTTGAAGAAAGCCAAGGATCTCGGCATTTCCGTGACCATCGGCACCGACACGCACTACGCCCACGGCCTGGCCATGATGCGCTTCGGCGTGGGGATCGCCCGCCGGGCCTGGCTCGCCAAAAAAGATATCCTCAATACGCTGTCCTATGCCTTGCTTTTAAAAAAATTCGGAAGAAAATAGAAATTCCGTTTTGACTCCTCCGCCGCCTTTGCGTATAATTTCAACGCTTTAAAGGAGACAGACGATGAACCTCTCGAAATTTTCAATGAAGAAGCTTCTGGGAATGGCCGCCAGGGCCGAGATCGACGCCAACAAGGCCTATCTAAAGATGTCGGGAAAGGTCAACAACCCGCTGCTCAAGGAAAAATTCGCCATCCTGGCCTATGAAGAAAAGAAGCACGAAAAGGTCGTCCGCAATCTGTTCAAGTCGATGTACAAATCGGAGGCCATCGAGATTCCTAAGGCGGTGGATTCTGCCCTGCTTCCAGCCGTCGTGATCAAGCCCTCCTCATCGCTTATGGATATCCTCTATCAAGCGATGAACGCCGAACGATCCGCCCAGAATTTCTATGCCGGGCTGGCCGTGAGAGTCAAGGCCGGAAAAAAGCGGATGCTCGAATACTTGAGCAAAGTCGAGAAAAGCCATTACATGATGCTCAAGAGCGAATTCGTCATGGCCCTCAACTTCGAGGATTATGCCGAAAAAGACATCGACAAAGTCGTCAGCTGACGACCGGCAAAACACATTAATGAAAACTCCCCGGGCTTAAGCCCGGGGTTTCATGCTTGTAAAGATGATTATCCTGCGCTTCGCTCCGGGTGCCATTCATCCCCAGGCTGAAGCCTGGGGTTTTCTGGCTTTTTTTATAAAATTAAGATGTCATCGCGAGACATCGAAGATGTCGTGGCGATCTCATAGGGACCCCGGCGGAACGACGTGCCTAGCCTGGCCGCGGAGCTCCGCGTGAAAAAAGCCCGGCGGCGGCCTTAATCCAGGCCGGCAAAATATCCAAAAAGTTCTTCATAATCTGAGCCGTGCGTTTTTCAAAAAGCTTGAGATCTCCGTAGGCTTCGCCTCCCCGGATTCCGACAAGATCGCTGACGGCCCGGAGAATAAGGCAG
>Ga0153915_10004577_pt1 | contig 12752 bp, 9 predicted proteins | sample Opewatmetagenome_2_FD_107003 | JGI IMG/M metagenome (GOLD analysis project Ga0153915, IMG submission 107003) | Freshwater wetland microbial communities from Ohio, USA - Open water 3 Core 3 Depth 3 metaG | ecosystem: Environmental > Aquatic > Freshwater > Wetlands | place: USA: Ohio, Lake Erie... | reverse complement strand
CCGCCATCCGCGAGGCCGGTGGCATGCCGCAACTGTTCGGCACCATCACCGTCAGCGACGGAATCTCGATGGGCACCGAGGGAATGAAATACTCCCTGGTCTCCCGTGAAGTGATCGCCGACTCGATCGAAACCGCATGCAACGCGGAGAGCATGGATGGTGTGATCGCGATCGGGGGGTGCGACAAGAACATGCCAGGGGCAATGATCGCCATCGCACGGATGAACATTCCGGCGATCTTTGTCTATGGCGGGACCATCAAGCCGGGGCACCTGGATGGCGAGGACCTCACCGTCGTGAGCGCGTTCGAGGCGGTGGGCCAGTTCAGCGCCGGACGGATCGACGCGGAACGCCTGCACGCCGTGGAATGCCATGCCTGCCCCGGTGCCGGCTCCTGCGGAGGCATGTACACGGCCAACACCATGTCCTCGGCCATCGAGGCGATGGGGATGAGCCTGATGGGCTCGTCGACCATGGCCGCGGAAGATGCCGAGAAGGCCGAGAGCGCCGCCCGGTCAGGTGAGGTGCTGGTGGACGCGGTGAAGGCCGGGCGGCTACCGCGGCAGATCATGACGCGGAAGGCGTTCGAGAATGCGATCGCCGTGGTGATGGCGACCGGCGGGTCCACCAACGCAGTGCTGCATCTGCTGGCCATCGCCCGGGCGGCCGGCGTGCCGCTCATACTCGACGATTTCGAGACGATCAGGGCCCGGGTCCCGGTGCTGTGCGATCTCAAGCCTTCCGGCCGCTACGTCATCACCGATCTCCATCGGGCCGGCGGCATTCCGCAGGTGATGAAGATGCTCCTCGCTCATGGGTTGCTGCATGGCGACTGCCTGACAGTCACCGGTCAGACTGTGGCGGACCTGCTGCGTGATGTTCCCGCCGAGCCGGCATCCGGCCAGGATGTAATCCACCGCTGGTCCGCCCCGCTCTACCCGCAGGGGCATCTCGCCATCCTCCGCGGCAATCTCGCGGAGGAGGGAGCGGTTGCGAAGATCACTGGCGTGAAGACGTCGCGGATGTCGGGACCCGCCCGTGTATTCGAGTCGGAGGAGGACTGCCTCGCGGCGATTCTAGCCGGACGGATCCGGGCGGGAGACGTGATCGTCATTCGCTACGAGGGGCCGAGGGGCGGTCCCGGCATGCGGGAGATGCTTTCCCCGACCTCCGCCATCATCGGTGCGGGCCTGGGGGACTCGGTTGGCCTGATCACCGATGGGCGGTTCTCTGGCGGGACCTATGGAATGGTGGTGGGTCACGTAGCTCCCGAGGCCGCGGTGGGGGGCACGATCGCCCTGGTGGAGGAGGGAGACACGATTACGATCGATGCGCCAGGCCGGCTGCTCAAGCTCGAGATCCCGGACGCGGAGCTGGCCCGGCGTCGGTCTGCCTGGAAGCCCCGACCGTCCTCCTACGTGTCGGGCGTCCTGGCGAAGTATGCCCGGCTGGTATCGAGCGCGAGCCTGGGAGCGGTCACCGACCTGTTCTGATGGTGCCTCCATCCGAGGCGCCGGGGGCGGCTGATCCAGGCGCCCGGAACCCCGGCCACTCCGGCAACGCTCCGGCCTGCCCTCCTTGCCATCGGGCCGTTTCTAGCCGATTCTGTGTAGCAGTCGGAACACGCCCGGCTCAAGATTGGCATCCAAGCCGGGTTGGACGCGCACCCCCTGGCGCGAGCGAGCTGATGATCCTCAAGGCCGGCGACCGCCTACCCCCCGGCCGGCGCGGGGTACCCGCTCCGGCAATACCCGGCAGCGCAGCTGAGTCGCGTCCGTGACACGGTGACCATGGAACTCAACCTGCTCACGGTCCTGCTCGGGATTATCCTGGCCGCGGCCGGCGGTTTCGCGGTCGCCTGGCTGGCGCGCGGCAAGCCGCTGGCCCGGAGCACCAACTACGCCAGCAGCCTCGAACAGCTCCTGGCCGGCACCCTGCGCGACCGCGACACGGCACTCGAGCGCGAGCGGGCAAAGGTGAGCGCGGCCCAGACGCTGCAGCAGGAGCAGGCCCAGCGTCTGCTGGAATTGGAGAAGGAACTCGAGCACCGGGAGCTGCAGGTCGTCGCCTTCCGTGAGGAGGCCATCCAACTCGCCCGCACTCGCGAGGAGCTGGCCCAGCGGCTTTCCCGGCGGGACCACACGATCCAGGAGCTGGAGGGTGCCTTGGCCGCCCGGACCCGCGACCTGGAAGCGCTCGGCGGATTCCAGGAGGGGATACGCCCCTCCGGTGCCCGGGCCACCGGCGCGGAGCGGGAGCTGGCGGCACAGATCGCTGCACATGAGGACGACCTCGCTCAGCTCGAGGCGCGATTTCTCGACCAGGTGCGGTCCCGGGAGGCGGAACTCGAGTCGGTACGGCAGCGACTCCAATCCGCCGAGGCGGCAAGCCTCGAACTCCGTGAGCGGGACGCCCAGCTCGCCATCGCCCGCGAACGGATAGCGGAACTCGAACCGGTCGCGGAGAGGGCGGCCGAGGCAGCGGCCCGGACTGAGCAGCTGGAGCGGGAGCTCAGAGACCGGGAGGCGGCCAGGGCCAAGCTGCGGAAGCGGCTGGCGGAACTCGAACTGCGCCTGCGCGAGACAGCGACGCAGTCAGCCGGCGAGGCGACCGAGGGACCCGAGCGGGGCGGCGAACGCAGCGGCCGCGACAGCAAGGAAGAACCCTCGCCGATGGAGACCCTGCCGGAGGGGAACGGCCTGGCTCCGGCCGTGGCAGGCGACCCGGTGGAGGGCGTAGCCGGAGTGGCTCAGCCGCGGCCACGGCGATTCCGGCGAAAGGCGACGGACGACCTCACCCTGATCCACGGGATCGACCCCGCGATGGAGCACGCGCTCCATGAACTCGGAGTCACCAGCTTCCGCCAGATCGCCAAGTGGAAGGACAGGGACATCGAGCGCATGGCGCGGAAACTCGAGGAAACCCCCGAGCGCATACGCAGAGACGGCTGGGTGGAAAGCGCCAGGCGGGAGCACGTGGGCAAGTATGGCCGGGGCCCGTGAGCCGCGCTCCGTGAGGACGGTGCCACACGAAACAAACCGGCCTCCGCTGCGTCATGTTCCCCGCACCTTGGGAACCCTGACCTGTCGGAGGCCCAGATGTTGTGCGAACGCTGCCAAACGCGCGAAGCCCTCAGCCAGGACGGCGCGCCGGTAACCTGCAACCTCTTCGGCGAGATCGAAGGCCACTTCTGCTCGGAATGCGTGCTGGAACTGCAGCGGCCCTACGAACGGGAGCTGCGCGAGTCCATCGCGGAAAAGGCACCTGCCCTTACCGACGCCGACCTCGCCGCGGTCCCGGACCAGATGCTCAAATTCACGCTCTGCCTGCCGATCCCCGCGGTGCCGCCGGCCCCCCTGCCCTGATCCGCGGGTCCGGCGGGGCATCATCGCCGCTAGAGGGCGGCGGCGATCAGCTCCGCCATGGCCCGCGTGCCCAGCGCCGGCTCGCCCGGCCGCGCGATGTCGCGGGTTCTGGCCCCATCCGCCAGCACGCGATGAATAGCCTGCTCGACCGCGGCCGCAGCCGCGGCCTGCTTGAGGCCATGACGCAGCAGCATCGCCAGGCTCGCGATGGTGCCGATGGGATTGGCCACATCCTTGCCCGCCAGCGGCGGCGCCGATCCGTGGATCGGTTCGAACAGGCCCGGTCCGTCGCCCAGTGAAGCCGAGGGGAGGAGACCCAGCGAGCCAGCCAGCACGGCGGCCTCGTCGCTCAGGATGTCCCCGAACATGTTCTCGGTGAGCAGCACATCGATGGACGCGGGGTCACTCACCAGCCGCATCGCCGCGAAGTCGACATAGATGTGCTCCACCTCGACCTCGGGATATTCCGGGGCGAGCCCGGTCACCACCTGGCGCCAGAGCTGGGAGGTCTCCAGCACGTTGGCCTTGTCCACGGACAGGAGCCTGCGCCGGCGGTTCCGGGCCAACTGGAACCCGAGCCGGGCGATCCGTTCCACTTCCCGGCGGCTGTAACGAAGGGTGTTCACCGCGTCGGTGCCGTCGTTGCCTCGGGGTTCGCCGTAATACAGCCCACCCGTCAGCTCCCGCAGGATAATCATGTCGGTCCCGGCGAGGCGCTCGGGACGGACGGGTGAGCTCTCCACCAGCGCGGGGTGAATCGCGACCGGGCGCAAATTGGCATACACCCCGAGCAGCGCGCGCAGGGCAAGCAGTCCGGTCTCGGGCTTGAGGTGGCGGGGAGCAGCGTCGAGGGAGGGATCGCCGACGGCCCCGAGCAGGACCGCGTCTGCCTGACGGACAGCCGCTCGGGTCTCGGCGGGAAAGGGGTCGCCTGAGGTGGCCACACCGGCCGCGCCCACGGCGTATTCGGCGAGCTGGAACCGCAGGTCGAACCGCTCGCCTACTGCCTTGAGCACGTGCAGCGCGGCGGCCACCACTTCCGGCCCAATCCCGTCACCAGGCAGGACAGCGATGCGCCAGGCCGTCATGCCTCGAGCTGTGCCAGCCGCGTTGCCCGGCGCCGCTCGAACGCGGCGATCTCCGGCTCATGCAGGAGAGTGCGCCCGATCTCATCCAGTCCCTGGAGTAGCGACTCCCGCCGGTACTCGTCCAGGCTGAAACCGGCCGAGAACCCGGCCGGGTCGGTGACTCTGGTGTTCACCAGGTCGACGGTCAGTCGGTACGGCCCGGCCGACTCGGCGTAGCGCCGGAAGAGCTCACGCATCTCCCCGGCCGAGAGCCGCACGGGGAGCAGACCGTTCTGACAGCAGTTGGCGAAGAAGATGTCGGCGAACGACTCGGCCAGGACCGCCCGGAAGCCGTACTCGCCCAGCGCCCATGGCGCATGTTCCCGCGAGGAGCCGCAGCCGAAATTGGCGCCGGCCAGGAGAATCGTCGCTCCGGCGGCCTTCGGCTGATTGAGCTCGAATGCAGGGTTCGGAGCCCCATCCGGCAGGTAGCGCCAGTCCTGGAACAGCGCCGGCCCGAAGCCGGTGCGTTCCACCCGCTTGAGGAACTGCTTGGGGATGATCTGGTCGGTATCCACGCCGGCGCGATCCAGCGCGGCGACGATCCCGGTGTGACTCGTGAATGGCGTCATGTCGTGCTCGAGAGAGTTCCACGTTCCACGTTCCGCGTTCCGCGTGAATGTTCGGCCCCCACCCACACGGAACCCGGAACGGGGAACGCGGAACCCGGAACGGTCTCAGACCAGTGCCGGCTCATCGACGAACTCCCAGGTGCGCACATCGGTGAGGCAGCCGGTGATGGCGGCGGCCGCGGCCATGGTCGGGCTCATCAGGTGGGTACGCCCCCCCTTCCCCTGCCGCCCCTCGAAGTTGCGGTTGGAGGTCGCCGCACAGCGTTCCCCCGGCTGCAGCACGTCGGGGTTCATGCCGAGACACATGGAGCACCCGGCATTGCGCCACTCGAAGCCGGCGTCGAGGAACAACCGGTCGAGGCCCTCCTTCTCCGCCTGGGCCTTCACCTGCATGGAACCGGGGACCACCATCGCGCGGACGCTCGCGGCCACCCGCCGGCCGCGAACCACCCGGGCCGCCTGTCTGAGGTCGTCGATCCGGGCATTGGTGCAACTGCCGAGGAAGACGCGGTCCACCGGAATCCCCTCGAGGAACGCGCCCGGCACGAGCCCCATGTACTCCAGCGCCCGCGTGGCGGCCTCGCGTTCGGCGGGCGTGGCGAGTGAGGCCGGATCCGGGACGCGGCCGGTGATCGGAGCGACCATCCCGGGATTGGTGCCCCAGGTGACCATCGGCGCGACGCTCGACGCGTCCAGCTCCACCAGCCGGTCAAACCTGGCGTCGTGATCCGTCGTCAGCAGGCTCCAGCGGTCCACGGCCCGGCTCCACGCCTGCCCGCGCGGAGCCCGTGGCCGTCCCATCAGATAGGCGAACGCGGTCTCGTCGGGGGCGATCATCCCGGCCCGGGCTCCCGCCTCGATCGACATGTTGCACACCGTCATCCGCCCCTCCATCGAGAGGGCGCGGATCGCCGGGCCGGTGTATTCGACGACGAACCCCGTGGCCCCGGCGCTGCCGATCTTCCCGATTAGCGCCAGGATCAGGTCCTTGGCGCTGACACCCGGCTGGGCGCTGCCGGTGAAGCGGGCCTCCAGCGTCCGGGGACGGGTGAACAGGACGGTCTGGGTGGCGAGGACGTGCTCCACCTCGCTGGTGCCGATGCCGAAGGCCAGCGCGCCGAACGCCCCGTGGGTGGCCGTGTGTGAATCTCCGCAGACGATAGTCATCCCCGGCTGGGTGGCCCCCAGCTCCGGCCCAATGACATGCACGATGCCCTGGCGGGGGGAATGCAGGTCGTACAGTTCGATTCCGTAGGCGCGGGCGTTCTCCAGCAGCAGCTCCACCTGGCGCCGCGACACCGCATCCGCGATTGGCAGACTGCGATCGCCCGTCGGGACATTGTGGTCGACCGTCGCGATGGTCAGGTCCGGACGGCGTACCCGCCGTCCGGCGAGCCGGAGGCCCTCGAAGGCCTGAGGCGAGGTGACCTCGTGCACCAGGTGGAGGTCGACGTAGAGCAGCCCCGGACCACCCTCGTTCTGGTGAACGAGGTGGCTGTCCCAGAGCTTGTCGAAGAGCGTTCTGCCGGGCATGCTATCCGTTCCGCGTTCCGCGTTCCGAGTTCGGCGTTCTCACCGCATCATCCCACAGGTGCAGGCTTGGTGCCGGGCGAACCCGGAACGGGGGACGCGGAACGCGGAACATCCGCCTCCGCCGCCTTCGCCTTGCCCTCCTCAGACCACGGCATCATCGCCCGAAGCTGCTTTCCAATCACCTCGATCTGGTGATTGGCATCGGCCTGTCGCATCCGGGCGAAATTCTTACCTCCGCTCCGGTGCTCGGCCAGCCACTCCTTGGCGAACGCGCCGCTCTGGATCTCCGTCAGGATCTTCCGCATCTCGGCCCGGGTCTCCTCGGTGACGATGCGAGGACCGCGGGTGTAATCGCCGTACTCCGCTGTATCGCTGATCGAATACCGCATGAAGCCGAGGCCGCCGCGATAGATCAGGTCGACGATGAGCTTGAGTTCGTGCAGGCACTCGAAGTAGGCCATCTCCGGCCGGTACCCCGCCTGGACCAGCGTCTCGAAGCCGGCCTTGATCAGCGCCGTGGCGCCCCCGCACAGCACCGCCTGCTCGCCAAACAGGTCGGTCTCGGTCTCCTCCCGGAAGCTGGTCTCGATCACCCCGGCGCGGGTGCAGCCGATGCCCGCGGCGTAGGCGAGCGCGTTCGGCAGCGCGTGACCACTCGCATCCTGGTGAACCGCCACCAGGCCGGGCACGCCGCGCCCGCCTTCGAACTCGCTTCGCACCAGGTGGCCGGGAGACTTGGGGGCGATCATCGAGACATCCACGTCCGCCGGAGGAACGACTTCCTTGAAGTGGATGTTGAACCCGTGCGCGAACATCAGGGTCTTGCCCCGGGTGAGCGCCGGCGCGACCGACTGCTCGTAGATCGTGCGGCAGTCCTGGTCCGGCACCAGCATCATGATCACGTCGGCGGCACGGGCGGCTTCCGCCACCGCCCGGACATCCACTCCGGCGGCCTCCGCCCGTCGCCAGGACCCGCCTCCGGGACGGAGACCGACGATGACCGTCGCCCCACTGTCCCGCAGATTGAGTGCGTGTGCGTGGCCCTGGCTGCCGTAGCCGATGATCGCGATCGTCCGCCCGGCAAGACGGCTCGGGTCGGCATCCCGGTCGTAATAGATCCGGGGACCGGAGGAAGAACGGTCGCTTAAGGCGGTCATCAATGACTCCAGGAGGAAGTAGTAAAGGAAGCCCGCCGGTCCATCATGCGGGGATGGCGGCGGCGATCCAGCTCGCCGGCAGTCCGGCCCTGGCACCGGCAGGGTCGGTCGCGGACGAACGCGGAAGCGCGATAGCTCCGCTCCTCACCACGTCCAGCACCCCGAAGGGCTCCAGCGCGCGGAGCAGCGAAACCAGGATCGGCGGAGAGGCGGTCGCCTCGAGCACCAGCTCGTGCGGCGATTCTTCCACCACGGTGGCCTGAAACAGGGCGATGGTATCGAGCAGCCCGGCCAACTGGGCGGGAGCGGTCCGGACCCGGATCAGGGCATGCTCCCGGGACACGCACTCGGCCTCCGGCACGACGGTCACCTCCAGCACACCGACCATCTTGCGGAGCTGGTTGGCCATGCGGTCCACCGAGGGCTGATCCGCCGTGAGAATGCAGGTCAGCCGGCTCACGCCGATGCGGCTCGAGGGACCGAGGGAGACGCTGGCCACCGACAGGTTGCGACGGCGGACTATGCCCACCGCACGGTTCAGCGCGAGAAGGTCGTCCCCGAGCAGGACGCCCACGACCCACGACGGAAGCGGTTGACTCACGGGACCTGCGCTCCGGCCGGGGCGGCCTCGATGGGGTCCGACAGGGACCCGCCGGGTGGAATCATCGGGAATACGTTCGCCTCCTGCTCGATCATGAACTCGACCAGAGCCGGCCCGGGCTCGCGGGTGGCGCGCGCCACCGCCTCCTCGATCTGCCGGGCGTGCTCTACCCGATATCCGGCGATGCCGTACGCCTCGGCCAGCTTGACGTAGTCCGGGCTCCAGATCGGGGTTGCGGAGTAGCGGCGGCCATGGAAGAACTGCTGCCACTGCCGCACCATCCCCAGATAGCCGTTGTTGAAGATCCCCATCTTCACCGGGATGCCCTCCTGCACCATCGTCGCGATCTCCTGCATGTTCATCTGGAAACCGCCGTCTCCCGAAATGGCCCAGACCGATTGATTGGGACGGGCGAAGTGCACCCCCATCGCCGCGGGAACCGCGAAGCCCATCGTCCCGAGGCCGCCCGACGTGATATGGCTGTTGGGCTTGTTGTAAGGAAAGAGCTTGGCCACCCACATCTGGTGCTGGCCCACGTCCGACACGATGGTGCCACGCCCGCCGGTAACTTCGTGAATCCCCGCGAGAATCGTCTCCGGCGCCATCTCGCCGCGGTACGAGTCCCGGTGGACCCGCTTGAAGCCCGCGATCTCCGCCTTCCAGGCGGTGCAATCCCGCGGGACCACGGCCTCCGCCAGCCGCCCGGTGACCTCCCGCGCCTCCCCCACGAGACCCACCGCCACCGGGATGTTCTTCCCGATCTCGGAAGGATCCAGGTCGATGTGGATGATCTTCGCCTGGGGCGCGAAGCCCGAGGTGTTGCCGGTGACCCGGTCGTCGAACCTGAGACCGATGCCGACGATCAGATCGGCGTGCTGGATGGCACGGTTGACGTGCACCTCGCCGTGCATCCCCGGCATCCCCAGATGCAGCGGGTGGGATTCGGGGAAGGCGCTGATACCAAGGAGGGTGGTGATGACCGGAATACCGGTCCGCTCCGCCAGCGCCCGCACCTCCGCGTAGGCATCGCCCAGGATGACGCCGTGGCCGACCATCAGGAGCGGCCGCTCGGCGTCGTTGATGAGCCTCACGGCGGAGGCGAAGGCCTCCGCCGGGCGCGGCGGCGGGAAGGCGGAATGGCGCGAACCGAAGCGGTTGCCCTCCGCCTTCCCGCCGTCCCGCCATTCCGCCTTCTGGTTTTGCACGTCCTTCGGAATGTCGATCAGCACCGGTCCGGGCCGGCCTTCGGTGGCCACCTGGAACGCCTCACGCACCTTGTCCGCCAGCTCGGTGATGTCCTGCACCATCACGCTGTGCTTGGTGATCGGCAGGGTGATCCCGATGACATCGGTCTCCTGAAACGCGTCCCGCCCGATCATCCCACGGGGCACCTGACCGGTAATGGCCACGACCGGCGAGCTGTCCATCTGCGCGGTGGCGAGGCCGGTGACCAGGTTGGTGGCGCCGGGGCCGGAGGTCGCCACGCACACCCCCGGCCTCCCTGAGGCACGGGCATAGCCATCCGCGGCATGGGCCGCGGCCTGCTCGTGCCGCACCAGCACATGCCGCAATCGCTCCGATTCCGGCAGTGCGTGATAGAACGGCATGATCGCCCCGCCGGGATACCCGAAGAGGACATCCACCCCCTGCTCTTCGAGCAGGCGGCAGAGGATTTGGGCTCCGGAGAGAAGCTCTGTCATGGGGCCACCCTTCCTTCCCGGCGGTCCGGCGGACAGGCGGACCGGCGGGACTTCATGCCACAGGCCACCGGATATACCCGCGTCTTCCCGCCTTCCCGCCTTCTCATCATTCCGCCGCCCGCCATCAGACGCCCCACAGATGCGTCGCGTCGTACGCCGTCGCCTCAAGGCGCTCGGCGTGACGCTCCTTGTTGAGCGCGTGTACCAGCGCGCGGGCGCTCGCCTCAACGATGTCGGTGGAAGCCCCCTGCCCCGAGAGGGACTTCCCTCCGATGCGGCACTGCAGGAAGACCTGGCCCACCGAGTCCCGGCCGGGAGTCACCGACCGGAGCGACAGGGTGATCACCTCGACGGGCCGCTCGAGTATCTCGCTGATGGCGCTGAAGGCCGCGGCGATGGGCCCGTCGCCCTTACCCCGCGCCGCCCGCTCTCCGCCCCAGGTGCCGGTCATCCGCACCTCGGCCTCGGCGGGGACGCTGCCGCAGACGACCCGCAGGTGGTTCAGCTGGTACTCCTCCGGCGCGTCGTGGAAGCTGCCGTGCAGGAGCGCCAGCAGGTCCTCGTCCAGGATCTCCCGCTTGCGGTCGGCCAGGATGGTGAAGTCGTGGTACAGCTGGGCGAGCTTTTCCTCGGGCAGCTCGTAGCCCAGTTCGCGGTAGCGCTGCTCGAGGGCGTGTCGCCCCGAGTGCTTGCCGAGGACCAGGGTCGAGCGGGGGATTCCCACCGTCTCGGGGCGGATGATCTCGTAGGTCAGCCCGTTCTGCAGCACGCCGTGCTGATGGATCCCCGCTTCATGGGCAAAGGCGTTCCGCCCGACGATCGCCTTGTTGGGCTGGGGAAAGCTGCCCGTGAGGTAGGAGAGCAGCTGGCTGGTACGGAAGATCTCCCGAGTATCGATGTTGGTATGGAAGCTCGCCAGCTGCGGCCGCACCCGGCTCGCCATGACGATCTCCTCCAGCGCGGCGTTGCCCGCGCGTTCTCCGATCCCGTTGACCGTGCATTCCACCTGGCCCACGCCGGCCTCAACCGCGGCCAGCGAGTTGGCGACCGCCAGGCCCAGGTCGTCGTGGCAGTGGGCGCTCCAGATCACCCTGTCGCTGCCTGGCACCCGCTCGCGCACGGTGCGGAACATGGCGGCGTACTCGGCGGGCAACGCATAACCCACCGTGTCGGGGAGGTTGATGGTGGTCGCGCCTTCGGCGACCGCCATCTCCACCACGTGGCACAGGTAGTCCAGGTCGGTGCGGCTCGCGTCTTCGGCGGAGAATTCCACGTCGTCGGTGAACTGCCGCGCCTGCCGGATCGAGCGCCGGGCGAGCTCGAGCGCCTCCTCTCGAGACATGCGGAGCTTGTGCTCCAGATGCAGGTCCGAGGTCGAGATGAAGATGTGCAGCCGGCCACGCGCCGCTTCGCGGATCGCCTCGCCGGCCAGGTCGATATCGCGCTCGTGGCACCGGGCCAGCGCGGCGATCACCGGACCGCGGATCTCCTGGGCGATCTCCCGGACACTGCGGTAGTCGCCCTCGGATGCGGCGGGGAAGCCGGCCTCCATGATGTCCACGCCGAGGAGCTCGAGCTGGCGGGCCAGCCGGAGCTTCTCGTCGGGGGTCATGGTGTTGCCGGGGGCCTGCTCCCCGTCGCGGAGCGTGGTGTCGAAGATGAGCAGCTGGCGGACCATACCGGTTCCTTGAAGCACAGGGCATGAAAACAAAAACCGCGGACCTTCACGGGGTCCGCGGCAAGGGGGGCTCGAATCCGTCTCGATTATGTCTCTAGCCCGTACGCGCCGCGATCCCCGTGGACGTCCCGAATAAGGACGAGCACGAGGCTGATAAGGACCAGAAGCAGCACGGACAGCGGGTTGAGCATCGGTTCCCCGGTCGAGGCGGCCCCTCCAGTGGGCAACTTTATGCGCCGGAGGGAGTAGGCAGATTAGGGCTGGGGCGGGGGAATGTCAAGGACCGGGGCTGAACAGGGCTTCACGATCCGCGGACCTTGACCCGGGATGCCGGTCCTGTATTTTTATGCACATGACCAGTCGCAACGCCGTCGCCATTCTTATTACCAAGGCCCTCCCCCCGGGGAGCGGTCCAGGACGGTGACGCGCGAACGCGCCTGAACCTGTCCGGCCCGCTCCCTGACCAAGGAGCGGGCCTTTTTTCTTGTGGAGGAGGGACTCACCATGCGCCATCGCCGTTCCCTGAACGACCTCGCCAGGCGGGAGCACGACGCCTGCGGCGTGGGCTTCGTCGCCCGCGCCACCGGAGAACGCTCCCACGAGATCGTGCGGATGGCGCTGCAGGCGGTCGCGCGGGTCGCCCACCGCGGCGCCGCCTCCACCGACAACTCCGGGGACGGCGCGGGTCTGCTCACCCAGATCCCCTACCGGCTGTTCCATCGCGAGGCCTATCGGCTCGGGCTCAAGCTGCAGCCGGGCCAGCCGTTCGCGGTTGGATCCCTGTTCCTCCCGGCGGACCCCGAGGCGCTGGGCCGCGCCGTCCAGCGGGTGGAACGGGTGCTGGAGCAGAACGGTCTGCCCCTGCTCGGCTGGCGGGACGTACCCAACGACCCGGCCGCGCTGGGCCCGCTCGCCCGGGAAAGCTGTCCCGCCATCCGCCAGGTGTTCGTGGGCCGCCCGGCCGCCGCCGAGGACGACGATGCCTGGGAGCGCCAGCTGTATCTGGCGCGGCGGGACAT
>Ga0153915_10004576_pt1 | contig 12753 bp, 12 predicted proteins | sample Opewatmetagenome_2_FD_107003 | JGI IMG/M metagenome (GOLD analysis project Ga0153915, IMG submission 107003) | Freshwater wetland microbial communities from Ohio, USA - Open water 3 Core 3 Depth 3 metaG | ecosystem: Environmental > Aquatic > Freshwater > Wetlands | place: USA: Ohio, Lake Erie... | reverse complement strand
GGATGGGTTCACGGCGGTCCCGAAAGCACCTCCCCGCGGGAAGCTCCCGAATCCACTGGCGTTCTGGTTTTTGGCATTCCTGTGCGCGGCCACCAGCGCCTGGTCGGCCGACACACCACCGCTCGGTCGCATCGAAGCGCCGGCCTTCATCCTCGTCGATCACGGCAGCGGCCGCGTCCTCGCCGAGCGCGACGCGAAGGCGGCGCGGGAACCTGCGAGCCTCACCAAGCTCATGACGGCCTACGTCGTGTTCGAGGAGCTGCGCAAAGGCACGCTCAAGCTCACCGACGAGGTACGCATCAGCCATCAGGCCTGGCGCGCCCCGGGTTCGCAGACCTTCCTGCGCGAGCGCTCGCTGGTCCCGGTATCGGTGCTGATACAGGGCATGATCGTGCAGTCCGGCAACGACGCCGCGATCGCGCTCGCGGAGCGTATCGCGGGCAGCGAGAGCGCATTCGCCGACATCATGAATGCAACGGCGAAACGTCTCGGCATGACATCGACGCACTTTGCGAACGCCACGGGGTTGCCGCGCGCGGGCCATGTCTCGAGCGCGTACGACCTCGCGATCCTGGCGAACGCGATCCTGAACGAATATCCCGAGTACTACAGCTGGTACTCGCAGCGCGAATTCGAATGGAACGACATCAAGCAGTGGAACCGCAATCACCTCCTCGGTCACCTGGACGGCGTCGACGGCATGAAGACGGGCTATACCGCGCGCGCCGGCTACTGCATCGTGGCGTCCGCCAAGCGCGCCGACATGCGCGTCATGGGCGTCGTGCTTGGATCGAAGAGCGCGCGCGAACGCATACGCGCGACGCGGTCGCTCCTCACCTATGCATTCGACAACTACGAAACCCACCGCGTGTATGCCGCCGGTGAACCGGTCGTGCGGGCGGACGTCGCTGAAGGCGCGCGCTCGAGCATCGCCCTCGGCCTTACGGAAGACCTGTATCTCACCGTGCGGCGGGGCGAATCAGAGCGGTTGCGATCGACCGCCGAAGTCCCCGAACAGTTGAGCGCACCGCTAGCCGTGTCAGACGCCGTCGGTGAGGTACGAATCCTGCTCGACGGCGAAACGCTCGCCACGCGGCCACTGCACCCGCTTGCGCCCGTCGATCGCGGACGGTGGTGGAACCGGTTGATGAATGGAGACGCTCCACCCCAGAATGCGCTCGAGAATTCGCAGTAGCTCCCCGTGGCCGAACCGTTTCCGATCTGTTATCTGAACGGCGAATACCTGCCGCTGCGTGATGCGCGCGTATCGCCGCTCGATCGCGCGTTTCTCTATGCCGACAGCGTCTACGAGGTGCTGCCGGTCTATCGCGGGCGGCCGTTTCGTCTGGCGGCCCATTGCGCGCGGCTCAATCGAAGCCTCGCCGAGATCCGCATGGCCCCGCCGCTCAGCAACGAGCAATGGGCCGCGATCGTTACGGGCCTCGCCGACAACAACGGCGGCGGCGACCTCTACGTCTATCTGCAGATTTCGCGCGGCGCCGAATACGGCCGCAATCATGCGATTCCGGCCGGAATCCCACCGACGATCTTCGGCTTCGCCGCGCCGCTGCCCGCGAACACACCGGAGATTCTGCGCGACGGCGTGAGCGCCGTGACGACCGAGGACCTGCGCTGGGGCCGCTGCGACATCAAGTCGACGGCGCTGCTCGCGAACGTGCTCGCCAAGCAGGTGGCGGCGGATGCGGGCGCCATGGAGGCGATCCTCATGCGCGACGGCAAGATGATGGAGGGCTCATCGACCACCGTGCACGTCGTGCGCAACGGCACGATCTGCGTACCTCCGCAGAGCCACCGCATCCTGCCAGGCACCACGCGCAACGTGGTGCTCGAGCTCGCAGAACGCGCCGGCATCCCGGAACGCGTTGCCGATATTTCGCGCGAGGAGCTCTTCACGGCGGAAGAAGTCTGGCTCGGCGCGGCGACACGAGAAGTTGTCGCCGTTACGCGCATTGACGGCAGACCCGTCGGCAATGGCCGCCCCGGCCCATTGTGGCGGCGGGTCTATGACCTCTTCCAGCAATACAAGCGCGAGCTTGAAACCCGCCCCGTGCTCCCATAGATCGGGGCGGCCATGATAGCTCCCACCCTCGAATTTCCCTGCGCGTATCCGCTCAAGGTCATGGGGCGCGACAGCGCCGAATTTCGCGCGACGGCGCGCACGATCGTCGAGCGCCACGCGGGTCCCCTGCCCGACGCCGGCGTTTCGGTGCGGGCCAGCAGTGAAGGCAACTTCGTCGCGCTCACGTTTTCCATCACGGCCGAAAGCCGCGAGCAGCTCGATGCCCTCTATCGAGAACTCACGAGCTGCCCGGAAGTTCTCGTCGCGCTATAGGTCGAGTTGCGCCGGCACGGCGTAGCCGAGCTCGGCAAGGAGCTCGGGGGCGAGACGCTGCGCCACTTCGCGCACGCAGGAAGAGCCGCCGAGCGTTGCGAGGTCGGTGACTTCGAGATTGGCGAAGCCGCAGGGATTGATGCGCCGGAACGGCTCGAGGTCCATCGAGACGTTGAAGGCGAGCCCGTGATAGCTCGAGCCGCGCCGGATACGAAGCCCGAGACTCGCGAGCTTGCGCCCTTCCACGTACACGCCCGGTGCGTCGCGGCGCGCCGCGGCCGTGATCTCCCACGAAGCGACGGTGCGAATGACGGCGTTCTCGAGCGCGGTGACGAGCTCGCGTACGCCGAGTCCGAGCCGCCTCAGGTCGAGCAAGGGATACACGACGAGCTGACCCGGTCCGTGATAGGTGACCTGGCCGCCGCGATCGATCTGCACCACGGGAATGTCGCCGGGCGCAAGCAGATGCTCGCGCTTGCCGTTGAGTCCCAGCGTGAACACCGGCGGATGCTCGAGAAACCAGATCTCGTCCGGCGTATCGGCGCCGCGCGCGTCGGTGAAGAGCTGCATCGCTCGCCAGGTCGGCTCATACGGCCGCGCTCCCAGAAATTTGAGGAGCGGCGCGATCGACTCGCGTTTGAGGGCTCTCACCTCCATGCCGGCGTCTTCTGGTTGTCGAGACCGACGTTATTGCGCGCGAGGGCCTGTTCGGCCCGATAGCTCGAGCGCACGAGCGGTCCCGAAACGCACTCGAGGAATCCGCGCTTGAGCGCCTCGCCGCGGTAGCGATCGAAGTCCTCCGGCGTGACGAAGCGTTCGACGGGAAGGTGATTGCGCGTCGGCCTGAGGTACTGGCCGAGTGTCAGGATGTCGACCGAGATTGCGCGCAGATCGTCCATCGTCTCGAGGATTTCCGCGTCGGTTTCGCCGAGTCCCAGCATCAGGCTCGTCTTGGTCAGCACCTCGGCTCGGTGCCGCTTGGCGTGCGCGAGCACCGCGAGCGTCTGATCGTAGCTGGCGCGCGGGTCCCGCACCGGATGCGTCAGGCGTCTCACGGTCTCGATATTCTGCGCGAATACCTCAAGACCCGAGTCGACGACCTTTTCGACGTCGCCCGGCACTCCTTGAAAGTCCGGCGTGAGGGCCTCGACGGCGACGTCGGGCGTGCGCGCCTTGATGGCTTGCACGCAGGCGGCGTAGTGCGCAGCGCCACCGTCAGCCAGATCGTCGCGATTCACCGAGGTGAGCACGATGTACTTGAGCCGCATGAGCTCGACGGAACGCGCGACGTTGGCTGGCTCCTCGAGATCGAGCCACTCGCGGGGATTGCCTGTGTCGACCGCGCAAAAGCGACAGGCGCGCGTGCAGACAGCGCCCATCAACATGATCGTCGCCGTGCCGGCGTTCCAGCACTCACCGATGTTCGGGCACTTGGCCTCTTCGCAGACCGTGGCAAGGCGATGGTCTTTCACGATGCGGCGCACGGCGTCGAATCCCGCGCCCGAAGCCATGGGCGCACGCAACCAGCGCGGCTTCCCGCCTGTCGTGAAGGCTGGCGCCTCGCCCGAGGACTTGATGCCGTCCTTGATGGCCGTGAAACCCTGCGGCGTACGGTATTTGTCGCCGCTCCTCACGGGTTCGGCGCGCTCGACGACAGGGATGCCCTTGAATTCGCTCACGACCGCATTTTACTGGGGCTTGCCAGCGGCTGCCCGCAAATTGGCGTCGAGCTCCGCGAGGCGCTCGGGACTGCCCACATCGTGCCATGCCCCGCGATAGACCTCGCCGCCGAGACGCCCCGCTTCGACGGCGCGTTTGAGGAGCGGCAACACCGGGAACTTCCCCGGCGTGCAGCCAGCGAAGAAATCGCGGCGATAGACGGCAATGCCGGAAAAAGTGTAGCGATCGCCCGCGCCATCGCGCACACGATTGCCATCGAAAGCGAAGTCGCCGCGCGCATGCTGCGGCGGATTCGGCACGAGCACCAGATGTCCGTGCAGGTCTGCCGCGAGCGGCGCGGGCAGCAGCGGATAGTCCGTCCAGATGTCGCCGTTCACGACGAGGAAGGGGTCGCGCCCGAGCTCCGGCAGCGCTTTGAAAATGCCGCCCCCCGTTTCGAGCGCTGTCGGTCCCTCGTCGCTGTAGCGCACTTCGACGCCGAAGCGCTGGCCGTTGCCGACGCACGAGCGGATCTGCGAGCCGAGCCAGGACAGATTGATGATGACCTTGGTGTAGCCTGCCGCCGCCAGGCGCTTCAGATGCCGTTCGATGAGCCGTTCGCCGCCCACTTCAAGGAGCGGCTTCGGCGTGCGATCGGTGAGCGGGCGTAGCCGCTCTCCGCGTCCCGCCGCCAGGATCATCGCCTTCATTCAAGAGCCCCTCGTGCGCGCGGCCTGAAGCGCGCGTGCGTTGGCCGCTGCGAGACTCGGTTTCGCCTCGCGCAGGAGAAAGTCATTGAGCGCGGCGAGCTCAGGATAGCGCGCGCTCGCCTGCAGCACATAAGTGAGCGTTGCCGGCAGATCGCCGAGGTACCCCGCCTTTGCGTCGCGATGCCAGAGTCGCGCAAAGATGCCGAGCACCTTGAGATGCCGCTGCACGCCTGCGAGATCGAACCACCGCAGGAACTCGGCATCGCTTGCACCGGCGTTCACGCCGGCCGCGACTGCTTTACCGCGGTACGCGAGCACCCAATCGCGCACCCGATCGGACGGCCAGACGATGTAGAGATCCCTGAGGAGCGAGACGAGGTCGTACGCGACAGCGCCATGCACGGCATCCTGGAAGTCGAGAATGCCGGGATTCGCGCCCTCGCAGAACATGAGGTTGCGCGAATGATAGTCGCGATGCACGAACACTCGAGGCTGCGCCAGCACTTCGTCGAGCAGGAAATCAAACGTCGTGCGCAGCACTGAGCGCAGCCCGTCGTCGATGCCGCGGCCGAGATGACGCTCGATGAACCACTCCGGCAGCAGCTGCATTTCCTGCTCGAGTCGAGCCCGATCGTATGGCGGCAGGTTTCCGGCGTGCACCGTACCGCGTGCCTGGATACGAATGAGCGCTGCAAGCGCGTCCTCGTAGAGCCGATCGACGTTGCGACCGGCCTCGAGCTCGGTCAAATAGAGGCGTGAGCCGAGGTCGGTCAGCAGCAGGAACCCGCGGGCCCGATTCTCCTCGAGGACCCGCGGGACGTTGACGCCGATATCGAGCAGCATGGCGGACGTGCGGATATAGGGCTCGAGACTTTCGCGACCGGGCGGCGCATCCATCACCACGAGCGACCCCGACGGCCGCTCGATGCGGAAGTAGCGGCGAAAGCTGGCATCGGCCGATGCGGGCCGGACGCGTGTCACCACGAGGCCAAGATCACGGGTGATCCAGCGCGTGAGCTCGGCAAGTCGCGCGTCGGCAGATGGCTCGGTTTCGAGGGACGGTTCGGAGGGTGATCGCGTCACGGTAAAGGGGCAGCAAAGGGTCTCGCGCGTTTGCCGGACATTATAATCTGTGCCATTGTAAGCGCCCTTCATATAAAGAAATTTTTGCGCCGCTTGCTTCTCCGACCCCTCCGTTCGTGCGGCTTGTCAGCCGTGCTGTTCGCCGTCCTCGCAGGCACCCTTGGGGCCGCGATCGCAAAGGAATGCGGCCCGACCGTCACGCCCACGGGAAGCGGGAATCCGGCGAATCCAACGACCGACCTCAAGGCCGCCAACGATCAGCAGATCGTCGTCGAAAGCGACGGCGCCCAAGTCACTCGCGCCGGCGATGCGGAGCTCGAGGGCCGCGTCATTCTGCGGCAAGGCGGACGGGAGCTCAGCGCCGATCACCTCGAGTATCACAAGGAGAGCGGCGATTTTGCGGTTCATGGCAACGTCGACTTCCGCGACGGCACCGTGCACGTGCACGGCGAGACCGGGGCTTACGATCCGCTCAAGGGCGCATCGATCGGCAAGGCTCTGTTCGAGCTGCCCTCGCGCCCGGCGCGCGGCGTCGCCAGAACCATCCTCGTGAAGCCCAATGCGCACACGGAGCTCGATAACGTCGAGTTCACGACCTGTCCGATCGGCAACTCCGACTGGAAGCTGAACGCCTCCAGCATCGACCTCGACAGCAACAAGCACAGCGGCACCGGCCGCAACGTCCGGCTCGACTTCAAGGGCGTGCCGATCCTCTACACGCCCTACATCTCGTTTCCGATCGGCAACGAGCGCAAGTCGGGATTTCTCTTTCCGGGCGGCGGACACTCGACGCGCAGCGGCTTCGAGCTCACCGTGCCCTACTATTTCAATCTCGCGCCGAACTACGACCTGACGGAAACGCCGCGGCTGCTCTCGGACCGCGGCGTGCAGCTCGGCAGCGACTTGCGCTACCTCACCGAGCACCAGCGCGGCGAATTGCAGGTCGACTACCTGCCGGGCGATAAGGTCGCGAACCGCGACCGGCTGTTCGCCGAATGGAATCACGTCGCGAACTTCGGCGAAGGCTGGCGTGCAGTGGTGGACGTGGCGAATGCGAGTGACAGCCGCTACTTCGAGGACTTCGCCCTCGATCCGGAGGGCACCAGCGTCACCTATGTCGAGCGCAAGATCGCGTTCGAGTATCTCGACCGCACATGGTGGCTCAACGCGGAGCTGCAGAATTTCCAGACCATCGACCAGTCGATCGAGGATTCGGCCCGTCCCTATTCGAGCGTCCCGCGTATCGTCGCACGCGGCAGCTGGCCGCGCGGCTGGCTGGGCCTCGCCTATTCCATCGACGGCGAGGTCGTGAATTTCCGGCGCAATGCCGGCGCGCAGGGCGTGCGCCTCGACATGCAGCCGGAGATCCGGCTGCCCCTCACCCGCCCCGGCATGTTCTTCACGCCCGCGCTCGCCTGGCGCTACACGCGCTATTCCCTCAAGGACCGCGATCCAGGCGAGCCGGACAATCCCGAGCGCAACGCACCGATCGCAAGCCTCGACACCGGACTCATTTTCGAGCGCAGCTTGGGCTCGCGCGGCCAGCGCATCCAGACGCTGGAGCCGCGGCTGCTCTACCTCTATGTTCCGTTTCGCGATCAGACCGAGCTGCCGGTCTTCGACACGGACGTTCCGGACCTCAATCTGATCGAGCTCTTCCGCACGAACCGTTACGTCGGCGCCGACCGGCTGAGCGACGCCAATCAGTTGAGCGTCGGGGTGACGTCGCGGCTGGTCGAGGCCGAAACCGGCAAGCAGTTCCTGAGCGCGACGCTCGGTCAGACCTACTATTTTGAGACGCCGCGCGTCACGCTGCCTGACGAGACGCCGGTGAGCGGCAACACGTCCGATCTCATCGCGCAGGTCGCGTTGACGGCCTACAAGGACTGGAATATCAACCTCGGCTACCAGCGCAACCCGCACGCTCCGCACTCCGACAAGGCCGAGGTTTCGCTGCAGTACCGGCCGGCCGGCGACAGTGTCGTGAACGTTGGCTATCGCTACCGCAAGGGCCGCGTCGAACAAGGGGACGCCTCGGCCATCTGGCCGATCGGCCAGGGCTGGCACCTCTTCGGGCGCTTCGTCTATTCGCTGCGCGATGACAGCGCAATCGAGCGCTTCGGCGGATTCGAGTATCGGTCCTGCTGCTGGAAGGTGCGGTTGCTCGCTCGCGACTACGTGAGCAGCCGGACCGGTGAGCGCGACCGCTCCGTCGGCCTCGAGCTGGAACTTAACGGATTGTCGAGTGTCGGAGTGCCCGCCGGCGCTTTCCTGGAACGCTCCATTCGCGGATACTCCGCGCTCCCGTAATGAAGCCCCATAACGAAGACATGAGTCTGGCAATGAAACCACGCCTGCCCAAGATCCTCGCAACTGCTGCCTGCGCCGCAATCACCGTTCTTCTCGCCACACTCGCGGCGGCGCAAACACGCGAGCTCGGCGCACGCGGCGTGCTGCTCGATCGCGTCGCCGCGGTCGTGAACGAGGGCGTGGTTCTAAAGAGCGAGCTCGACGATCAGATCAACGTCGTCACGCAGCGCATCGAGCAGCAGAACAAGGAGGTGCCGCCGCTCAGCGTCCTGCGCCAGCAGATCCTGGACCGGCTCGTGCTGCAGGAAATCCAGTGGCAGCGCGCGAATCGCGTCGGCATCAAGGTGTCGGACGAAATGGTCAACGATGCGCTGCAGGAGACGGCCACTCGCAACAAGCTCACGCTGAGCCAGCTGCCGGAGGTGCTCGAGTCGCAGGGCCTGAACTACGCCTCCTATCGCGAGTCGCTGCGCAAGGAAATCGCACTGTCGATCCTGCGCCAGCGTGATGTCGTCAGCCACATCGTCGTCACGCCGCGCGAGATCGAGCAGTATCTCGCGAAGGAATCAAAGCGCGGCGAAAACATCGAATACAACGTTTCGCACATCCTGCTCTCGCTGCCGCTCGGCGCGACGCCCGATCAGATCGAAAAGGTGACGGCACGCGCGAAGGAGATTCACGATCGGGCCGCCGCCGGCGAAGACTTCTCGCAGCTCGCCATCGCCTACTCGAACAGCCAGACGGCACTCGACGGCGGACAGCTCGGCTGGAAGAAATCCGCACAGCTCCCGTCGTTCCTCGCCGACGTCGTCACCGGCATGCAGCCGGGCGGGGTGAGCGAGCCGCTCAGGACGCCCTCGGGATTTCACATCGTGAAATTGAACGATCGGCGCGGCGCCGCCGACCAGGTGATGGTGAACCAGGTCCACGTGCGGCACATCCTGATCAAGCCGAACGAGATTCAGGACGACCAGACAGTGCGGCAGAAGCTCATGGACCTGCGCGCGAAGATCCTCGCCGGCGATGACTTCGCGGCGATCGCAGCGGCGACCTCCGAGGATCCGGGCTCGGCGTCCGATGGCGGCGATCTTGGCTGGAACGGCCCGGGTGCGTTCGTGCCGGACTTCGACCGCGTGGTGAACTCGCTGCAGGAAAACGAGATCAGCGAACCGTTCCACACGCAGTACGGGTGGCACATCGTGCAGTTGCTCGGCAAGCGCGTGCACGACAGCACCAAGGAACAGCAGCAGCAGCTTGCGTTCGAAGCCCTGCGCGACAGCAAAGTCGAAGAGGAAACCGAGATCTGGCTGCGCCGCCTGAGGGATGAGGCCTACGTCGAGCTCAAGATGTAAGACCCCGCGCGCGTAAAAGGGGTCAGATTTATTTTTGCGGACCGATTTGCGATGGCGGCAAAAACAAATCTGACCCCTCTTGAGAGCCCCGTTTCGCGCCTCGTCATCACCGCCGGCGAACCGGCCGGCATCGGTCCCGACGTCTGTCTCGGCGCGCTGGCGCGCGACTGGCCCTGCGAGCTGGTGCTGGTCGGCAATCTCGCGGTACTCGAGGCGCGCGCGCGGCTCCTCAATCTGTCGACTCACTTTCGCGCCTACGACTCCCATGCGCAGGCGCGGCCACATCGCGCCGGCACCGCGTTGGTAGTTCATCTGCCGACAGCCGAGTCCGTGGTCCCCGGCAAGCTCGACGCGCGCAATGCGCACCACGTGCTCGCCGTCCTCGACCGCGCGCTCGAGGGCTGTCGGTCCGGCGAGTTTCGCGCAATGATCACGGCTCCGGTGCAGAAGAGCATCATCAACGAGGGCGGCATCGCCTTCACTGGACACACGGAATACCTGGCCGATCGGCTCGGCGTGGCGCGGCCCGTCATGATGCTCGTCGCAGGCAACCTGCGCGTTGCGCTCGTCACCACGCACTTGCCGCTGGCGCGCGTACCGGCGGAGATCAGCAAGACCGCGGTGATGGAGACGATTCGCACCGTCGCCGCGGAATTGCGCAGCCGCTGGAAGATTGCGCAGCCGCGCATCGCAGTCTGCGGCCTCAATCCGCACGCCGGTGAAAGCGGCCACCTGGGCGATGAGGAGATCCGGGTGATCGGACCAGCCGTGGAGGCGCTGCGCCGTGACGGACTCGATCTCCTGGGGCCGACGCCCGCCGATACCGCGTTTACGCCGGGCGCGCTCGAGGGCATCGATGCGGTCGTCGCGATGTACCACGACCAGGGCCTGCCGGTGCTCAAGGCGGCCGGCTTCGGTCACGCAGTAAACGTCACGCTCGGATTGCCAATCATTCGTACGTCGGTCGATCATGGCACCGCGCTCGACCTCGCTGGCACGGGCCGCGCCGACTCATCGAGCCTCGTGGCGGCCATCGACACCGCGCTCGCGCTCGCCAGCTGAGGCGGCGGATGCGCGCCCGCAAGCGCTTCGGCCAGCATTTCCTGCGCGACGAAGGCGTGGTCGCACGCATCGTCGCCGCCATCGATCCGCAACCGGACGATGTTCTGGTTGAAATCGGACCGGGCCACGGCGTGCTGACCCGAGCGCTTCTTGACCGATGCAGACGGCTGCGCGCCATCGAGATCGACCGGGATCTCGCGCGTGAATTGACCGCGAACCTCGGCGCCGGAGGCAGACTGGAAGTCCTGCCAGCCGACGTGTTGACGGTGGATTTTCGTGCGCTGCGCGGCACCGGCCCGAAGCTGCGCCTCGTCGGCAACCTGCCGTACAACATCTCGACGCCCCTGCTCTTTCACCTGCTCGATCAGCACGATGCGTTCGCCGACGCGCACTTCATGCTGCAGAAGGAGGTCGTTGCACGCATGGCGGCGCCACCGGGGAACAAGACGTACGGGCGGTTGACGGTGATGCTTGCGCCTCACTGCCGCGTCGAGCCGCTGTTCGACGTCGGTCCGGCTGCATTCCGCCCGCCGCCCAAGGTCACCTCGACGGTGGCGCGCCTCATTCCGCACCCGAGGCCGCCGTTCGAGATCAGGGACCCGGCGGTCTTTGCTCGCGTCGTCGCCGCGGCGTTTTCGCAGCGGCGCAAGACCCTGCGCAATGCCCTGAGCGCTCTTGCATCGCCCGAGCTCATGAGGGAAGTCGGCATCGACCCGGGCGATCGGCCGGAACGCATCGCTCCCGAGCAATATGCCGCTCTCGCTAACCACTTGTCTCACGCGCACCGTGCGGTATAACGGCCTCTGGCGAAAGCACCGGAGATCGCGCTCATGAGCGCATATAAGAGAGTCCTGCTGGTCGTCGATCTGTCGGACAAGAGCGAGCTCATCGGGCGCCGCGCCAAGGCCGTTGCCGAGGCGTACGGCGCCGACCTCGAGCTCCTGCACGTGCTCGAGTACGTTCCCATCGAGCCCATGGGCGAAACCCTCATGCCGGCCGTGCAGATCGAGGACGAGCTCGTCGATCGCGCCCGCCGCAAGCTCTCGGAGCTCGCCGAGAAACTCGAACTGACCGAGGCGCCGTGTTATGTCGCGACCGGCAACATCAAGTCGGAAATTCTGCGCACGGCCGTGGCGCACCATATCGATCTCATCGTCATGGGTGCGCGCGAGCGGCACGGCCTCGCCATACTTGTCAACTTCACCGAGGATACGGTGCTCCACGCCGCGCCCTGCGACGTACTGGCGGTCCGCGTACGGGACTGACGCGTAACGGCCGCGCGATCCGCTAGAATGCCGATCGTGGATACGCCAACCGCCAGCCCTGAGCCGGACCGTCACAAGATCAAGGTCGACGTGGAGACCAACTACGTCGAGGACCAGTCCGATCCGCGCGAACGCCGCTACGTGTTCGCGTACACGATCACCATCCGCAACGAGGGTCAGGTCCCGGCGCGGCTGCTGACGCGCCACTGGATCATCACCGACGCCAATGGCAAGGTGCAGGAAGTGCGCGGCGACGGCGTCGTCGGCGAGCAGCCGTACCTCAAGCCCGGCCAGGGCTTTCGCTACTCGAGCGGCGCCGTGCTCGAGACGCCGGTCGGCGCCATGCAGGGTACCTATCAGATGGTCGGCGACGACGGCCAGCACTTCGACGCCTTGATCCAACCATTCCGTCTCGCCATCCCCGGACTCCTGCATTAGGTGCCAGGCACGTGCTTTCGTGCTTATTGTCTCAGCCGTCACAATAAGCACGAAAGCACGTGCCTGGCACCACCCAGATGGCCACCTACGCGATCAGCGACGTGCAGGGCTGCATGGCCGAGCTCGAGGCACTGCTCGCGCTGATCGCGTTCGATCGCAAGCGCGACCGGCTGTGGTTCGTCGGCGATCTCGTGAATCGCGGCCCGGATTCGCTGGCGGTGCTGCGGTTCGTGCGTGGTCTCGGATCCGCTGCGATAGTCGTGCTCGGCAATCACGACCTGCACCTTCTTGCCGTGGCCGAGGGCCAAGGACGGGGCCTCAGGCGCAAGGACACGATCGCAGAAGTGCTCGATGCGAAGGATCGCGACGAGCTCCTCGACTGGCTGCGGTTGAGGCCCCTCGTCCACCACGACCACGAGCTCGGATTTACGATGGTCCATGCGGGATTTGCGCCGCAGTGGACGCTTGCGCAGGCCATCGCGGCGGGTCAGGAAGTCGAAGCCGCGCTTGCTCGACGGCCG
>Ga0153915_10004575_pt1 | contig 12755 bp, 14 predicted proteins | sample Opewatmetagenome_2_FD_107003 | JGI IMG/M metagenome (GOLD analysis project Ga0153915, IMG submission 107003) | Freshwater wetland microbial communities from Ohio, USA - Open water 3 Core 3 Depth 3 metaG | ecosystem: Environmental > Aquatic > Freshwater > Wetlands | place: USA: Ohio, Lake Erie... | reverse complement strand
TGCGACATCCACACGGTCTCCCTCGCGAAGACCCACGCGAACCTGAAAGGATGGGACGCCGATCATCGTCTGATCGAATCGAGCACGAGAACAGTCCAGCAGCACGTCGAGGAGATCTACCGCAGGGCAGGGATCACCTGGGGACCAACCTGCCACACGATGAGGCACACATGCGCGACTTGGCAGCTGGACAAAGGGATTCCGCTCGAGATCGTCCGGGAGAACCTCGGGCACGAGGACATTGCGACGACGCAGATCTACCTTCACCTCAACATCCGGCAGCGGTCGAGGACATACAGGGAGGTTACGCGCTTTGGGATCTGATCGCGTCGAGCATCTGGCGGAGCTCATCGCCTATGCGGTCCTACTCTTCACCCTTGCGATCCTACCCCTAGCCTTTGCCCTGCATGATCCCATGAAGAATCCTCTCTTTGTCGGACCTGCAAGCCTCGCTTCTCATTCATGTGGGTCATCTCATGACTTTCTCGATCAGGATAATCGGATCGACTTCGAGGAGGGATACTTAGAGCACATGAAGGACGGAGAGACGCGAACGCTGAGAGTTGACATCCCTTCGGATTTGGCGAACTTACTTGATCAAGTGAAGATAATCAGCGGAAAGAGCAAGAGAGACACAGTCATCCAGGCCTTGCGACTTCTTTTCGATTCCGACCCTGAGGGCATCAAAAGGGAATGAAGAAGTGGGAGATTCCTAATCGTCTCTCCCACTGCCAAAGAGGTTTGCGTCCTCTGACTCGTTAGGCGACCTCAACGAGATAGTACGCGTAACCCAGCAACCATCCGAGGGTCAGTGCCTCGACAAAATAGAGCGCGTAGACCCTTGCCCATTTTCCTTTCGCAGCCCACTGATACGGAAACCAGAGTATACTGAACTTGGAGCTCTCAGTTGCCTTCTTGATTGATGATTCCCAGGCGTACTTGCGTGCATTCCACCCTATGAAGATGAATGGGGTCCACAGGAGGAAAGCGAAGATCGTGCCGAGAACAAATACTGTATTCACCAAGTCGCCCGGCTCTTCCATCTCGACCGCCCCATTCGTGCAGTCTAACGATTTTTCAGGCTCATATATATACTTGGTCCAAACCATCTTTCTTCCACAGGGCCTTGGCCTTCACGTCGCCAAGTTCTGATAGAGCGTTATCGGGTTTCGTGCCTGTTCTTGTTATCTCTTGCAAAGTACGGAGTAAGATGTCTCCCCTGCGGATCCTTCTTCGAGACGGTAGATTTCCCGGGAAATGCGAAGTTGCCCCCCCGATCATCAAGGAGCTCCGAACGCTCTCTCTAGCTCCTCCTCCGCGAGGCCTCCGCCCCTCCTGATGTAATACTGCGCGATCGACAGCTGCCCCTATCCGAACAGGTCGCAGAGAACCTCATTCTCGGACCAAAAGATATTTACCTCGGATGGCGAACTGTAATCTCGACATACATGAAGGTGAAGCTGGCAGCTGCACTGGTGGTCATTGTCATTGTAGTAGTGCTGGTCGGCATCTTTGTGTATCTTTGTACCATCGGATTCAGCATCCAGACTCCCAGGCCGCCGAGTGCCTCATTCTCCAGCGCTGAGCAGGATTCCGCCACAACTATGAGACTCACTTTCGGCGAAGTTGATCCATCCATACAGTACATGCGTCTCAAGATCATCTTGCATTACAACGATACCGTTCGAGACGTCTACCTGGGGACGTATCCTTTCGATCCGGGTGGAACCGGATACATCAATACTATCGCTGGAGGCCAGAACTACTCCATTTTCTACGATGATGTCGATTCGGACGGGCTGGTCGACACTGGCGAATATTCGGACGTGATGTATTCGGGCGCCTCACTGCCGGCGGGCAGTTACACTGTCTCCCTTATATGGATGGGGAGCGGGAGCGCCATTGCAGTCGCTCACATTCTCGTCTAGCCCCAGAACAGAGCGGGGACTATTACAGAGAAGGATCTCTGGGCTGTCAAAGCAACACACACGTTCTCATTCTGCCTGTGTAACTTGATTTCTGATCGACTACGCAGAACTTGGCGCCATCGTAGATAGGGGCGCGATGGCTTCGCAAGATCGTAGGCATTCGGTATTTAGGCCTTTCCGTTTTTCACATTTCTATACTCAAATGTACTCTTTTGCAAAATATTCCGTCTGTCTAAACAACGGAAGGGGTGGGGATGCACCTTCGCTTCCGGAGCGACCGCCAGTCACTCCGGGACAACTTTCCTCCAAAGGACCTTATCCTCCTGCGCCTCCCCGTCCCTTCCCACAGAGGTTTGTAAGATGGACGAACCAAAAGAGAAGACGGGGGCCCTGAGATCCCTGGTAGCTTATTTCGTCGTGGCCGTTCTCGTGATGGTCGCGGTACTTGGGTCGGGGGCCGTATCGTTCAATGCCGTGGCTGCATCATCGACCACGGACATCGACATCGAGCTTGTCCCGAGCTACCGCGAAGTCACGTACGTTCTCGACCCGATCGAGACGCTTCAGCGGTGGGACGCTCTCGGCGACTGGAACCTGATCGGGACTCCGGTCATCGACGACAGCCTTTTGACGTGCGAGCAGAACGAAGGGGCCAACCTGACTCATGCTGATTGGCCCGCGATCGACAACGGCATGTACTATGAGGTCCGGATGAAGACCAACGCGACGACCGCCGCGGGCGGGATGCGCTTGGACCAGTTCGGGTCGAGCGATCAGATCCTGATCGGCTTCAACGCGACCGGCGACATCTACTGCGCGTACTACACCGGGACCGCGATCGCCTACGAGGAGCTCGGATCCTACGCAGCGAACACCTTCTACCGCCTCGGAGTGCTCTTCGCGATGGACCAGGTGACGTTCTACGCCTACTACGACAACTACACCGCGGTTGGATCAACCGCCGTAACAGATTGCGGCCTGGATTACGGCGACGTCGATTCGATCATACTGAATCTTGAACACGTGATTCCTTCAATGTTTGTTTCGTACAGTCCGGAGGAATTCGCGACGTGATCTTACCGGCCTCCGAGTCCATCCCTCGCGACAAATATATACGGGAATGTCCCAATAGAAAACATGATGCGTCCCCCATCGGAGGCTCCGTCATGAACGAAGAGCCAAACGAAAGCGATGAGGACATGAAGAACGACATGTGGCTCAAGGATGCTTTTCTGAGGCTCGTTGAACAATATCCGAGAAATTGGATTGCCGTCATAGACAGGAAGGTCGTCGCTGCAGGCGCCACCCGCTCGGAGGTGGAAGAGAAGGCGATAGAGCTCGGACAAGGTAAGGAGTACTCGATCTACTTCATACCGCCCACAGGGACCTTCACGGATGTCATGTATGCGAGAAGGTGAGATCTGGCTTCGGGTTGTTTGACGCCGATTCAAGCCATGAGTCCATCACCGCATCAGGCAATTGTCCGGGACAGACCCAGTCGTAGCGGTGTTTGACCCCGAAAGACTCTGAAGGCCTCATTCACCGGATGATGACAATTGTATCGTGGCCAGTCTTCCGATTTCGTATCGACGCTCTGGTCTAGTGCAGATAATACTCCCAGTACATCGTCTTCGCATGCGACATTGCAACGAGGTCGAAGCCTGAGTACCGGCCCCACCTAGGTCTCATGCGCTCCACAACCTGACTAGCCACCTCATCTCTGTGTCCATGAAACCAATTGTACATCATCTCGTCTCTTATGAACGGGACGATATCGACGGTTGGCAAAACCTCCTTGGTGATCGATCTGAGGTCGGCAATGTAGTCGAGAACGAACTGAACGTCTTCTCTGGACCCGATATTCCCGTGCCCCGCGGTCATGAAGTTCCAGTCAAGCCTGAGGAGTGCACGAAGCCCGTCCTCGTAGCCGCTTATGTAATGACCGACCCCGAAGTTGTCGAACTCCAGCTGGCCCGGATGGATCATGTCGACGTTGTGCACGACACCCTCCCCTTCGAGCAGGATCCAGCTGTTGTCAATGCTGTGACCCTCCTTTGGCGTCCCGACCATGACCCTCTCATCCTCGAACATGAAGTGGCCTTCAGGCACTTCGATGATTTCGTTTGGGATCGGCACCTTGTCCCCATAGTAGTGGATCTGATTCAGGCAGGCGGCGGTGGAGACTATTCGAAGACCAATACCTGATTGGGCGGCCTGGGCAACGAAGTATGCAGCATCAGCAATGTGATCGATATGATAGTGGCTGTAGACCACTGTAATGACTGGGAGATCCGTCACCTCCCGAATGGCCATATGGACCTTCTCCCCGCGTCCGTATGAGAGAGGATCGATCACCATTACTCCTTCCTTTCCCACGAACACAGTCGACTGATAGATGAAGGCCTCGATCCAGTAGACCCGTTCGGTCAAGCGCTGTATCGTGTAGGGCCGCTGCGCGCGGACGTAATCGCTATCTCTCAGTTTCTGTCCGGGAACCAACGGGAGTGTCTTGGACGCTTCCGTGAATTGAGCCATACCGCCCATTTCGGTCAATTTTCCACGATATCAATTAGTCATCGATACGTACTTCAATGTGACTGGTACGGAACCAATTGACCCACATCCAGTTCGAAGCCGGATTACAGTATTGCCCTATGTACTGGCTGATGAACCGCATATGCCAGAAGCGAGTGACTTCCGAAGCGGCTCAAGTGCCTTGACGAAATGGAATTCGCCTATGGCTTGAGCGCAAGATCATTAGCTGATGTCCGGCAGGGGATTCTGCCTGCAAAGATGTGTGTGAGAACTTCGTCCGAGCCAAGGCATAGGATGGAAGCAGTCTAGAATGCTGGAGTCATGGAGGAAACTCAGCTATCATGGTCGGAAGAAGTCATGAACGTGCTTAGTGACGGCGACACGCCCCAGATCACCTAGCATCCTACTTAGGCTTCCTCTTCCGCATTTCTATAAACCAGGCATGGGCTCCTGGACCATCTGTCCGGGAGAATCGAGCCTCCCTAATCCTCTCAATGTCGAAGTCGTTCGAGAACGTGTCGACGATATTCTCTTTGGAGATTCTGTACGGACCCCAGGTCCCAGGCTCCTTGGTACTGAAACACTTGAGGAACAGGAGGCCTCCGTCGCGGAGCAGCTTCTTCACGCTCCTCACATACTGCTTTCGCTTTGTCGGAGGGACGGTGTGAAAGCAACCTCTGTCGAATATGAAATCGAACCTCTTGCCCAGCTTGGGATTGAGCATGTCGTCTTGAACAAACTTCACATCGCTTGATAGGCCCTTGGCCTTCTCGATCGCGAAAACGGCGATGTCTGTTCCGGTGACAGAGAAGCCTCTGTTGGCTAGTTGTACGGCTTGCGTCCCTGGGCCGGTGCAAATGTCCAGAAATGATCCTCTGGTGATGTCTCTTTCCTCAAGTGCTCGATCCAGATCGGGATCGAGGTCCTTGTAGAACCATGGCAGGTCCTCGACTCTTGTGTCTCTGTAGAGAATATCCCAGTAGGTAAGCTTGCGTTTCCGGGGCATGTTATCCGATTGACTCAGGAATCAGCCCTTATTTGTCAATTGCCTCTCATGACGTCCTGGAAGCGCGCCAAGAACTGCCCATGGTGAGAGGATTCCGACGACGCAAGGCGAATACGCTCTGCCCCGCCAGAACGGGCTTGACTCACCGTTTCAGTTCGAGAGAGAATAGGTCAGGACGGGAGTAATGACCAAGAGCATCGAAGTACGCTTTCGTGTGTCTCCTGTCATCCGCGTCCAGGTCTGCATAAAGGATCACTTCTCGGTCGAAGACCGGTCCCTCAAGCACCACGCCAGCGGGATTGACGATGAAGCTTCCGCCCGCAGCCGTGTTGAAGTCGACGCACTCCTCTGGCATCTCATCGTCAGGAATATACTGGCTGACGCTTATAACAAACGCCTGGTTCTCGAACGCATACTCCCTTACCGCATGCTCTATGTCGCAGAGATGGGGGTCGTCCTTGCTAACAGAGTACCTCCTCTTCTCCCCCGGATGCCTGGGCATGACCCACCAACCTGGCCAGACCGCGCAGTGTATCTCCTCGCCTAGCTGGGCCATCGCTGCCCTGAGCAACCCCATGTGGTGCTCATAACACACCAGCCCGCCGATCGTGCCGATCTCGGTGTCGAAGACCCTGACGTCTTCTTTATCTCCCATTCCCCAGACCATCCTTTCACCGTGAGTAGGCATGAGCTTCCTGTGCCTTCCAAGCACTTTCCCGTGGTTGCTTATGAAGAGTATCGTGTTGTACAGAGTGTCGCTGCCTTTCCGATCACTCAGCTCTGTGCAACCGATTGCACAGATGATGTCGGCACTCCTCGCGGCGTCGCATAGGAGGTCGGTGTCGGAACTGGGGATCTTCACCGAGTTCTTCTGATAGGTGACCATGAGATCCGACCATTTGGAGATCGGCAGCAAGCCCCGCCAGTATGGATAGCCAGGTACGAACGTCTCTGAGAATACGACGAGCTTCGCACCAGCCCGACCGGCCTCTTCGATAGTCCTGCATGCCTTGTCGACTGTCGCTTCCTTGTTCATGAAGACTGGGGACACCTGAGCCGCTGCCACTCTGATCTTGTCTTTCACAATGGACACCCGAGGGACGGTCCCTGAAAACGCAAATGAACATATATATTATTCGAGCCCGACTCACACGCCTTCCGGAAGATAGATGGCAAACTGGCAGACATCATCGCCGCCAAGGACGCTCTTCAACAGCTTCACCTTGACTGGCTTCCGTATTATTCTCTCCCAGTTCGACTTGTAGTAGCCGCCACCGCAGTAGCAGTACGTGGGCGAGATTCTCACGCCCTTCATCCTGAAGACTTCCTTGATCCTGGCGCAGTGGCAGTAGTGGTATCTTCTTTCATTGTCATCCTTTGCCGCAAAGTAGCCCGCCATGTTCTCCGGGATCTTCGTGGCGATAACCACATTCCCGTTTCTGACCCCGACCTGACCCCAGTGCTCCCTGATCACAGTGCCCAGCATCTCCTGAGGAAGTGGATCGCGCGACGTGCTCAAGTCCTTCATGAACTGCTCCTGCCATACCCTTCGAAGTTCATCGAGGTCGTGGGTCCTTTCATAGGCCTCGCGCAGCGGTTTAATCTTCGACTCCGGCATGACATGAGCGCATCCGGTGAGTACCTCTATCCTGTCATCCTCATCGACCAGTTCGTCCATTCGATCGATGACGGCGCGAGTCCATATCACGTTTCCCTCTGCACCGCTGAGGAAGGATGCGTTTCTCTCCCCGATGATCTCGCGTCTGACCCTTTTCCCAAGCACCTCGTCAATCCTGTCTGCCAGAAGCCTTCGCCACGGGTCCCCGTCCTCTCCTCCCTCGGAAGCCACGTTGTCCAATAACGTCATCTCCGCTTCTTCAGACTGTAGGCGCTCAGCAGTAGCATCGCGGCCGCGAACACGACTAGTATCGTCACCTGCAGCCAGACATGGTCAATGCCCCAGCCCCTTATCATCACCGATCTCGTCCCATCGACGGCGTAGGTCAGCGGAAGGAAGTAGGAGATTGGCCTCAGGAACTCCGGCACCGCCTCAAGAGGCCAGAACACCCCCGCAAGGAGTATCGAAGGGAACAGGATGATCGGCATGAACTGTACCGCTTGGAACTCGTTCTTTGCATTCGAGGACAGGAGAAAGCCCAACCCCTGATTCCCAACGCCAAGAAGAAAGATGATGAGGAGCGCCAGGAGGGCGCTCCCTGCGATTTGTATCTGGAAGAGAATGACCGCGGTCGTCAAGATGACCAAAGACTGGATGAGTCCGACAAATCCGAAGGCCAACGCATACCCCGCCACGATCTCGCCTTCGGTGACGGGGGTCGTGAGAAGCCGTTCCAGAGTGCCGGTCGTTCGCTCGTGCACGAACGAGATAATAGAGAGCATAAAGGTGACCATCATCGCCGCCAGGCCCATGACACCCGGCGCGAAGAAGTCAATGAACTCCGCACCCTCCCCATAGATGCGGTCTTCGTCGATGGCGATCGGCGGCACGAGGTGGTATTCGGAAACGATAACGATCTGGACGGAGCGCTGTATCTCGCCGTAGACGGCCTGTGCTATGTTGGGGTTGGTCGCGTCAACGTGGAAGTGCACGGTGCTTGGCAGAGCGGGCAGTCCGTGGCGGAGATTACTCAGGGCCGCCATCACATCGCGTGAGAAATTCTCATCGAAGACGATTGCCGCCCAGACTCCTCCATCCTTGATCCTATCCAGGGCATATGTCTTCGCATCGGAACCACCAGGTCCGAGCTCCTCGACGATCTTCAGCGTCTTGCTCCCTTTGAGCTCGTTGATTATGGACGAGGCGATCGATCCGTTCGGAGAACCCTGGTCCAGATCCACAATGATCACGGATACGCCCTTGACGTCGCCTCCGAATGTGTATCCGAACAACGCGATAAGAACAAGAGGCATGAGCACAAGGAATCCGACGGTCCTCCGGTCATGCTTCAGGGACCGCAAGGTCTTGCGCGAGACGGACAGCGTCCTTCCCATGTTCAATCCAACGCCCCCCTCGCGTAGTACAGGAAGGCATCTTCGAGGCTCGAGGCGGATGCAGATGCCATCAGCTCCGATGGGGTGCCCTCGGCGATCAGCGTTCCTGCCCTCATCATTCCGACGACGTCGCACCTGACAGCCTCATCCATGTAGTGGGTCGTGAGCACTATCGTTCTGCCCAGGGATTTCAGCCTCTGGAAGTAATCCCAGAATCCCACTCTCAGCTCCGGATCCACGCCAACGGTCGGTTCGTCAAGGAACAGTAGCTCGGGCTCGTGGATGAGTGCACAAGCGAGGGAGACCCGGTGCTTCATTCCTCCGCTCAGCTGCGACACGAGACTGTCCTTCCGCCCCTCGAGGTCTATCATCCTCAACAGGCTCATCTCCTTGTCCTCGAACGTCTTCGGGTCCACGGAGTGCAGGCCCGCGAACAGATCGAGGTTCTCGTGAACCGTCAGATCCGGGTATACCGCGAGCTCCTGAGGCATGTATCCCACGCTCGGAGCCTTGAGACGACCGGAGATGCTCTTGCCCAAGACCTCCGCGCGTCCCGAACTTGGCACCAGAAGCCCAACGAGCATCTTGATCGTCGTCGTCTTCCCAGACCCGTTAGGCCCGATCAAACCATACAATACCGATCTGCGGATCCGAAGGTCGAGACCGGAGACGGCGACAATACCATCGAATTCCTTCCTCAGTCGCCTGGCGCAGACGGCAAGACCTTCGCCTGATGAACTAACGAGGGGTCCCGCGATCGATGAACGCCTGTCTGTATTCACGCCTCCACCCTCTCTACACGCATACCCTCAAGGAAGATAGAAACGAAGCCGCGGAGGATCCTGTCTTCGTCCTCAGAATCGGACCTGTCTCCCTCCAGCAAATCCTTCGAAAGGAAATATGCCTGAATCATCCCCATCAACGCCCTGGCGGCGATCACGGGGTCCATCTGCCTGATGTGCCCAGCATCCATCTGGACTTTCATGAACCTGGCACAAAGCTCGATGCCCTTTGCGATGACGGAGTCCTTGATGACCTTTCTCGTTGCTCGCTGCCTCCAAGCATCGCCGAACATGACCATCAGCATGTGTCTGTTCGCTTTAAGCACTCCCAGCACCATCTTGGCATTTTGAAACAGCAGAGTGTCGATGCCTGAGCTAGCATCGAAGGCGATCTGCTTTGAGATCTGGGCCAAAGGGGATCTCTCTGCTATCACGGCGTCGAATAGAGCCCTCTTGGACTTGAACAGCCGGAAGATCGTCACCTCGTTAACCTTAGCCCTTCTGGCTATCTCCTTCGTCGTCGAACCCCTGAAGCCTTTCTCGCCGAATGACTTGAGACTTGCGTCCAGTATCCTCTCCCTCGTGGAGTTGCCTGCCGTTGTCTCGTCCTCCTCACTGCGGGTTACGTATGCAAGTGACCACTTGCATGCTCATAAGCCTTGCTGCGCTGAGAAGCGCTCGCCCCGAACGCCAATATCAATTGGACCGGCCCACACACTCGAATGAAGGTGACAACAGCTTGAAGCCGACGGATCGACTTAACATATAAGTAGCGGCGGGACAATCCCAGCGAACTCTGCCACTTGCTGCAAAGGCGATAGGAGGTGCGTCGGATTGACAGCGATAGAAATCAAGGACATGGTGAAGAGCTACGGCAGTTTTCATGCGATCAAAGGAATCTCGTTCACGGTCAACCAGGGGGAGATATTCGGTCTCATTGGACCCAATGGGGCAGGAAAGACGACGACCCTAAGGGTCCTCTCGACGTTGCTTCAGTTAACATCCGGTCAGGTCAAGATATTCGGCCATGATCTTGACCACGAGGCAGATGAAATCAGGAGAATCATAAGCTATCTGCCGGAAGATGCGGGTGCGTACAAGAACCTTACAGGCAGGGGATACCTGGAATTCATCGCCGCCTTCTTCGGAGACGGCCGCAGAGTCGAGGAAATCGTCAGAAAAGGGATAGAGATCACTAATCTAGGCGAGAGGATAAACGACAAGGTGGAAACCTACAGCAAAGGCATGACGAGGAGACTGCTCGTCGCCCGAGCCCTGATGATCGAGCCGAAACTTGCGATTCTCGACGAACTCACATCTGGTCTGGACGTGCTCAACTCACAAGAGATCAGGAAGCTCGCCAAGAAGACGGCATCCGAGGGGACCACGATACTCCTCTCATCGCACAACATGCTCGAGGTCGAGCTGCTGTGCGATAGAATCGCCCTGATCAACGATGGCAGAATCGTCGAGATCGGGACACCTGATGAACTGAAAAGAAGACACGGCTGTAGCAACATCGAAGAGGTCTTCGTGAAGGTGGTGGCATGAAGAGCGTCACGAACATAGTGAAGAAGGAAGTGCGGGAGCTGCTCACGCCGGCCACCCTTATCCCAATCATCTTAATGGCCGCCGTCTTTGGATCCCTCGGGAGCATCATCGGAGGGGCTGGCGACGAGGCAACAAGACCTCCTGTCATCGGCGTGATCGATCAAGACGACACCGTGCTCTCAGTTGCAGCATGCCAAACGCTGAACACGAGCGCGGAGGTCGTCTATAACGGCAGCAGCGTCTCTGAAGGACTCACATCTCTGGACGAGCACGGAGGCGTCGCCCTCATCATCATCCCTTCTGACTTCACCGAGAGCATCATGAGCAACCAGACGGGAGAGTTGCAGGTCATCTGGATCATGAAAGGCGCGGGGCTGATTGACTCCCTGTCATCGAGCAGTGTGGACATGATCCTGCGGTCCGCGAGCACCAGCATTTCGAAGTCGCTTATCGATCAGCACTCCTCCCTAAACTCGACCATCATACTGAGCCCGACCGTCAAGAGTGAAACGACGATATTCAAGGGGAAAGAGATGGCTGGCATTTCGCCTGGTACAATAGCCGGCTTCCTCTCCCAGCAGGCGTTCGTCGTTCCCCTGATCGTCGTGATGGTCATCATCATGGCTGGCTGCATGGTCATATCTACCGTGGGCACCGAGAAGGAGAACAAGACGCTCGAGACGCTGCTTACCCTTCCCGTGAGAAGAAGCTCTATCGTCTTTGGGAAGCTCGCAGGAAGCGCGATCGTGGGTCTCGTTATGGCGGTCATATACATGGTGGGTTTGGGATACTACACCAGCTCGATCGTAGCTGGTGCACCGGTGGACATGGCAAGGTACGGTCTCACCCTGAACGCTCTAGACTACGTTCTCGTTGGCATCTCCCTGTTCCTCGGCCTCCTGTCCGCCTTGGCACTGTGCATGCTGCTCGGCATTTTCGCGAAGAACTACAAGTCCGCTCAGACACTGACCATGCCGATAACCCTTCTCGCGCTGATACCGATGTTCGCAGTCATGATGCTCGATTTCAACACGATGCCCCTCGTCGGCCAGGTGCTGCTGTTCGCTATCCCGTTCACGCACCCAATGATGGCGATCAGGAGTCTGATGTTCGACGACTACACTCTCGTCATCGGAGGGATAGCATACGAAGCGGCGTTCGCATTCATCACGATGGCGATAGCGGTCTGGGCGTTCAGAAAAGACATACTTCTGACTGGCCGACTCAGGAAGGGGGATGATAAGGGGCCGCTGAATCCTCTGTGGAGGGCGTTGTTCAAGATCAACAGAGGAAGGCCTCGCTAATCGTCCAGCGAGACTTACCTCACCCCACACTCTTTTCCATCCTTTTCCCAGGCGACATTTCTTCCTGGCGCCGTGGCCAGTCTCTCAGTATGATTCCAACGGGGCAGTGGTCAGACCCTTGAACGTCGCTCAGAATGAACGCATCCTCGAGCCTGTCGCGAAGGTTCTCGCTGATGAAGAAGTAATCGATACGCCATCCCACATTTCTCTCTCTGGCCTTCGTTTTCAGATCCCACCAACTATATCGCCCAGGTGATTTGTCGAATATCCTGAAAGTGTCGATGAAGCCTCTCGCAATCAGCCGGTCGATCCAGGCCCTCTCTTCTGGAAGAAAGCCCGATATCCTCGAATTCTCCTTAGGCCTGGCTAGATCGACCTCCTCATGGGCCGTGTTCACATCCCCGCAGATGACGATCCTATCGCCCCTGTCTTTCATCCTGACGATGAGGTCCAGGAATGAATCGTAGAAGCCCATCTTGTACCTCAACCGTTCCACAGACGATTTGCCGTTGGGAAAATAGACGTTGAGGAGGACGAAGTCTTCGAAATAGGCAATCTGCACCCTGCCCTCACTGTCAAAGCGGTCGACCCCGATCCTGGTTTCCAACCGCAAAGGCTCCAGCTTCGTGAGCAAGGC
>Ga0153915_10004574_pt1 | contig 12755 bp, 12 predicted proteins | sample Opewatmetagenome_2_FD_107003 | JGI IMG/M metagenome (GOLD analysis project Ga0153915, IMG submission 107003) | Freshwater wetland microbial communities from Ohio, USA - Open water 3 Core 3 Depth 3 metaG | ecosystem: Environmental > Aquatic > Freshwater > Wetlands | place: USA: Ohio, Lake Erie... | reverse complement strand
GTCATCAGCATCAGCACCAGCAAGAGATGGGTTATTTTTCTCATTGCGTTTACACCTTTCATAGCCATTTCATCATGGCTTGTTATTATCTTATGGATGAAACAGCATATCTATTTTCACCGGAACATAGCGGAACACGCCGGGACAGGGGCGCTTACTTTTTTTTCAGGTGAATCAGGTTTGACATCCCTATCTGTTCTTTCTCTATCAGCCCTTTGCGTTCCAATCCCCTGATATTCCGGGAGACGGATGCCTTCGGTATCTGGAGCTCCTTCTGGATATCGGTTTGTGTCATTGGAGTGTTCCTCTTGAGTAATACCTGCATGATTTGTTTCTGACGGTGATTGAGTCCTTTTAAATCTGGGAGTGAGTCGATTCTTTGCGGTGAAGGGGGTGCTGTCCTCTTTTGTTTTTTCTCCTTAAAAACCACATAGAGGAGAAGGATGCTCACGATAAGAATCGCAGGAAGCATGAGGAGGTACACGATATTTTCCTGGAGCACTGAATTGTCTTGTTTTTCTATTTGGTATTGGATGAGAATGGACAGCGATTCGTTTTCCCCGTATCCTCTGACGATGAGGTATCCTTGATCTTCCTCTATTCTGAGGGATCCAGATGATTTAATGTAGCTGATGGAAGAACCTTTTGGCAAGGTGAGATCATAGACAAACTCTGAGAATATCTCCTGTTTTGTGATATTGAGCAACCAGTAGCTCTGTTGTTTCGAGGTGTACATCTCGGTGTTTTGTATGGTGAGGTTCGGGTAATTCGTTTGTCCTCCGATACTAACATAGCCAGAAGCGTCAACGGTGATGGAGATGTCCGCATAGTACTCTAGGGCTGGAAGTGATGGTGTCATTAATACCATTAGAAGGCCGAGTAGCAGGAACAGGAAGAATATTCGATACGGGTTTGCTTTGGTTCCCATCGCAGCTCCATGAACCGTGTTTCCTTGATGCGTTTTTATTTCTTTCTGAAATGGGATGGATTGATATTAACGTTTCTTCTGCACTCCTATTCTTTCTTATTTTGATAAAAACAAAAGAGATTTTTACGGACAGGTAAGCGTTTCTCGGGTATTACCATCCTCATACGATTTCAGGTTTTTTTGAACCCCTTGTCCTAGCCAACAATAAAGGCATAAGCGCTCCTTTGGTAGTCCGATTGCTTGTACCATGTCATCAATCTGCTGGTACTGTAGTGAGGTAACACCAAGGTCTTTTGCGATCCATTCCACCATCTTTTTGTATTTCTCAGAAGCAGGATTCAAATACTCAGATACATCCTCAATATCCTTACCCTCAAGCGCCCGGATCGCTCTGCGGGCAGCCAACTCCTGAATACTGCGTGTCGATAAATTAAATATGCACGGGAACATCAACGGAGGACATGCCGGACGCACGTGGATTTCCTTTGCCCCTGCCTGTTTTAATTTGGTAATCGTATAATTCTTCAACTGCGTCCCCCGGACGATAGAATCCTCACAGAGCACGATCCTATTCCCTTGCGCAATCGCCTCGTTTGCGATCAGCTTCATCAGCGCGATTCGGTCACGTAACTCTTGGGAGAGGGGGGTGTAACTCCTCCCGTACCCAGGGGTGTATTTGATGAGCACTCTGCGATACGGGATCCCTGATTGGATCGCATACCCGACCGCATGGGCAACCCCTGAATCCGGCACGCCGCTCACCAGATCCGCCTTTACCGAATCCCGCTTCGCCAAAAACCTCCCGCAGTTTTCCCGTACTTTTTCGACGTTAATACCTTCATATGAAGATGCAGGAAAACCGGTATAGACCCATAAAAACGCACATACCTTTGATCCATCACGCCCTTTCTTTTTTTCATCGAAACCATCCTTATTAATAAAGATGATTTCTCCAGGTTCAATATATTTTTTTACCGAAAATCCGAGGTTAGGAAATGCACAGGTCTCACTGGCGACGGCGACTTCGCTGTCTTTTTGTCCAATCACGAGGGGGGTAACCCCATTGCGATCCCTGGCACAATAAATCCCTTTCTTTGTCATGATAAGTAACGAAATCGATCCGAGGATCCTATCAAACATTCTCTCGATACCATAGGTGATGCTGTTTCCCTGATTTATCAGATGGGCGACCAGTTCAGTCGTGTTGATCTCACCGCGATCGATTTCACTAAACGATATCCCTTTTTCTATCAGCTCCTGGGATAGGGCATCTTTATTTACGACAAGTCCTGCACAACAAATCGCAAATGCACCAAATTTGCTTTCAAACGTCAGGGGTTGGGGATCCTTATCTGAGATGACGCCTATGCCGAGGTGGCTTTTGATTTTATCAGAGCCTTCATAGAATTTCGATTTAAACTGTGAGTTTTTAATCTCATGTATCTTTTTTACCGGCATTCCATTTTTGTCGATAAACGCGATACCACCGTACTCAGTCCCGAGATGCGTATGGTAATCTGTTCCGTAATATAGACTTGATATGCAGTTGTTTTTGCTTACAACGCCAAATAAGCCACTCATGATCTCCCTGTATGATGATGGTGCAGAAACGCTGAAATATATTTAAGGATTTTTAATGATCATCCTACGAAGAAGAGAGCAGATTATTTAGGTTGCTTCCCGTTGGTTACCGGCCGACTGGAATGATGAAGAGCGGAACGTAGTCTTCGTTAAGCTTCAACACCGATCGAAGGGCAAGGGCATCGGTGGGAAGGACGATCGCCGCAGAGAGATTCCAGGATGTCGCCTCCAGTAAGACGTTATGGGCAGATGCTCCTGCCTCGAAATACCAGAATCGACGGAAGATTTCTGTGGAGAGATCATCAGCACCAGCGGGGCGTGTCTCGTTGAGATTCAGAACCGAGAGGATGATGAGCGGGGCAGACGCAATCAACGGTTGTGCAGAGGTTTGCGCAACCTCGAGGCGGTGATCACCAGTTATTTTCCTGATCATATACGTCAATACCGGCATGCCGAAGAAATCAACCGGAAATTTCGTAAACTTCACTAAAAGGTTCGGTTGGTAATAATAAATCCCCTTTTCGGTCACCGCGTACATCTGTAACGGATAATATCCATGGGCACTTGGAACAGTACGATGTCGCTGTATCGAGTTCTTCTCTTGATCGCTTCTATCGATGAATGGTGAAAACCCGTAGGTGCACCAGAGGAACTGGCTCACCTCTTTTTTTGAAAGGGTTCCAGTAAACGTTGTTCCTTCGGTTCGCTGGTCTAATGTCGTAGTAAGAGATATTGATGACGTCTGAATCCGTGGAAATGTTGAAAACCACAATGGTCTGTTTTTAAAATTGTAGGGATAAATCATATGACCGAGTGGCATCACAATTATCCCTTCCTCATTGTCTGGGATTCCCAGGGGTTCGATAGCAGGGGGCGTCTGCCCGCAGACCACTGTCCCTAGGTTAAGGGCATTGGCCATGAACTGGATGTTCTGACCTATTTGGCCAAGCTCTGCACCACCGAATTTCGAATCAGCTTTGTTTTTATCATAGCAGAGTCCAAGCTGTATCGGTGCTTTGTATTGCCACCCGACAATATCACGCCAGTCCCCCTCCTTGAAGAACACGAGCGAGTGGTTGACTGGATTGTAGGTATAGGCGGCGTCCTCCTTTAACACATAAATAATTCCTGAGTAGGTGTTGTTGATCCCTGCAATTGTACGCCCGCCATCTGTCTGATACCCACAGGCTGCCCAGAGAATGGTTGATAAATCCTCATCGGTCACTGATTCGTTTGTAAATTCACGGACCGACATCCGTCGAAAGATCGATTCTTCTAATACCATTTCTACCGATAGCGGCGGGGGTAGCGGATATTCCTCTTGAGCACCTGCGTTGGCAAGCGGTATGACAACGGTACTACAAAAAACAAAAATTATTCCTATAACAAACACTTTCTGTTCCCAAATCCCTTTCTTCATAGACCATTCACCAGATAATTATAATTTTGACTATGAATATAAATGTTCGGTTGACATTATTGGTCAAGTGCCTATTTCGAAATGAAATGTTCTTCACTTGGACAAAAATCATCGGTTTTCAAAAAAATAAATTTTAGAAATGTATGTCTCTTTTTATCTTCGTCATTTTATCATTTTGTAAAGATACCTCGATACATCTTAATAGAAGCAATGACAAATTGTATCACAGTACAGTTCTGGAGGTAGATGTGCTTGTTGTACACGGTGAACAACGCTAGCGGTGCTTTTTTCAACGGGAAATACAGATGGTCATCCTCCTGGTTCTGTCTCGTCATGTTGTCCAATTTTTTCTTTCATCAAAAAACCCAGAAAAAGCGTTTCATTGAAGGAACACATGACCGTGCCATGCAACAGACAGTGACAGAGAACACAAAGGTAAATATTCAAACCATTGGAGAGGGAGAGGAGTAAATGAACCGGCAACAACTCACCTATTTTAGAGTCGTTGCCCTCATCATGGCAGGGTGTGTTGCGTTACTTACGATCGGGAACCTTTTTACCATTGCCACGAAAGGCATCTCTGTAACACTTCCCACTGAGGATGATGTTCAATGGTCAATCGACCCAGTGCAAAAGGAAATCTTATTTCGAACCGCCTTCTCCGTGAATAACCAAGGGATTTATGACATCAGTGGTATCGACATCTCCGCCACGATTGTGAAAGATGACAAGACGCCGCTTTTTACCTACGAAAAAGAAGACATGGTCGTTTTACATGGGACCAATACAACTTTTGATTTGCTTGTCCCCCTTGATCTTGATAACATCTCATTTTTTGATTGGTTCAGTCTCCTTTATAAAAATACGACGCTCCAGTTGTTGCTGAATATCGATGCGCTCTATATGTTTGGTCTGGTCGAGTTCACCGCGAATGAAGCAATCGATATCCCCTGGTCGAAGCCTCCTGTGAATCTGTCTGACAATAAAACGGTTCAAGCAGGAATACGGGGGCTCTGCACGATCCTCAACATTTCACAGGATAAATCGAGTGCCTCGCTCTCCGATATCCTTTCTTTGTTTTCGTTGCCGGAGCTATCGTATACCGGTGAGAACGGATTTGTGTTCTCCCTTAACATCTCTTCCTGCTCTGATACTTTGAAAAACATCACCTGTTATGTTGTGGCACCTCTGTTCATCATGAAAGGTGCGTTTAAATTTTCTGTTTCACTTCTTATCGGTATTCAGGAAGGTAATCCTGTGTTTCGAGTGCAGGAGGCTGGGATTCAGTATGTCAACTAAAAACCGAGGGACCTCTTCAAAGGCTGTGCTGGCTTTCCTGCTCTATCTCATCATCCCGCTCTCTGCCCTCTACCTTATCCTTCAGTCGTATCCGGAGGTTCCTTCAGATCGCATCTATATGCGTATCTACTGGGTCATTCCTACCGCAATTATTATTGTTATTCTCGCGCAACTCAGTTCGCGATACAAACAGGGGGAGACGAGACGATTTCTCCTGAATATCGGCTTTACCGCCATGACTATACTCTGGATGTTTGGCTTGCTGGGTGGCGGGGTAGTGATGACGACACAATGGAACGAGTATGAATTCTCCCTTCATATGAACAAATACGTCCTGCTTATCATCAGTGTCGCCACACTCAACGTTCTCTACTATACGCTCGAATGGAGGGTGTGTCGCAAAGATAAGACCTTCCTTTCGCCTAAAAGGAAAACAACAGGGATGCGAAGCGGGTAAATCCGTATCAAACAACGTCTCTCACATAGCAATTTTTTTCTGTTTCCGTCGTATTTTAAATAGCGAGATTTGATATCTTCATGAGGTGTTTTTCTGAAATGAGTGGGGGGCTAGGTGTGAAACAGAACAGTGTGGGGATTCTTAAAAATCGATTGTCAGAGAAGGATTATCAGAAAATCATGAGACTTTCCAATCCTTCGATGAACGAATTCATCGCCACCTCTATTGAGATTTGCAATCCAAAGAAAACCACAGTCAGTACCGATTCCAAAGAAGACATCCGCTATGCTCGAGAGGCCGCATTGCGGAACCATGAGGAAAAAAAACTTGCTATGCAAGGCCATACGATTCATTTCGATGGATACGATGACCAAGCAAGGGACAAGGGTCATACCAAATTCCTCCTCCCCAAAGGTACAAACCTTGGACCTGAGCTCAACACCATGGACCGGGAGGAAGGCCTCAAGGAATTATCCCAGATAATGAGAAACATAATGACTGAGCATGAGCTGTTCATAAAATTCTACTGTCTGGGACCGACGAATTCATCATTCTCAATCCCCTGCATCCAGCTGACAGATTCCGCGTACGTTGCTCATAGCGAGGACCTCCTCTACAGACAGGGTTATCCAGAGTTCCTCAGACTAGGGAAGCACGCACGTTTTTTCAAATTCGTTCATTCACAGGGAGAACTTGAGGACGCCGGCCTTGATTTACTCGTCAGCAAGAACATCGAGAAAAGACGGGTGTACATCGATCTCCAAGATGAGGTCATTTACAGCATGAACACACAGTACGGTGGGAACAGCCTTGGTCTGAAGAAACTTGCGATGCGCCTGGCCATCGACCGCTGCTCACGGGAGCATTGGCTGGTAGAACATATGCTGGTGATGGGCGTCCATGGACCACGGGGACGGATTAGTTATTTCACCGGGGCATTTCCCTCGATGTGCGGGAAAACATCGACGGCGATGATGGATGGGGAGACCATCATTGGTGATGACATCGCCTACCTCCGCATTATTGACAATACTGTTCGTGCAGTCAACGTCGAATCTGGGATTTTCGGGATCATCGAAGGAATCAACGATACAAATGATCTGTTACAATGGGCAGCGCTGACCCATCCCGGGGAACTTATCTTTTCCAACGTGCTGGTGACGGAAGAAAACGGGGTGTACTGGAACGGGAAACCCGGGGTTCGCCCAAAAACCGGGGTGAACTTTTCAGGTGACTGGTTCGACGGCAAGGTTGACAACCAAGGAATACGTATCCCGGCATCGCATAAGAACGCCAGGTTCACGTTTCGCTTAGAGATTCTCCCAAACGTTGATGCACGTCTCCATGATCCCTTGGGCGTTGAGGTCCATGGATTTATCTACGGAGGGCGCGACTCAGATACATCAGTCCCGGTTGAGGAATCATTCGACTGGGTCCATGGGATTATCACGAAAGGGGCGTGCCTTGAATCTGAGACAACCGCTGCTACCCTGGGAACGGAGGGCATCCGTGTTTTCAACCCCATGTCGAACATCGATTTTCTCTCGATTCCTATAGGACGTTACATCCAAAATAACCTAGACTTCGGAGCGAAACTTTCTCATCCCCCACGGATCTTTTCTGTGAATTATTTCCTGAAGGATAGGAATGGCGCCTGGTTGAACGAGAAAAACGATAAGGCGATCTGGCTGAAATGGATGGAACAAAGGGTGAATAATGACGTTGATGCGTTATCGACACCGACAGGGTATATCCCTCTCTACTCGGACCTTCGCACTCTGTTCATGCAGGTGTACGAAAAACACTATCCCCAGGAAGATTACGTGAAGCAATTTACGATCCGCATCAACGAGAATCTCGGGAAAATACAACGAATGGAGACGATTTATCGCACAAGGATTCTTGATACTCCAGCGGTCGTGTTCACCATCTTAAAGGAACAACAACAACGCTTGCTTGATGCCCAGCGCAGCTTTGGGGACTATATCTCCCCAAATCAATGGTGATTTTTTTACCATCTTATCGCAATGCGAAAGAAAACACACCCGGTAAAAGATATATAAAGATATATATTTTATAGTTTTTTTGCAAACTCACCAAGCTTTGCTTCCCAATCTCCAACAAACGCGTTTCCGCCCGAAGTGTTTTTCCCCACCTGAAAGTCAACTTCCGCGACTTTAACCATGTTCTTTATTGAAAGGAGCTTCTCCATCTTAGGAAGGCGACTCTTTTTCATTCCATGGGTGTTCATAATCGCATATTTATTCCCGTCCATGCCTGAAATATTTTTCATAAACGTTCTCATATTACTATTAAGGTTAAATCGTTCGGCCGCAGCTGAGAATACATAGAGGTCAGCAGTTGGCAAGGTCGTTGGATTTGCCTGATCGGTAGTAAAAATCTGTGTTTCTGCACCTTTCTTATTTAACATCCCTGTCAGGGAATCAACGAGTTTTTTATTATGTCCGAATCGAGACCAATACACTATGACGCATTTCATTTGTTCACCAGCCAGTCATTTAGATTCATATATAAAAAGATAGCAGGACGATGCTTTATCTTCATTCAAAATAGGGCAAGAGGTGTTCCTTCTGTAATCGTTTTCTCACCATCGGATACAGCTTAATTTCTTCCTCCTCCACCATCACATTCTCCAGATGCCCCTCTTTTAGCTGTTGATAGAAACGCTGTTTTTTCTTTGTATCAATGGAAACGATAGCGATATTGAAATTCATGTGGTTCTCTTGCAGATATTGTAGCGCCTTCATTTGATACTCAAAGCCTCGTTCCGCCCCGGTTAAAAAGGAGAATTCCTCAGGGTCAGCACCCTTCAGGCACACCCGTACATGGAGATGGGTAAACCGTGAAAGATCCTTAACATACTGTTCGTCGTACCCCAGTACTATCCCGTTCGTCTCCAAGATGAACAAATATTTTGTACTGATCGTATCTAAGACCTCGATGAGATGGTGTTTCCCGATGGTCGGTTCACCACCGGAGATACGGAGTTGATGGTACCCTTTCGCCTCAGCGATACTTTCGAGCCTCCGTGCGACTTCTTCTGGTGAATAGAACTCGCCGGTTCCTTTCGCGTTCCATACGCTCTCACTCGACCAGCAGAACTTGCATCGCAGATTACACCCGACGGTATCAGCGGTCGCAATCCCACCATAAAACCCTGTTGGTCGAAAACGATAGTATTTTTTCAGGTTATTGTCCACGACTATCGTTTCCATTATTTTTGTAACTTCAATGGGATCATACATCTCTTCTTCATCCTTGGGAACTCATGTTGAGTGACCATCGACTTGCAGTATAACGATTTTTCTGTATACTGATTAAAAATGAGCTATACGTTTACTACATTGAAAGATATATAAAAATATATATTTTTATAAAATTCGATTTCGTTGTTTCGTCTAATTGTATTAGAATCATCTTTTATTTATTTTTTAACTATGTTTATATTCATTGAAAAATCTTCTTGTAAATAAAGTTTAAGTATAAGGAGGGTTATCTAAAATCATAACAAATCTATTGAAACGGGGAGTATAATTTATGAATTCTGGGACAGTTAAAGATATTTTAAAACTAAGCCGTGGGCTTACCTATGTAGCGATTATTTGGTATTTATTAGGAGCGCTTTTTGCCGTCCTTACAGGTACAACGTTTAATGTTTGGAAATTTATCCTGGGGTATTGTGTTGCTCTCCCCGGTGTTATTGTCGGAACATTAACCAATAGTTATTATGATGTCGCTATCGATAAATATTCTACTCCAACCCCTGTGTCAGGAGGCACCAATATACTAAGTAATCGTCCAGAACTTCTAAAAACGATTCGGAACTTAATCATTTTTTGCTTTAGCCTATCACTTACTCTTGGAGTGGTGTTCACGATTGTATTTTCGTTTCCCGCAACGTTTTTTGCCTTTGTTGTCATTGCGGATTTCTTCGCGTGGGCTTATACGGCACCACCCTTGCGATTAGTGTATCGCGGTTTTGGTGAGATTTGGACGATGATCATGGGCGGATTTGTTATAGGAGGGTCCGGATATTTTGTTATCAAAGGAACAATCGATCTAACATATTTACTGTTTTCTATCCCTATAATGTTGATGATGTTTGCGTTTGCTTTTTATGTCGAAATCCCTGATAGGGAAGCGGACCTTCAGGGTCATAAAAAAACCATCGTGGTCCGAAGAGATGAGCGATTCGGGTTTATCATTAGCTCTCTTGTATTAGCGGGTGCAACAGTATGTTTTCTCCTGTTTTACTTGCTGCGTTTGCTTCCAGAATCTGGGAGTTTTTTAATCATTGGTTTGTATTCAATAATTCCTGTTGTATTCGCGGTCCAAGGGCTACGAAAGTATATGGCTGACTCGGCAACCATGGTCCCGTCGGTATTCCGATCATCTATCAGTATTCTCTCAGTTATAATGTTCATTGATGCGTATTTCGCCTATATGATTGTCATGTAGAAAAATCCATCTTAGAGGAAGTATCGTTGAACTATGAGTTATGATGTTGTCGTTGTCGGCGCTGGTCCCGCGGGTGCAACCGCAGCAAAGTTTCTTGCTGAAAAAGATGTTAGGGTTCTTCTTACCGATAAAAGCACCTTTCCTCGGGATAAACCCTGTGGCGGTTTGGTACAGATCAGGACTCTTAAACGATTTCCCGATATATCTAAAGAGTTAATTTCTTCGTATTGCCTTGGTGGTAGTGTTTATTCTTCCTCATTGAATCATCGCCTTCAGGTGCAAAAGGATGAGGGTATCGCCGTGTTCGTTTTACGGAAAGATTTTGACTATGGTCTCGTCAGACTTGCATTGAAAAGTGGTGCGACGCTAAGGGATGGAGTGTCTACAACCGATATCCAGATAATGAACGATAAAGTAGCAGTGAAGTTTGAAAATGGGGAATCTGTCGAATCTAAGCTAGTGATTGGTGCCGATGGCATCTGGAGTGTGGTTGCGAAAAAATCCGGTTTAGGTCAGCATTACCCGCATATAGGCAGATGTCTCTTTCAGGAAACCCCCGTCCCAAATGACATACTTGATGAATATTTTACAAAAAAGAGGGAGTTTCGATTGTTCCTCAAGTTCATGGGAATCGATGGGTTCGGATGGATAGCTCCTAAGAATGGTGTCGTGAATATCGGGATCGGCGAAATGCAACCATCATCGTCTCAACAACAAATGAAACACCCTTTGAAAGTAGTGTACCACGAGTTTCTCCGAGTTATCACAGAGCGGAAACTGATACCGCCAACGATCACAAGTGGCGCAATCCAGGGTGGTACCCTTCCGTTACAACCATTGGAAAAAACCTTTACTGATCGCGTTGTCCTCTGCGGTGATGCCGCTGGGCAGATGAATCCGCTGACCGGGGATGGTATCCATTATGCGATGTCCTCAGGGAAGTTTGCAGCCGATGTGTGCGCCATGGCATTAGAATCAGGTACTACAAATGCGTCCTTTTTATCGAAATATCAAACACTTTGGAAGAATGATTTTGGAAAAGAAATCAGGCTCTGTAGACGTTTACTGAAAATGGTATTAAAAGGGAATCACGATGAAAAATACATAAGAATACTGTCGAGAGATCAAAAGATTCTTGATTTACTTTTTAACTTTGCAAATAATCAAGAGAGGATTCAGGATTATCAATGGAGGATAGCACGGCGCTTCATTTCCCTTTATATAAGAGATTTTTTTGGATTTGGAAAGAAATAAATCAGTTTGATACAAATAGAATTATTTTAAACCAAAAGAATTAAAACAATGCATTGAATATTCGGCATCACTCTGGGCGGGTAACAAAGTGGCTACTTAAAAAAAACCTCCCATAATATCGCTGGAAATATCGTCGAGAATCTTTGAAAACTTTTCTTCTCTCTTTTTTTCTTTTTTTTCCGACTTATTTTTTTAATCACCTGTTTTTTCTTTTCTCCGATTTATCGCTTTTTAAAGACATTTCGATTATTTATTATAGTACCATATAAATAATATATACTGGTGAAACACAATGTCACGTCATATGTTTTCAAAGGATAAACTCACGATAATCATCATTATTCTTGTCAGTGCGACAATGATTGCTTCAGCTGCTCCGCAAATCCCACTGGCAACGTATCAGGCGGTGGTATCGTTCGATCCGCCAAGCCACTTTGATCTCCGGGACGTCAATGGGACGAATTACGTCACTGCTGTGCGTGATCAGGGACCTTTTGGTACCTGCTGGACTCATGGTGTGATGGCCTCGATGGAGAGCAATCTTATGATGACAGGCAACTGGGCTGCTGCAGGGGAAACCGATGAACCTGACCTCTCCGAAGCTCATCTTGATTGGTGGAATGGATTTAATACCAACAATAATGATGATGACCCTGGTGGTGGTGGACTTACTGTCCATGAGGGGGGAGATTATCGAGTCGCATCCGCGTACCTCACGCGTGGTGAAGGAGCTATCCGGGAGAATGATGCGCCTTATCAATACCTTGTCAATCCCTGCGATCGTTTCAGCCCGTATTACCACTACTTCTATCCCCATGATATCGAATGGTATTCCGATGATCAAAACCTTAGTAACATTAACACAATCAAATGTAACTTAATGAAGCATGGTGCCATTGGCACTGCAATATGCTATGATGATAGTTTTATTACTGAAAATTACACGTTTTACCAACCCCCGTCAAATCCCCTTGAACCAAATCATGCTGTAACGATTGTCGGCTGGGATGACACCTTGGTCACCCAGGCTCCTGAAGGCCCTGGTGCGTGGATCGTGAAAAACAGTTGGAACACCTGGTGGGGTGACCAGGGTTACTTCTACATCTCGTTCTATGACAAATGCGCCGGGAAGCACCCTGAAATGGGCGCGGTTTCCTATCAAGGAGTGAAACGTCTCAGTAAAGATGTGAAGATCTATTCTCATGATTATCATGGATGGCGGGACACGTTCATGGGAACCACCGAGGTTGTCAATGCGTTCACCGCAGTTGATTCTGACCATTTGATGGCCGTGAGTTTCTATACGACCGTGGAGAATGTCTCCTTTGTCGTCAAGG
>Ga0153915_10004573_pt1 | contig 12757 bp, 6 predicted proteins | sample Opewatmetagenome_2_FD_107003 | JGI IMG/M metagenome (GOLD analysis project Ga0153915, IMG submission 107003) | Freshwater wetland microbial communities from Ohio, USA - Open water 3 Core 3 Depth 3 metaG | ecosystem: Environmental > Aquatic > Freshwater > Wetlands | place: USA: Ohio, Lake Erie... | reverse complement strand
TGCTCTTGAGTCCGACCCACGAGCTGACGCGGAGCGTGACGCCGCCCGCGGCGGTGCTGTCCCCGCTCAGCGGCTTCGGGCTGGCCCTGGTCTCGATCCTCTGGGCCTACGACGGCTGGGCCGATCTCTCGTTCGTGGCCGGCGAAGTTCGGAACCCGCAACGGAACATGCCCCTGGCCCTGTTCCTGGGCGCGGTGTCCATCATCGCCATTTATCTGTCGCTCAACGCGGTGTACCTCAAGCTGATCCCGGTGGAGCGCATGCCCGGCTCGCCCCTGATTGCCGCGGACGCGGCCCAGGTAGTGCTGGGACGGGCGGGTGTGGTGTTCGTGTCGGCGGCGGTGATGGTGAGCGCCTTCGGGTCGCTCAACGGCTCCCTGCTGGTGGGGTCGCGCATCTTCTACGCCATGGCGGAAGACCGCCTGTTCTTCCAGAAGCTGGCCGAGGTGCATCCCCGGTTCTCGACCCCGTACGCCAGCATCGTGCTGGCGACCCTGCTGGGCATCATCTATGTCTCGCTGCGGCAGTTCGCGCAGCTGGCGGACCAGTTCATCATCGGCATCTGGCCGTTCTATGCGCTGGGCGTGGCCGCGGTCTTCGTGCTGCGGCGCAAGCGGCCCGACCTGCCGCGCCCCTACCGCGCCTTTGGCTATCCGGTGGTGCCGGTGCTCTTCCTCCTGGCCGCCCTCTACCTCCTTGGGAATTACTTGGTGTCCGAGCCGGCGCTCTTCCTCGCCGACGTGGGAGGCGTGGTCGTCACCGGGATTCCGGTGTACCTGTGGTGGGCCAGGCGGGCCGCTCGGCGCTGAAGCGGGGGCGCCCGCGGCGCGGCGGCTGACGCCCAGGTTTATATTGCAGGCGATGCCCTCCAGCACCGCAACCCTCGTCGGGGAGATCCGGGACCTCAAGCGGCAGCGGGGCGCGGCCATCCTGGCGCACAACTACCAGCGCCCCGAGATCCAGGACCTGGCGGACGTGGTGGCCGACTCGCTGAAGCTGGCCCGCCGCGCGACCGAGGTTGACGCCCCGCTCATCGTGCTGTGCGGGGTCCACTTCATGGCCGAGACCGCCGCCATCGCCAATCCCGAGAAGACGGTGCTGATCCCGGACCTCGAGGCGGGCTGCTCGCTGGCCGCGACCATCCAGGCGGGCGACGTGCGCGCGTGGCGCGCGGAGCACCCCGACGGCCTGGTGGTGGCCTACGTGAACACCAGCGCCGCGGTCAAGGCGGAAGTGGACTACTGCTGCACCTCGGGCAACGCGGTGGCGGTCATCAACGCGCTGCCCCGCGACGTCCCCCTGCTGTTCCTGCCCGACTTCTTCCTCGGGAATTACCTGAGGGAAGTGACGGGGCGCGAAATGGACGTGTGGCTGGGGGAATGCCACGTACATGCGGGGCTCACCCCCGACGCCGTGGCGGCCAAGCGGCAGGAGCACCAGGACGCGGAATTCCTGGTGCATCCCGAGTGCGGCTGCGTATCCAACACCCTGTACAGCATCGCCACCGGCGACATCTCCCGCGACCGGACCCACATCGTGTCCACCGAGCAGATGATGGAGCGGGCGCGCCGCTCCGAGGCCCGGAGGTTTGTGGTGGCGACCGAGACCGGCGTGCTGCACCGGCTGCGGCGGGAGAATCCGGCGAAAGACTTCTATGCCGTAGCGGATGAGGCCGAATGCCGCTACATGAAGATGATCACGCTGGAGAAGCTGCGAGACTCCCTCCGCGACCTGAAGTACCGGGTCACCGTGCCGCCGGACGTCGCTGCCAAAGCCCGGCGCGCCATTGACCGCATGCTGGCGATTGGCTGATCCGCTGGGGCTGGACGCGGTGCGGCGGGCCCTGGCCGAGGACCGCGCCCGCGAAGATGTCACCACTCGGCTGCTGGGTGAGCGCGCCGCCCGGCCCTCCCGGGGCACCTTTATCGCAGAAGAACGTTGCGTGCTCGCCGGCATGCCCGTGGCGGCGAGCGTCTTCCACGAGCTGGACCCCGGCGTGTCGCTGGAGAGCAGCGAAGCGGAGGGGACCTGGGTGCATCCGGGCGCCCGGATCGCCACGGTCCGGGGGCCGGCCGGCGCGCTGCTGGGAGGGGAGCGAGTGGCGCTCAATTTCCTCCAGCGCCTGTGCGCCGTGGCGACCCAGACCCGCCGAGCCGTGGAGGCGGTCGCGGGCACCGGCGCCGCGATCACGGATACCCGCAAGACCACGCCCGGTCTCCGCGAGCTGGAGAAGTACGCCGTCCGGGTGGGAGGGGGCGTCAACCACCGCTTTTCCCTGGCCGACGCCGTGCTCTGGAAGGACAATCACTGGGCGTTGTTGGGCGGAGGCTCGCTGCGCGAGGTGCTGTCCCGGGCGCCAAAAGGGATCGAACTGATCGCCGAGGTGGAGACGCCGGAGCAGCTGGAGGCCGCGCTCGCGGCGGGCGTCACCCGCATCCTGGTGGACAATCAGCCGCCCGGGCGAATCGCCCAGTGGGCCAAGCGGGTAGGGTCCGGCGTGGCCATCGAGGCTTCGGGGGGCATCACGCCGGAGACGGTGCGGGCTTATGCGGAGGCCGGGGCCCGGTACATCTCCCTGGGGGCCATTACCCACTCGGTGAAGGCCGTGGCCATCCGGCTGGACGTGGCACCCCTGCCTGTTTAAGGAAACGTCGCAGTCTCCGACCCCCCGGGCTGGTGTGACGGGCGTCACTGCCGGGCAGTGGGGTCCCGGCGCTCTATCGAGAGTCGGCCAGAGGTTCCGATACTCCGGCATTCCAGCACGAGGAGCCCAATATGTCGAGACGAGCGTTGGTTGCCCTTGCGCCGGTCCTGGCCCTGGGGCTTGCGGCCTGCGGCGGCGGGTTCACGGCCAGTGGAGATGCCCTCACCGAGAGTGAGGTCAACGACCTGGCCCAGGCCGTGGCGCAGGGGGGCTTTGCCGGCCTCGGGGGCATTGCCGCGGCGCCCAGCCGCGCGCCCGGGGCGGTCGCCACGACCGTCACCGAGACCCTGAGCGACACGATTCCCTGTGGCGGCGGCGGCGCCGCGGCCCTGGCGGGGAGCCTGTCGGTCAGCGGGAGCCAGGGCAGCCCCAACGGCAGCCTCGGGTTCAACTACACGGTAACCCACCTGGGCTGCCAGGTGACCGCGGGGGGCAAGACCTTCACCCTCAATGGTGACCCGAACATCAAGGCGCAGGGCGACTTCAACTTCAGCGAGAACACCAACACGTCCACCTTCAGCTTCAACGGCTCGCTCGACTACAACGGCAAGTTCGATTGGACGTCGTCGGACGGGCGTGCCGGCGCGTGTGGCGTGGACCTCACGTCGAACTACGAATTCAGCTTCACCAGCACCACCACCACCGGCACGGCCACGTTGACTGGCTCGGTGTGCGGCGTGACGGTGAATCGGTCGGTGAGCGTTACACCGTAAGGGATCTTCGCGGAAGGCCAGGAACAGGCGTTGTCCGTCCTCCGTTATCGATTGTCCGTGTTGGCACTCACGGATGAGGGAAAACGGATAACGGACAACGCTCTTGCCGTGGCTAGGTCGGCGCCCGCTTCGCCAACCAGACCCCGGCCGCACCAAAGGCGATGTTGGGCGCCCACGCCGCCAACGTGGGCGGCAGCAGCCCCCCCGCGCCCACCGCTTTGGAGAGTTGAATCAGGGTCAGGAACACCACCGTGGTGGCCAGGCTCACACCCACGCCGAAGGCCCCGCCCGCTCGAGGGGCGGCGATCGCCAATGGGGCGCCGAAGATGGCGATGACGATGCAGGTGACCGGAATGGCCAGCTTGAGGGCCAGGTCCACCCGGAGCTTCCGGCCGTCCCCTCCCGAGCGCTCCAGCCAGCCGATGTAGCGGCGTAGCTCGCCGTAGCGCATCTCCTCCGGGTCCTTGGGCTCCGCCAGCAGGGCCGCCGGCGTCTCCACCAGGCTGCGGATCCGCATGGAATCGTAGGCGAAGGTGAGCGCCTGGTTGGGGTCGGGGACCACGCGCAACCGGCCGTCCTTGAGGGTCCAGCGGTGGGTGGTGTCGGAGTAGGTGCCGCGGGTGGCCTGGATCACCAGGGTGGGATAGCTCTCGCTGGTCCCCTGCCGCTCCAGCACCGGATCGTTCATGGAGCGCTGCTGGGCGTCCAAGGTCCGGATGGCGTACACCCACCCCTGATCCGCCCGGTAGACGAAGTTGTACCGGTTGGTGACCGAGCGAATCTCGCGCTCGCCCAGCAGCTCCGCCGTCCGGCCCTTGAGGATGGGCGCCAGCTCGCCCAGCACCAGGGTCACGATCGCCGCCAGCAGCGAGGCCACCAGCGCCGGCGCCGTGAGCCGGTGGAAGCTCTGACCCGAGGCCTTCCCCGCGGTGATCTCCGAGTGCCGGCTCATGGAGCCCACGCTGAACACCGTGGCGAACAGGACGGCGGCCGGGAGGATCTGGAACACCTTCTCCGGCAGGCCGTACACGTACGCGAGGGCGATCGCTCCGGGCTTGAGTCCGCGGCTCAGGTACTCGTCCAGCTTGTCGGTCAGGTCCAGGATCACCGTCACCAGCGGGAAGCCTACGGCGCACAGGATGAAGATCTTGGTCCACTCCCGCACGAAGTAGCGGTCCAGCAGCCGGAGTTGTTTCATGGCGCGCGGCGCAGCCAGCGCAGCGGCGCCAGGATGGCGCCGGTGGCCCGGCGCAGGCGCCACAGCCCCAGCAGACCCACCACCGCGAACAGGAGATTGGGCGTCCACATGGCCCAGAACGGCGAGATGATGAGCCGGTTGGCCAGGGCCTCTCCCCCGATCAGCCCCACGTAGTACACGGTGAACACCACCAGGCTGGTGCCGATCACGAAGCCGATCCCGCCGCCTGCGAACTGGATGGCGGCGGGGACGCCCACCAGCACGAACACCATGCACGCCACGGCGATGGCGTATTTCTTCTGAACCTCCACCAGGTAGTTGGCGGCACGGATCCGGGCGCTTCGGCCGCGGTCGCGGAAGGCCAGCACGTCGGCCAGGCGGGGGCGCTCCACTCGGCCGGTGGTGAAGGCGCGGCGGGCCGGCTCGTTGAACCGGTTCAGCACCGCCGTGTCCCCCATGCTGGGCGGGCGCCGCCGCTCCTGGGCGGCCAGCTTGGCGGGCAGCAGGAAGCCGGCCGCCCGGGTGAGCGCCCGGCAGTACAGGCCGGGACCCTGCAGCGGCACCACGGTATCCGCCGGGACGGGGGCCAGCCCCACCAGGGCTCGCAGGCCGTTGCTGCGCGCCGCCTCCGCCCGCCGCGTGGCCACGGTCGCCTCCCGGTGAGCGCTGTGAATGATGTCCTCCATTTCGCACACGCTCATCTCGCGATCGCCCTTGTAGTCGTCCTCGGTGGTGTCCAGCATGTTGCCCACGCCCTCGACCCGGATCACGTTGCGCTGGAACTCCACCTGCTGGAACGTCTTGGCGTCGCTGCGGGACAGCTCGTGCATGGTCCCGTCGTGCAGGGTGAGGTAGAGCACCTCCTGGTTGGCCGACAGGGCCATGGACCCGCTGTCCGCGTAGATGATCCGCTTCCGCTCCTGGTCGGTCAGGTCGTAGATCGTCACGTCGCGCAGGGCGAAGGTGGACTGGTCGATCCGCCCGGCCCGGAGGAAGAAGCGATTCCGCTGCACTTCGTTGACCACCTGCTCCTTGAGGGAGAACGTGGGCTTCTTCCGGCTGATGTCGGTGAGCAGGGTGCGGAGCTTGTGATTGGAGCGGGGCAGCACCTGGTCCGCGAACAGGAACGACAAGACGGACAGGACCACGCCCGCCGCCAGCAACGGCACCATCAACCGCCCCAGCGAAATGCCGCCGGCCCGGATGGCGGTGAGCTCGTGGTCGGCGGTGAGACGGTTGATGGCGTACAGTACCGCCATCAGCACCGCCATGGACAAAGTCGTGGTGACGATGAAGGGTATGGACAGCGCGAAGACCTCGGCGATGATGCTCCAGGGCAACCCTTTGCCCACCAGATCGCCGAAGCGGCGGGCGATTTGGTTCAAGAGCTGGAACGCCGTGAGGGCAGACAGCGCGAACACGAAGGGAACCAGGTGTTGCTTGAGGAGGTATCGGCTCAGGATCCGCATGCGGCCACGTAACTCGCTGGTTCGCAATCGTTTGGGTCGGTCAGTATAGCATACACCGGCCTCCGCTCGAAAGTGTCCCCCTGGATCGGGGTGGTGCTCGGCATCCTGGCGCTGAGCACCCCGGCCCGGGCGCAGGGATACCTCGCCGGCAGCTCCATCTTCGCCGGCACGCCGGAGGCCGCCGCGCGCCGCTGGGCGGAAGAAACCCGCGCCCAGATCGCCCAGGAGCGCGCGCGGGGCTGGCGACCGACGGACCACGGACCACGGATAACGGACAACGGCTATCGGACATCAGACGTCGGGGGCCAGGCGCCGGTGCCCCCGCAGGATACGGCCGCGCTCAACATCGCCTTCCGTGGCCGGTTCGAGCTCAAGCTGGACCGATTGCGCAACGAGCGCTGCACCGCCGCCGATTTCGGCAATCTGCTCTCAGGCTGCCAGGAAGGTTTTCCCACGCCGTTCGTGGACCAGCAGTTCAGCCTCAAGGCCGGCGGGCTGGTAGCCCAGCGCATTCACCTGGACCTGGACTACGACAGCCAGCGCGAGTTCAACGCCAACAACGATATCCGGGTCTGGTACCAAGGCGCCGCGGGGGACGCGGTCCAGCGGGTCGAAGTAGGAAACGTCACCCTGGACGCGCCCGCCTCGCAGTTCATCACCGCCGCGATTCCGGCCAACTCGTTCGGGGTCCAGGCGCGCGCCCAATGGGGAGGCCTGGAGATCCGCTCTATTCTGGCGCAACAGCGGGGGTCGGCCCTGCGAACCCGGGTCTACACCGTAGGCGAGCGCATCACGCAGCCGGTGGACTTCGAGCTGCGGGATCTCGATTTCGAGCTTGGCCGCTTCTTCTTCGTCGTCAACCCGCAATCCATTCCCGGCTACCCCAACCTGGACGTGCTGAACCTCACCGCCGCGCCGCTGTCGCCGGTGGACCGGCCGGTCAGCGTGCGGCTGTACCGGCTGCGCGCCCTGGGGGGAGGAGCGGGCGCCAATCCCACGCTGGGCGGCATCCGGGCCGTAGCACTGCGGAACGACAGCCCCCAGCGGGTGGGCCCGCTGCCCTGGGAGCTGCTGGTGCAGGGCCGGGACTACTACCTGGACCCCTCGGGGCTCTGGGTGGCCCTGGCCTCGCGGGTGGGCAGCGACGACTTCCTGGCCGTTTCCTACGTGACGGCCGCGGGAGACACGGTGGGGACCTTTCCCGCCGTGGGCGGCGGGAACGACACGCTGGAGCTGATCTACGAGCCGCGCCGCGGGCCGGAGGTCCCCACCTTCCCGTACGAGATGCGGAACGTGTACCGGGTGGGCGGCTCGGGCATATCGCGCAGCTCGGTGCAGGTGTCCATTCTCTTGAACCAGTCAGAGCGCCCCCTGGGGGGCGGTGACACCTACCTCGCCGCGCTGGGGTTGGCGCTCTCGGCCGATCCCACCACGGTCGATGAGTACAATCGGGTCTTCCCCCGGGAGCGTGACCCCAACGGGGGCGCCCCGGTGCGGGACCTGTTTCTGGTGCTGCCCCACCTCACCCCATTTGCCGATTCCACCCGTCTCACCCCGGAAGAACGGAACGACTCCCTCTACCGGACCCCTGCCTACCTACTGCTGTCCCAGGGCCCGCCCCCGCGCTTCCGGCTGCGGGTGCACTACGAGGCCACCGGCGCCGGGGACCGGACCGGCCTCAACCTGGGCGCCATCCAGATCCGGGAGGGAAGCGAGCGCCTCTACATGGGCGACCGGCAGCTGGTCCGGGGACGCGATTACGAGATCTACTACGACGTGGGTCAGGTCAGCTTCCTGAACCCGGACGCCCTGTTCACCGTCCCGGAAACCCAGATCCGCGCCCAGTTTGAGGAGAACCAGCAGTTCGACGTGGCGCCCAAAGGGATCATGGGGCTGGCCTCCACCTACCGCCTGGGGTCCCACGGCCGGGTGGACGCGCTGGGACTCTTCCAGCAGGAGCAAAGCGTGTACACCCGCCCCCAGCTGGGATTCGAGCCCCAGTCCCATTTCATCGGGGGGCTCAGCACCCAGCTCGCCTTCACGCCGTCCGGGCTCACCCGCGCGCTGGATGCGCTCCCCCTGATCCACACCACCGCGCCCTCGTCCCTGACCATCAACGGCGAGGTGGCCGTCTCCCGGCCCAACGCCAACCAGGCCGGTCAGGCGTACGTGGAGGAGTTCGAAGGCGCCGCCGGAAGCCGGATCGTCTCCCTGAGCGAGCAGAGCTTCCAGGCGGGGAGCAGGCCCCAGTCGGGTCGTGGGCTCGCCGCGGCCTATCTGGCGCCCGACGGCAGCTTCGACTTGGGGGACGCGGCCGCTTTGGTTTGGCAGAACGGGGTGGAGATCGGGGGGCAACCGGTGGAGTTCGAGCCCCGGGACATTGACTCCACCATCCAGCTCACCGGGACCGCGCGTCAGATCGAGCGGGTCCTGTGGCTCTCCCTCAAGCCCGACACCGTGGGCGGCGCGCCCGATCCGGTGACGGGGGCCCCGCGCTGGGTGCGGCCCCATACGCCGGGCCCCCGCTGGCGTTCCATCACCCAGGCGTTGGACCGCTCGGGGCTGGGAGTAGACCTGACCACCGCGGAGTATCTGGAGTTCTGGGTGCTGGAGGACGACCAGCGGAGCGCGGCGGCGGCGGGCGCCACGCTGCTGCTGGACTTCGGCACCGTGCTGGAGGACGCCGTGGCCCCCGCGCCGGATTCCTTCCGCGTGGCGGGCAGCGACACCGTGTTCAGCGGGCTCCAGTTCGCCGGCCTGGGCCGGCTGGACACCGAGAAAGACACGTTGACCGACGTCTTCAACGCCGCGGTGAACGACGTGGGCATCCATCAGGATGCTCCCGATTCCCTGGTGGACGCGGGCACCGGCGCCGAGGTCCGCCGGCTGCCCCTGTGCCGGGGGACGCTGGCCACGGGGCTGCCCATCTTCCCGCTGGGCGATCTGGCTGCGCGCTGTACCAGGGGCAACGGGCTGCTGGACACCGAGGATCTCAACGGCGACAACCGCCTCGACATCACCGTGGGCGGGCTGAGCGAGGACGTGGTGCGGTACGTCTTCCCGCTGGGCAACACCCGTTACTACGTGCGGGACGGCGGGGGTGTCACCGACGCCACCGGCCGGCGGCTCACCTGGCGGTTGTACCGCATTCCGTTCCGCCAGGACTCGCTGGCCATCGGCAACCCGGACGTGCGGCACATCCGGTCGCTGCGTCTCACCGTGGCGGCCCCGGACCAGTCGCCCGAGCAGGAGTTGTTCTTCGCGCTGGGGCGCATGCGGTTGGTGGGCGCGCCCTGGCTCAAGCGCGCCGGCACCCCCCTCGCCGGGTTGAGCGGGCAGCTGGCCCAGCCTCACGGCGCGGTCACCGCGTCGGTGGTGAGCACCGATAACCAGGACCTGGGCTACGCGCCGCCTCCCGGCGTGCTCAATCAGGCCGACCAGCGGGGCGCCGCGTTCCAGTTCGCCTCCCAGCAGATCAACGAGCATTCGCTCCGGCTTCTGGCCAGCGATCTCCGGCCGGGCGAGCGGGCGGAAGCGTTTACCCGGTTCTCCTCGGAGGGCGACCGCAACTTCCTCAAGTACCGGCAGCTCCGGATCTGGGCGCAGGGACGGGGCGGGGGGTGGGACGAGGGCGACCTCGAGTTCTTCGTCAAGGTGGGGACCGACGACAACAACTTCTACCTCTACCACACCCGCCTGGTGTCGGGCACCTGGGAGCCCGAGATCCTCATTGACCTGCAGCGCTGGATCGCGTTGCGCGGGGAGCTGGAGAGCCGGTGGCTGGCGGGCGAGGCCCCGGGCGGCGCGGCGCAGTGCGGCGGCGACTCCACCGCGTTCGTGGCCTGCGACGGGCCATACCTGGTGCACGTCCGGGATCCCGGCACGGCACCGCCCAACCTGGCGCAGGTGTCGGAGGTGGCGGTGGGCATCTACCGGGTGGCCGCCAACGCGCTGGTGGATCCGGTGGAAGTCTGGGTGGACGACATTCGCCTGGGCGACGTGGTGAACCGGGCCGGCCTGGCGACCGCGCTGGACGCCCGCCTGACCGCCGCCGATGTGGCGGATTTCTCCGTCAACCTCATGCGACGGGATGACCGCTTCCGCCAGCTGGACGAGGATCCGAGCTACGTCACCGACCTCACCCTGCGGCTGGGGTCCACCGTGCGCCTGGACCGGCTGCTGCCGGAGCGCTTCGGGCTGGCGCTGCCGCTCACCATCCAGCACGCGCGCAGCAGCGCGGACCCCTACTACCTGAGCCAGACCGACGTTCCCGCAGGGGCCCTGAGCGATCTCCGCCGCCCCCGCAGCGCGCTGACCACGTTGCAGCTGGACCTGCGCCGCACCACCCGGGGCGGCGGGTTGCCCGGGTTGCTCTTGGATCCGCTGACCGTGTCGGCGTTGACGGAGCAGGGCGACTCCCGCTCCGAGCTGTGGAGTGCGGTCACCCACAACCGCCGGCTGCGCGCGGACTACGTCAACCTGCCCGCGGAAAAGAGCGTGGGGATCGTGCCCGGGTTCCTGCGGGATTTGGTGCGCGGGTTGCCCGGTTGGATTCGCGACAGCGACTTCGGACGGGCGCTGCAGGGCGCCCGGCTCCGGCTCACCCCCGCTCAGGTGCGCCTGGGATCCAGCCTGGTGGACGATGACACCCGCCGTTCCACCTTCCGGGTACCGGTGGCCCTGGACCAGGACACGCTGGTCCGGGCGGCCCCCAGCATCGTCCACCGTTGGACCAACCGGGCCGGCCTGGAGCTGCGGCCCTTCGAGACTCTGACCCTTCAGGCCGATCTCACCAGCCTGCGGGACCTGCAGGACTACGGCGATACCACGGCCCTGGGCCGCTCGCTCGCGGGACGGCGGGGGAAACTCTTCGGCCGCGACGTGGGGTTCGAGCGTCAGCGGTCCCTCACCACCGGCGCCAGCGTTGCCCCGGTGGTGAGCAGCTGGCTCAAGCCCCGCTTGGCCTGGGCCAGTGGCTTCACCCTGATCCAGGATCCCAACCAGCGGCTCCCGCTGGTGGTGGGGACGGATTCGGTGGCACCTCTCGCCGCCACCAACTTCAGGCGTCGGCAGTATGGGGCGGGTGTCGACCTGGCGCGGCTGGGACGGGGAGGGGCGCTGGGCTGGGTGCTGCGCGCCTTCCTGCCCGCGGATCTGACCTGGACCCGGGAGCGAAGGTCGGCGTTCGACCGGTTGGCCGACGCTCCCTCGCTCGGCTACCAGCTGGGGTTCGGTCCCCTGGACGATTTCCGCGGGCAGGGCGCCACCCTGGCGATGACGGCGCTGGAGACCGAGACCCTGAATGCCTCGGGCGGGGCGCGCCTGGGAGGCGGCATGACGCTCCGGGGCGGCTATCGTGACACCGATGGGACGACCTGGGTGCGTCAGGGCGACGCGCAAATCCCCCTGGCGCAGCACACCCGCGAGTGGCCGTCGGCAGCGCTCACGCTGAACCTCCGCCCCGCCGGGGCTATGGGCAGGGCGGTGAAGAGCCTCAGCGCGCAGACCCAGTACCGGCTGAGCCAGACCACCATCCGGCAGGGCCTGCCGGACAGCGGCGCCACGGCCTCCGGCTGGGCCGCCACCGACAGCAAGCTGCGGGTGTTCCAGCCGTCGTTGTCGGTCGTGTGGGCCGGCGGCGTGACCACCGGCGCGCAGTACGCCCTGAGCCGGACCGACCTCACCACCTCGGGCAACGTCAATCGCAATGAGCGGGTGGACTGGGGCGCCAACCTGGGCTTCTCGTTCCGCTCGCCGGCGTCGCTGGCACGGCTGCCCAACCCGATCCGTGCCACCGTGTCGGCCTCCGCGTCGGACAGCAAGGCCTGCCTGATGCTCGCGGGCGCCGCGGACTGCACGCCCGTAGCCGACAGCCGCCGGCGCCAGGTAGACGTGCGGATGGACACCGGGGTATCCCCCACGGTCGTCGGGGGCCTGAGCTTCAGCTACATTCTCACGGACCAGCGGCACCTCTCCAGCCGCTTCTCGCAGTACGTGTTCACCCTGTTCGCGGAGATCAACTTCCTCTCGGGACGTACACAGTGATTCCAGGACCTGCCGTCGGCCACGCAGACGCAGCTCAACGCAGAGGCCGCAGAGGGCGCAGAGAACGCAGAAAACGACGAATGGGGGGGTGGGGGGAAAGTCGTCCTTCGCTTTCTTCTGCGCGCTCAGCGGCCTCTGCGTTCGGTCTATCCGTCCGCCTCACCTTACTGGGCGGGCTCTTGGCGGTGGCCGGCTGTGGCGCGGCGGGGCTGCTTGCCCAGCATGAGTTCGACGGGCAACAGGCGATGCGGTACGTGGACGCGCAGATGGCGTTCGGCCCCCGGATCCCCAACACCGAGGGGCACCGCAAGACCGGCGACTGGATCGTCGCGCAGCTCGAGGCCCGGTGCGATTCGGTGGAGGTCCAGCCGTTCACCCACGTGTCCGTGGCCGGCGACACGCTCCACCTGCGGAACTTCATCGGGCGTTTTCGCCCCGAGGTGAAGGATCGCGTCCTCTACCTGGCCCACTGGGATACCCGGCCCCACGCGGATCAAAGCCCCAACCTCGCGGCCCAATCGCAACCCGTCCCCGGGGCGAACGATGGAGCCTCCGGCGTCGCGGTGCTCCTGGGTATCGCGGACGCCTTGAAGAAGCGGCCGCCCGCGTTGGGTGTGGATTTGCTCTT
>Ga0153915_10004572_pt1 | contig 12759 bp, 10 predicted proteins | sample Opewatmetagenome_2_FD_107003 | JGI IMG/M metagenome (GOLD analysis project Ga0153915, IMG submission 107003) | Freshwater wetland microbial communities from Ohio, USA - Open water 3 Core 3 Depth 3 metaG | ecosystem: Environmental > Aquatic > Freshwater > Wetlands | place: USA: Ohio, Lake Erie... | reverse complement strand
TCTTATTAACGTTGAAGAAGTCCTAACTGGAACCATAGCTGAAACACATGCTCCTCTACGATTGGTTCTTGGTCGTAGAGTTTTAGGCTAAAGAGCAGTGTTTGCTGTTGATGATTTATTTACCATAAAGTATTTTAGTATTTATAGCACGCATAGTGGTTTAACTCGGGTGTATATAACGCTAAAGACATCAATGAAAGATGGCGCTTCCAACATCCTTAAAACAACACAGCTAATAAAAATCAAATGTAAAGCCATACGCGCAGGCGTGTGGTTCAAAGCTTTGCCTAGGATTGATAGAGTGCTTGTTGATTTAACGATAAAAGTAACAGAGAGCATTCGTAGTTCATATTTAGCTAGAAATATATTTGCTGTCGTGAGTAAGTTGGAAGGGCTTTTAGAGAGCAGCGTTTTGAGGTCTTTAAGACTGTTCGGTCGCCCGCTTGCCCAAAAAATTAGTTCTACAGCACATGGGTGGGGCAATGTTTCTGCCAAAGGCTGGGCTAATGACTCATCGTTTGCCTTTTTTTTGGCTGTAATGCACACAAATGGATGACTCATGAAGTACTTAATCGGTAACTAATTCGTATGTCTACAAAAGTTCTAGTTACTGGCGGTGCAGGGTTCATCGGCAGTCATGTAGTTGACCGCTTAGTTAAAGACGGTTATAAAGTTAAGGTTCTCGATAACTTATCTTCAGGTAAACTGGATAACATTCAAGGGCATTTAAGCTCAAAGAGAGTGGATTTTGTTAAAGGCGACATTCGTGACGTTTCGTTTGTTAGAAAAAGCCTTGATGGTATTGGCACAGTAATTCATATGGCTGCTTTAGTCAGTGTTCCTCTTTCGATTGAAAATCCCGCGTTAACTTTTGATATTAACCTTTTAGGAACGTTGAATATACTTCGAACAAGCATTGAAAAGCACATTAATAGGTTTGTATTTATTTCGAGTTGCGCCGTTTGCGGAGATCCTGCTTCATTGCCTGTTACTGAGAAAACTGAGGCTCATCCCATTTCTCCTTATGCTGAGTCGAAGCTTATAGGGGAACGATATTGCCTTGGTTTTAGTGAGAGGCAAATGTTGCGGTCTGTTGTTTTGCGTTTCTTCAATGTTTATGGCCCAAGACAAGGCATGAACGAGTACAGTGGTGTAATAACACGCTTCATCGAACGCTGCAAAAATAAGTTACCGATGACAATTTATGGTGATGGGTTTCAAACAAGGGACTTTGTCAACGTCGAGGATGTCGCTAGAGCAGTGTCGATTTCCGTGAAAAGTAAGGTTGATGGTGAAGTTTTTAACATTGGTTCTGGTCATGCCACCAGTATCAATGAGTTAGCGAAAACGATTTTGGAGTTGGCCGACATAGACTTGGAGATTTGCCATGAGAAGTCCCGTTCTGGCGATATTAGGGCAAGTTATGCGGACATTTCCAAAGCCCGGAAGCTCTTAGGTTATAAGCCACAGGTTTCTCTGAGAGATGGTTTGCGCTGTTTGGTTCAAGATAAAATTGTTGCTCCCTAACCACAGATCTACTGTGTTTATTTATTGCTAATTTCTACTACTTACGTGTTAAATGCACTTTGGCGATAGTCTTTTAAATTGTTACGCAAAGTAGAAATCTATAAACAAACTTGACTAGGAAAGAATCAGATGGTAGAAATCGAGATAAATGAGCCAGAAAGGGCAAAACCCTACATTGTCGTCGGTATTCCAGCATTCAATGAAGAACAAACTATCGCGCGAGTAATACTTGATGCTCAGAAATTTGCCGATAAGGTCGTCGTGTGCGATGATGGTTCAACTGACTACACTGCAAAAATTGCTAAACGCTTGGGTGCTGATGTGGTTCATCATGAGATGAATATTGGCTATGGTGCGTCCATCCAGAGTCTATTCTTGCGCGCACATGATTTGCAAGCCGACATTTTGGTTACTTTAGATGGTGATGGACAGCATACGGGTAATGAGATTCCAATTATTATTACCCCGCTTGTTAATGGTGTAGCTGATATAGTGATTGGTAGTCGATTTGTGGATAAGCATGGAACGGCAGAGATGCCTCTATATAGGCAAATCGGCGCTAAAATAATAACCGGGTTGGTTAATGGTTCATCAAAAAATGGCATAACTGATGCTCAATGCGGATTTAGAGCGTACAACCGACAAGCCTTAGATAATCTTAGAGTTCTTGATAATGGAATGTCCGCAAGTGTAGAAATTTTGTTGGAAGCTAGCAAAGCCAACCTTAAAATTTTTGAAGTGCCTTGCACATGTAAATATGACATTAGCGATGTAACAACTTCCTCTGAACATCCATTATCTCATGGTATTGGTGTTGTTGGTTCAATTATACGGCTCGTTGTTGAAGAAAAACCTTTAATTGTTCTGGGGCTTCCTGGAGTGGTGTTTCTCTTTCTCGGAGTGTTTTTCGGAGTTTGGATGCTACAACTTTATGTGGAACTTGCTCGGATAGTGACGAATGTGGCTTTAGTATCAATAGCTTTCCTGATGATGGGTTTTTTTATGTTGTCGACAGGTATAACTTTATATGCCCTGCGTCGTCTTAGTGCAAAAATTAGAAAAGAAGAATAGCTAATTTCGTGTTAGCCAATGATTGAATTGATGGGCGGAAAAGAAAGTGACGGTGTTATTACAGCTAATACTATTCAGGTTAGCATTATAGTTGTGGTAAAAAATGGTGAAAAATGGATTCGCTCATGCTTGGATTCATTACTAGCTCAAAATGAGACAGGTTTTGCATATGAAATTATTGTAGTTGATGGAGGTTCTAACGATAGAACTTTGGCTAATATTGAAGGCTATAAGGTCAAGCTTATTATCGATAAAGAAGGAACAATCGCACATAGCCGAAACATTGGCATTCAGGCTTCTTTAGGCGAATACGTTGCTTTTACTGATTCAGATTGCATTGTTCAGAAAGATTGGTTAAAGTTACTTTTTGAAGACCTAAAAAATAGACCTGAAGTAATTGCTGTTGGTGGTCCGAATTTGGTTCGGTGTGATGATCCGCCTTTTAGTAAAGTTATAGCGTATATGCAGGGGACTTATTTTGGTTCAGGCGGTTCACCACAATCATACAACTTAAAAGAGTCAAAATACGTTTATTCGCTGGCTAATTGTAACGTAATGTACAGAAAGAATTTTCTTGTGGGTAATGATTTTGACGACCGTCTTAATGTGGGTGAAGATTGTGAGCTCAATTACAGGCTCTATCAGAAAGGCTATCATTTTCTTTATCTTCCGAATGCAGTTGTCTGGCATGCTCGATCAAGAAGTTTTCAGAACTTTACTAAAAAGATGTTTCTTTATGGAGATGCAATGGCCAAGGTCATAAAAAAGCATAAATGCATTGTCCGCTGGTTTGCACCTCTTCCAACAATTGGGTTATTATCCGTGATTTTTAGCTTATTATTGACTAGTGTACTTCCGGCAATGTTCTTTGTAGATGTAACTTTGCTTCTGTTTTATTTCGTTGTGCTACTTAGTTCTACCGCGGAAGTGTATTCAAAATATCGCTCTAAGGCTTCGCTCTTAGTTCTGTTGCTACTACCAGCTCAACACTTAGCGTATGCATCAGGTTTTTTGAAAGGCATCTTGTGAAGGTGACTCGTTGGCAAAGGTTTACTTGCTCAATCCACCTTTCATACCTCGGTTTGTTAGGAGCGCCAGATGGCAAAATGCTGGTAGAGGGGGCACTTTGTATTATCCATTATGGTTATCATATACGACTGGGCTTTTGGAAAAGCAGGGGCATGAAGTTAAGCTTGTGGATGCTCCCGCGAAGAATCTTGATTTGCCCTACATTCTCAGAGATATAGAACAATACTGTCCTGATTTAGTTGTTGTGGATACTAGTTTTCCAAGTTTGAAAAATGATCTTAAAGTTGCCGATAGTATAAAGCAAATTTCGTTATTAACTAAGGTTATTGGTGTAGGTCCTCCTGCAAGTCAATTGCCTCAACGGATGCTTTCTGAAGGATTTGATGTTGTTGCTAGGTATGAATACGATTGGACTATAAGTGAGTTAGTGAGAGCTTTCGACGAGGGGTTGGGTCTAGATTCAATTGATGGTATTTCTTTCAAGAATTCTGGTAAAGAAATCGTGCACAATAAAGATCGTGTTTTTTCGACTAGTGACGATTTAGACAAGTTGCCTTTTGTATCTGAAACTTATTCTAAGCATCTTGACTTGCATGATTACTATCTCAGTTCCTCTTTGTTTCCTGAAGTGCAGATAATGGCCAGTCGTGGTTGCCCTTTCAAATGTGGTTTTTGTTCTTGGCCTCAGACTTTTACTGGGCGTACGTATAGGCAAAGGACGGTTGATAATGTTTTTAGCGAGTTGCTTTGGATTAAGCAAAACCTAAAGTCAGTTAAAGAAGTTGTTTTTGAGGATGATACGTTTGGAATTGGGGGTTCTTGGATTGAAGAATTGTGCCGAATAATTATTGATGAAAAATTAGATGTTATTTGGAACTGTCAAGTGCGGGCAGGAATGAATCGTGACATTTTGAAGCTTATGAATAAAGCAGGTTGTCGTCTCGTTATAGTTGGTTTTGAGAGTGCTTCACAGCAAATACTGAATAATGTGTGTAAAGGAACCACTGTTTCTCAGTTGGAAAGAATGGCTGAAGATGTCAGAAATTCTGGGCTTCAGCTTCACGCGGATTTTGTTTTCGGATTACCTGGAGAAACTAGAGACACAATTAATGAAACGATCAATTTTATTGGCAAAATCAAGCCTGATATGGTACAGTTATCGGTTGCTGCCCCTTTTCCAGGTACCACCTTTTATAACTATCTTAAAGAGAATTCTTATCTTAAAACAGAAAATCTCGATGAGTATTTAGATGAGAATGGAAATCAGCAATGCATCGTTGATTATCCTTGGCTTAGATGTGATGAGATAGATCAACTGCTTGATCAAGCGTTAAAAAAGTATTATTATTCTCTTTCATATGTTCCTATCTTTTTAAGGCTATTAGGTCGAAAACATAGGTTTGCAGAAACTAAAAGGATTTTTAAAGCAGCTGCAAGCTTTACGCATTATATTGGAAACCATTAGCTAGAAGAATATAATGAATATTTATTCTATGCTAAATGTTAATGTGTGTTCGTAATTGAATGGGGCTAACGAGGTTGCTGTCCTCGTTATTACTTATAACGGCAAACGGCACCTTAAAGAATGCTTTGATTCCTTGCTTAATCAAACGTTTGGATCATTTGATATTTATCTAGTGGATAATGCTTCTTCAGATGGTTCATCCTCGCTTGTCAGAGAAGACTTTCCGATCGTTAAAATAATCCGTCACGAACGTAATTTTGGGTTTGCTAAAGGCTATAATTTGGCAGTAAAGAATGTTAGCTCTAAATATGTAGTTTTTTTGAATGATGATACCAAAGTTGACCCTAGATGGCTCGAGGAATTAGTAAAAGCAATAAGCCGGGACCCAAAAGTACTCGCTGCTGGAAGCAAGATATTCTTTTACAATAGGCCAGACATTATTCAACATGCCGGAGGAAAATTAACCCTTATTGGGGCGGGTATCGACATTGGATTTGGCGATAAAGACCGTCCAGAATACAATGAGGTTAAGTGTGTTGGCATGGTTTGTGGTGGTTCAATGATTATACGTAAAGACCTTTTTGACGATTTAGGCGGTTTTGATGATCGATATTTTGCTTACTTTGAGGACGTTGATGTATGTTGGCATGGTTGGATTCAAGGCTACAAGACTCTATATGTTCCTTCCTCTATCGTTTATCACAAGTTTGGTGGATCTTGGGGGTCTCGTCATTCATACAATCGACTTTATCTTGGCATTAAAAATCGCTTTGCCAATATGATAAAAAATATGAGTTTTAAGAGTTTGTTATTTGGTGTTTCTTTATCACTTTCTCTTGATAGTCTAAAGGCGATTTCATTTCTGTCAAAAAAACAGGTAAAAAGTGTTTTTTCCATGATGAAGGCTTATTTCGAAGTAATTCATCTTTTCCCCGAGTACTTAAGCGTTCGAGTAAAGTTGCAAGCTGAGCGAAAACTCAGTGATAAAGAATTGTTCGATTTGGGACTTTTTTTGTCACTTCCGGGGAGTATTGGGGAATTTAAGCGTCTTCAAAGGCTCGAAATAGGTTGATAGTGTGTGGCAAAGGGCAGGTTCTGGATTTAATTTTTATAGACTGCTATAAAACGATTGTACAGTTATGCTGAAATTGTCTAAGTTTAAACCGCTTGTAAGTGTAGTAATTCCAACATATAACAGAAGCCACTTACTTGAAAGGGCACTTAAAAGTGTTATAAATCAAACTTATTCAAATTTCGAGGTAATCGTGGTAGATGACTCTTCAAGTGACAATACCCCACTCGTTGTTAATAGTTTCAACGACAAGAGGATACGATATATTCGGCACGAAAAAAACATGGGCGCCGTGGCAGCTCGCAATACTGGCATAGGCGCTGCGAAAGCTGACTATATTGCATTTCAAGATAGTGATGATGAGTGGATGCCTAGGAAGCTGGAAAAGCAAATGCGAGTATTCGCTTCTGCGCCCGAGAATCTTGGAGTAGTCTTTACCAGCTACTGGTTGTTCGAGAATGGTGAGAAATTGTATAGTCCTCATGAATCATTGGTGAAGCACCCGGAGGGCGACATGCACAACGCTCTTCTTGAAGGCAACTTTGTAAACGCACCCACATCTGTAGTGAGAAGAGAGTGCTTTGAAAAAGCAGGTTATTTCGAGAGTCTTCCTCGCCTTCAAGAATGGGGATTGTGGCTTAGAATTTCAAAGTATTATCACTTTAGACATATTAATGAGCCATTGGTCAATGCATACCGTCAATCAGACAGCATTTCTAGCGACATGAATGCATTTATTGCAGCTAGAAAATATATTCTAAGTAAGTATTTTGATGAGATTTCAAAAAAACCGAAATTACTCTCACAGCACTATTTTGAAATAGGTTATGCATTGTGTCTTAATAGGCAGATTAAAGCAGGGCGTGTTTACTTTTACAAAGCAATGCAAATATACCCTTTTAATACCAAACTGTTGCTTTCAAATATTGTTTCATTTTTTGGTCTAGAGACCTATAACAAACTTGCTGCTCTTTACCTGCGGAGAAGCACAAAAAATTGAGATTAATTGCTATGAACAAAAACAGGGGAGAGTGCTGAACAGGAATGCTAGTTGACACCCTTCTCGGATTTCTTACTGTAACTCTCTTTTCGATTATAGTGCTATTCATAGTGGGTTATTCTTCCCTAAGACTCATTGGAATTGTTTCCAGAAAGGATTTAATGAATTCTGCTCAAAAGATCTTCGGCTTAAATTCAGATGTAACTTTTAAATTTATTTTTTATGTATATCTGGGCGTTGTTTTCTGCTTATTACTTGCTGAAATTTTAATTCTTCTTGATTTGGTTAATTACTTTGTTATATCGTTTTTCATCGCTGCTATGGCAATAGTTGTATTTTACGACATCTTCAAGAAGGGCAGAAATATTTTCAAAAACATTAAATTGCCCCCTATCTTTTCAGCCCTTGGTCTCTTATTAATTCTTGTGTTGCTTGGTGTCGAATGCTGGAGAATTATAGGAGGTCAAGCTGGCCCAATTAGTGACGCATTATATCATACTGACGTCATTAACGTACTAACGAAAAATCAGTACTTTGAAGCTAATCCTGGTATTATATTAGGTGCGCACTCATTGACTGCACTTCTCACCGTTTTTTTCCAAATATCTATTACTAAATCTGTACTGGTATTTTCAAGCATTTTTTCAGTTATGATTCCACTGGGGTTCTACAGTCTTGCAGTTGCATGTCTTCGGAGTCGTGTGTTTGGTTTAGTTTGTGCGTTTGTAGGTTCATTTTTTTGGCTCGATAGCATGAATCCTATTTCATGGGGCAGTATTTATCTGCCTCTTGCTTTTTTTGTAATTCTTTGTGCGTTAGGTTTTTCAAAGAAATTGCTGTTTGCAAAGCAGGAAAGCGTTTTCTATGTTTTTCTATTTTCGTTTCTGTTGTTTATTCCTTTATGGACTATTTATCCCGTTCCAGTTCTAGTATTTGCGTTTTGGTTGGTTCTGCTGCTTTCATACCGCTTTGTTAGCGACTGTTTTGTTGGGATTAGATTAGCGTTTAAGAATTTCATAAAGCGAGTCTCAGTCGTACTTATTGCGTCTTCGCTGGCTATTTCATCATGTTTTCTTTTTATTCGTAACTTATTAACGCCTACAGCAAGTGGAGATTTCGCCGCTACTTTCTCTAGAACTATTTACGCCGATTTTAGTGTCTCAGAGTTTAACAATAATGTAGCCGCACCTTTTTCAGTATTCACTAGCTTTTCAAAATACACCGATAAGTTGTGGGGTTTTTTCACGGAGCGTCCGGGAAGTTTTGACATTATTCCTTACGGCGTTATTGCCGCAATCGGGATTCTTCTACTAATAGTTGCAAGGAAAGAATTATCAAAGAGGAAGAACGAATTTCTCGTCATAGCTAGTAAGATTACTTTGTTATTTTACGATATGTCTTTTATCTTTTTCTTGTACTTCAGCTATCTAGATTCATACTTGTTTAACTGGTTTCCGTCCGTCCGTGTCATGGAATTTCAGGGAATCATTTTCGTTATGTTGGCGGGATTAAGTATAGTCCTATTTTGGGGAATCATTAGATCTAAGTTCTTAACAAACGGAATTTTGAGGTTAAAATTTGAGCGGTTTAAATTTGATCGCAAAAGAATTTTCTGGAAGCCTAAGTCTATACGAAACTCCAGAGGAAAAATAGCTACGTTAGCCGCTTTGATTTTGGCGCTCGCCTTATTTTCTTACTTAGTAAACGCGCAGGCACCGTTGGATTCAAACACAAATGTAGTAATTCATAATGCAGCTGCAAATCAAATGGTTACAGAAGATGACATCATGCTTCAACAATGGATTAACGTTAATTTATCTAAAAATAGCACTATCTTGTTTTCTCCAGTTGACGGTGGATTTAACTTAATGTATCTCACTGATGGACCGCAATATGTTGGAGTTTATGGCGATTGGCCGACGATAATATTTTCTTCTGGGTATGTTTCGGGTCAGGCTCAACGAGATTACTGCGTGAGTTATTTACGGTTAATTTGTTATCTTGGTAATTATCCTGATAGTCCGGTGACTCTTAATCTACTTCGTTTTTTTAATGTCACCTACATCTATATTGGCGCATATCAAAACCTAAAAATCGCAAATTCGTTAGCGGGGCGGGTTGGATCATTAGGCGTTGAAAACTTCGATTTTAAGGGCCTTAGAGCTCAACTTCTTAATGACTCATTTTATTATAAATTTGTCAAAGGGGTCGGGGATGCCTCTTTATTCAAGTTTGAATACCCACCGCTATCTTAAACGCTTGGATGATAGCTCTTTTACCTTTATTATTGCTTAGTGTTCTAGTAAGTACAGCTCAGGGTTGTTTGGGCCGAGTAGCTAATTGGGCAAGCGCACGCAACAAGCAGTTTGATACAATTTTCAAACATTTTTGGTTAATTACGAATCTCTTAGTATCGAACAATCGTCTATAATAAAGAAACATTTAGCGTGTTAGTGTAAATAAATGTTTAACAACCTCATTAATTATCACGATTTAAAAATATTTTTTGATTATAAAAAAATTAGAAAGTTGCTTAAGAGGATGAGCGAAACAAGCAGTGACGCAATTAAAGAAACTTGGACCGCTAATATTTCACGCCCACGTTGTTGGGACATACCAGCAGTAAGAGCACGCTGGAATTTTCTTATTTCAGGAAGCCCAGACATTGACGAATATGACTATATTCATAACAAATACTTGGCAAGCATTAATTCAATCAAAGCGCTCTCTTTAGCATGTGGCACAGGACATTGTGAGTTAAACTGGGCTTCCTTTAACAACATAAACCGCATAGATGCTTACGACTTGTCAGATGAAAGGATTGTCTACGCCAAGAACGAAGCAGCAAAAATGAATTGCAATAAGGTCAATTTCCAAGTAGGCGACGTATATAAAATTGAGCTAAAGCCAAACCATTATGATTTAATTATTGCAGAGCAAGCCCTGCACCATTTCACCCCTTTGAGGCAAATCATCGAAAGAATAAGCTACACTCTTAAACCAACAGGGTATTTTTTTATAAATGAATTTATTGGTCCTTCGATGTTTCAATGGACTAAAAATCAAATTAACGCCGTTAACTCAATTTTAAAATTATTGCCTCCCAAATACAGGGTAATTTATGATTCCAATAAACTTAAGTCAAAAGTTTATAGACCAAGCCGGCTGAGCATGAAATTAAGTGATCCTTCTGAAGCTGTGGAATCGTCGAACATAATGGCTCTGTTGAGAGAGAAATTTGAAATTGTCGAAATGAAAGGATATGGAGGAACCATAATATCGTTACTATTTGAAGACATAGCTCACAACTTTGTTGGCAACGACGATTGCACAAAACAAGTCCTAAGCACCTGCTTTGAAATTGAAGATATGTTAATAAAGAATAAGCAAATCGACAACGACTATGTTATTGCTGTATGCAGAAAAAGGCGCGGCTAAATTATGCATGGTCTTAAAAGCCCTGTCTGACTTCAAAAACTTTGCTGGGTATTCAAATTAAGTCGCAGGATATTATGCTATCTGGTCTTTACGGTTTTTTGTCATTATTAATCATGTTATTAACTGTGAACAAATTGCTTTAGCTATGAAGAGCCAAATTTTATATTGCACATATAGTAACTGCTAACAATCTGACGGGTCGTAGATAGGTAGGATTACAGGATGGTAGAGCAACTAGCAATTAATGGCGGAAAACCAGTAAGAAAAGAGTTTCTTATTTTTGGTAGTCCTCTTATCGAAAATGAAGATGTGGAAGCAGTTAGCGCCGTCTTAAAATCTGGTTGGCTGTCTACAGGTCCCAAAGTGAATGAGTTCCAAGAAAAGTTCCGAAAATACATTGGATCCGAGTTTGCTATAGCAACGAATTCGTGTACTTCTGCTTTGCATCTGTCTTTGTTGTGTGCCGGAGTAGGTTCCCGTGATGAGGTAATAAGCTCTCCTATGACTTTTACTGCTACTGCAAATGTAATTATGCATACTGGAGCAGTTCCCATATTTGTAGATGTTGAAAAGGATACTTTTAACATAGACCCTGAAAAGATTGAAGAGAAGATTTCTCCAAGAACCAAGGCTATTCTTCCTGTTCATTTTGGGGGCAGACCCTGTAGAATGGATAGAATTCAAGAAATTGCAGAAAAACACGATTTATTTGTAATCGAGGATGCTGCCCATGCTACTGAATCTCGGTATCATGACCGGAAAATTGGAAATATTGGTGATTCTACTTGTTTTAGCTTCTATGCTACCAAGAATCTAACTACTGGCGAAGGAGGCATGATTACCACTAACAGAAAGGACTGGGCGGACAGAATGCGGATCTTGGGGTTGCACGGAATAAGCCGAGATGCTTGGAAACGATATTCCGCCGAAGGATTCACGCCTTATGATGTTTTTTACCCAGGATACAAATATAATATGATGGATATTCAAGCCGCTATTGGTATTCATCAATTGAAGAGATTAGAGGAGAACTTAAAAATTAGGGAGAAAATATTCAGGAAATATAATGAAGCTTTCAGCGAAATACCGGAATTAATGACCCCCTTTGAGGAAAGCGGCATAACACATGGTCGACATTTATACACAATCCTGATAAAGCCTGAAATGCTGACGTGTGACAGAAATAAATTTGTGGCTTCTTTGCAGGCAGAGAATATTGGATGTGGAATTCATTTCATATCTCTGCATTTAACAAAGTTTTATAGTGAAACATTTAATCTAAAAAGAAATGATTTTCCAAATGCAGCCTATATTTCCGACAGGACTCTATCGATACCGCTGTCCGCAAAATTGACAGAGAAGGACACAGACGATGTAATAGCTGCAACAAAGAAGGTCGTTAACAGTTACAGGAAATAATCTTTGTTGCAAAATTCAATTTGCAATATAAAATTGCCCAGAATTTTTTCGGAGTAGAAGAAACTGGATAATTTTTCGAGACCCGTCGTAGCACATTTTACCAACATTTATCTTCCAATAACTCAAACCTGGATTTACAGTCAGCTCATAAACTTTAGAAGATATAATTCAATTGTTGTCACTCAAGAGACTCAAAATATGGATTTGTTTCCATTAAATACAGTATATTGCTCCACTGATAACTTTTCTAAATTTCACAAATATTTTTATAACTTATATAGAGCAGCTTTCGGATATCCACAAGCCTTTCCAAGGAAACTAATTGAGAGATATAATGCTAAGCTTCTCCATGCTCATTTTGGAACAGAGGGCGTCTACAACCTAAAGTTGAAAAATAAAGCTAAGCTGCCGATGATTACTACTTTCTATGGAGTGGATGTTTCTGCATTATCAAAAATCCCACGTTGGCTAAAAAAGTATAGACGTTTGTTCCTAGAGGGCGACCTGTTTTTAGTAGAGGGAAATTGCATGAAGCGTGAATTGGTGAGAATAGGCTGTCCTGAAGAAAAGGTGTTGGTACAACACTTAGGCGTGGACGTTGATAAAATGGAATTCAAACCGAGAACGCTTACCGGTTTGGACCATATTACTGTGTTAATTTCAGCTAGTTTTAGAGAAAAAAAGGGTATTCCATATGCTATTGAAGCGTTTGCAAGAGCAAGAAAGAAACATCCTGCG
>Ga0153915_10004571_pt1 | contig 12759 bp, 8 predicted proteins | sample Opewatmetagenome_2_FD_107003 | JGI IMG/M metagenome (GOLD analysis project Ga0153915, IMG submission 107003) | Freshwater wetland microbial communities from Ohio, USA - Open water 3 Core 3 Depth 3 metaG | ecosystem: Environmental > Aquatic > Freshwater > Wetlands | place: USA: Ohio, Lake Erie... | reverse complement strand
CCATTTCAATCCCGCCACCTCGGAGCGCATGTTTCATCTGTGCTCCACCGACATCGCGCAGTTCACCATGCTTCCCCAACTGGCTAAGCGCCTGGCGACCTCGGCGCCCTCGGTTCGGATCGACCTACGCCATCTGAGCGACGATACGGCGCGCCTGCTGGAGACGGGGGAGGCAGACCTCGCCATCGGCCTGATCCCACCCATGGGCGCAGGCTTCTGCCAACAGCGGCTGTTTTCAAGCCACTTCATGTGCGCGATGCGGGCGGACCATCCCCGAATTCACGGCACGCTTACATTGGAGCAATTCGAGCGAGAGTCGCATATCTCGGTAGCCACGATGGGGACGGGCTACCACGCGTTGGAGCGGACCATTGAGAACCAGAAGATCCAGCGGCGGATCGGGATGCGCGTCCCCGGCTTTCTCGGTGTTGCCGCTATCGTCTCGGCAACGGACTTTCTGGTGATCGTGCCAGCCGGGGTGGGGCGCATGCTGGCGGAGTCCAGCAACATGAAGATGCTACCGCTGCCGTTTTCACTACCCCGTTTCGATGTGACCCAAAACTGGCATGAGCGGTACTCGCTGGATCCAGCGCTCCAGTGGTTTCGAAGCGAAATCCAGCGGACATTCCAGAACGGACAGCCTTCCAAACCCACCCCTCCCGGGCGCCGTGGCAAGCGCACCGGCATATCAGTTTGAGTGATACTTTTCATCAATTTGAAAGATTTGATCTTCCCTGGCCAAGGCGATAGCATCGGGCGAGTTAGTACACGGAAGCTTCCGTGCACCGAAGGGGTTAATCTCTCATGAAACGTATTGTAAAGTCCGCGTCATTACTCGCGTTTACGCTATTGATTACTGCCGCAGTGCCGTGCGCGTTAGCGCAGGTCAATGCTGTGGTTGGTGGCACGGTGGCAGACAGCACAGGGGCCGTCATTCCCAAGGTCCAGGTAACGGCTCGCAACGTGAACACAGGCATCGTCAATACGCGCACCACCAACGACGCCGGCGTCTACGAGTTCCCGAGTCTCCAGCCCGGCACCTACACCATTTCGGCGGCTTCCACCGGATTCCAGACGGCCACATTCACCAACGTCGAACTGGGGCAGGGGCAACAGGTCCGCCAGAACTTCTCGCTGACGCCGGCGGCGCAGGCCACAACCGTGGAGGTTACCGCCGAGGCCGATACGGTTCTCAGCACGACATCTGCTTCGGTCGGCAGTACGCTTGGCGACAAAACCGTAGCTGCATTGCCCGTGCTGAGCCGCAACGTGCTCGACCTGGTAGCCACGTCGCCCGGCGTCGTGACCATCGTCAATGCTTTCGGCGCTCCGGTGCCCAACTTCTCTGGTGCGGCCACGGGCCAGGTTAATACGACCCGTGACGGCCTCATCACCAACGATGGCCGCTACAACGATTCGAACGGTGCCTACTCGGCCATCTTCACCAGCCCGGATATGGTGGAAGAAGTCCGCATCTCCACTAACTCGATTGACGCCGCGACCGGTCGCGGAGCGGGCCAAGTCCAGCTTCGCACCCGCGCCGGCACGAACGAATTCCATGGCGCGCTGTTCTACACCAACAACAACTCGGCCCTCAGCTCGAACAATTGGTTCAGCAACCTGCGCGGTGCACCGAAGAACTACGAAAACCGCAACCAGTTTGGCGGCCGCATCGGCGGACCGGTGATCAAGAACAAGTTGTTTTTCTTCTTCCTGGTCGATGACCAGCGCTACATGTTGAAGGAAACCGTGGTTTCCACCGTACTGACGCAGGCGGCGCGCCAAGGCATCTTCCGCTATTTGACCGCGGGATCTGTGGGCGGCACCGCGCGGCGCAACGGCAACGCGCTGTCGACTTCGCCTTCGGTGGACCTGAACGGCAATATCCTCAGTTCGGCCAATGGCCAGTCGCTGTTCCTGAACCAATTCAACGTTTTCAATATTAATGACCCGAACCGCACGCGCATCGATCCCGTCTGGTTTGGCCCGCAGTTCCTGGCCAACACGCCTCTTCCGAACGACTACACAATCGGCGACGGTTTGAACACCGCCGGCTACCGCTGGACCCGCCGCATCAATGGTAGTGACGGTGCCACCGGCCAGAGCCCGAACCCGAACCGCAACCACTACACCACTCGTGGCGACTATCAGATCAACCAGAACCACCGCCTGACCTTCACGATGAGCTACGAGAACAACACGGGCGCCACCGGCCAGACAGGCATTCCGGACTACCCGGGCGGCTACTTCGGCACCGTGCAACGCAAGCCGCGTTTCTACACGGGCGCCTGGACGGCCGTGCTGAGCGCCACGCTGCTCAACGAATTCCGCTTTGGCTACAAGAGCGACACCTGGCAGGGCTCATCGCCGTTCGACGATGGCTGCTGCTTCGGCGCTGGTGAGCGCGACCGTTCGGCCGCGGCGCAGGCAGCCACCAAGGCGTTCCCGAACACACCGGACGGCTCACTCATCTACGTGCAGGCAAACGTCGGCGGCGCTATTACGGCGGCCAGCCCGAACACACTCGGCGCGACTCTCGGCTTGGGCAGCGCAGCGCCGTTCGGCGTGGCGGCGCCACGCTTGAACAAGAGCCCGCTGATGCAGTTCGCCGATACGGTGACGCTGAACAAGTCGGCGCATTCCATCCAGATTGGCGCGGAACTGAACCGTTTCGCCTCCGAAGGCAACAACACGGGCGGCCAGCAGACCACGCGCCCGTTCGTCACGCTCGGCATTGCCGGCACGGCGCCGGTTCCCACTATCGGCGCAGCCTTGGCTCCCGGCCTTCAGGCCAACGATCTGACTGCAGCCCAACAGCTGCTCGCATCGCTCGCCGGCTCGGTGGCCAACGTTCAGCAGCAGTACTTTGTGAACAGCCCGACGGCCACGGACTGGTCTGACTATCGCACCACCTACTTCTTCCGCCGCAAGCACCAGCAGAACGACTGGGCCATCTTCGCCAAGGATAGCTGGAAGGTGACGCGGGATCTCACGCTGAATCTCGGCATCCGCTACGACAAGTACGGCGTGCCGTACGACGACGCTGGCCTCGGCGGCCGTCTCCTCGGTGGCCAGTCTGGCGCGTTTGGTATCTCAGGCACCAGTTTCGCCAATGGCTTGTGGGCTCCCGGTTCGCTCAACGGTTCGCTGACCAACATCGAGTTCGTTGGCAAGAATTCGCCCAACGCTGACAAACTGATCTTCGGTAACGACTGGAACAACTTCGCCCCGTCCATCGGTTTCGCCTACAACGTGTCGAAGTTTAAGCGCACCACGGTGATTCGCGGCGGCTACGGTATTAACTATGCCGGCGCGGCGGACTTCCTGGCCTACTCCACGAATATCGCGGGCTTGCCAGGTATCAACCTGAACCTGACCACAACACCTTCGACCTATACGGACCTGACGAACATCAATTCGATCCTGCCGCTGAACACCGGCAACACCAAGCCGTTTCAACCGCAGCCGATCTATGCGCCCGGCGGCCGCTCGGTGGGCGTGAATCCTTATACGGATCACCGCGTAGTGCCGTATGTGCAGAACTTCAACTTCTCGATCCAGCGCGAAATCATCCGCAATATGACACTGGACGTGAGCTACGTCGGCAACAAGGCGAGCAAGCTCTACAGCGGCACGCAGATCAACGACACGAACATCAACGAGAATGGCTTCCTCAATGCGTTCAACGTGACGCGCGCTGGCGGCGACTCTCCCCTGTTCGACCGGTTGCTCAGTGGCACTAGCGCCCTCGGTGGCGGCACGGTCGGCACCAGCGTCGTGAACGGCAGGATTCTTACCGGTTCGGAAGCGCTCCGCCAGTCCACCTCCACCAACCAGTTCCTCGCCAACGGCAACGTGGGCGCGCTGGCCAACTTCTTCAACACAACAACGCTGGTCACCGGCTTGGCCGGCGGCCTCGTCCAGCGGGCCGGCCTGCCCGACAACTTCTTCGCCGCCAATCCGCAGTTTGGTAGCGTGCTGTTGCAGGGCAACAATTCGAACTCCACGTATCACGCCGGTCAGGTGGTTTTGAACAACCGCTTCAGCCGCGGCGTGACCATGCAGGCCAGCTATGTGTTCTCGAAGAACCTGGGAGATGGCGCCCAGGCGTTGAACACTCTGCGCGATCCGCGCAACCGCACGCTCAGCAAGACCATTCTGCCCAACAACCGTACCCACATCTTCAAGGTGAACGGCACGTGGGATCTTCCCTTCGGCAAGAACGGCCTGATCGCCCGCGGCGGTCCGGCGTATGTCGACAAGATCGTGGGTGGCTGGACACTGTCACCGGTCGTCCAGTGGGTTTCGGGTGCGCCGCTGAGCTTCACCAGCTCGCTCGGCACGCTCGGCTTCCGGACCACGAACACGGCGAATATTCTCGGCGCCATCAACCAGGGCGCGGTGAATGTTACTCCCGGCTTCGTCGAATACTTCCAGGGCCTGACCACCAAGACTGCCGACTCGTCCTCGCTCCCGACGGTTCTGCAGAACCGCCTCAACAATCAGGTGATCGTGAATTCTTCGGGCCAGATCGTTCTGGCCAATCCGGCGCCCGGCACCACCGGTAATTCCTCGCAGAATCTCATCACCGGCCCGTCGCAGTTGGGCTTCAACCTGTCGCTGGCCAAGAAGGTGAGCATTACCGAGCGCAAGAGCTTCACAGTTCGGGCCGATGTGCTCAACCTGCTGAACCACCCGATTTGGGGCAACCCGGTGACCGATATCAACTCGGTCTCCTTCGGTCGTATCACTACGGCCGCCGGTGTCCGCACCGTGACACTGAACGCCCGGTTCGACTTCTAGGACCGGGCCCGCGGGTAACCATTAAAAGCGAAGAGCCGTCTAAGCAATTTGGAGCTAAGAGATAAAATGAAGTGTATGAAACTCGCAGTTGCCGGATTCGCGGCTCTTTCCTTATTTGCGCAAACGCCGCAGGCACCCGCGGCGGCCGCCCCGAAACCAGGTGCGGCCGGACAGCCCCCGTTGCAGGCATCCTTTGGCCTGATTGACCCATCACTGCTGGTGCGGTCGAACCAGCGCAAGCCGCAGCTCGGGAAGGCTGCGCCGGCACCGCGTCTGGCCGATGGCCGCCCGGACCTCACCGGTCCTTGGGAGCCGAACGCCATTGGCGAAAACGTGAATCTGGTCGGTGTTGGGGTCCAGGTTCCGTTTAACGCGACAGCCAAGAAGATCTACGATGAGCGCATTGGCGCCCTCGGCAAGGCAGATCCGGAAGCCCGGTGCCTCCCCCCGGGCGTGCCCCGGCTCAACACCACGCCGTACCCGTTCCGGTTCGTCCAGACCAAGGACTATACGGCAATTCTCTATGAGGGCGGCACGCACACTTGGCGCCAGATCTTCATGGATGGCCGCCCGTTCTCGAAGTTCGCCGAAGAGCTGTGGAACGGCGAATCCATCGGCCACTGGGAAGGCGACACGCTGGTCATTGAGACAAAGGGCTTCAACGAGAACACCTGGATCGATGCCGCAGGCGTGCCGCATACCCGCAACATGAAGGTCACCGAGCGCATTACTCGCCTTGACATGGACAACATGCAAATCGACAACATCGTCGAAGACCCGGAGATGTTCACCCGCACCTGGGGTTTCACCACCTATCCGCGCCGCTTGCAGGGTGAGCTTCTCGAATACATCTGCAATGAAAACGAGAAGGACGTCCAGCACATGGTGGGCAAGTAACCGCCGCACCAACGGCACAAGGTAGCTAAAAGAGAGCCCGGGAGCCACAATGGCCGCCCGGGCTCTTTTAATTGCTGGTCAGGAATCGCGAGAAAAATGCCGCGTAGTTACGGCCGCGCGCCTTCACCACATATCCGCGCCGCCTGCAGGGTGATCTCCTCGAATACATCTGCAATGAAAACGAGAAGGACGTCCAGCACATGACCGGCCTGTAACAGCTGGCCTGTCTTCAATATCTAATAGATCTCGCGGGAGGCGATGGCCGCGCCTTCCACGAGCGATTCGAACTTGGCCCACATCACTTCAGCCGGAACCCGTTCAATGAGGTCGGACTGCGCGAAGCCGCAATCGGTGCCGGCGATGATATTGCTCGGGCCCACGAGTTCCGCAAACCGGACGATGCGATCGGCCACCAGTCGCGGATGTTCCACAGTGACCAGATGATGCGTGATGACGCCGGGGATGAGGATCTTGCCCTTTGGTAATCTCCCATTTTCCCAAACACGCCATTCGTGTTCATGCCGGGGATTGGCAGACTCGATGGAGTAGGCCCCGGCGTTCACTTGCAGAATGAAATCCACCACTTCCTCGAGCGGTGCATCGGCGACGTGCGGCACGTGCCAGCTTCCGAAGCAGACATGGTAGCGGATGCGGTCCTGCGGAATGCCGCGAATCGCGTGGTTTAGCGCGTCGACTCGCAGTTGCGCCCATTCACGGTAGCGATCCGGACTTTGTTGGACCCAGTGGTCATACATGTTCGCCAGGACCGCGTCGTCGACCTGAAGCAGGAGTCCTGATTTGTTGATCTCCAGGTACTCTTCACGGAGGGCATCGGCGATGGCAAAAACATATTCCTTGTCGGTGGGATAGAACTCATTGACACCGTCGTAGGCCGTGCTGGCCGGGGCGACGGCGGTGAGGAATGCCTCTTCGACTTTGACTTGCTGCAACGCATCCTGAAAATTCTGAATGGCGCGCTGGATAGCCGTGTGGTCCTTGTACTGGATGGGCCCGACGCAAGCCTCGGTGGGCCTTCCGGTTATGACGGCAGGCATTTCGCGCGCGATGAAATCCTTGAAACGTTCCAGGTCGCGCCCGAGCCATTCGGCTTGGCGCAACTGGTTGGGACGCACCTCAAAGCCCGTGATTCGGTCGAGAACGTAGACGGCCCAGCTCGACTTACCGAATTCTCCGTCGCTGACGATGTCGATTCCGACCGCGGCCTGCTTGCGCACCACTTCTTCAGTGGCTTTGTGCAGAGCGTCCTCGTATTCAGCGCTGCTGGTGGTGGCAGCGCGGTAGATGTCGGATTTGGAAAGGGCTTTCAGCACGGGCGGCCGGACGAGGCTGCCAACGTGGGTGGTGAGAATTCGTTTCTCGCTTCGCTTCATGGGGTGAGTGGGTTTTGGTCGCTTATTTCGGCTCGTGGGGTACTGACAAACGATACTCCCCAGCCAAGAGCCGAGTCGAGTCGCCTGCCTTGATATCGAATATCAACCCTGTTGATCGATGAAGGAAACGGCCGGGGAGGCGGGCTGAGGACGAAATAGGGCGAGGCAGAAAAAGAACGCGCGGCGCCCTGAGTTGGGAGCCGCGCGCTAGATTTGAAAGCGATGGTTATGCGGCTTTGGACTTGGCCTCGGCCACCAGCGTGAAGTCGTAGTTGACAGTGACAAAGGGTTCTTTCATCACTGCGCCGGTGGGCGATTTTTCGCCGGCGGCGTGTTTGTGGAACGGCGTGATGAGTTCCTGCTTTACGCCGTAGACGACGTCGGTTTCGAGGTAGTCCGTCTTTTCGCGGAACAAGTGCGTGATCACCGGCGTGAAGCCGGGGGCGGTGATGAGGAAGTGGATGTGGGCCGGGCGCATCTCGCTGATCGCGGTGCGACGGATGAGGCCGCCGACGGTGCCATCCATGGGGATGGAATAACCCAGTGGGTCGACCGAGCGGACGATGAACTTCCCGTCGGGGCCGGTCGTGTAGATCGCGCGCAGCAGGGGCTCGTTGAGGTCCGGGTATTGGGCCTCGTACAAGCCTTCGCCATCAGCCTGCCACACGTCGAGCTTGGCGCCTTCAACAGGCTTGCCGTTGAGATCGCGCACGGTGCCGGAGATGAAGCAAGGCGTGCCCTTGGCGCCGGCCGACATGTCGTCGCCCATGTGGAGTTCGGGGGAACCTTCGATGTGGAAGGGTCCAAGAACCGTGTTCGGTGTTGCACCGGTAGCTGTTCTGGTGTTCATCATGACAACGAGCATGGAGAGGCCGAGCACGTCGGAGAGGAGGATGAACTCCTGGCGCTTGGCGTCGCAGAGCTTGCCGGTGGCCGTGAGGAATTCGATGCCCTTCATCCATTCTTCGGGGGTGAGTTCGACTTCCCGGGCAAACGCATGGAGATGGCGGACGAGGGCGGAGTAGAGTTGGGCCTCGCGGGGAGTCTTGCCGCTCGACCAGCGTTTGGCGGCGACGTCAGTGATGTTTTGTTCGGTTACGTAGGACATAGCCCTATCTTTGTATCAGATTGCGCGCTGCGGCGCGGGTGGGCTACTGGACTGAGAAGTCAGTTATCCGTTGGACGCCTTCACGATCTGGTCCGCCACGATCAACTCCTGCAGCAATCTCCTGGACGCTGGGTGAGAAAGAATTTGCGGCCATGATAGATTTGGAATTCCCGCACGGCGCATAGCGAATGCGTTGTGCGCATGAAGACAAACATGGCCACACAACTATTTCTCTTGGGCAAGCTCGACGGCATTGAAAGCTTTATTTTGGAGCAGGGGCCGGAGCATGCCGGCGCGGCGTTGGCGGGGCGGTGTCTTTGGATTTCGCTGCTGAGCGAAGTATTGCCGAGGGCGGTGCTGGCTGAGTGCGGGCTGGCGGAACTGCTGCTGGGGGTGGCCGGGGGCGGCGAATTTCTGATTGTGCTGCCAGAGGAGTCACTGGGGGCCGCTGAGACGGTGTTATCGGCTGCGGCCACAGAGATCAAGACGTTGAGCGGCGGCCTGCTGCGACTGCTGTGGACGTCGACGGAGAACCTGGGCGCTTGGCCGTTTGTGCGGGGCCGCTTACTGACCCAACTCCGGCAGAAAGAAGGCGCGCCAGGCCCAACGGCCGAGCGTGGTCCGTTGGCCGACGACTACTTTGCGGAATTGGCGGCGAGTTTGGCGCAGGTGCAAACTCCGGATGGAACACAGCAGCAGGTGGGATGGTCGATGGCCTCGCCGGGTAAGGTGACGGCGGGCAGTGGCGACCGGACCTTTACGTTGGGCGACGGCGCGGGCGAAATCCCGCTAGCGCGGCACCAAGCAATGAGCGAAGACGGCACGACGCCGGCGCGGCTGAAGGATTTGGCGGCGCGGGCGCAAGGAGCCAAGCGCTGGGGTGTATTGCGCGGCGATGTGGATGGGTTTGGCGCCCGACTGCGCGGGGCAAACACAGTGGAAGAACATGTGAAGCTGGCGCTCGCGCTGAAACAATTTCTGACAGGCGAAGTGCGCGTGCTGGCGTTGCAGGGCGAATTCTTCCGGCGCGTTTCCCTGCTGTGGGTGGGCGGCGACGACTTCGCGGTCTATGGCAGCTGGGATGCGCTGATCGAGTTCGGGCGCGAGATTCATCGGGTGTTTCATCGCTTTACCGAGGAACAGTGGAGTTCGCTGCTGGGACGCGAAGGCAAGACGATTTCCATGGCGCTTGCCATTGCGCCGCAGGGAGCCAACGATGCCGGCGCCTCATTCCGTGCTGTGTACGAAGAAGCCGGGCGCGCGCTGGAAGTGGCTAAGAGCGAGGACAAGGACTGCTTCTACGTTCTGGGGCGCGCCATCGAATGGAAGCAACTGCAACGCTCTTCGGACTTGAAGGCCTCGATGATTCGCCTGGTGCGTGAGTTCGGTTGCTCGGCCGACTTTTTGCAGGAATTGTCAGGATTTTTTCACGACCGGCTGGCGTTGCCGGGCCGCGAAAGAACCGACCGGCCGTGGCGCTACCACCGCCGTATCTCGGCCGCCCTGGGTGATCCGCGGCGGGCCAATGCCGCGTTTGACAAGCAAAAAACGGCACTCATCCGCGACTTAATTGGCGGCGGCTCGGCGCATGCACGGCTGCGGCCCACCGGACGCGTAGCCGTCGATTGGGCTCGGCTCGAACTCGGCCTCTAGCCCCCCTAGACTTCCAGCGTTCATCGTAGTACCCTCAATGCGTTGTACGCGGTGTAGGGTGAAAACCTCAGCGGTTCTAAGGTTGATTCCTATGCGGCGAATCAGCAAAAGGACTGAGGACGATGAACAAAGCTCTCTCCGTAATGTATGTTACACTCGGCCTAGCAGTGGTATTGACTCTGGGGCTGTCCGCTACTCAGAGCAAGAGCGTTGCTGTTGGCGCGCCGCCGCCAGACATCGACGATGTCATGGTAGCGGTGGGAGCGCCCCCGCCCGATATCGATGACGTGATGATCGCCGTTGGAGCACCTCCACCGGATATCGACGACGTCATGGTAGCGGTCGGAGCGCCCCCGCCGGACATTGACGATCTTACGGTGGCGGTGGGTGCACCTCCGCCGGATATCGACGACGTCACGCTGGCTTAGTGGCCCGTTAACTGCTGGTTGAGACAGCGGCACAAAGAACTAGCCGATGTCTCCACTTTGGCAAATTACTGGTTTCTTATCCTCGGCGCTGTTGCTGCTGGCAGTTTGGCAGCTTCAGCGCCGTTCGTATTTCCGCGCCTACCCCTTTCTCGCCCTTTTTCTTCTAGCTCAAGTCGTGATAACCGTGGCCCAATGGGGGCAATTGATGGCGATCTACAGCGTCTCGGGCGCCCGGTACCGGGTGATCTACTGGACGACTGAGTTCAGCACAGAAGTGTTGCTGATGATGGTCATGGTTTCTTTTATCTACCGGGCGCTAGAGGGAACCGAGCACCGGGGCCGAACGCTGGCGCTGGTGTTAGTTGCCTCGGGCTTGGCGGCGTTGCTAGGAACCGGACAAGCGACGATCGGGGGCAATCGGTGGTCGAGCTTGCTGGCGCGAAACCTGAGTTTCGGTTCCGCACTGCTGAACGTATTACTGTGGCGAGCACTACTGAAATACAGGCGAACGGATGTACAGCTGCTGTTACTGTCTCTCGGAGCCGGGTTCTGGACGACGGGACGGGCTATCGGACAATCGCTGCGACTGATTAGCCCCACTTCCATGCCCGTGGGCAATGCAGTGTTAGTGCTAACGGAGATGTTGAGCTTGCTGGTCTGGTTTTGGGCGCTAAGCCAGTTCCAGCTTCCAGCAAGCCGAACGTCCACTAACGAGCAGCCAACCACTCCGGCCTGACCATTTCGATCTCTGGTGCAATTTGGCGTACCAAACCGGCAAGAACGGTGCCGGGGCCGATCTCATAGGCTTGCGTGACGCCCTGTTCGCGCAACAGTTGTATAGTTTCTGTCCAACGCACCGGATTGGGAATCTGTTCATAGAGCCCGCGCCGCGCCTCTTCCGGGTCGGTGACGATGCGCGCTTGCCAATTGTTTACCAGAGGCGTGCGGAGGGGACGAAAGGTGAGGGCGTCGATCTCGGGCTTGAGGCGCTGTTGCGCGGGCCGCAAGAGGGGGCAATGGAAGGGGGCGCTCACCTGGAGAAGAACGGCGCGCTTGGCTCCGGCAGCTTTGGCCAGCTCGCAGGCGCGGTTGACGGCTCCCGTGTGGCCGGCGATGACGATCTGATCGGGCGAATTGTAGTTGGCTGCGGTGACCACCTCGCCTTGGGCGGCTTCGGCCAGAATGCCGTCGAGCTTTCCGGCAGGCAGCTTGAGGAGCGCCGCCATGGCTCCCGTTCCCGCGGGGACGGCCTCCTGCATGTAGCGGCCGCGGTTCCGGACGAGCGAGACGGCATCGGAAAAGTCCAGGCATCCGGCGGCCACCAGGGCCGAATATTCGCCGAGCGAATGGCCGGCGACGAAATCGGCTTCATAGCCCATCTTCTGCGCAAGCACGAAGGCAGCGACCGAGGTGGCGAGGATGGCGGGTTGGGTGTTTTCAGTGAGTTTCAGGTCTTCTTCGGGGCCTTCCCAGCACAACTGACTGAGCGGGAAGCCGAGCGCGGCATCGGCGCGCTCGAAAATGTGGCGGGCGTGGGGCGAAACTTCGGCCCAAAGCTTGCCCATCCCGGCAAACTGGGAACCCTGGCCGGGAAACAGAAATGCAACTTTCGACATAAACCACCCATTCTGGCATCTCATGGCATTCGCCCGCAAAACGGAGCTCGCCCCGGCCAGAATCCTCGGCGGCAGCAGTTCGGCCGGGAGCCGGGGCGGCCCTTTGCGGGCTCTATCCCATTCGCCCGCAAAACGGAGCTCGCCCCGGCCAGAATCCTCAGCGGCGGCAGTTCGGCCGGGAGCCAGGGCGGCCCTTTGCGGGCTCTATCCCATTCGCCCGCAAAACGGAGCCCGCCACGGCCCAAGATTAGAGAGATTTCATGCTGAAACGGATGCTCCTGGGCGGGTAACTTCCGGCGGTGTAAAATCATCCTTAGTTGTTGAGAGGAAAAACTCTTCGTGCGCCTATCTGATATTTGTGTCCAACGCCCCGTCTTCGCCTTCATGCTGGTCATGTTCCTGGTCGTGCTGGGCGTGTTCAGCTTCAAAGACCTCGGCGTAGACCTATTCCCGCAAAGCGATACGGCGAACGTCTACACGCAGGTGACCTTGCCTGGAGCGAGCCCGGAAGAGATGGTTTCGCAGGTGGTGTTGCCGATGGAGGAAGCGATTGCGGCTTCGAGCGGCATCGAAGAGCTGCGCTCGCAGGTGAATGAAGGCAACGCAAGCGTGCAGGTGCAGTTTACTCTCGACCGCGACATCAACGAGGCGGCAGAGGAAGTCCGGGACAAGGTTCAAGGCGCTGTGCGGCGCCTGCCGCAGAACGCATCGCAGCCGCTGGTGCGCAAGCAGGAGGTGGATCGAGACCCGGTGGCGGTGATCGCCGTGACCGGTCCACGTTCGATCCGGGAATTGACCGAGATCGCCGATAAGCAAGTGCGGCGTGCGATTGAAACGGTGGACGGCGTGGCGCAGATCAGCAT
>Ga0153915_10004570_pt1 | contig 12759 bp, 12 predicted proteins | sample Opewatmetagenome_2_FD_107003 | JGI IMG/M metagenome (GOLD analysis project Ga0153915, IMG submission 107003) | Freshwater wetland microbial communities from Ohio, USA - Open water 3 Core 3 Depth 3 metaG | ecosystem: Environmental > Aquatic > Freshwater > Wetlands | place: USA: Ohio, Lake Erie... | reverse complement strand
GGCAAGAATGCGAGAAGATTTCGCAGCTCACGGTCGGCGCGTTTTACTACGGCGACATCTTTGCCAAGAACTTTTATCGTTTGGGAATGATCTGCGAGAAGCAGGGAGACAAGGTGAAGGCCGGGGAGAATTACCAGAAATTCCTCGACCTCTGGAAAGAGGCCGACCCCGGCCGGCCCGAGGTCACGGACGCACGTGCGCGCCTGGCATCACTCCGCTAAATTTAAACCAATTTAACCATTTTTATAAGCGATTCGAAAACGAACCGCCACGTCTCTGAGTTTTTTGTCATCTGTTCATATCGGTACGACCGTAAGAAGCGCTGCCGCTAAGAGATGGACAAACACTGACGTCAGGTATCTTTCTTATGATTTCTCCGGTTCGGTTTGATTTCTTCCCCCATTCAATGATAAATATTTTCAATCGAGATGAATTTGCCGGAGGAGGCGCCTATGAAGAAAACATCCTTGGCCGTCTTGAGTGCGATCATCATTCTTGCGTTTCTTCATTCTCCCCTGTCCGCCCAGCCGAGCGGGCCGCTGGTCAAAGTCATGGTCGCTCCCGACCACGACAACTGGGAATATAAAGTCCGCGAAAATGTCAAATTCACGATCACGGTCCTTCAGTACGGCAATCCGCTGAAGAATATAAGTATCCGGTACGAGGTGATGCCCGAAAAAATGGATCCCGTCAAAAAAGAAACATTGGCCTTGAAAGAGGGGAGGGTCACCATCGACGGCGGCACCATGAAGTCGCCCGGCTTTCTTCAATGCTGGGCCTATACGACGGTGGACGGCAAGGAGTACTCGGGCTTTGCCACGGCCGGATTCGAACCTTTAAAGATAGAGCCGACGACCAAGCAGCCGCGGGATTTTTCCGAATTTTGGGACAAGGCCAAGGCCGAAAACGCGAAGATTCCCCTGGACGCCAGAATAACCCTGCTGCCAGAGCGGTGCACGGAAACCGTCAACGTTTATCATGTCAACCTTCAGAATTTCAGGCAGGGGTCGCGGATTTACGGAATTCTCTGCCTGCCCAAAAAGGAAGGGAAGTATCCGGCCCTCCTCCGCGTCCCTGGGGCGGGCGTGCGAGGCTATCAAGGCGACACCAACATGGCCAAAAAAGGGATCATCACGTTCGAGATTGGGATCAACGGCGTTCCGGTGACCATGGATGCCGGAGTTTATCTGGATCTCTATAACGGCGCGCTCAACGAATATTGGTTTTATAACCTCGACGACCGCGACCGCTATTATTACAAACGTGTCTATCTCGGCTGCGTGAGGGCCGTCGATTTCCTGTTCAGCCTGCCTCAGTTCGACGGTGAAAAGCTGGCCGTGACAGGCGGAAGCCAGGGCGGGGCGCTGTCGATCATCACGGCCGGGCTGGATCCGCGGGTGAAATGGCTGGCACCCATCTACCCGGCCCTCTGCGACCTGACCGGCTATCTCCACGGCCGGGCCGGCGGCTGGCCCCATATGTTCAACAAAGTGAATTATGCTTTTAATGCCAAGGACGATAAAATCGAGACTTCGAAATATTATGACGTCGTGAATTTTGCCCGGCAGATAAAAGTCCCCGGGCTTTATTCCTGGGGCTTCAACGACACGGTCTGTCCGCCGACATCGATGTATTCAGCCTATAACGTGATCACGGCTCCAAAAACGCTCCTGCTGTACCTGGAAACCGGCCACTGGACGTATCCGGAGCAGGTCGAGAAGATCGAAGCCTGGCTGACGCAGATGCTCCTTGGCGACCACCATCAGGGGATCAGATAGTTGATAATAAATAGGATGACGCCGCGCCAGAGAATCGAAGGTTTGCTGGCTGGCAAACCCATCGACCGCATCCCTTTTTGTCCGGCCGTCTATGACCATAAGGCCGCCCTGATCGGCGAGACGCCGTCCCGAATGATCCGGGACACGACGTTGTTCGAGAAGGCTATCGCCCGCGAGATCGAAACCTACGATCCCGATATGATCGTCGTCGGCTGTGATGTGTATAACGTGGAAGCCGAGGCCGCCGGCTGCAAAGTCCGGTTTTATGACACCAACGATATTCCTTCGATTTCGGAAAGTGTCATCGCGCCGGGCGGCGATATTGATCGTCTAAAAATCCCGGATCCGCAGAAAGACGGGCGGATGCCGGTCCATCTCGCTGCCGGCGAGAGAATTCAAGAGCGATTTGGCCGCGATCGAATCATCCGTGGCGCGCTGAGCTCTCCTTTTTCTTTGGCTAGCGAGCTGGCTGGCCCCGAGCCGTTGCTCCTGGCCTTGATGGACCAACCCGAATGGGTCTCGGAGCTGCTTTATTGGTGTTCCGGCATCAGCAAAGCCTACGGAAAGGCGTTTGTCGACAGGGGACTCGGCGTGATCTTGTTCGATTCCCACGGGTCTCCGCCGCTTGTTTCTCCCCGGCTCTACGAAGAAATCATCCTTCCTCCGACGGCCGAGGTAATCCGCTATTTTCGGTTTGATCTTGCGGTGCCTTTAGTTCCTTATATCATGGGCGGCGATACGAGAATCCTGCTTGATCTCATGCTGGCAACGGGGACCAACAATATTCTTTGTGATTATAAGTCGGATCTCGGCTATTTCGTGAATTATCTCAAGGATAAACCCGTGCTTCTGCGGGCCAACCTGGACCCCTCTTTCCTGCTGACAGCCTCAATCGATAAGATTAAAGCCCGGGTGCGCGAAGTGTTGGCCGTCGGCCGCCGCCATTCCGCATTCATGCTGGGGACGGGCATCCTGCCTTATGATATGCCTGGCGAAAAAGTCATCGCCGTCCGGGAAGCTCTGGACGAAGAATCGCAGGGGATGATATGACCGCTTGCTGCCTTAAAAGCTAAACAAGTGGGTTGGATTGTTTTAGGCTGATATTCCTTCTTTTCAAATTCTCGAGGACAAACGGATAACCTTCCAGAGTTTCGAACTCGAGGTCGGACTTGATGTCGTATTCTTTCAAAATGTTTTTCAGATTTTCTATCTCTTCATCATCGAAAAAATCGATCATGACGGCCGGCCAAACCTTGATTCCCTTTTCCTCGAGCTGCTTGAGGGCGATGAACGGATATTGAAAAAATTCCTTTTTAGCCCCGGATATTTTTTCAAACGACTCAGGATCGGCGCCCTTGAGGGACACCCGAATCCGGATGTTTTTAAAGGCTAGATGACCCGCCAGTTCGTTATTGAAACCCAGCATAAAGCCGTTCGTCTCAAGAATGAATACACCGCGAGGGTCTTCGCGGAAGATCGTTTGAAGAACGCCGAGCAGATGTTGGAGCGAGGCCTCGCCGAGAATCGGCTCTGAACCGGTGATTCGATAGAGATGAAAAGACCTTTTTCTGGCGATGGACAGGAGATGCGAGGCCGCCTTAGAATTTGAGAGATACGTCCCGTAGCGGCTGGGGTTCAAGTTCCTTCCATAGTTCCAGCAATAAGCGCATAAAAAAGAGCATCCCACGGCATCCGCGGTGGCGATTCCTCCATAATAGGGCGCGCCCCTGAACCTGTGGTACAGCCTTTTGTTGTCCTTCATGACGAGGGACTCCACGATTTCGGCTCTTGCGATAGGGTCAAAGGGGACAATGCTTTCCATTTTTGGAGAACGCGATATTTAACGAAAGAACCTGTCTCTTATTGTATACGAGGGACGGATTTTATGGAAAAGGAATTTGCGGAAAATTGTCAGAGTCTTCTTATCCAATTCCCGGGAGTGGAAAAAGCGGCGGACTTTCTGCGTCTTAATAGATGTCCAAAGAGGATTACGACATGGACGAGAATAAAGACAGGCTGCCCGAAGACACGACCAGGACTGGGGGGCATCGCCGCAGGCTCCGGGAAAAATTTTTGAAAGCCGGGCTCAACGCCTTTCTGGATTATGAGATCGTCGAGCTCCTCCTAACCCTGGGCACGCCGCGCAAAGATTGCAAGGAGCAGGCCAAGCAGGCGCTCAAGGAGTTCAGAACGCTGCGAGGGGTCTTGGAGGCCGACAACCTCGACCTTCAGAGGATCAGGGGCATCGGTTCTCACAACATCTTCGGGATCAGGCTTGTCCAGGAAGTATCGCGCCGTTTCCTCAAGGACCGGATGATGAGCCGACCGTACTGCCGGTCCTCCCGGGAGGTCTTCGATTATCTCTATCATTCTCTGCGGGACTTGAAGAAGGAAAAATTCAAGGTACTCTTCCTGGATCCGAAAAACCAGATCATCGAGGAGCGGACGTTGTTCGAAGGCACAGTGGATTCGAGCGCCGTCTATCCGCGCGAAATCATGAAGGACGCCCTGCGCTATGACGCCTCCTCCCTGATCTTCGTCCATAACCATCCCTCGGGCGATCCGGAGCCGTCGCTCTGCGACCGGGAGATCACGCGGGAGCTCGTTTTTGCCGCCCGAGTGATGGAGCTCAAGGTCCTGGACCATATTATCATCGGCAATAATTGTTTTTTCAGTTTCGCCGACCATGGCCTGATCGAGGACTACGAGCTTCAGTTCCTCAGTTTGAATAAATAAGGCTAACGCCGCGGGTCCTGTCGCCGATCAGCCCCATCGTCCTCACTGAAAAATTTGGGGGACACTTACGAAAATCTAAAAATTTATGCACATATCCCCAAATTTTCGTCAGTTCCGGGCGATAGGGCGCCCCGCTCGGCGCCACCCCCCGTCGTTTTTAGAAGAGAAGGCCTAAAAATCTTGTTGAAGGCGTCTTTGGTTATGAGTAAACTCTGGCCAAGGAGGACCTGATGAAGCCAATCGAAGAAATCTCCGGAAAACTGGGAATAAAACCTGAAAACTTAGAAAAGTACGGCTCGTATAAAGCCAAGATCGCCCTCGAGCAGCAGCTCGAACAAAAAAAGGATCCGGGCCGGCTGATCATGGTCACAGCCATGACGCCGACTCCGGCGGGAGAAGGGAAGACGACTACCGCCATCGGTCTTACCGATGCCCTTAACCGGCTGGGCAAGAACGCCGTCGTCGCTTTGCGCGAGCCGTCTCTCGGGCCTGTCTTCGGCCTCAAGGGCGGCGCGACGGGCGGCGGCCGGGCCCGGGTCGTTCCGAGCGACGATATCAACCTTCATTTTACGGGCGATATGCATGCTATTACCTCCGCCAACAACCTCCTGGCGGCCGTTGTCGACAATCGCCTCCATTTCGATAATGTCTGCGGGCTTCTCGACTGCCGGACGATCACCTGGAAGCGCGTCCTGGATATGGACGACCGAGTGCTTCGGGAAATCGTTATCGGCATCGGCGGCCCTCTTCGGGGGATCGCCCGGGAAACGGGCTTTGATATCACGGCCGCTTCGGAGGTCATGGCCATTTTCTGTCTGGCTGAGGATTTGAAGGATCTCAAGGAGCGCCTGGGGAAAATTTGCGTCGGATACACGCCCGGAGAAGTTCCGGTCTTCGCCAGCCAGCTCAAAACCGAAGGCGCCATGGCCGCCCTGCTCAAAGATGCCATCCGGCCCAACCTTGTTCAGACCGCCGAAGGGTCGCCGGCCTTCATCCACGGCGGGCCGTTCGCCAACATCGCCCATGGCACAAATTCCGTCATTGCCACGCGCCTGGCTTTGGGCTTGGCCGATTACGTGGTCACGGAAAGCGGATTCGCCTCGGACCTTGGCGCCGAGAAGTATTTCGACATCGTCGTCCGGACGGGTCATATTCCCCCGCCATCAGCCTGTGTCGTCGTCGCCACGTTGCGCTCGCTGAAATATCATGGCGGAGTCAAGCTCGAAGCGTTGAGTGCGGAAAACCCCGACGCCGTTGAGAAAGGCTTCGAGAACCTCAGGAAACATGTCGAGAATATCCAGATATTCGGCGTCCCCCTCGTTGTCGCCCTCAACAAATTCCCTGCCGATACAATCGGCGAGATCAGGCGATTTTCCGATCTTTGTCAAAAAGACCAGATCCGGTTTGCCGTGAGCGATGTCTTCGGCCAGGGCGGCGAAGGAGGGGTAGAGCTGGCTGCTGAGGTTTTGAGAGCCGTTGATCAGGAAGAAAACCGCTTTCAGTTCCTCTACCCGCTGGAGATGCCGCTTCTCGAAAAGATTGAGACAGTCGCCCGAAAAATCTACGGCGCTTCGGGAATCGAGATGGAGGGAAAAACCAGGCGCAGAATCTTGAAGTTCGAAAAGGACGGGTTCGGACAACTGCCCGTTTGTATCGCCAAAACTCAGTATTCGCTGTCGGGCGACGAAGAGGCCTTGGGGCGGCCGCGGGATTTCACGCTGATCGTCACGGACGCTTCCCTCAGCTCGGGCGCGGGCTTTGTCGTTATCTTCTGCGGCGACATCATGACGATGCCCGGCCTGCCCAAAATACCGGCGGCCGAGCGGATCAATGTTACAGACGACGGCACGATCACCGGAATTTCCTGATATCGGCTGCTTCCTTATCGACAGAGGAAGACCTATGGATTTCCGGCCCCGGGCGTTGAGATAAAGAGGGGGGAAGCCGGGCTTTCGCCCGAAAGACTCTTGGGTTTACAGCGTCTTTCAATTGTGATAAAAAAGAAATGCTCTGACTTTATATCTTACAGAAAGGTGGAATTATGTGTGAAAAGCGAGACGTCTTCATCGTCGCTGCCGCGCGTACGGCCATCGGCAATTTTTTAGGAACTCTTAAAGATTTTTCGGCTCCGCAGCTCGGCGGGTTCGCCATCAAGGAGGCGGTCAAGCGGGCCGGCCTCCAGCCGACCGACATCCAGGAAGTGATCATGGGAAACGTGGTGTCCGCGGGGGTCGGGCAGACCCCGGCCGGGCAGGCGGCGGTCAAGGGTGGAATCCCCTACAACGTCAGCTGTTTTACGGTCAACAAAGTCTGCGGCTCGGCGCTCAAAGCCGTCGCGCTAGCCGCTCAGGCCATCTGGCTGGAGGAAAAAGAGATCATCGTAGCCGGCGGCATGGAGAGCATGAGCAAAGCGCCGCATCTTCTCTGGGGGCTCCGGGAGGGCATCAAATTCGGGGACGTCCAGATCAAGGACTCGATGATCCTGGACGGATTGTGGTGCGCTTTCGATAATATCCACATGGGCCTGACCGGCGAGATCATCGCCGAAAAATTCGGCGCGACTCGCCAGGAGCAGGACGCTTTTGCCGCGGCGAGCCACTTGAAAGCCATCCATGCAATTGAAAAGGGCTATTTTAAGGACGAAATCGTCCCCGTCGAAGTCCCCCAGAGAAAGGGTGACCCCATTATCTTTGCCGTGGATGAAGGGCCGCGCAAGGACACGACGCTTGAGAGGCTGGCCAAGCTCAAGCCCGTTTTTAAGAAGGATGGGACTGTGACGGCCGGAAACGCGTCTACTTTAAATGACAGCGGCGCGGCTGTCGTGGTGGCTTCTGCGGACGCGGTCAAGAACAAGGGATTGAAGCCTTTGGCCAAGATTCTGGGTGCGACGACCAACGCGGTGGAACCTTCTATGGTCATGTACGCGCCCAAAGGGGCTGTCGAGAAGCTTCTGGCCAACCTGGGCTGGAAACTTCAGGATGTCGACTTATTCGAGATCAACGAGGCGTTTTCTTCTCAGCTTGTCGTCCTCCTCAAAGAGCTCAAGCTGGATAAGGATAAGGTAAACGTTCATGGGGGGGCCGTCGCCCTGGGTCACCCGATCGGGGCCTCGGGAGCGAGGATTCTGACGACGTTGCTCTATGCTTTGAAGCACAGAGGGCTGAAAAAGGGCATCGCTTCCCTGTGCCTGGGAGGCGGAGACGCCGTGGCCATGGCCGTGGAACTTGTCTAGCTTAGGATAGGAGGGATCATGAATATCAAGAAGATCGGCGTTGTCGGCGCAGGAACAATGGGGTCCGGAATCGCCCAGGTTGCTGCCGCATCCGGATTCGACGTCCTCCTCCATGATGTTGCGGAGGAATACCTGGCCCGGGCTATGAAGACAATCGACAAAAGCCTGGCCAAGCTTGCCGAAAAAGGAAAGATCACGGAGTCCAAGGAGACCATCCTGGGCCGGATCAAGGGCACGACGGCCCTCGAAGATTTCAAAGGCGCAGATTTCGTCGTCGAGGCCGTGTTTGAGGATTTCGAAACCAAGAAAAAAGTGCTGACCGCTTTGGACAAAATTCTCCCGCCCGAAATCCTGTTGGCCTCGAACACATCGTCCATTTCTATCACGCGGCTGGCGGCACTGACCAGCCGCCCCTCGAAATTCATGGGCATGCATTTCATGAACCCGGTCCCGATGATGACCCTGGTCGAATTGATCAAGGGCATCGCCACCGCTCCGGAGACTTTTGCCGCCGTCAAAGGGCTGGCCGAGAAAATGGGCAAGGTCCCCGTGGAAGCCAACGACTTTCCGGGCTTTATCGCCAACCGGATCCTGATTCCGATGATCAACGAGGCGGCCTACGCCCTGATGGAGGGTGTCGGCACGGTCGAGGCCATCGACACGGTGATGAAGCTGGGCATGAATCATCCGATGGGGCCGCTGGCACTGGCCGACCTGATCGGTCTCGATGTCTGCCTCTACATCATGGAGGTCCTATACGATGGCTTCAAAGACTCCAAGTACAGGCCCTGCCCGCTGCTCCGGAAGATGGTGGATGCGCGCTACCTGGGCCGCAAATCGGGCAAAGGATTTTATGATTATAATAAGTAGATAGCGCCATGGCGGGGCCGGTCGAACCGGCCGCGCTATTTCGAAAGTCATTGCGAGCCTCTTGGCGTGGCAATCTCCCGGGGAATCCCAGGAGGTTTATTCATCGCGGAGCTCATGGCAATGGCGGCGCGAAGGAGGAAAACATGAAAGATGATGATGCCGAGCAGAAGCACGAGTCAAGAAACCGGGCTATCGAGGCCGCCGTTTCCCAGATCGAGAAACAATTCGGGAAAGGGGCCGTGATGAAGCTTGGCCAGAAAGAAGCCGCCCTGAAAGTGCCGGCCATCCCCACGGGATCCATTTCGTTTGATCTAGCCTTGGGAATCGGTGGATTCCCGAGGGGGCGGGTTGTCGAAGTCTTCGGCCCTGAAGCCACCGGCAAAACGACTTTGGCCCTCCATGTCATCGCCGAGGCCCAGAAGCGGGGCGGACAGGCGGCGTTCATCGATGCCGAGCACGCCCTCGACCCCACTTACGCGGCAAAAGTCGGCGTCGATGTCGACAATCTCCTTATCTCCCAGCCGGACTATGGGGAACAGGGCCTTGAGATCGCCGAAGTCCTGGTCCGGAGCGGAGCCGTCGACGTTGTCGTTGTCGATTCCGTGGCCGCCCTTGTTCCCAAAGCCGAGCTCGAGGGTGAAATGGGAGATGCCCACATGGGACTCCAGGCGCGCCTGATGTCCCAGGCGCTGCGCAAACTGACGGCCATCGTCAGCCGTTCCAAGACCTGCTTTATTTTTGTCAACCAGATCCGGGAGAAGATCGGCTTTTTCCTGGGGAATCCCGAGACGACGACGGGCGGCCGGGCGCTCAAGTTTTATGCCTCGATGCGTATCGATATCCGGAGGTTGACGGCCCTCAAAGAGGGAGATAACATCGTCGGCAATCGGGTTAAGGTTAAGATCGTCAAGAACAAGATGGCCCCGCCATTCAAGGAAGCCCAGTTTGATATCATTTACGGATATGGGATTTCCTGGGAAGGGGACCTTGTCGACTGCGGACAGGATTACGGGATCCTGGAGAAGTCCGGAACCTGGTTTTCCTATAAAGGGGAACGGATCGGCCAGGGGCGGGAGAACGTCAAGAAGCTGCTCAAAGAGAACAAAGAGCTCGCCGCCCAGCTCGACCACGACATCCGGAAGAAAGTCGGCCTGATTCAGGAAGAGCCGGTGCCCGAGAAGCCTGAGAAAGAAAAAGCCGGGGGAAAACATTAGGAAGGAGTGGGCATCTTTAAAGGAGGATGAGAATGCTAAGAAGGCGGGAATTTATGAAGCTAGCGGGTATCGGTGGGGCGACGCTCGTTTCGGGCGCGGCCATTCCTTCGCTCGCTTCAATCATCCAGGAGGGAAAGACAATGGCCTATACGGCAAAAGATTACGCTAAGCTTATCGGGATTCCAGGGTTCAGCGAGACTCTGCTTAAGAACCATTTCACCCTGTACCAGGGCTATGTGACAAATACAAATAAGGTGCTGGATGCCCTGGCTCAAATGCTTAAGGATGGCAAAACAGGGGCGCCGGAATATGCCGAGCTCAAACGGCGGCTGGGCTGGGAATTTAACGGCATGCGGCTCCATGAATACTATTTTGAAAACTTGGGAGGGAAGGCCGGCCTCGATAAGGCCGGCAAGCTGGCCAAATCCATCGCCGAAGGCTTCGGCAGCATCGAACTCTGGGAGAGGGATTTCCGGGCCACGGGAGCCATGAGGGGCATCGGATGGGCGGTCCTCTATCAGGATCCGGCCGACGGCCGGCTTATGAACTTCTGGATCAACGAACATGATGTATCTCATCCGGCCGGCGGCAGGCCCATCCTGGTCATGGACGTCTTTGAACATGCCTACATGCTGGACTACGGGCTGAAGCGGGCGGATTACATCGAGGCCTTCTTCAAGGTCATCGACTGGCAGGCCGCCGAAGCGCGCTTGAAGTGATTTTTTGGCGAAGACGAACGCTCAGGGAGGGCCTGGACGGCCAGGAAAGCCTCGTCGGGATTCAGCCTCTTCCCTTTCTTGCGGAATGGAGAGAAGGAATCCAATAATTGAACATTCATGGTGATAGCCATGGCAAAGTTAATCAGCAAGCGGTCGAAAAAATCGGGACTCTCGCCGGGAAGCCTCGTCCATGTCGGGGAGCAGAAAGTCGAAAAAACCCGGATCACGGTGATTGATTACGACGCCGACAAATTTCTCGAGAAAGAGGTCAAGTCGGTCGAGGAGTGTTTTCCCTTCCGGGAGACGTCCACCGTGACCTGGATCAACGTGGACGGCGTTCACGACGCCGAGATCGTGGAAAAGCTCGGCAGCTATTTCGGGCTTCATTCCCTGATCCTCGAAGACATCATGAACACTTCTCAGCGGCCGAAAATGGAAGACCTTGGAGATGTCATCTATATCGTGTTAAGGATGATCGAATTCGGGAATGACAGCCCGGAAGTCACAACCGAACAAATGAGCCTTGTTTTCGGCCGGAATTTCGTCCTCTCTTTTCAAGAGCGGCCGGGCGATACGTTCGACCCGGTGCGAGAGCGCATCCGCCGGGGGAAAGGCCGCATCCGAAAGATGGGCCCGGATTACCTGGCCTATGCCCTCATCGACGCCGTCGTGGACGATTATTTCCTCGTCCTCGAGAAACAGGGAGAACAAATCGAGTGTCTTGAGGACGAGCTTGTCGCCAATCCTAAGCAGGAAACACTGCATGGGCTCCACGCCCTCAAACGGGATATGATCTTCCTCCGCAAGTCTGTCTGGCCGCTCCGCGAGGTCATCAGCCGGCTGGAGCGGGCGGAATCCCCCCTGATCCAGAAAGCGACGGGTATTTTCCTCCGCGATGTCTACGACCATACGATCCAGGTCATCGACAACATCGAGACCTTTCGCGAAATGTTGTCCGGTATGCTCGATACCTATCTGTCGAGCCTCAGCAACCGGATGAACGAGGTTATGAAGACCCTGACCATCATCGCCACCATCTTCATCCCGCTGACCTTTCTGGCCGGGGTTTACGGCATGAATTTCAAGTTCATGCCGGAGCTCAATTGGCGCTGGGGCTATTTTCTTATCTGGGGCATCATGCTGACCGTCGGCATCTTCATGTTGTTTTATTTCAAGCGGAAGAAATGGTTCTAGGGCCGGGGCCTGCGAACAAGGAGGCTTATTTATGAAACCAAAGACCGTTTTCGTCGGAGTTTTGATTATCCTGTTTGTGATTCTCCTCATCCAGAATTCGGGGATGGCCGCTCTCAGATTCTATTTCTGGAATATTTATGCGCCTCAGTTTATCCTTGTTTTTCTCGTTTTTTGCCTGGGCTTCCTGGTCGGCTTTCTGATCGCGAAGAAGGGAAGGAGAGAAGATAAGAACATCCCTCCGCCGACTCCGCCGCAGCCGCAGCCATGAAGAAGGCGTTCAAGCACCTTTCATCCCCACGGCTCCTAATCCAACGACTGGCTTTATGATCCTGGTCAGGGAGTCCCAGGTGCGCAACCTGGACTGGAGCGTCACGGAGGCGATGAACACGATCATTTCCGGCGGAATTATCGGCCCCCAAGAGATCGAATAGCTCTTCCTCGATTAAATATTCTTAAGCTCGATCATCGCTATCTATGATCCGCCGCTGGCCCCTCAATAATTTAACGGAGAAAAATCCAGGCAAAAAATTCTATATTCATTTTTTAACATACCGGGCGATGGCCTCGTGCGTGGCGAACCAGACATTTTTCTTCGCTTGGATGTGCTCGACGAGCTTTTCCAGCATCATCATCCGGCTGCGGTGGCCGATGTATTTGGGATGCATAGTCAGGACAAACAGGGTGCCTTCCTCGTAAGCCTTGTCGAATTCGGCGGCCCAGATTTCCATGACCTCGGTGGGCGTAATATGAGGCCGGACGCTGGTGAACCGCTCAAAGCCAAAGTAGGGATAATCGTCGAGAAGCCACTCCACGGGCAGCTCGACGACGCCCGTAGGCTTTCCTTCTTCAAGGATTTCATAAGGGCGGTCATCGGCCATTAAGCTGCTATCATAGAGAAGGCCGAGCTCCCGGATGATTTTCAAGGTCGTTGGGCTGAAATCCCAGGAGGGCGTCCGGATTCCGGCCGGAACCCTACCCGCAGCCTCTTTGAGGACGGCGTAGGATTTCTGCATGAG
>Ga0153915_10004569_pt1 | contig 12759 bp, 14 predicted proteins | sample Opewatmetagenome_2_FD_107003 | JGI IMG/M metagenome (GOLD analysis project Ga0153915, IMG submission 107003) | Freshwater wetland microbial communities from Ohio, USA - Open water 3 Core 3 Depth 3 metaG | ecosystem: Environmental > Aquatic > Freshwater > Wetlands | place: USA: Ohio, Lake Erie... | reverse complement strand
TTATCGATCGCCCTGCCATTTGTTCCTGCCTAAAAAGTTTCTAATTTTGATTAACCAAATAATCAAATAATGAAGATTGAAGTATCAAATGGTGAAATAATCGACAAACTCACCATTGTTCGGATAAAGATTGAGCGGATCAGCAATAAGGAAAAACTTGAGAATCTTAGAAAAGAACATGATATACTGGCAGTGGCCTCTTCATCAATAATGGGGCAGGATGATCCTTTATACAAATCACTCTATAAGGTTAACAGTGAGTTATGGGATATTGAGGACAAAATCCGGGATTTTGAAAAAAGAAAGGATTTCGGACAGGGGTTTATTTCAACCGCACGGGAAGTGTACCTGTTTAATGACAAAAGGTCAGAAATTAAAAGAGAGATAAACATCAAAACCTCATCAGGACTCATCGAGGAAAAGTCGTACGAAAAATACTGAGATGCGTATCCTGATTATCCGGACTTCTGCTATGGGAGATGTTGCTCTCACGGTTCCCGCAATAAAGGGCATGAGAGAGCAATATCCTGAAGATGAACTTGTTCTGCTTACAAGGTCTGAATTCAAACCATTTTTTACTTCCGTTCAGGGATTAAAGCTCTTCTTTCCCGATTTCGGACAACGTCACAGGGGAATTCCTGGACTTTTTATACTGTTCAGGGATATAAAAAAATTGGGCCATTTCGACTATGTCATTGACCTGCATAATGTTATAAGATCAAAAATCCTGTCTTTTTTCTTCAGGACAAGCCGGGTAAAGGTTAAAACAATTGATAAGGGCCGGCGTGAAAAAAAGCTGCTTATCGAGGGTAAGAGGAAAGTACAGCTCAAACATTCAGTTGAAAGGTACCTGGATGTTTTTAAAAGTGCAGGATTTAAAATCACACCCTCACCGGGACCATGGATTATTCCTTCAGCTGAAACATTGAATGCTTCACTTAACATAACCGGGATTAAGGAAGGCGTTAATATCGGTGTAGCCCCCTATGCAAAACATATTCTGAAAATGTGGCCTGAAGATAATATGGTTGGATTGCTGAAGATGATTTCCCGGAAAATAAATGCAAAATTCTGGATTTTCGGAGGACAGGAAGAATCGGATAGGTTGATTTCTTTTCAGCGTAAAGTTCCGGGATCAGTTTATGCCGGTAGCAGGCTGGGTCTTGACGAGGAACTTGTTTTGATGAAAAAACTCAGCTTCATGATCTCCATGGATTCATCAAACATGCATATGGCGGCACTGGCGGGTGTTAAAGTCATTTCAATCTGGGGAACAACCGATCCTCTTGCCGGATTCGGAGCCTGGATGCAGCCTGCGGAGTATTCTGTGCGGATCCCCGTTGACCAGCTCACCTGCCGGCCATGTACTGTTTATGGTGCAGGTAAATGCTGGAGAAAAGATCATGCGTGCATGGTATGGCTGACTCCGGAAATGGTTTTTAAGAAGTTGGAGGAACTCGGATTAATGTAAAAACAGAATATAAAATTTTCAGAATATTATGAATCCCAGCGAACGCATTGGCTTCGCCGAGCTCGTAAACTCGGTTCCCCGCTGCATGCTGCGGGAAACAAAAAAATCTCCCGCAGATCTCGCTGATCTTCGCAGATTTACACAGGCATTAAAAGGTTCATAAATGAATAAGAAAATTCATAACGTTGTCCTGTTGATTCTATCCGGGGTAATACTGACTTCCTGCAGTTCAGGAACAAATAAGAAAACCTCGGATAAAAATCCGGAAACAGGCTATTACCATGAACAATATCGTCCGCAGTTTCACTTTTCTCCCGAAAAAGGATGGATGAATGATCCCAATGGAATGGTCTTCGATGATGGAGAATACCATCTGTGTTATCAGTACTATCCCGACAGCACTGTCTGGGGACCAATGCATTGGGGTCATGCAATAAGCAAAGACCTTATCCATTGGGAACATCTGCCGGTCGCGCTTTATCCCGATTCTCTCGGATACATCTTTTCCGGCAGCGCTGTGGCAGATAAGTACAACACTTCAGGTCTGGGGACAAAGAGTGATCCTCCTCTGGTGGCCATATTTACCTATCATAATCCTGATTCTGAAAGAGAAGGTAACAATACCTTTCAGAACCAGGGAATTGCATATAGTATTGACAAAGGCTTTACCTGGATAAAGTATTCCGGAAATCCGGTACTTAAAAATCCGGGGATACGTGATTTCAGGGATCCGAAAGTAATATGGCACGAAGAATCAGGGAAATGGGTAATGATTCTTGCTGCACATGACAGAATTCAATTTTATTCTTCTCCTGACCTTATTCACTGGTCTTTTGAAAGTGAGTTTGGTCAGGGAGCGGGCGCACACGGAGGAGTTTGGGAATGCCCTGATCTGTTTCCTCTTGAGGATGATGAGGAAGGTGTTATTAAATGGATTATGCTGGTTAGTATAAATCCCGGAGGCCCCAATGGTGGTTCGGCTACCCAGTATTTCACAGGTGATTTTGATGGTCACCGGTTTATTCCGGATCATGCTAATGAAAAATGGATAGACTCCGGCACTGATAATTATGCCGGTGTCACCTGGTCGGGTATACCCGAAAAGGATGGCCGAAGGTTATTTATCGGATGGATGAGCAACTGGAAATATGCTACAGTAGTTCCGTCCAAGGCGTGGAGGAGTGCCATGACATTACCACGAGAGCTATCATTGAAAAATAAAGACGGAAATTACCTTCTTGTTTCAAAACCTGTCGGGGAACTTAAAAACCTCCGGAAGGAAGGGAAATCAGTTTATTTTAAGTCCATGAATTATTCAGGTGAACATAAAATTCTGACGGATAGCATCAAGCTTGATCAGAGTGAACTTTTGTTTGAGTTTTACCTGGGAGGGGCTAATCCTGATTCCCTGGAAATTATTCTGCAGAATGATCCGGGAGAGAAATTTATTACCGGATATTCTTTTTCCACCAGGCAATTTTATATTGACCGGACAAATTCGGGCAATTCTGATTTTTCTGAAGGGTTTGCCGGTATCTCAACAGCCCCCTATACAGCAGGGAATAGGTTACAAATGCATTTGTTCCTTGATGCATCCTCGGCAGAGTTGTTTGTTGATGATGGAAGACTGGTTATGACGAGTCTTTATTTTCCGGCAGAAAGCTATTCAGTACTTAAAGTATCCTCAAAAGGCGGGAATACACGGCTGGAAAGAGCTGAATTCCATGAATTGAGCAGAATATGGCCTTAAATGAAAAATCTGCGTAAATCTGCGAGATCAGCGGGAAACAAAAGATCTCCCACAGATTACGCAGATTGACGCTAATCTTTTTAATTAATGGGATTTTATAATTTCAGCCTGATATTGATCCTGGCAAGCAGTGCAGTGAGCCCCACCATCAGAAGTGCCCAGACTATCGATCCGGCAACAACCACAATCGGTTCTGTCGATTGCTTGTAAAAAAGAACCGGAATACCAGTCATCCAGATCAGGTAGTAAAGGATATCCGGAGCCAGATATGTAGTCAGTGAGTTTTCGCCGGCAGGTTTTAAAAAAGCTGCCCAGCCAGTGAATTTCTTTATGTCGAGAATCCAGTAAAACAGGATGAATACCAGGAAGCTTATCCCGTTACATATCATTCCCCAGCTTGGGGTTGCCTGAATCTTTGAAATAATAAACCACTTCCGGAGTATAAATCCGGAAATAATACAGAACAAACCAAGAGCGATAAATATGGGAATTATTTTCCTGTATTCCGTTTGAGGAAATTTCCTCAGGATCAGACCCCCCAGCAACCCGGACAGAACGATAAATGGCACATTACCTTCAATAATAACACCCAGGAAAGGTTTTAGGGGATTGAGAAATTCAAGCATTTTTAAACCGGAGAAAATATTCAATGCCACAAAGAAAACTGTTACTACTGCTGTCCTTAATATTGAATCCCTGCAAACGACGTAGGTGAACGCTGAAACGAGATAACCCCAGCCGATCAGTCCTAGAATCCCCCACCATCCTGTGATCAGGGAGCCGTTGTTTTCAGGCTCGCCTGATCTGAATTTAAAAACAAGAAATACAAATAAACACAGTGCGGCAATCTTGAATCCGGTTACAGTAAATATCCTTTTTTCCGGGTTAGGGTAATTATTCCAGAAAAGAAATACCGCGAGGTACATCAGCAACGCCCACAGGTTTTTGCCTATGCCGGTAAGTTCAGGATTTACCCTGCCGGTATTAAGCATCAATACTCCGATTATCAGAAGGCTTAATGATCTTGTCACAATATGGCGGCTGATGTCGGGTGTTGAATCTCCCCTTGAAAACCTCCTGGCAAATGCAAAGGGGATAGCCATTCCGACAATGAACAAAAATCCGGGAAACACCCAGTCAGCCAGTCCCATACCATCAAAATTTGCCTTCATATGGCCCAGCCAGGCCGGGGCCACATCCATGTTAAGGTCATTGACAAACAGCATCAGCAGAAGAGTAGCACCCCTCATGATATCGATAGAATAAATCCTGTCTGAAGACATTTTATTACTGAATCAGGTATTAATAAGACGTTAAGGTATAAAAAATAATCATAAACAAATGATGATTGACTTTTGATTCATTTCACGGTATGGTTTTGTACCTGCCAAAATATTAGTATTTTTGCCGGCAGAAATAAATAGTCCGCCTTCGCTCAGGCTAAGGTGGACAAAGCGGGGTGTGGCGCAGTTGGTAGCGTACTACGTTCGGGACGTAGGGGCCGGAAGTTCGAGTCTTCTCACCCCGACATAAGAAAAAGCCTTTCCACCAAAGTGGCAGGGCTTTGTTTTTCCTTTGTGACGAAAGCTTGCTTTCAGAAGCAAAATGAAAAACAAAGACCTTAATGAGCGAAGCGAATGAAAGGCTTTTTCTTTTTGGTCACCCTATAGAAGTCCGCGAGTCCCGCGTTAGCGGGGCGAGCAATCTTCTCACCCCGACAAAATTAAAACGTAATTAACTATAAATATGTTAATTACGTTTTTATTTGCATGTCAATTTCCCCACATATGTTCCATCTTTCTTAAAACTGACCAAAAAATAAGTTTTCCAAAACGCATCAAAAATGATGATAGTGTTAAATATACCGAGCATTGTACTAATAAATTAGTGGCAAGATTTAACAATAAATGTATATTATACACTTATTGTTAGTCTATATACTATAGTTTCCTGGCTTGTCACACAAATCTATAAGTATATATGTGACACAAATAAATTTAATTTTAATTCATTTTCCTTTAATTATCTTAAGAAAGCATGCTTCTGGTAATGATATTATTAGAGAAGAAAGTCTTCAGAGCTGATTTCCGAGGGCTGTTACACGCAGCATTCCATGCATGATTACTACTTAAATACCTTTCATCACAAATTTAAATCGTAAATTTATAGAAGCTAAAGAATAATATAATGAATACGAATACTATTGTGGGAATAATTATCTTTGGATCACTTATTCTTTATATAATATATCTGATGCTGAAAAAGCGTAAAAAATGATTCATAATCCATAACCTATTTGAAGAGTGACCCGGTAAAATGCCGGATTTTTTATTATTTTTGGTTTACCGGCATCTACCTCCTATCCTCAACAGAGGACACGGACCTTAATCAGACAAAATAAGTTGATGCTGGTTTTTTTGTCTGGCAGAATATTTATCAAAACTTAACATTCTCCATATAATAATTGCATAACTTTCAAGTGTCAGGCATGACTGTTTCTATTTTGTCATTTCATTTAATTCATCTTATAAGTCATCCTGTTTGGGGCCGGGAACTTAATCAAATCTGGGAAGCTTGCTTAGCTTGAACATTTGCAACAGGTGAACCTGGCCTTCTTTATAATAAAAAACCCCGGCATGACAGTTCCGGGATTTATATAAAAAAGGTCATCACAACCAAAGGTAAACTGTTAATCAATGCAAAACAATTTTATTTTGCAGACGAAACGAAAAACCTCCGGAGCTAATTTCCGAGGGGAGAAATGAATTGGTTATAAATCACTACCACAATATACTTTAATCTGAATCTTAATAATTAATGAGAAATTAAATAAAGATAATCTGCTTATAGAATATTATTTCAATGTGCTTGACAATCAAAATTGTATACGTAACGATCAAGAACCGTTACCCCATAATTTCTAACATATACCGCACGATAAGATTCATGAATAACTGCCACCAATTTACCTTCGTGTTTTAACAACATGGGAAAAGTATAGCCCCAAACCGCTCCTTTTTCATGCCATTGGCCTATATGATTATTTTCGAAATCAAGAGTGTATTTATCTCCGCTATCTTTACCTGTAAGTACCCCACGTCCCTTTTCATGATAAGTAGTTTTGGTAGAAAAAGTTTCAACAATTACATCGCCAGTTACATCTTCCCATAAACAATCACCCGCATAAAAAGTAACAGTCCATGTGTAATCACCAGTTACCTTTTGGCAATTAGCATTATTAGCTGAAAATGCCAATGCAATGCAAATAACAGCAAGTATTTTAAGTGTTTTCATAAGTAAAAAAATTTTGGTTAAGAAATTGAAGCCGAGAAAATGATGTAATTGAAGGGATTATGAAATGTTTTCATAAGGTATATGTGAATTTCAAAATATCTATCCACAAAAAGGTTTGTCCACACAGACTACAGCGCCTTTCTTACGATTTGTGCAGGAAGTTGCGTAAAAGAAAACCCAGTATTATGCATAAGAATAGAAGTGTTTTTGTTTTCATAGGAAAACAGTCTTAGTTTATAATCATATAAAGTTCGGCTACCCACATATCAAAATCTACCTCATTTGTAACAAAAACTATCACTTTTGTAACATTTTCAGGGAATTTTGGCACTAAAAGAGGAATTGGTTAAAAATGAAGTGCAAAGACAATATTGATAATTAATATAAAAGGAAGCCCCGGAGTGTTGATGTCCGGGATGAGTCCAGTACATATCACTAAGGGGAAGATCGTGGCTCCTGTCGCATCCTGTGAGGTCAGATTTCAGAAATCACCAATAGGAAGCCCCCGGAGATGACCTCCGAGGGCTTGTAATAAATTATTGTAATATATGGTTTTTAATCCTTTAGACAACGAATAGAAAAGCCATCCTTTTTACCGCCCTTACCTCTGTAGATACTACCGGAATTGTAAATCAGGCTATGATAACTAGCGCTGTTAACAGAGTCCTCCGAAGCAGACCACCAGTAACTATTAGTTCCTTTGTAGCTGAACTTCCCACTATTATCACTTAAAAGAACTTTAAAACCTCTGTATGAGAACATCCCATTGACATCACGCCAGCCACTCGAAAGAGCAGTAAAACCACTTTCGTTGGTTGCTCCCATATTTGGACTTTGCCAATGGATTGTGTCTGTTTCTTTTAGTTTACCACCTGCAATGCTAAAGCCTCCTAAATAGGTGGTAAGTGTTGTCCATTCTGTATCGGTAGGTACGTGCCAACCCGTGGGACATAATTTATTTGTATTAATTGTGAACCAATTATACAAGGCACCATATAAATCTTTATATTCTATATCGTTGTCAAACCAACAGTATGCAGGTGTGTTTAATGCTTTCCATGACTCATCATCAGTAACCAATGGTATTGCTGTACCATCATTGTATTTGGTGGTTTTTAAATTTACCACCATCCAAACCTGTTTCCCAATGGTTATTGTTGGATAAACATTATCGTCAATATCTTTTACAGTTTCAGGACTTACCTGTGCAATGCTTTTAAAAGAAATGCTTAAGGACAACAAGAATATTATTGTGTATAATAGGTAAAACCGAATTCTTTTTTCCCTTTTCATTAGAATTAATTTATCTATTGATGGTCGTTTTCTTTTCAACTCTTGTAAACAAAGTTGCTAATTTCAATACTATAGGCAGTATTTCTTTACCGCTTCTTTGGCATCAGGTGAGTTAAATGCTGCTGCTTTCTTTAAATCCAAGCACCCATCGTTTTTATCACCTGATTCAATTTTTGCCAATCCTCTGTAATAAAAATTCCACATATTATTTGGATCAAGTTTAATAGCTTTGGTTAAGTCATTTATTGCTCCAATATAGTCCTGTTTAGCATACATTGACATTCCAATTTTACCATATACTACTCCATCCCTATAGGAATTGTCAATAGCTTTTGTAAAGTCGCCGATTGCCCCAGAATAATCTTTAAGTGCATGCCTGGCCTCACCCCTGAGTATATAAAAATTACGGGCATAATAAGGTTGCAGCTCAATGACTTTGGTATAAGCAGCAATAACCCCTTCATAGTTTTGAAGTTTGGATTCTCTATATGCATCTGTTAAATACTCAGCTGCTATCATCATATTCCGAATTTGGTTAGTATCTGGTTCGACAATTTCTTTTCCTTGATTTGCTGAAGGTTTTTGGCTGCATCCTGCACTCACAAGAAATAATGAAGTTATCATAGTTACTGTCAGGGTGGCAATTTTAAATCCAGATTGAAAGTGCCCGGATTTTGATTTCGTTATCATCTTTATTCTTTTTTTTATATGTGAATGATTTAAACCGCTGGCTAAAGGTATTGTCCTGTTATTGAGAGTAAAATTCAACAGGCTATCAATGTAGGTTCTTAAATCCAATTCATTATGGATCACTCCATCATCAGCAAGATATTCGTGATTCAATCTTATTGCCTTATTGTATAAAAACAGAATCGGATTAAACCAATATAAGATCTTAATGAATTCAATGAACACTATATCAATAGAATGAGATTGCCTTATATGTTCCAGTTCATGATCAAGAAAGATTTTTGCGATAGTCTTATTGTTGTAGTCGTACCTGCTTATGAATATGTAATTAAGAAAACTATAAGGGTTGGTTTTGTAGTCAATCAGGACAATAACGTATCCGCAATAGCTAACCTTATCTGAAACTCCAGCCTGACGCAGGATAATGTAAATATTCTTTAAAAAACGAAATAGATAAACTGCTAATCCAGTAAAATAAAGGATGATAAGAATTTCTGATATGTTAATCCTTGGATGTGATTTTAAATTATTAAATGACTGACTTAATTCCGGATTGATTGTAACCGATGATAGATTAGTCTTTTGAACATTAAGATTGTTAATCGTTGAAAATATATTATCCAGATTTTGGGCAGCTTGGACATTTACTGGAATAGTAATAATCGGAATAATCAATGAAAAGACAATTGACAAAACTAGGTAGAACCTGTTGAAAATAAGGAATTTTTCTTTTCTCAATAGAAACCAGTAAAGTCCGAACCATATTAACAGACTAAGACTTGATTTGATTATATATGCTATCATTTTTTTGTCTTTCGTGAAGCAATTTTTTTATCGACAAGTTCTCTTAATTCTCTTAGTTCCTCATCACTCATGTCTGTTTCATTTGCAAAGAATGATGCAAACTGTGCAGTTGAATTATTAAAGAAATCTTTGATTAATCCATTAAGATGATCTGAAAAGTAGTCAGCCTTTTTAATTAATGGAAAATACTCTCTTGAATTTCCATACTGCTTATAGCTAACAAATCCCTTGTCAATCATTCGCTTCAATAAAGTTAGTACTGTAGTACTGGCTGGTTTTGGATATGGGAATTCACTCAGTAAATCACGAATAAATGCTTTATCAAGTTTCCATAGGAGCTTCATTACCTGTTCTTCAGCCTTAGTCAGTTGCATTGGGATCTATATTTACTTATATCTGTCTACAAATGTAGAGTATTTTTTGAAATAATCAACTTTTTTTGAGTTTTTTTCAGGATTTTTAAACTTATTTTCTTATTTAAGTTGCCCTGTATTTATGCAACTAATAATGGGACATTTTAATAAATTTAAAAATGGTAATCTGAGTGGTCAGGCTGAGCACCTGATTTCGGTGTTAAGTGAGCATAACGGGAGTTTGTCTAAGAACCTTTTTTCCGGATGTTTTTCGGTCAATTCAAAGCGATTTAAGCGATAATTGTATTTGCACGGGGCAAATTATCTTTTGTAAAACCATAGCCTCCATCAGCCTTATTTTTCGTCTGAAAAAGGCTGAAACAGTAAAAAACGGCAGGGTATCCTCAGATACTCCATCATCTGATCTTTCCCTAAAATGCTGATAATACGCCTGAGATTGTATGCAATAAAAATGAAACCGACATCTGAGCTGGCCCGGTTTATTCTCCGCTTTGTAAGAACATAGCTGAAGCCCCACTGTCGTTTGATCGTTCCGCAGGGATGCTCTGCAATAGCCTTACGCCGCGTGTAAAGCTGCTCCTTTTCCTCTTTGTTTTTCCGGTTCCTTTCGTAGTATTCAGCATATATGCTTCGCTCAATTACCCTTCCTGCTTTTGCCCTTGTACATTTCAGTCTCGCCGGACATGATTTCTCACCCCGACCAAATTAAAACGTAATTAACTTTAAATATGTTAATTACGTTTTTATTTGCATGTGAATTTCCCAACATATGTTCCAATTGATTTTTGATCCATTTCAATACTGTAAAAATTTTAGCAAAAAAACGTGAATTGTATTAATAAAAAGTTATATATTTGTAAAGTATATAAAATATGAAGTATATAATACGCTGAAAAAATGGGATATAGATCGAAAATTAGAATGTCAGTAGGATGGATCTATCCTATCGGAATCCTGAGCTCCTATATTTTGGCTATGGTAGAATGGGCAATCAGGAACAATATGATAAAAAGCGGACATTTCATCAAACCTGTGCCATTTTTCACCTTCACGATCGTGGCGATATTCTTTATCGTGCTGGGAATTATTCAATTGATCAGATACAGGAGCTGGCTTTACCCTGTACTCGGATTTCTTGTAGGTTTCGGCACATTCCAGGCTTCATTTGTAATGCAGCAGCACTCAGATCTCATCAGGGTGACATATTTTGTTACAGTAATCCTAATAATCCTGTTCGTAGTTATTAACTGGAATACTTTCTACAGCCAGGAGAGATTTGAGATCAATTCCAGGAGGCTTTTCAGGCTTGCCTCCGAACGACTGAATGAAGCGGACGACGGATTTACCGGAAGACCATATGCGGCGGGTAAAGTTGAGTTGGAAAAGGATGAATTGCTCGGGTTCGTGAGGTTCTTGCATGGGAGCTATATCGTTCGACCCTTCTATTATGAGAGTTACGTATGTCTTTCATTCTCCATGAACACAAGCCTTGTTGTCATAAATGAAGGCAGGGAGGTAAGTCATGTGATCATCGGGTATGATGGAAGCATAACGGTTAAAGTATCTGATAAGGATTACAGTGATTACCATGAGCGACTGAGCTTTGACCAGCTATGTGCCTCTCTGGCTGGTATCTTTACCAGGTTTCTTGATTATTATAAAGAAGGACTTGAATCAAGAATAATGATTGAGTTGAAATCAGCAAAATAACTCATATTAAAAATTGAAAGCCATGAAAATGAATTACTTATTAATCAGATTAATTCCGCTCATTTGCACTATACTGCTTTCAGGATGTGTAAATGGACAAGAAATGAATCCCTGCTTAACAGGAGGACAGACTCGTTATTTCGGGGTGGAAATGAATGATATCCTTTATGGATATTCTATGGAAATATATTGTGACGGTATCCTTAATGGAAAGAAAGTGCGTTATGAATATTCTGATGTGACAATAAAGATGTCGCTTCTTGGAGCAGATATGGATGCCGGATTTAAATGGAAGTATACAATTGATGCTGTCACAGGGAGAGCGATAGAGATTGAAATGTCTGTTATAAACGGTGAGTCAGTTGTAACTACCATCACAAGGATCGACGGCGACACGGCATGGTTCAGCAGCCCTACTTCAGGAGTCAGGAAAACCATTCTGATTGCCGGGGATGTGATTTTTAATTCTATGTCATGGTATCCTAATCTTTATAATGATTTCATTTTAAAAGGCTCTTCGGAAAACAGGTACAAGGTGTATGATCCTGTTAAAGGAGAAATAACTGAAAAAAAGTATTCCAGAAAGTCAGAGGAGAACATAATGCTTAGCGACTCAATTTTTCAGACGCTGGTAATTGAGGAAACGGACTTATCAACTGGTGTAAAAACCACAATATGGCTAAATAAGACTGACGGCTTTAACGTAAAAACATTTGTTGCAGGGAGGACAATATTTCTGGCTGACAAATCGGTTACCAGCAGGATCCAGACCGCAAATATGGATAATGACATTTTTATCAGTGTCAATAAATGGATTCCGGATATAATGAACCTCTCGTGGCTTAGAGTAAAGGCACAGATCAATTCGTATGGTGAAGGGATTACGCCCGAATCGCTAAATTTCCCAGGTCAGAAATTTGAAGGCACTGTAACCGGTAATCTGATTGATGGAATTTTTGAGGTGGAACCGACCAGGTATAAAGGAAAAAACGCCCCACCTTTTCCTATGGATTTCCGTAATTATCCTGAACTGAAGAAATACCTGGAATCCGAATTGACAATAGAATCGAATGATCCGCTTATCATTGCTGAGGCGGACAGGATCACAGCCGGTGCAAAAGATTCATGGGAGGCATCAGTACGCCTCAGTAAATGGGTGGCACAAAATATTGCCGGTGCATTGCCGGGAGGTATTTCAGCCATAAATACCCTTAAAATAAAAGAGGCTGAATGTGGCGGACATTCAAGGCTTCTGGCTGCATTCTGCAGAGCAGTAGGAATTCCGGCCATGGTAACGGCAGGTTGTATGTATACAGCTTATCACTCAGGCGGCTTTGGCCAGCATGCCTGGACTGAGGTATTTATGGGTAATG
>Ga0153915_10004568_pt1 | contig 12760 bp, 16 predicted proteins | sample Opewatmetagenome_2_FD_107003 | JGI IMG/M metagenome (GOLD analysis project Ga0153915, IMG submission 107003) | Freshwater wetland microbial communities from Ohio, USA - Open water 3 Core 3 Depth 3 metaG | ecosystem: Environmental > Aquatic > Freshwater > Wetlands | place: USA: Ohio, Lake Erie... | reverse complement strand
TTTCCAGGGGCAAACACCCGCCGGACGGCCCGCCGATTTGTACGGCCTTGACCGGGCGGCCGTCGAAGGCGCCGCCACCGATATCGAACACCACCTGCCGGATGGGCATACCCATAGCCACTTCAACCAGGCCGGTGTTCTTGATGCGGCCGGTGAGGGCCAGTATCTTGGTGCCCTTGCTCCCGCTGGTGCCCCTGGAGGCAAACCACGATGAACCATTCAAGATGATATCCGGGATGTTCGCCCAGGTCTCGACGTTGTTCAGCGTGGTAGGTTTGTGGTACAGGCCGTCGACCACACTATGGACATCCTTGGCCCGCGGCTCGCCGACCTTACCTTCCACCGAGGCCATCAGGGCCGTCGATTCGCCGCAGACGAAGGCCCCGGCGCCCCGGGCGACTTCCACGTCGAACGAGAAAGACGTGCCGAGGATATTATCACCCAGCAGCCCCAGCTCGCGCGCTTGCGTTACTGCCGTTCTGGAGTGCTCGACGGCCAGCGGGTATTCGTCGCGGACGTAGATGTAGCCTTTCCCGGCGCCGACCGCCCGTGCGCCGACCATCATACCTTCCAGCACCAGGTGGGGGTTCCCCTCCAGGACGCAGCGGTCCATGTAGGCCCCCGGGTCGCCTTCGTCGGCGTTGCAGATGACGTATTTTTCGGCCCCGGGCGCCTCCCGGCACTCGCCCCATTTGCGTCCGGTGGGGAAGCCGCCCCCGCCGCGCCCCCGCAGCCCTGCCGCTTTTATTTCGTCGATTATTTTCTCCGGGGTCATGCCGTTATTGACCGCCTTGACGAGGGCGGAATAACCCCCGGCCACGATGTAGTCCTCGATTGAACAAGGGTCGATCATGCGGTTCCGTGACAGTATCTGCCGGTCCTGAGCTCGATAGAATGGAATATCCGACTCCGTCCTGGCCGGCCGGCCCGAAGCCGGGTCTAAGTACAGCAAGCGTTCGATCAGCTTACCCTGTACAATCGTTTGATAAACAATCTCGAAGGCATCCTCCGGTGATAAGTGGCAGTAAAAGATATTACCTGGCTCAATGATCATGACAGGGCCCTGCTCGCAGAAACCGTGACAGCCGGTCACGCAAAGACGCACGGATCTGTCCAGTCCCTGTCGGGAAAGCTCGTCCTGGAGCGCCGCGATCACTGCCTTCGAGTTGGAGGCCTGGCACCCGGTGCCCCCGCAGACCATGACCCTGGTGTTGATGTTTTTTCGCTGCTCGCGGAGCTGTTCGCGCAGGTGCTCCAGTTCGCGGGCGCTATTAAGCCTGGGCATATTTTGTTTCCTCCGTTTCCTGGGGTCTCAGGCTCTCGATCAGCTTGCGGAGCTTGGCGGGCGTCATGTGGTGGTGATATGACCCGTTTTCGGCGACTATCGGCCCCAGGGCGCAGGCGCCAAGGCAGTTGACCTGCCGGATTGAGAAGAGTCCATCGCCGGTCACATCGCCGGGTTTTACGCCCAGCTGGTTCACCGCCTGGTCGATGAGCAGACTGGAAGCGCGCACATGGCAGGCCGTCCCCGTGCACATGGTGAGGACATGTTTGCCCGCGGGCTTGAGCCGGAAGGCCTTGTAGAAGGAGGCCACCCGGTAGACCTCGATGACCGGCACGCCCAGGCCCTGCGAAACGGCCTGCATGGCCTCTTTTGAAATGTACCGGTAGTCTTTCTGGACGTCCTGGAGCACTTCGATGAGCTGATTCGGCTGGCTGCGGCGTCCTTCCAGGATTTCATCGAGCGTCTTTGACGGCATATCAGCCTCCCTGGATATAAGCGTTGGTTGCTACTTGAAAGCATAATTGATAAAATAAACAAGGTAAATACGGAATAAATGCACATATAATGCCTATAGAAAATAGGCAATCATGGAGGAATTATGGACAATCAAGCCAGCCGGCTGCCGTTTCCTTCGAAAGACCTGGCCCTGTTATGGAGAATTCCGTTTCCCACCGGCGTCGCCCCGGAAAGGATAGAACACGACCTCCGCGAGCGCATAAAGGAGCTGAACTGCCTTTACGGGATATCCCAGATGGCCGAGCGCCACCAGGAATCGCTGGATAGCCTGCTCCAGGAACTGGTCAACTTCCTGCCTTACTCGTGGCAGTACCCGGACATCACCTGCGCCCGGATCCTTTTCAAGGGCAAGACCTACGTAAGTGAGAAATTCCGGGTGACGAACTGGCGGCAGGCCTCGCGGATTTACATGTACCACGAGGCGGTCGGCGAATGTGCCGTTTTTTACCGGGAGGAGTGTCCTCCCGCCGATGAAGGACCTTTCTTGAAGGAGGAGCGCGCCCTGCTGGATACCGTGGCGGAGCAGATTGGGACCATCGCCACGCGCCGGGCGGCGGACCAGGAGCTCCAGGAGACCAACCGGCAACTGGCCCTGGAGCGCCTTGCCCTCCAGGAGTCTAACACAGCTTTACGCACCGTCCTGGCGCGTATCGAGCAGGAAAAACAGGAAATCTACCGCGATATCAAAACCAACGTCGATAAAATCCTGATGCCCATTCTCCACGGCCTGGCGGCGCAGGTGCCCGAAGCTCGATCTACCTACGTCGAGTTGCTTCGGAAAAACCTGGAAGAGATTGCCTCCCCGTTTACCAGCCGGTTATCGCTCGCCTGCCATTCGATGACGCCCACCGAGATAGCCATCTGCAATATGATACGGAACGGCCTGCGCACCAAGGAAATCGCCGAGATGCGCGGCATATCCAGCGCTACGGTCAACCGCCACCGGGAGAAGATACGGCGAAAACTCAAACTGACCAACCAGGACACCAACCTGGCGACATTTTTACAGTCGAGCATGTGGGAAGGTAAGCAGAACCTTTATTGATGCCACAAATTGAGTATTTGCGACAAAAAGATGACTAACTAGCTATTTTGGCATTTCCCGCCCCCGGTTACCTGGGCGTAATCCTTAACGCTTTGCCCCGGGGAAATAGAACTGGAACTGAGATACACCGTGGTCTTGGTGGACTTCAGCGCCTTGAATTCGTAGGCCCTCATGTCCGTCGTGGCCGTGCTGTCCTCGTTGCCGTCGATAGGACGCGGATTACCTTCGATGTCGTCGGTCGACGCGCCGGCTCCCCTACTAACGTGTGATTATTTTGTGAGCATCCGGTTTGGCTTTGTGATGGTTATGTAACTACGTTGCTATACGATTAACCTATACACACAAAAAGCCCAGAATATTAAAAAAACATTAAAAGAGTCCATTTGCCATAAATTGAATGAATAGCTAAAATGCCTCAAATTGCACGTAAACCCGCCATGAAACGAATTAAGATAAAGGACGTTGCCAGCTATTGCATGGTGAGCCAGACGACGGTACGGAGATGGATTGAAAACGGGAAGCTCCGCGCCATCAGGCTCCCCAGCGGTCACTATCGCATTAACCGGGTGGATTACAGGTGCTTCCTGGAGAGTTGCCAGATACCTCTAGGGGAACGCGCCTTAAAGTCCAAATCTGGGGAAGAAAGGAGGAGATAGTAGATGGCAGTACAGACCTCGATGGCGTCTTCGGGCCTCGCTGAGGTACTGGACCGAATCCTGGACAAGGGTCTGGTACTCGATGCTTGGGTAAGGGTTTCCCTGCTCGGCCTGGAAATCCTCACCGTCGAAGCCAGGGTGGTCCTGGCCGGCGTTGAGACGTACCTGAAGTATGCTGAGGCGATCGGCCTTACCGCTCCAGCAGCCTAAAAATCGAGGGGACGATATTGCCAAGGTACCCTTGGGCCTGTAAGCGCACCTTGCCAAATCCCTCCCCTGAATGATTGAGGATGAAAAGATGGAACCAGTCTTGGAGCTTATTACTTCCTACGAAAACAGGATTGCTGCCGTGGAAGAACTGATGACAAAGGCGTACCACGCCACCGTGACCTCCGGCGGGAGCTTCGATATTTTAAATGAAGAGAGAGAAAAGCTCAAGACAGGCTTGCAGAATACCCTCGCCAGGAACTGCTCTTTGCGAAAAAAGGATTTCAACCGCCTGATTGAGGATATGCTTTCCATCTCCAACCGGAACCGGGAATCTATCGAAAAAGAGCGGAAGCAGGTCCAGGAAACCGTCCGGGAATATCTCGATGATCAAAAACAGCTGGCTAATTGTTTGCGGCAGCAGATAGGCCAGCTGGCCGGCGAATCGATGGATAAAGACCGCCTTAGTACGATCATCGGTAACATCAAGGCCACTTATGGAGACAGGGGGCAGCGGCTTTTTGCCATGCTCAAGGAATTCCAGCTGCGTCTCGAGGCCTACCAGAAGGAGCAGGAGGAAGTCAACCGCACGCTCCAGAGACTCGTGGACAGAGGCCGGGAGCTGCGGCTCGAGGACCTGAGACAAATGGATGCGGCCAAAGCCGACCAGGATAGAAAATTAAACAGGGAATTAAGGCGCGAGGAGGTGGACCGGCTGTTGGCCCACTTCAGACAGCGGCGCCTGGAAACACGCCGCTGCTAGCGGCGAAGAAAGAAAAAGGGGGTCGAACATGGGAATCGCATCCGGGATGAAGAACCTTACACGAGACATCGCTTCTTCACACAGGGAAAGAAAAAAGAAAATCTCTGAAATACAGAAGGACGCCAACGGGGCCAGGGGAGAAGCCAGGCAAGCCATCGCCGGCTTCACGCGCTCCCGCCGGGAGATAAACCGGCGATTGAGGCAGGACTTGGCTCGGGACAAGGCCCGCCGGAAGTCCGAAACCGCCGGCGTGCTCGAGGAAGTCCAGCATCTGCTGAAAAATTTCGAAGCTTCCCGGAAAGAGAACAGCGCCAGTCTCAGGATGAAGCTCACCGAAGGGGCCGCCGAAAGGCGGGCCGAGGTAAAAAAGGCGCTGGGAGATGCCCGGGGGCTGGTAGCAGGCTTCCGCGTCGCCCGGCAACACTCGAGCGCCGCGTTGAGGAAAGACCTGGGCCGGAGTGTCGCTGAGACCGCAGCCGAGACCGAAAAGCTGCGGGAAAACGCCCGCAGCCTGGTGAAGGACTCGCGGGCGGCCCGCCAAAAAACGGGCGGCCAGCTCAGAAAGGACCTGGCCCGGAGCCGGACGAACCGGAAAACGGACGTCAAACAGATGCTGGGCGGGTTCGATAAAATCCGGCGTGGTGTGGAGTCCGAATTGAAGGAAGCCAGGGCCGCCTGGCAAGGACTATCCTCCACCGGCCAGGAATATAAATACAAAGCCAGAAATCTGCCCCTTACGCCGGCGCCGGTAGCCAGGGCGGCAACCTCCGGCCTTGAAACGAAAGTGCTTACGGTCATTAACGCCCATCCTGAAGGTATTACTTTCCAGGAGATCGCTGACAGGATCGGCATCGCCCCTGTAATGCTGGGAAAGGCCTCGAAGGGCCTCCTGGGCAAAGGGCAGGCACGCAAAGAAGGCAAGCTCTATTTTCCCGTCAACGGTAAAAAAGAAGGGGCCGGCCAGGGGACGCATTTCCGGCCGGCGCTCCGGTAGCCGCCGAGGATCACGATGCAAAGTGAAGCTCTGAGAAACATTAAAACAATGCGGCAGGTAAAAACAGGCCACGACCTCGCGACGGGCCGGAGGGTCAGGACGACCAACTCCCTGTCCAAACCGGAAGAGGAAACGGCCCGCCTGCTCACCCTGAACGACCGCCGGGCGGAGCAGGTCCTGGCCAAAGAGGCGCAGCGCTTCGCCGCCATGGAGGCATCTTTCGATAAATCGCGGGGACGGGTACTCCAGGCCAGGGAAAAGCTGGCGGCGACCATCAACCGGAACCGCGCGCTGACCGAGCTGAGGAACGAGCTGCAGCGGGCGCGCTGGGACAGTCAAAAGACCTCGCCTCCGAAAAAAGATGCCAGGACCGTCAAGGCGCCCCTGCCCGGAGTGGAAGTAAAGTACTGATCCATATTCATTTTGTTAAGCCACCTAATTGGGACTGGAGATTAAGCGATCATGTCTGATCAGTCAACGATAGCGCTCAGCGCCCAGCCAAGCGCTGACTTCGTGGAGACGCCCTACGTCAGGGGCCTGACCGACCGGGCGCTCGATTACATCACGGCCGGTTTTCCCGTCCATTTCAGCGGACCGGCGGGGATCGGCAAGACCACGCTGGCCCTGCATATCGCCGACCGGCTGGGCCGGCCGGCCGTGCTCATCTGCGGAGACCACGAGTTCAGCAGCTCCGACCTCATCGGCGGGCTGATCGGGTATCATAAAAGGTTCATGAAGGACAACTTTATCCGCTCGGTGCTCAAAACAGACGAGAGCATGACCTCGCATTGGGTGGACAACCGCCTGACGACCGCCTGCGAAAACGGCTTCACCCTGATCTACGATGAGTTCACCCGGTCGCGGCCCGAGGCCAACAACGTTTTGCTCTCGGTGCTCGCGGAGAGGCTGCTGCCGCTGCCCACGGCCAGGTGCGGCGAAGATTACCTCAAAGTACACCCGGACTTCACCGCCATTTTCACTTCCAATCCCGAGGAGTACGCCGGGGTCTTCAAAAGCCAGGACGCCCTGCGTGACCGCATGGTGACCATCGAGCTGGGCAACTTCGACGAGGAGACGGAGGTCGCTATCACGCAGGCCAGGTCCGGGCTAAACCGGGAGGACTCCCGGCGTATCGTCAAGCTGGTGAGGAAGGTGCGGGCGACCAAGTTGCAGGGCAAGCTGACGCCCACCGTCCGGGGGTGCATCGTGCTGGGCAAGATTTTGAATTTAAGAGGCCGGTCGGCCCTGCGCGCCGGCAACGGCTTCCGGCAGATCTGCCTCGACGTTTTAATGGCCGGCGCTGGCGGCGAGGACAGGGACCGGGTGGTCGGGGTGATCGACGACTTTCTACCCGGCGCGCGGCAGGCGGAGGCAAGCTATGCCTGAAAAAGACAAGGACGACAAGATAGACATCGACTTCGGCGCGGGCAGCCTCAGGTTCGGGGGGCTGTTCAAAGGGCTGGGCAACCTCATCGACCTGGCCGCCAAACTCCAGGAAGAGGGTGGTATTGAAAAGCGCGGCGAGCTACACGGCCTGCCGAGGGGCGCCAGGGGCGTCTACGGCTTCAGCATCCGGTCCATGGCCGGCAAACCCGTTATCGAGAGCTTCGGTAACATTAAAGAGACCAAACGCGGGCCGGTCGTGGAAGAAGTCCGTGAGCCGATGGTGGATATCTTCGACGAAAAAGACCACATCACGGTCATCGCCGAGCTGCCCGGCGTCTCGGAGAGCGATATCAAAATAGAGGTGGCCGGGGATATCCTCAACCTGACCGCCTCCAACAAAGACCGGAAATATGCCAGGGAGGTGCTCCTGCCGGCTAAGGTTAAGCGGGAATCGATGAAGACCTCCTATAACAATGGCATCCTGGAAATCACCCTGGAAAAAGAAAAATAGCGGAGCGTTATCCGTGCCTGTTGATACTGTCATACTGACCCTTCGCGTCGCCGAGGCCAAACCCCGCGACGTCGGCCGCGGCATCGCCCGCCTCGACCCGCAGGACCTGGAAAAGATCGGCGCCGAAGTGGGCGACATCGTCCAGATTGAGGGCAAGCGGAAGACGGCCGCCAAGGTCATGCCCGCCTACCCGGAGGACCGGGGAAAGTCGCTCATCCAGATGGACGGGCTTTCCCGCGGCAACGCCCAGGTCTCCCTGGATGAAAAAGTCACCGTGCAGAAGACCGCCTTCCTGCCGGCCGAAAAAATAGTCCTCAATCCCCTGACCCAGGTGCGGTCGATGAGCCGCGAGCGGGACACCCGGTACATCGGCACGCTGCTGGACGGCCTGCCGCTCGTGGAAGGGGACACGATACGGGCCAACCTCTTCGGCACGCGCAGCCAGGACTTCACTGTTATCAGCGCCGTCCCGAGAGGCGTGGTGCTGGTGCACGCCCGCACCAAGATCGAGGTCAAGGAAAAAGGCGAAGCCAGGGCCGGCGGCTTCAAGATTTCATACGAAGACATCGGCGGCCTGGGCAAAGAGCTGCACCGGATCCGGGAGATGGTCGAGCTTCCCCTCAAGTACCCGCAGGTGTTCGAGCGGCTGGGGATCGACCCGCCCAAGGGGGTGCTGCTCCACGGGCCGCCGGGCTGCGGCAAGACGTTGATCGCCCGCGCCGTCGCCAACGAGACAGCCGCCTATTTTACCCACATCACCGGCCCGGAGATCATGGGCAAGTTCTACGGGGAGAGCGAAGGCCGTCTGAGGTCGGTCTTCGAAGAGGCCAAGTCCAACGCCCCGGCCATCCTTTTTATCGACGAGAGCGACGCCATCGCCCCCAAGCGGGAAGACATGGGCGGCGAGAAGCAGGTGGAAAGGCGCGTGGTCGCCCAGCTGCTGGCCCTGATGGACGGGCTGGAGTCGCGCGGCGAGGTCATCGTCATCGGGGCCACCAATATCCCCAATTCGCTCGACCCGGCGCTGCGCCGGCCCGGCCGGTTCGACCGTGAGATCGCCATCAGCATCCCCGACCAGAAAGGACGCCTGGACATCATCCAGATACATACCCGCGGCATGCCCCTGGCGCAGGACGTCGACCTGGAGAAGCTGTCACAGATCACGCACGGCTTCGTCGGGGCCGACCTGGAAGCCCTGAGCCGCGAGGCGGCCATGAACGCCCTCAGGAAGATTATGCCCACCATCGACTTTCAACTGGACGAGATCCCTTACGAGACCCTGATTAAGCTCGAAGTGACGATGAACGACTTCGGTGAGGCGCGCAAAGAGGTGGAGCCTTCGGCTATCAGGGAGGTCTTCGTCGAGGTGCCCGACGTCAACTGGGGGAACGTCGGCGGCCTGGGTGAGGTGAAAGAGAAACTGGTCGAGGCGGTGGAATGGCCGCTGCGCTATCCCCATCTATTTCACGAAGCGGCCGTCAAACCTCCCAAGGGTATCCTACTTTCCGGCCCGCCGGGGACGGGCAAGACCCTCCTGGCCAAGGCCCTCGCCCATGAAAGCGAGGTCAATTTTATCTCTGTCAAAGGCCCCGAGCTGATGTCCAAATACCTCGGCGAATCGGAAAGGGGAGTCCGGGAGGTGTTCCGGAAGGCGAAGCAGGCCAGCCCCTGCATCGTCTTTTTCGACGAGTTCGACTCGCTGGTACCGCAGCGCGGGCTGGGCGATAACTCGCAGACGACCGAGCGGGTAATCAGTCAGTTCCTCACCGAACTGGACGGGCTGGAGGAGCTTAAGGGCGTCCTGGTGCTGGCAGCCACGAACCGCAAAGACCTGATAGATTCCGCCATCCTGAGGCCGGGCCGGTTCGATTTTATCATGGACTTTCCCCTGCCGAATGCCGCGGCGAGGCGGGAAATATTCAAGATTCACACCGAGGGCAAGCCGAAGGCCCCGGACGTCGACCCGGAAGCCCTGGCCGAAGCCACGGAAGGCTTCTCCGGCGCCGATATCGAGGTCATCTGCCGCGAGGCCGCCATGCTGGCCATCCGGGAGTGCATCCAGGCTGGCAATGATAAAATTCAGATTTCCGGGAAGCAATTTGACCAGGCCGTTGACTGGCTGAAAGCCCAGAAGGGGGAAGAATAGATGTCTCAAAATATTTATATTTACGGGATCATCAAGGAAGCCCGATCCAGGAAATTCATTTTCCCCGGCATCGGGGGCGCTAAAGTCTTCGTGATCGACTTTGAACAGCTGGGAGCCGTGGTCAGCGAGACGGATTCCCCGGAAATAGACCCGACCCGCAAGAACGTCCAGGCCCACACCATCGTCCAGGAAAAGCTCATGAAGGAATATAACCTTCTTCCCATGGGGTTCGGCATGGTGGCCGGTGGCAAGGATGAAGTCCGCCGGCTCCTGGAGAGCAACTATGAAGGCCTGCTCGCCGAGCTGCACCGGCTCGACGGCAAGATAGAGGTCGAGCTAAAGGTCTTCTGGGAAGAAGAGACCGTCATTAAAGAAATCCAGGGTGAAAGCCAGGCGCTTTCCAGGATTAGATCGAAGGTGAATGCAGGATCATCTCCCATCGAGGTGCGGGGCCTGCTGATCGAAGCCGGCAAGCTCGTGGAGTCCATCGTCGAGGACTGGAAGGCCAGGTACACCGGGCTGGTCTACGCCATCCTCCAGGAGCTGTCTTTCGAGGCCAAGGTGAACAACCCCGTGGGGATCAAGAACCTGCTTAACGCCTCCTTCCTGATCGAAAAGTCCCGTGAAAGCGAGTTTAAAGCGCAGGTCTACAGCCTGGACGCCAGGTTCAAGGGCAAGATGATTTTCAAGTATGTCGGGCCCCTGCCGCCTTATAATTTCGTCAATCTGAAGCTTGAGGCGGTTAAATGCTGATCGGCCTGCCGTTTTTTATCCTCTTCGGTATTCCCCTGACCCTGGCCAAAGAGGTCCTGGGGAAACTGAGGGATGAGATCGACGAAGGGCGCCTCATCACCGAGGAATCGATCAAGGCCAGGCTCCAGCAGCTCCAGGGGCAGCTCCAGGACGGCGCGCTGAGCGAGGAGCAATACGAAGGCCTGGAAGAAGTACTTATCGCCAGGCTGAGGATGGTCAGAGAATTTCAAAAAAGCCAGGGGGTGAGATAGATGGCGCTACAGGCAACCAGGGATGAAGTCACCACGCTCGCGGACATTATTGACCGCGTCCTGGACAAAGGGCTGGTCATTAACGCCGATATCTGCGTCTCACTGGCCGGCGTTGAGCTGCTGGGCATCAAGATAAGGGCCGCCCTGGCCTCCTTCGAGACGGCCGCCAGGTACGGGCTGGAGTTCCCCAGCGGCACCAACTACGAAAAGGCCGCCTGGAAACAGGCCGAGTCGGGCCGGGAGGCCTGCCCGCAATGTGGCAAGAAGGTCGCCACCGCCGAGCTTCTCAACGAAAGCTGCCCCTGGTGCGGCTGGACCAGCGCCAAGGCCAGGAAGGCCTGGGAGATCCCGGAGTTGCCGGCGAAATAGAGGGCCCTGTTTATGGCGATAAATATCGATGAGAATAACCTCAAGCACGGCGTTCTCGGCCTGGTCATAGCCCTGGTCGAGGTGATCAAAGACACCCTGAAGCTCCAGGCGGTGAAAAGGATGGAGAGCGGGCGCCTCAGCGACGAGGAGTGCGAGAGGCTGGGAAAAGCCCTCCTGGAGCTGGACGCCGCGCTGGAAGAGATCAAGGTCGAGCAGGGCATCAGCGAGTCGGTGCAGGCGGTGCGGGACGGCCTGGACGATATCGTCGACAGCATAATTGACCCCGAGAAATGGCGGCAGCAGGCCAGAGAAAGCCTGCCGGTGTGAGCCCCAAATGTCATTCTGGGGGGAGCGTAGCGACTCCGAAGAATCTCGCGGGGCTGCTAAAAGAGGTGACCCGATGGTAAATCAAAGCCGCGTTGAGAACAAAGGGCGCTATGTCTACGGCGTCGGCCCCGGCGACAGGGAGGTCAACCTGGGGGCCATCGGGATAGATGGCAGCCAGGTTTATACTATCCCTTATGGGGACATCAGCGCCATCGTCCATAGTTGCTCCATCGAGCCGTACCGGTCGTCCGACGACGCAACGGTCAAGGCCTGGGTGAAGGCCCACCAGGGCGTCCTCGATGCCGCCGGAAAGCGGGTTGGCGTCATTATCCCGCTTGGCTTCGATACGATACTGAAATCCGGCGATGGAGGTATTTCCCCCGATAGCGTGGTCAAAGACTGGCTGAGGCAGGACTACACACGTCTTCGCCAGGTCATGAGCAAGATAGAAGGCAAGGACGAGTACGCGGTGCAGGTCTCTTACGAGCCCGGGGTCGTCTTCAAGCACGTACCCGAACAGAGCGCCGAGATTGGAAAACTGACCCGGAACATAAAGGCAGCGGAATCGCCGGGCATCGCCTACTTGTACCGGCAGCGACTGGAAAGGGCGGTGGCGGCGGAAGCCGGGCGGCTGGCCGACGCGTGGTTCAAGGACTATTACACTCGAATAAAAAAGCACGCCGACGAAATCGTCATCGAGAAGACGCGGAAGCCGGACCGCACCCGCGTGATGCTCCTCAATCTCGCTTGCCTGGTAGCCAGGGAGAACGTGGATGGCCTGGGCAAGCAGCTCGAAGAGATCAACAATTTAGACGGATTCTCCGTCCATTTCTCCGGCCCGTGGCCGCCTTATAGTTTCGTCGCCAGGCCTGCAATTACAGCCAAAGGAGATTAAAATGCAGCCGACCCGGGACACCCGCGCCACACTGGTTGACCTTCTCGACAGGGTCCTGGAGAAGGGGCTGGTCATCAACGCCGACCTGATTGTCAGCGTCGCCGGGGTCCCGCTCATCGGGGTCAACCTGAGGGCCTGTGTCGCCGGGATCGAGACGATGCTGGAATACGGCATCTGGCGGGACTGGGACGAAGCGCAACGGGCCATGGCTATGGCAGAACAATATTCGAAAGAGGAGGCAAAGGTTTAATATGAATGCCAACGAGGTATTGGAAAGGGCGCGGAAGGAGTTTCTTAAGATCGGCAAGAAGCCGGCCGACGGCATCACCGGGCTTTCGAAGACCAGCGCCGGATGGTCCATCTTCCTGGAGGCCCTGGAAAGGAAGGCCATCCCGGACACCATGGACGTGCTGGGACTGTACGAGCTTACGCTGGACGACGAGGGCAATCTCCTGAGCCTGGACAGGAAGAAACTGCGCAAGCGTGGCGAGACGCATGAAAACTGAAAAAAAGGTCCAGACAGCCTGGAACAAGTGCCCGGGCTGCGGCGTCACGGCCGCCGGTAACGCGGACTACTGCCCCGACTGCGGGGAGCCGTTGACCATCAAGTGCCCGAACTGCGGCGTGACGCAGCGCTTCTGGAAGTTAAGCAAGTT
>Ga0153915_10004567_pt1 | contig 12760 bp, 7 predicted proteins | sample Opewatmetagenome_2_FD_107003 | JGI IMG/M metagenome (GOLD analysis project Ga0153915, IMG submission 107003) | Freshwater wetland microbial communities from Ohio, USA - Open water 3 Core 3 Depth 3 metaG | ecosystem: Environmental > Aquatic > Freshwater > Wetlands | place: USA: Ohio, Lake Erie... | reverse complement strand
GTCCGCCCGTCCGCCCGTCCGCCCGTCCGCCCGTCCGCCCGTCCGCCCGTCCGCCCGTCCGCTACGCCGCCGGCTTCTTCTGCACGATCTTCTCGTAGCTCTCCGGGTTCCATTTGGGCCGGGCGGGGTTGTTGGCTACGTCCTGCCCCAGGTAGAACAGCAGCTGCGCGATGCGGCTCATCTTCTCGGCGTCGATCTTGTCCGGCGAGTCGCTCACCTCGTGGTAGTCGGGGTGCACGCCGTTGAAGAAGAACAGGATCGGCACACCCTTCCTGGCGAAGTTGAAGTGGTCCGAGCGGAAGTAGAAGTTCTCTTCCGGCCAGCGGTCGTCGATCGCCGCCATGTTGAGGCTTCGGTGCTGGGCGGCGACCCGATTGAGCGTCTGACCCAGGTCCGAGTGCTCCTTGCCGATGGCGACGATGGTATCGGGCCAGTTGCGTCCGATCATGTCGATGTTGAGATCCGCCACTACCTGGCCGAGCGGGATGGTGGGGTGCTCGGTGAAGTAGCTGCTGCCGTACAGCCCCTTCTCCTCGCCGCTCACGGTCATGAAGATCACCGAGCGCCGGGGGCGCGCGCCCTGTCGCGTGAAGGCCTGCGCCAGCTCGATCACTCCCACGGTGCCGGAGCCGTCGTCGTCCGCCCCGTTGCAGATGCTGTCCGCGCCACGCGCGGTGCAGCCGCCGGTGCCGTTCGGTCCCGCGACGCCCACGTGATCCATGTGCGCCGAGTAGACGAGATACTCGCCCTTGAGCGCCGGATCGCTGCCTTCGAGGATCCCGATCGTGTTCGGAGCGCTGGCCGAGCTCAGTACCTCGTCCTTGAGTCCGAAGGCCACCGTGAGCTCCGGCAGGGGCTTCGTCACGAGGGTCGCAGCCGCGCGGATTTCATCGGGCCGGACACCGGCCTCGGTGAGGATCTCACCGATCGCACGCTGGTGTACCTCGACCACCGGCGGTATGCCGTCATTGAGCCCGTCCACTCCGGCGCGGGTCGGCGGGGTGGCCTCCACCATCCGGGCGAAGGCGGAGGAGTCGCGGTTGCTGATGGTCACGATGCCGGCGGCGCCGCCACCGGCCAGGGCCTGCAGCACGGCGAGCGTCGTGGGCGGCAGGGGCTTGCTGTAGTCCATCACCAGCAGGACCGCCTTCCGCTTCACCTCCAGCTTGCGCATATCGTCGGGGGTGAACGTTCCCCCCACCAGGACCGCCGGCGCCGTCACCTCGCCTGCCGGCACGGCGCCGAAGGCGTAGCGCGCGTCGCGGGTAAGATCGGCGTGCAGATGCCTGCCGCGGATCATGAAGCCCACATGTGAGGCGGCAGGATCGATCCGACGGCGGCTGATGGTATAGCGCTGAAACCAGGTGCCGTTCTCGCCGCCCGGCTTCAGCCCGAACTTCCTGAACTGGTCGGCGACGTACTGTGCGGTCTTCTCGAGGCCCGGGCTGGGCGTGTCGCGGCCCATCATGGAGTCGTCCGCGATGATGCCGATCCGCCGCCTGATGTCCGCCGGTGTGATGCTGGCCGCGGCGTTCCGGAGCGGTGCCGCGGTCTGTGCGAGCAACGTGCAGGGGAATGCCGGGAGCAGGGCGAGCGACAGCAGGGTGGCGGACCAGCTTATCGACGTCGGCAGCGGGTGGCGCATCGAGAGTCCGGGATGAGGAGGTGGCATCGGGCCAGCGGTGCCAAAGATAAGCGCCCGGCCGCTGGAGCTACGGACGGGCGCTGGGAAGGTTTCGGGGTTGTCAGGGCCTGCGGCGCCGCAACTCGGGTGCGCCACCGCCCTGCGGCTTGGAGCTCGGTTCAGCCCGTCGTTCCGGTGGGGCCTGCCGTGGCTCGGCCCTGGGCTCCGAGCGCGGCGGCGGGCGCGAGGCGCCGCGATCCGGCTGTGCCCGTGGCTCACGGACCTCGGGCCGCCGATCCGGCTGCGCCCGCGGCTCGCGGACCTCGGGCCGCCGATCCGGCTGCGCCCGCGGCTCGCGAACCTCGGGCCGCCGATCGGGCGAGGCCTCGGGCCGCCAGGAGCGCTCGGGCGGGCGCGCGCTGCGATCATCCGGCCGGTATACTGGACTCCTGTCGGGCCGCTCCTCGATGCCGCGGCGCCGCGGGCTGTCGTCATTGTTCGAGCGCGGGGCCCCCCGGTCGGCATCGGCCGGCCTGCGGCTCGGCTCGGTTCCTGGCTGGACGTCAGGTCGGGACCCATCGTCGGTGCGGCGGCGGGGCTCGTTGTCCGGCCGGACCTCGGGCGGCCTGCTGGTGCCTTCGTCCGGGCGACGGCGCGGCTCGTTCTCCGGCCGCGCCTCCGGCTTGTTGCTGCCATCGTCGGTGCGGCGACGCGGCTCGTTCTCCGGCCGGACGTCGGGCTTGGTCGTGCCGTTGTCCGGGCGGCGCCGATTGTCGTCCGAGGGCGACCTGCCAGGGACGCGCGCCCCGTCGTCACCGGTGCGCCGCCGCGGAGAAACCGGCGCCGGGATCGAACCGCGCCCGCCGACATCGGCACTGGTCCGGTCGCGCTCGCCGATGCGCCTGGGGTTCGGATCGCCGCCGCGGGGTCGCTCCGCTACGCGGGTGACGTAGTTGTTCCGCGGATCGGCGTCCTTGAATACGTACCTGGGTCCCGGCCGATAGGGCCGCCCGAACACCGCGCCTCCGCGATACCGGCGGTAGGGGTAGTAGTACCAGTCGTCGTAAATCACGATCCGGAAGCGGGAGCAGTACGAGCTGTACGGATCCCAGTAGTGCCAGCTGGCGTAGCTGTGGCAGTCGTAACAGACGAAGCGGGGATAGTCGTAGTGCCGCTCGACGTCGTAGCTGGCTACGTCGTAGTCATAATCGCCCTCGCGGGCGATCTGGTCCGCCAGGTCCGAAACGGCGACGTACGGATCGCCGCGCACCCGGCCGTCGGAAACCGCGCGGTAGTCCCAATGGTCACCGCGCACGATGTCGTCGTAGCTGAACTGATCGCTGGAGGCGATGGCAAAGACGTAGCCCACGCCCGGATAGTCGTCCACGCGGAAGGCCTCGTCGCGGTCGCGACCCAGAACCTCGAAGGTGCGCCCGCCGCGGGCCCAGTTGTCTTCCCAGGGATCGATCGGAAACAGCACCCGCATCCGTCCGTCTGTATCAATCCGGATGACTGTCACGTAGGCATCGCGGTCGGACTTGAAGTACACCCGCGCCTGATCGCCCTGCTGGTAGGGATCTTCCTGACTGAGCCACACGCTGACCCGCGGCCGGTCCTGGCTCGCGGCCTTCACCCACCGGGCGATGACGTCGGCAGGCTCGGCCGGGACGGAGGTCCTGGCGGGCAGGGTGGTCGCCGTAAGGGCGGCCAGAGCAAGACTCAAGGCAGCGGTCATAAAAGCCTCCAGGACAGCGGAGTGGACACCCAAGGGGAAGAGCAGAGGGTATGCCACCTGTGCCCCGCGTGGTAAGGCTATGGAAGAGAATATCTTAGGTGTGATGACCGAAGACAGGGATGGCTGGATTCTGTCCGGCCCGAAGGACAGGGGGGTCTCGCGTTGACTTCACCGGCCCGGCCCCGATACGTTGTGGCCCCCATGTCCGCCCCGGCCAAACCAGCCCGCCCCCGTCTCGATCTGCTCGATCCCCGCGAAGCGGCACAGATCGCGGGGCTCGAACTGCTCACCGAGGGCGTGGTTGAAGGATTCCTTGCTGGGCTCCATCGCTCGCCACGACGGGGCTTCTCGGTCGAGTTCGCCGAGCACCGGATGTACCAGCCGGGTGACGAGCTGCGCTACGTGGACTGGAAGCTTCTGGGCCGGAAGGACCGGCTCTACGTCAAGCAGTACGAGGAAGAAACCAATCTGCGCGCCATGCTGGTGACGGACATCAGCCGCTCGATGGCCTGGAGCGGCAACCCCGAGCTGGTGCTCTCCAAGCTCGCCTATGTCCAACGGCTGACCGCGGCGCTGGCACTGCTGCTGCTCCGCCAGCGGGATGCCACCGGGCTGATCGCATTCGATGAAGCCGTCCGCGCCGTGGTCCCGGCGCGAGCGCGCACCTCTCACTGGTATCAGTTGCTCGGAGTTCTCGGCGGGCTTACCCCGGGATTGGGGACGGCCGCGGAGCCGGCGCTCCGCCGGGTGGTGGACCTGCTGCGACGCCGCGGTCTGGTGGTGTTCATCTCCGATCTGCTGCTCGACCGTGACCTCGCGCTCCGGGCGCTCAAGTTCCTGCGACACCGCGGGCACCAGGTGCTGGTGCTGCATGTGATGGACCCGGCCGAACTGGAACTGGGTGGCCCCGCCGAGGCGCGATTCGAGGATCCGGAAACGCGGGCGGGGGTCACGCTCCGGCCGAAGGACTGGGCCGAGGCCTACCGGCAGACCGTGCAGAGTGTGGTGTCCGCCTGGCGCAGGGCCTGCCGCACCAGCGGCATTCAGTACCATCACGTTACCACCGACACTCCATTCGGCCACGCGCTCCGGCGCGTGGTGGCGCGCCCAGCCGGGCTCGCGTGATCGGCTTTCTCTCTCCCTGGGTCCTTGCCGGACTGCCGCTGGCCGCACTGCCGCTGGTGCTGCATCTCATCCAGCGGCGGGATCCACCCACCATCGAATTCCCCGCCGTCCGCTATCTCGTCCAGGTCACCCAGGAACACCAGCGCCGACTCCGGCTGAGGCACTGGTTGCTGTTGCTGGTGCGGACCATCATCATCGTCGCGCTCATCGTCGCGGCCGCCGGGCCCTCGGCACCGCTAAGGAAGGCGGCGAGTCACGCGCCCAGCGCCCTGGTCCTGGTGCTGGACGATTCGCCCTCGAGCGGCGTGGTGGTCTCCGGCACCCCGCTCATCAACGAACTGCGGGCCGCCGCAGCGCGGATCCTGGGCCAGGCCACGCCGTCCGACGCGCTATGGCTGCTCACCAGCGACGGTGTGGCCCGCCGCGGGTCTCCGGAGGCACTCGCCCGGGCCGTCGACAGCGTGCAGCCAACCGCCAGGCGAATGGACCTGGGACAGGCGCTCACGCTGGCCGGGGAGGTACTCCGGAGCGATGCCCGGCCCGGCGGCATTGTCCTGTTGTCGGATCTACAGGCGACGGCGCTGGCCCCGGCGAGGGTCGCTGTGCCGCTCATGGTCGCGCATCCCTCCGAGCCGGCCCCGCCCAATCAGGGCATCATCTCGGTGGAGCCCGGGCCGCAACCCTGGACCCCGGACGGCGGCACGGTCACCGTGCGCGTCGCGGGCGACTCGACCTCGCCAGCACCCGTGTCCGTCTCCCTGGCGGACCGCCCCGCCCGTCAGGCTCTGGTCCCGTCCGGCGGCGCGGGGAGCTTCTCGATGGGGCCGGCGGTGCCGGGGTGGTGGACGCTCAACGCCGCCAAGGCGCCAGACGAGTTGCGGGCAGACGATGATCGAAGCGTACTGGTGCGGGTGGCGCCGGTCGCCCAGGTCTCCTGGAATCCCGCGGAGCGCTACATCGACGCGGCCATGGAGGTCCTGCTGGCGAGCGGCCGGATCCGGCGCGGCACCGAGATCACGCTCGGCACGCTCGGCGCCGGCCCGTCAATCGTGCCGCCACCGGAGGATCCGGCGGCGCTGGGCGCGCTCAACCGGGCGCTGGAGCGGCGCGGCATCGGCTGGCGGTTCGGCGCGCCGGTAGCTACCCCGGCGGTGAGCGACAGCGGAGCGCTGATCGGGCGGGTGGCGATCACCCGGCGCTATGCACTCGAGCCCGCGCGAGCCAGCGCCGCGGCCGGAGTGGTGGCGACCGCGGGTGGCGCGCCTTGGGTGGTGCGCGACGGAAGCGTAGTCCTGGTCGGCAGCCGACTCGATCCGGCGTGGACCGCCCTCCCCGTCGGCGCCGGCTTCATGCCGTTCATGGACGCGCTGGTGAACCGGCTGGCGCGAGGACAAGTGGCGACCCTGCAGGGGGCGCCGGGTGAGGCGGTCCTGCTCCCCGACCTGGTCACCGAAGTGGCGCAGGGTGAGCGGCGCTGGCGCGTGGAGGGAGGAGCCGCCTTCCGTCCGCCTCAGACGGGCGGGTACTACCTTCTGGCGGGGCGGGACACGATCGGAGCACTGGCGGTGTCGCTCGATCCGCGGGAGTCGCTGCTGGCCCCCGCTCCTGAGAGCGCGGTCACCGGGCTCTGGACCGGGGCGCGGCTGGTGTCGCTGGCGGACGCGGCGGGCGCGGCCTTCGCGGGCTCGGGCCGCGCCAGTCTGCAGGGCCCGCTCTTGTGGCTGGCGCTGGCCCTGGGCCTGGTGGAGGTCGGGCTGGCCAGCGGTATTCGCCGGAGCTCATGACCCTCAAGCTGCTGCTCGACGCGTTCGAACGGACGCCACTCGCATACGATCTCCGCGACCGGCTGCCAGCCCGCGGCCGCCAGCTCTCCATTGCGGGGCTCGCGGGCTCGAGCCCGTCGGTGCTGGCCGCGTGGCTCGCCCGCACCCACCCCGGCCGGCTGCTCAGCATCGTGGCGACCACTCCGGCCGACGCGGAGCGCTGGCTCACCGATCTCTCCCACCTCACCGAAGAACCGGTCGCCCTCTACCCGCAGCGCGAGGCGCTGGGGGAGGAAGAGCCGCACTACGAAATCGCAGGCGAACGGGCGGAGACGCTCTCGGCGCTGCTCGAGGGCCGCCTCAGAATCCTGGTGACGACGGTGCGGGCCAGTCAGGAGCGGACCAGGGTTCCGGCCAGTCTCAGGGACAGGACGCTGAGGATCCGTTCCGAGTTCCGCGTTCCGGGTTCCGCGAAAGTGGCACCCGGAACGAGCGCGGAACCAGCGTCTCGGCTTACGGAAGTGACCGAGGCGCTCGAGCGCATGGGTTATGAAAAGGTCCCGACGGTCACGGAGGTCGCCCAGTTCAGCGTCCGGGGCGGGATCGTGGACGTATACGGGTTCGGTATGGCGGCGCCGGCGCGCCTGGAGTGGTGGGGTGATGAGCTCGAGTCGATCCGTGCGTTCGATCTCACCACGCAGCGCTCGGCGGAGCCCGTCGACGAAATCAGCATTCTACCGATCCGCTCGCGATCGGTGGAGGGCGCCGACGACTCGGAACTCGGAACTCGGAACGCGGAACGCGAGGACCGCCAATCCCTCCTCGAGCTCCTGCCCTCCGACACCCTGATCATCGAGGAGCTGCCCCTCGCCAACACCGAGGAGGTCACCCGCTCCTGGCGGGAGGCGGCGCACCACCTGGAGGTCGCCCGACGGCTGGGAGAGCAGGTCCCGTCGCGGGAGGACCTGTTCGAGGCGCCCGAGGTGTGGAGCGAGCGCATCGCATCCTACCCCCGCCTCGCCGTGCGGGTCGAGAGCGGCGAGCTCAATGCCGGGTTCTTCCCGCCGGAGCGGATCGAGCGGGACATCCGCCGCCTGCGGAGCATGCTCTCCGGGGATCTCCCGACCCTGATCCTGTGCGACAACGAGGGACAGCTCGAGCGGCTCGACGAGCTGCTGAGCGAAGGGTCAGGGCGGCCCAACACGACGCTCGCCATCGGGGCGCTGGACGGCGGCTTCGTCATGCGGAGTCTCCGGGTCCTGACCGATCACGAGATCTTCCGCCGGGCGCGTCGCATCCGCCGCTCGCGGCGCTATCGGCAGGCGGCCCCGGGCGCGGCTACCGGGCAGCTGCAGCTGGGCGACTACGTGGTGCATCTGGATCACGGGATCGGGATCTACCGCGGCATCGAGACCATCCAGGTCGGCGAGGCGACACTCGAGGTCGCGGTGCTCGAGTACGAAGGTGGCGACCGGCTCAACGTACCGCTGTACCGGCTGGATCAGCTCGAGCGCTACCGGGCGGCCGTCGAGGATGGCGATCAGCCGCCCCCCAGGCTGCACAAGCTGGGCGGTACCAGTTGGCAGCGGGTGCGGGACAAGACCCGCCAGGCGATCCAGGAGATGGCGTCCGAGCTCCTCGACCTGTATGCCCGCCGGAAGGTGAGCGCGGGCTACGCCTTCCCGCCCGATACCCGGTGGCAGCGCGAGCTGGAGTCCTCTTTCCTTTATGAGGACACTCCCGACCAGCGGAAGGCTACCGAGGCGGTGAAGCGGGCGATGGAGCAGCCGATCCCCATGGACCTGCTGCTGGTGGGCGACGTGGGGTACGGCAAGACCGAGGTGGCGGTCCGGGCCGCGTTCAAGGCAGTGCAGGGGGGCAAGCAGGTGGCGGTGCTCGTCCCCACCACCATTCTGGCCGACCAGCACGCCCGGACCTTCACCGAGCGGCTCGCAGACTTCCCGGTGAAGATCGAGGTCCTGTCCCGTTTCCGGACACCAAAGGAGCAGAAGACCGCCCTGGAGCGCCTGGCCACCGGGGAAACCGATATCGTCATCGGCACCCACCGGCTGCTCTCCACTGACGTGCATTTCAAGGACCTCGGCCTGCTGGTCGTGGACGAGGAGCACCGCTTCGGTGTGAGGCACAAGGAGCGGCTCAAGACCCTCCGCCTCACGGTCGATGTCCTCACTCTGACGGCGACGCCGATTCCGCGGACCCTCCACCTGTCGCTGGCCGGGTTGCGGGACCTGGTGCTGATCGAGACGCCGCCACGCGACCGTTCGCCGATCCTCACCTTCGTGGAGCCGTGGGACGACGCGCTGCTCGAGGAGGCCTTTGCCCGGGAGCTCGACCGCGGCGGGCAGGTGTTCGTGGTGCACAACCGGATCGAGACCATCGAGACGATCGCCGCCCGGGTGCGGTCGCTCGCGCCGCGTGCCCAGGTCGCGGTGGGACACGGGCAGATGGCGGGGGAAGAGATGGAAGAAGTGATGCGCCGGTTCGTGTCGAATGAGGTGCAGATCCTCGTCTCCACCATGATCGTCGAGTCCGGGCTGGACGTCCCCAACGCCAACACCATGGTGGTGCACGACGCCCAGCGGTTCGGGTTGGCCCAGCTGTACCAGCTGCGCGGGCGGGTGGGCCGAAGCCATCGCCGGGCCTACTGCTACCTGCTGGTGCCAGACCTCATCGATCAGGACGCCGAGGAGCGGCTCCGGGTGCTGGAACATCATACCGACCTGGGGGCCGGATACCGGATCGCTCTCAAGGACCTGGAGCTGCGCGGTGCAGGGAATCTCCTCGGGGCCGAGCAGTCGGGCCACGCCCAGGCGGTCGGATTCGACCTCTACCTGCGCTGGCTGGAGGAGACCGTCACGGCGCTCCGGGGCCAGGGGAAGGGGGAGCTCCCCGCGCCGCCGGAGGTGGTGCTGGACAAGCCGGCACATCTCCCGGACAGCTTCGTGGCGGATGATGCAGTCAAGCTGGATTTCTACCGGCGACTGGCGCGGGCAGGCACCTCTGGCGACATTGAACCGCTGCGCGACGAACTGCGCGAGCGATTCGGGCCGCTGCCGGAGAGCGCCGAGAACCTGCTCGACATGGCGCGGCTCAGGGTAATCGGGGCAGAACTCGGGCTGCAGCACCTGCTGGTGCGGGGCGACGAGGCTCGTCTTACCTTCCGTGAGGGCGCGGTTCCCCGGTTTGCTGGTCTCTCCTCCGCGCTCGACCATGTGCAGCTGGCAGTGGACGTCCGCCGGACGGTGCCGCTTTCGCTCCGCCTGACCCGGCTGGGCGGCCAGGCACTGGTCCCCGCGCTGGTGCGGGCGTTGGCAGCCGTGGTGGAGACGACGACGACGGCGACGGTGAAGGGGTGAACGGTGAAGGGTGAACGGTGAAGGGTGAAGGGTGAATGGTGAAGGGTGAAGGGTGTAGGGTGAGCGGGGAAAGGTGAACGGTGAGCGGTAGGGATGGCTCTGGCTGGTCGCTCCGTTCACCGTTGACCGTTCACCGTTCACCCCAATGAGCTCTCTGAGAGGAACACAGGAGTGGTGATGCGACGTCGGGTGATTGGAGCGCTGGTGCTGATGGTGTCAGTGACCGGCTGCAACAAGATGAAGGACGCGTTCCGCGCCCGGCCCGAGATCGCGGCCGAGGCGGGAGGTCAGGAGCTCAAGACCGAGCGGCTGGCGTCGCTGATGGCGGGGATCAAGGGCGTCCCGATGAGCCGGGAAGCGGCCGAGTTCATCTCCGGGATGTGGGTGGACCAGACCCTGTTCGCCCAGGCGGTGGCCTCGGGGCGTGATCTGACGGATTCCGCGACGGCGAGCCTGGTACTATGGCCCGAGCTGGCGGAGCTCGTCGGCAGCCGCTGGCACGATTCCCTGGTGGCCCGGCGCGCCCCGCTCACTCCCGGCATGGCCGACAGCGTCTACAACGCCGGCGACGTCCGCCTGCTGCAGCACATCCTGATCCGAGTGGAGCCGAACGCCGAGCCGCCGGCCAAGGCCGCCGGTCTCAAGAAGGCGCAGGCGGCTCTCGCCCGGGTCGAGCGGGGTGGAGACTTTGCGAAGCTGGCCAAGGAGTTGAGCGACGATCCGGGGAGCAAGCCTGAGGGCGGGTATCTCCCGCCGGCGCCCCGGGGCAAGTGGGTCACCGCCTTCGACAGTGCGGGCTGGACCCTCGCGCCGGGCCAGCGGACCGGGTTGGTGGAGAGCCCATTCGGGTATCACATCATCCGCCGGCCTCCCGTCGCCGAAGTCCAGGACCGGATCCTGGCCTACGCCCGGGAGCGGGTGGGCGCCGTGCTCGACTCCATCTATCTCGACAGCATGGGCATCCGCCGCGGGCTCAAGGTGGAGAGAGGCTCCGGCGTCGCGATGCGGGAGGCGCTCTCCAACCGCGATGCCGCTTCCCGGTCCACCAAACCGCTGGCGACATACGATCGTGGTGCACTGACCGTTGCCGACTTCATGCGGTGGGTGAACGCCCTCGGGCCTCAGTGGGCAGCCGACCTGGTCTCCCGGCCCGACAGCATGCTGGATCGCTTCGTGCGGTTGCTGGCCCAGAACCAGATGCTGCTGCAGCAGGCAGATTCAGCCGGCATTCATCCCTCCGAGACGGAGTGGGCGAGCCTCATGCAGCGCTACCGCGGCCAGATCGACACACTGCGCATGAGCCTGGGCCTGTCCGCCAATGACCTGTCCGATCCGGCCATGCCGGCGGCCGACCGGGCGCGCGCGGCCAGCATCAAGGTCGAGAGCTATTGGGATCGGGTCGCCAACGGCGGCCCGCGCCCCAGGCCGATTCCGGCGCAGCTTGCCACGCTCCTCAGGCAGCAAGGCGAGCATCGCTTCGACCAGGCGGGACTGCTGCGGGCGGTCGAGCTCGCCAAGGAGAAGCGGGCCCACGCCGACTCGGCCGCCGGAGCCCCAGCGCCCGCTACCCAGGGAGTCGCGCCAGGTGTGGAGCCGGGTGTGCCGCAGGCTCAGGCGCCTGCCGCGCCCACCCCCGCCGCTCCTGCCCCCGCGTCCGGAGCCCACTGATGGCTCGTGCCGCGACCTGCCTGCTCGCGAGCCTGGTGCTCGCGCTGCCGCTTCGGGCCCAGGAGCCCGTGCCGGCGGCCGACTCCGCTCCGCCGCCGCTCCGTTGCGATACCGCAGTCGGCACGGTCGACCGGGTCGTGGCCGTGGTCGGCGACGCCCCCATCCTGGCATCGCAGGTGGACGAGGAGCTCTTCACCCAGCGCGCGCAGAACGCCCCGCTCCCCAAGACGCTTCCCGAGTTCCATGCCCTCTGCCGCCAGGTGGTGTCGGATCTGATCGACGCCGAGGTGCTGGTCCAGGTCGCCCAGCGCGATACCTCCATCAAGGTGGAGGAGCAGGAGATCAACTCGGGCGTCGAGGAGCAGTTCCACAACGTCCGGCAACGGTTCACCTCCGAGGTCGACTTCAAGAACGAACTCGCCAAATCGGGCTTTCAGACCCCGGAGGAGTTCCGCCGCTGGCTCACCGAGAATCAGCGGAAGGCCGCGCTCCGAAACCGGCTGATCAGCAAACTCAGGGATGAGGGCAAGCTCAAACCGGTGCAGCCAACCGAGAAGGAAATGCGGGCTTACTTCGAACTGTACAAGGAGCAGCTGCCGCCTCGGCCCGCGACGGTGTCGTTCAGGAACATCATCGTTGCTCCGAAGGCGAGTCCCGAGGCGAAGGAGCGGGTGCGGCAGCAGGCCGATTCGATCGTCGCCGAGCTTCGCAAGGGTGCTGATTTCGCCACCGCGGCACGGCGCTTTTCGCAGGATCCCGCCAGCCAGGAGCAGGGGGGAGACCTCGGCTGGTTCCGCCGGGGGCAGATGGTGAAGGAGTTCGAAGCCGTCGCCTTCTCGCTCAAACCCGGTGTCGTGTCGGACCCGGTCGAGTCTCCTTTCGGCTATCACATCATCCAGGTCCAGCGGATTCAGCCCGCCGAGGTGCAGGCCCGGCACATCCTGCTCATGCCGGCGGTGACCCAGGCCGACGCCGACAGCGCCGCCGCGCTGGCGGCCATGATCGCGACCGCGCTCAAGACCGGCGCCTCGTTCGACTCGCTGTCGCGGCTGTATCACGATCCGAGCGAGGAACGGGATACCCCTGACGAGGTGCCGGTCACCCAGCTGCCACAGGAGTACAAGGATGGGATCGGCGCGGCGGACAGCGGGCAGATCGTGGGCCCCTTCCAGATCCGCAAGGAGATGGGGCTCCGGCGAAAGTACGTGGTGCTGGTGGTCAAGTCCCGCCGGGGGGAAGGCGCGGTCCGCTACGAGGACGTAAAAGACCAGATCCGCCAGCGGCTGAGTGGAGACCTGGCGCAGAAGCGCCTGGTGGATCGGATTCGGAGATCGACGTACGTGGATGTGAGGTTGTAGGGCGGACAGGCGGGAGGGCGGGAAACTGCCTGCTGGGTGGGTCTTCCCTCTCTCTTCATCCCGCCGATCCGCCTTTTTCCGCCTGGCAATGCGGTCGCCCGCCTTCCCGC
>Ga0153915_10004566_pt1 | contig 12762 bp, 11 predicted proteins | sample Opewatmetagenome_2_FD_107003 | JGI IMG/M metagenome (GOLD analysis project Ga0153915, IMG submission 107003) | Freshwater wetland microbial communities from Ohio, USA - Open water 3 Core 3 Depth 3 metaG | ecosystem: Environmental > Aquatic > Freshwater > Wetlands | place: USA: Ohio, Lake Erie... | reverse complement strand
TTACACCATTTTTCATTGACATTTGTAAGTATTCCATCTGAACTAACGATATAATAGGGAACCGGTGCTTTATCATAGAGGTTGGTGAACCTCTCTTCTGATACGAGTAATGCATGTTCCATCTGCTTATTTTTTGTGTTATCCTTCACGATGCCAATAGAACCAATCACATTGCCAATACGATCCTTTAAGACACTAAGTGAAAGATCCACATCCACAAGTTTCTGGTCTTTTCGTATCATCTTGGTTTCGAGACGATGCTGTATCCCTTTTTGTCGTATATTTTCTGACCGTATCTTTTTCCATTCTTCCACGGGATAGAGATATTTGACTGGTTTCATCATGAGATCTTCTCGCCCCATGCCAAGGAGCATTTCTGTTGCTTTATTCCAATGCACAATCCGTTCGTTCTCATCAGTAAGCATGATAGCGATGGCGGAATATTCGAAAATAATCCGATATTTTTCACTCGGATCTCCCAAATCAATAGGTTTAATTTCCTCGTTGTGCCGGTGCCGTAAAGTAGTGAAAATCGATTCAAGCGGTTCATCTCCCAATACCTCTGGTTCCTGTGCTTGATTGTCTTCTCGAGCATGGCTGGAGAGTTTCCCGAGCCGTTCTTCTTCTCGCAGTGTTTTTATGATTTCCGGAGTATCTTTTTTCATGATTGCCCTCCTGGAATATCCACTTCGATTGATGGTACGGTTACCTGTGGCATAGACTGGCCAGTAGCATTACATGAAGACATAATGTTCATTGAGAGTCCCATCCAATTGATTCTATGAAAAGGAAACATTTTTTGGTATAAAACATTAATGGAAGTCCGTACTATTTTATTTGATTTTGATTCCTTCCATGAGTATTTTAATAACAATAGAGTACATGCTCTTGAAAAAAGTATGAGAGTTACGCCAAAAAAACATCGGAAACCCGATCCGATATTTCATTACAATAATCTCTGTATCACATTACATCCTGAGGTCTACGACCCTGCAGAGGATACCTTTCTGCTGCTTCAGTCCATCAAAATAACATCTCAGGATAAGATACTGGAGTTAGGCACCGGATGTGGCCTGATTACTTTAGAATGTGCACGTCGCGGGGCACATGTGATAAGTACAGACATCAATCCCTTTGCGATTCAGCTCACCCGTCGTAATATCGCAAGGAATCACCATCTTCTCAAAGGTGCTATTGAACTACGACAAGGAGACCTATTTTCTGTTCTGAACCACAATGAACTCTTTCATATTATCATTTTCAATCCACCATATCTTCCTACGACAAAAAAAGAAAGGATCGGTGGATGGTTCGATATTGCAACTGATGGCGGAAAGAATGGTTTGACAGTCACACACCGCTTTCTTCAAAAACTCCACACCCACCTTTATCCTTCTGGTTGCGCCTATTTTATTTTCAGTACCTTATCAAAACGTTCTACGTTAGAACAGTACCTGAAAGATGGACAATTATCATCAGAGATTGTCGCTCGTCAGAGATATAATGATGAAGAGCTTGACGTCTATCGGGTGACTCCGACAGCTTAAAATCAAATAAAAGAGTTACGTTATCGTAATGAGACGTGTTGGTAATGACCGATGAGTACTACCCGTGGGGCGGTGAGTTCACTGCATGCTCGCCACAAGGATGCATCGCAGTAGTGCTCCTGAATATTGACTACACCCCACCGACAAATGTGGCAATCTACGGCAGATTAAAAACAGAAAATATAGGGATAGAAAAGATTATCGCAAACACGATCTCAAACCCTCATATTCGTTTTCTCCTCCTCTGCGGAGATGACATACGAGGGCATCGTTCCGGTTCATCCTTGCTCGCATTGCATAAAAACGGCATCGATCAGAATCACCGCATCATTGATGCACCAGGGGCAATCCCCTATATCGAGAATCTCAAAGAAGAGGCGTTACAACGTTTTCGGGCGCAACTCAGCATGATTGACTTAATCGGAGAAAAAAACACAGGAAAAATCGATACAATCATCGCAAAGTATGCACAGAAGTCCCCGCCTTCTTTTGGAGAACCATATATTGCGATTCGAATCAAACCGGAGGCAATTATCAATTTGACTGATAAACGTGCGTTACATTCACGGATCATCCTTGATTATGTTGGCAAGGTAAAGAAGCGAGGTGAGTAATTGTTTTCGTTTACCACAGAACAAAAAGTATTTGACATATCGGGAATATCGATTGGTGGGCAACCAGGAATGTACCCAACAGTTCTTTTTGGTGGATTATTTTTCAAAGGGGAACCTGATTTTGAGGATGCAAAGCTCCATCTTTTTTTGACTTTTGATCGAAGCAAGCAGACAGGTACCCCGGTTATCCCTGATTTTTTCATCCGTAAGGTTGAGTATATCGAGCCAATCGTTTCCTTTATAGAAAAAGCTGTGCCAAAGAAACATCCGTTCTCTATTGATATCATCGAACCATCGATAAAAATCGAGACCTTAGAGCTCCTTGCTGAAAAAAAATTGCTCTCACGGACCATCTACAACTCAATCCATATCGGTATCACAAAAGAAGAAATTCAAGTGCTACAAGACAATACCCCGGATATGGCAATTGTCGTTGCGTTCAATCCAAAAGATAAGTCACCTGATGGAAAAATCGAGGTACTCGAGAATGGCGCGCACCTTATCGACACCGGTCTTCTTGAGTTGGTTCGTCGTATAGGCATCAAAAAGATTCTTATCGATACCGCTGCCCTTGCCCCTGGTGAGAATAGTGGTGCTGCCATCGCTGCTATCCCAGTGATGAAAGAGGAATACGGTCTTCCGACTGGTTGTGCGATTCATAACGTTGTCGAGAAATCACGATGGTTAAACGATTTCCCTTTTGCGAAAAAAGCCGTTGATGTCGCCTCGAATAGTGCGATACCTCTCTTTGGAGGGAACTATGCGATTTTCGGTCCATTAGAAAATGCGGAAATGGTAATTCCCCTCATTGCATGGCAGGATATCCTTGTCTCTGAATATACTGAGAACTATTTTGGTGTCACTCCTGTTGCATCGCATCCGCGGAGGAAACTATTACAATGAAACAGAAAATCAAAACAAGCGTCATCGGATCCTATCCGATTCCCATCGATACCCAGCAATTGATGCATAATTATTTCGCTGGGCAGGAGCAGTCGTGGACAACGTACATAGAACAAGCAGTCCACGATATGACGTCAGCAGGAATCGATTTTGTATCAGATGGACAGACACGCGATCCCCTGGTTCAATTATTTACTCGAAAATTAACTGGATGCAGGGTTCGAGGACGAACAGAGATTATCGGACGTGTTGAATATCAGGGTCCGATTACCGTACCAGATCAAATCTACACGAAGCGGTTACTCCCCAGACATGTGGGGCTCATCGGGATTCTCACCGGCCCATATACTCTTACAAGATCCTCGGTTGATTCCTTCTATCATGATGAAAAGGAACTGGCATTTGATTTTGCCAAAGCACTGAGGAATGAAGCAAAATTGCTATCAAAACATGTTGATTGTATTAGCATCGATGAGCCGTTTTTTTCCAACCAGCTCCCTGAGTATGCACACGAGCTTCTTGGTGTCATAACCAACGATCTTTCCCGTCCAACCCGGCTCCATGTCTGCGGTGATGTGTCTGTGAGCATTCCCCGGTTGGTTGACATGCCAGTCGATATCCTTTCCCATGAATTTAAAGCCAAACCCTATCTCGTGGATATCTTCAAAGAGTACTCATCGAAGAGAAAAATATGTGCTGGAGCTGTTCAATCTGACGATAGTCGCGTTGAGTCCATCGAAGAGATTGTTACACATATGAAGAAGGTAATCGATGTGTTTGGGAGGAATCTTATTCAGTTTGCTCCTGACTGCGGGCAACGATTGCTCCCGCGTGAAATCGCGTTTCGCAAATTAAAAAACCTTGTTGCGGCAGGAGAGATCATTAATGGTGGATAGGGAAATTCCTTTGATTAAGGCAAAAAAAACCAGGGAAAAAGATGTGATTCTCGACCCGAAAGGTTTTTTTGTCATCGAAGTCGATGCGAACGGTATTCGATTAGAATATTATTCAAATGTCTATAGAAATAAACGAATCGTTTCCGGTCATCTTGAGACGGTTTTTATCGGAACGAAGGCGGACGCCTTATGTGATTCAATTGCTCACCATGTTCCTGGCTTACGACCAGAGCATTATCTTTATCTTGGACGTGAATTACAGAAGGCACAGCTCGCGTTTGAACAAAAAAAGAAGTATGTGCAAGGCGGTTGTTAACCCCTGATGAATCGTTCCTCGTAACGTTGGATATTCTTTTTTCGCTGGAGTAACTCAGCTTTTTTCTTTAGAGCAGCCATATCTCGTTTGTCTATTTTTCGTTTTGTATGAAAATATTTTTTGTCACGAGGCGGTTGATAGTGCGGTCGCATATCGTGGGTTACTCCCGCTTCTTATATCAAAGAGGCTTTATATTAGAGTAACGAAGAAATGAGAAGAGTTATTAGCATTTATCCACAGAATCGTTCTGGATGATATGAAACTCGGTTTTACCGTTGCTCCATTTCTTTGTCACATTTTTAAGGGTTATCGCATCCCCAATGCGATAGGTTTGGATATCCTTGACATTGCGGTCCCAAAGAACAACGTCTTTTTTAATATTGTTTTCTTGAATAGTAATCGTTGTAACAAACCCAAATTCGCCATCGTCCTTAAAAAAAGCCTTTGTCGCCTCTTTGTGAACCAAGGTTCCCGTGATGTGATCAACGGCCTGTTTATCTTTTGAGGGGTTCTCCTGTTGTTCAATTTCCAAGAGTCCCCAACGGCCTAAATTGATCTCTAAACCACCCTGGAACCCTTGTTTCGTATATCCGTTGATGACCTTGAGGTGCGTTCCTGGCTGTATCTCTTTATTTTTTATAAACTCGATATCTCCGTTCCAAAGGACAAGTCGGCAGGTGGCGGTATCATCCACTATCTCAAGGTTGATGACTTTCCCGGGGTTGCCATTTTTTCGTATAAATGTCTTTGGATGAGAGATACTTACGACCTTCCCCACGACGGTGTATTCCCCATCCACGGTGAGATTACCAATCGGTGTGACACTGTGCGTGTTGCGCCCAAGTTCGTCAACAATGAGATAAGCGATGGTATCTTTATCAATAAGCTCATCGCATTGTTTATACCGAGCAGTTATTTCTTTTTCAAAATCTTTTTTTGTCTTTAGATCTGCGATGGATTCGAGAAGCTCGGTTTTCGTTCTATGCATCCGCAACGACAGTAGGTATGTTTTTTTCTTACTTATAGTCTGCTGTTAATTAAAAAATAATAGAAGGGGCGGTAGTTGGGATTGCATCTATAGGAAGTAAGAATCGTAAATAGGGAAGATGCGTTAGGTGGATCGAATTGATTTTTGATAATTTCTCCAAGGGGCAGTGGTTTTTTTCGGATAGTACTCATTCTTTTTCTTGTTTTTACCACCATATCGTTCGTAATAATCCCGTTTCCCTCCATACTCCTTATATTGGTATTGCTTCATCTTGTCACCTCGCTTTCCACCTGGAAAGCATGGTGGTTTCTGTTAATTAATCTATAAAAACCTACCCTGTGAAAATGCCAAAATGGTAAAAATCTAATGGAGATGCATCTACGTTCTCCTCTGGAAGCCAGCGACGAAAATCCGTTCTTTTTCACTGGAGAAACCCTTAAGGAAGCCTTATTAATAAAGTATATATATAATATAAATCAACTTTTATTATCTACTCCGGCGTAATCATAGCAAAGTAACTATGAGCAAAAAAATCATTGCCATTGCCCTTGCTGCATTTTTCATTATCGACATTGTAGCTGCCGCAGTACTTTTTATCGATATTCAGATCTTCGCATTCCCGGAGACGACGATCCGGATCGATGTTATTGAAATAAATTCCGATGAAATCATCATCCATCACACCCTGCAGCTCTACAATCCAAATTCTTTTGAGATGATTCTGAAAGACTTCCATATTGTCGCGACAACACCGGCAGGTGAGGAAGTGGCCAACTTAACCGTTGAAGGAGGCTCTATTCCTGGCCAGTCGAATCGAAGTTATGCGGCAGACGACCATATTGTTATGAAAGGGAATCTCTCAGGATTGCTCAGCAGTACGGTCACTGGTGTGGTTGGAATTAATCTGTTTGGGATCATTAAAAAGACCATTCCACTTGAGGTGACGGTACTTACATCCTTGAAAGAAGCATTAAAAAAGATTGCACTACCAAGCATAACAGTTCATGCGGAATTCGGGACCATCACTCGACATGCTGTCAACCTCACGACAACAATAGACGTCTCAAACCCGAACCCGTTTGGCATGGTTGTTGAGAAGGTGCTTCTTGAAATCACCAATGAAACTGGGACGTCTGTAGGTAATTTTAGTATCACTGGTGCTGAAATCCCTGCAGAAAGCACTGTAATATTAAAAGGAGCGGGTTCTGTTCGTATCGAAGCATTAAATGCAAAAAAACTCCTGATTTCTCTTCACGCTGAAGCAGGAGCAAAGGTCGCTGGTATCAACAAATCACTTCCTTTTTCAAGTGAAATTGAACTGACTATCCCAAATCTCAATGACTTTATCCCTGCTGACAAATCCCTTGAACTCTCACTAGATATTGATCTTTCACGCGCTCGTGGGGGACTTAAAGGAAACATGACCCTTGAAGTGATAAACCCAACGAAAATACCATTCATCGCCTCAGATCTCAGAGTCCTGTATTATCGGGTGAAACACGACCAGAACTATTTTGTTGCAGAAGGATCGTTTGGCTCTGGGGAACTTGTCCCTGAAAGCACCACGTATTTCTACGGGGAGATGCTTCTTCCCTTTTCCAAGCTCTTATTCCAAGGAGGAGGAATCCTCCCTGACGAGGTATTTGCCCAGTTACGTACGAATATAACACTTCCCGGAGTCACCCTGTATATCCCAGTCGCTATTGGCTCATATATCGACTTACATCTTCTCCGTCCCTCCCAGTCACCATAAATGGACGAAAACGCCCCATTCTGAATATTTATATAATATCTCGTTTTTATATATCAAACACTCCAGATAGAAAACTTGAAATATTATGGAATAAATAGCAATCATGCACCTGATTAGGAGGCGTTATGATCAGTAAAAAAAAGTCGGTGTACAAGTCTAGACAAAAAAACATGGAAAAATTTTATATTATAGTCGTAATCTTTATGATAGTAACCAGTGTTTTTCTTCAGCCGTCGATTGCGAAGGCACCGATGCGGAGCAATCATCTTCCCATCGATCAAGAACTAACAGTTATTGAAGAACCGAGCGCAAACAATACCTACGAGAAAACGGCATCCACGATTTCCTGGTGGAATAGCAACTGGCATTACCGAAGGGTCTACAACATCACTGGCACCGGGAATGTCTCCCTATCAATCAATTTCACTGCCCTCCTTGCATCATTGCAGGTAGTGAATAAAACATTTGAGAATGCAACGATTGCGATTATCCAGCACAATCTGAATGGTACTACGCTTGTAATTAATACAACCTGGTTTAACGAAAGCCACCTCTTCCATAATCGCACCAACGCCCTTGGGATACTCACCTGGAGGGTAACAAAGTCAGCACTTTACAGCGTGTATTTTGATGTCAGGGAAAATAGGGGAACGCGCAGTCTTATGGTTGAAACCCTCAACCTGACCCAATCCGGATCAATAGTCGCTACCCTGGTGTCCACCCAAGGCTGGTGGCAGGAATTCATCTATTCGTTTGAAACGTATTACCCCCTAGGATCCACATTGCTCATCGAGGTGTTCACCACAGCCCAGGCAAAAAATGCAACAGCAAATTTTTTCTTTGAAGGTCAACTAAATTTTACGATGCCATTGACAACGATGAATAATCTTTTCTGGTCCAACACCACGAAAACGTTTTCGAAGAAAGGCAATTGGAGCGTCCGTGTCATCAGTTTTGATGATGCAGGGTATCAGGCCGCCCCACTTACCGCGAGTTTTTATATCGGCCAGCCTGATTTGATTCTTTCTGCTCTGATTCTCCCTTCAGTCTGCTACATCAAAACGAATGTCACGATATCGGCGTACGTTCTTGCGAAGAACGCAACAGTGCATTATGTGAATGTGTCGTTATATATTGATAATAATCTGAACCATACTCACAATAACCTCACGTTCCAAAAGAATGAAAATCGGACGATTCAGTTTTTCTGGTTACCGTCAACGAAAGGGATTCATAATGTCTCTGTGATCATTTCCTATGCTGATTCGAACCCAGGGAACAACAAGAAATGGAAGCAGGTGACTGTTGAAGGGGTCCCTGATCTGGGCATCCTGAATATCTCAGTGTCGCCAACCCCGGTGGATGAGGGAGACCCTGTCACCATAACGGCGTATGTTAGAAACATCGGGGATGGGAACGCTAGCGAGTATACCATCATCTTGTATTGTGAGCAAGATGCAAACAACCAGACCATGTTGTATTCCGATGAGAGGAACCAAACCAAAATCAGTCTGAAGAAAAATGAATTCAAAAACATAAGCCTTACCTGGGATTACGCTCTCTATGGGAAGGCGGATTTTAGGGGAGAATGGGCGGTCGGCATACAAATCCGTATCACTCCGCAGAACCCAGATAAAAACAGCGGGGATAACCTCAGGGCGCTCTACCATGCCTTGCGCGTCACTCCTGCAGAACGAATACCGCCTGTGCTGTCGAACCTTGAGTTTCCCACAATACAGGAACTCGGAACCCCGATGTACATCAGCGTGAAAGCGACCGATGCGTCAGGGATTGCTTCAGTCGTAATCTCCTTAAAAACCCCAAACAGGACGTTTGTGAACACGACGATGACTGCGAAGGAAAATAACCGGTACGAGTATCTTTTTACTCCAACGCAGCTCGGCAGACACGATTTTTCTCTTACCGCCACCGACTTGTCACCTTCTAAAAATCAGTCGACCGTTCACGGGCATTTTGAGGTTGTTCCAGAGAGAACGCCACCCACGGTGAGTTATGTTGGGGCTATTCCGTTCGTACAAAAACCAGGTGGTTTCGTCGAGATCCGTTGCATCGCCACGGATGTTTCAGGGATTAAATCTGTGACAGTCAATGTCGGAACTCCTTCTGATCAATATGGTCATATGGAAATCCATGTGATGAGCAACACATCGTCTGATTCGAAATACACCTACACCGCATCCTACGGAAGTGTCGGTAAATATGTGTTTTATATCACTGTGGAAGACAACAAGGGAAACACAAAAACAACTGACGAGAAAACATTTTGGATCGCTAATGATTTGAACGATACCGATAGCGACGGCATGCCAGATGCCTGGGAGGAAAAATACGGGTTCAACCCCTATGATCCTACAGATGCGTCGCAGGATGCCGATGATGACGGTATTACGAACATTCAGGAGTATCAGGAAGGAACCAACCCTTTAAAGAAACTGTCGTCATCCACTGAGCTGATAAGCCGTCTGAAGGACAACTGGGCGTATCTCACCGCTTCTCTTCTTGTCTTGGCCATTATCCTCGTATTGGTCTGGTACGGGATCCGGAGACGAAAACCATGAGTATACTATCACGGAGGAATCTCCCTTTTCTTGCAATTACCATCTTTGCCTTCATGGTCTTTGTTTTCTCTATGTGGGATATTCTCTATAATGAGCACTGGTTGGAACGCATTATTGCACTCTATGCGATTTTGATCATCCTTACGGTGTTGTTCCTTGTGTCGAACGAAAAGAAGAAGCCAGCCGTGAAAAAAACGGTTGACGAGTTTGAAAAAACTCTGAAAGGACGGCTGCAGCATTTCAAATGCCCCCAATGCGGTGGTATTTTTGCGATTAAAAAATCGAAGCATAACAATAAGAAGTCCTTTTCCTTGACCTGCCCGGATTGTGGGAGAACTGGGATGGTTCCGTCAAAACCACAACAGATCTCTGAGGAAATCCCTGAGAAGAAATCGGTGCATAAGAACTTTAGGTGCCAACACTGTGGGGAGTGGATTATGGTGTGGGCTGAAGGAGTTGATATCGTCCAAAACGTCCAGGTGCACTCCTGCCCGTACTGCGGCACACAACAGGAGTTACGTCTCACTTAGACATGATGCCGTATTTTTACAGCCTCCCCATGCATGGATGTTGCCATCTCCGCTCCATTCATGAGTGCCACACCGACTCCGCAGAGGTGCTTGTTTTTCCGTACGAGTACCTCGTCACCAATGCGTATGGATTCATCCGCATCTTTTATCCCTGGGGTAAACACTGATCCTTTCAAGGTGAAATCATCGTAGATCTCGACCCAGTACTGCTGCGTGGTCATCAGTCGTTCTGCCCCAGCCATGGTAAGTGAAATCAGACCTCGTTCTTCGGTCAGCATCCCGAGTTGCGTGCCTTTGTCCATGATTTTTTGATACGGGTATTTTCCCCGTATAGTGCAGTCCTTCATCAGGAGTTGTGCGAGCGGTGGACCGAATTGATAGCAGGCAAGCGCGGTGATATGTTCAAAGGTTCGTTTAGAGGGTGAAACAAGCTCATAGTGTCGTGTTGTCTGCTGTAATTCCTTTGATAATAAAGCAAGGGATTCTGGTGAGGTGGGTGAATCCTTACACGTGATGTGGGGATCCTTTAACAAATCAGATAGGAATACTTGCATTGCAGGAGGGAGATGGAGGATTGTGGCATCATAGGTGTTTTTCTGCAGATAGGCTTGCAGAAGTGTTCTGATCATTTTCTTTTCATCTTCATCCCAATGGCCAGTGACCGCGGTATCATAGGATGAAGCAGGGTAGGTCAACTCGAGTTCTCGTGGCACAAGGCCGAGTGGTGAGGTGAGGATGACTTCGTGGACCACAAAGGGATTGGTAAGGTTCAAGAAGCATTCTCTGAAGCGTTTATGGGATTTTGAGAACGAGTACGGTTTTGTGGCTGAACAAGGGAGAAGGAGGAGGATGTGTGTACTCGGAGGTTTCTCATACTGTTGGATGACTCGTTCTTGGAACCGTCGGACCTCTGGTCGTGTCAGAGAATCCTTGGTTGTGGCGATTAAGGGTTGCGTGCGGCTCACCGGTGTCCGTTCTTCTAGAAAGGGAGAATGGTTCAGGTCAAGGATTCGGAGCAGCGCGGTAAGGTGCGGGCTGCTGCGTACACGCGTCTCGACAAGCTCTCGTAACGATCCTGTAGATATTGCATTTCTCACCTGTTTTATCTCGGAGAAAAGCATATAGTAATTGTGCTGCAGTATCTCTTCGTATCCCATGGTTGCGGCATTGTTCCCCTTAATACAAGAAGGGCAGCTGCAGGGAAGCTCAGCTAACTTGTTTTTTCTATATGAACCAGTCGGGAAGAGGAACGTATCGTTTCTAGCAGCCAGTATCGCAGCCATTGAGTCGAAGAAATCAACGCCCATATAGGAGAGAAGTGCCATGTTTGTTGGATCACCAACGCTTGGGAGATAGATGAGTGTATCATATCCTATGCTCTGTCGTAATGTCGTGATGAAATCAACAAACATTGTTTGTTGGGAATAGAGTTGGGCTGCGTTTGCGACGATGAAGAGGGCTGCTTTAGTGTTCTGCGTCAGTTCAGGAATCAGTTCTTTGTTTGCAGGGATGATGCAGCATTCAGTTTTTTTATTTTGACGATTGGCGCTCAGATGTAATTCCAAGGGGACGTCTTTTGGATAAGGGAGGTAGTGGTCCAAGCAGAGATTCTTCTGTGTTTTCTTTTTCGATGTCGAAAAGATGCTTTCTCCAATATACAAGGTGGGTTTTTTTGTTTTTAAAGACTCGGTGGTAAGCAGGATGCCGGAGAATGCCGGTGCGTTATATCGGGATGTATGAAGAAAGAGAATAGTTGGGGTAAATATCATCTTTTTATGTAATGTAAACTGTCCAATTCGTGCGGGACCATCTCTGGTATTGACTCTAAAATCCATCGATAACTGATACTCTTTCCTCTTTAAGAACATTTAGATAAATTGTTAGTGACGGAAATACCTCTGACCGGTAAACACCATCGCGATTCCCTGTTCGTTTGCCGCCTGGATCACCTCGTCATCATGGATGGAGCCACCAGGTTGGATGATTGCCTTCACACCAGCCTTCACCGCGACATCAACAGCGTCCCTAAAAGGGAAGAACGCATCGCTAGCCATGATTGATCCTTTGATGTGGTCTTTCCCCTTGAATGTCGCAATCCAGGTCGCATCCACCCGCGAGGTTTGTCCGCCTCCAATGCCAACGGTCCGTGTCTCTTTGACAAATACTACCGAGTTCGATTTGATATGTTTAACACATCGCACCGCGAAATCCATAGACCGAAGGTCTTCCTTCGTTGGCTTGGTTTTCGTGACAACCTTCCAGGTGTTTTGATTAGTCAACCAGACGTCACGCTCCTGCACAAGAAACCCTCCGACGACGCTTCTGATATCTAACCCGTTTCTTTTTATCTCCTTGTCTAATCCCTCGAGCTGGAGCAACCGGAGGTTCTTCTTCTCATGGAAAATCGCTTGCGCATCCTCATCAAAGCCTGGTGCCACAATCACCTCGAGGAAATATTTTGAAAGTTCAACGGCGAGGTCTTTTGGAAGCGTTCTGTTGAACGCGACAATGCCGCCGAACGGGGAATAGATGTCGGTTGCGTACGCGTCATGCCAGGCTTGTAATATTGACGACGCGCTCGCGATCCCGCAGGGTGTCGCATGTTTGATAATCACACAAGAAGGTTCTCTGAATTC
>Ga0153915_10004565_pt1 | contig 12762 bp, 11 predicted proteins | sample Opewatmetagenome_2_FD_107003 | JGI IMG/M metagenome (GOLD analysis project Ga0153915, IMG submission 107003) | Freshwater wetland microbial communities from Ohio, USA - Open water 3 Core 3 Depth 3 metaG | ecosystem: Environmental > Aquatic > Freshwater > Wetlands | place: USA: Ohio, Lake Erie... | reverse complement strand
TTGAGCCAGCGGATCACCGCCGAGCGGTCGAGAGCCTCGCGCTCGCCCTCGACCACGTCGCCGGTTGTCTGCACGGCCTTGTAGCGAAACAGCGGCATTACACTTCGCGCGTGACGCGGAGGACTTCCTCGACGGTGGTCGATCCCGCGAGCGCCTTCAGCAGGCCGTCCTCGTACATCGTCCGCATGCCGGAGGAGGCCGCGGCTCTGGCCAGTTCGTCCTCGCCGGCCTGTTTGACGATCAGCCGCGCGATCTCGCGGTCGATGGTCAGAACCTCGTTGATGCACAGCCGGCCGCTATAGCCGGTGCGGTTGCAGGCATCGCAGCCGCCGGGCGCGTACAATGCCGGCTCCCTGCCGCCGGCGAGCCGGGAGAGGCCGAGCCGCTCGGCGAGCTGCGGCGTGGCGGGGTGCGGCTGACGGCATTTCTCGCACAGCCGCCGGACCAGCCGCTGGGCAAGCACCCCGGACAGCGTCGACGTCAGCAGATAGCCTTCGACGCCCATTTCGAGCAGGCGCGTGACCGTGCCGACGGCGGAATTGGTGTGCAGCGTGGACAGCACCAGATGGCCGGTGAGCGCCGCCTGCACCGCGATCTGCGCGGTCTCGAGGTCGCGGATCTCGCCGACCATGATGATATCGGGGTCCTGACGCAGGATCGACCGCAGGATGTCGGCGAAGCCGAGGCCGATCTGCGGCTTGATGCCGATCTGATTGATGCCTTCGATCTGATATTCGATCGGATCCTCGACAGTGAGGATCTTGCACTCCGTGGAGTTCAGCTCCTTCAGCGCGGTATAGAGCGTCGTCGTCTTGCCGCTGCCGGTGGGCCCTGTGACCAGCACAATTCCGTTGGGGCGCGCGAGCAGCGATCTGAACGCGTCGCGATTGTCATCGGCAAAGCCGAGCCGGGCGAAATCGAGCACGACGCTCGATTTGTCGAGCACGCGCAGCACCACGCTTTCGCCATGCTCGATCGGCATGGTGGAGACGCGGAGATCGATCTCGTTGCCGCGCACCGACAGGCGGATGCGGCCGTCCTGCGGCAGCCGTCGTTCGGCGATGTTCAGCTTCGCCATGATCTTGATGCGCGAAATGACGGCGAAGCGGAGCCGGCTAGGATGCGAGGCGACGTCGTGCAGCACGCCGTCGATGCGATAGCGCACGCGCAAGCGGTTCTCGAACGGCTCGATGTGGATGTCGGAGGCGCGGCGCGCCACGGAATCGGTGATCAGCAGGCCGACGAGGCGGATGACGGGCGCCTCGCTGGCGAGATCTTTCAGCCGCTCAGCGTCGTCGGCGGCGCCGTCGATCTCGGAATCCAGCCCGTCGACGATCCGCTCGATCGCCGAGCGCCCGGTTCCGTACAGCCGTTCGATCGCCCGATCCAGGTCTGACGGCACCGCGACCCGCGTTTCGACCCGCCTGGCGCATTTCACCTCGAGCGCCCGCACCGCGAAACGGTCGAGCGGATCGGTCATGGCGACGACGATGGCGTCGCCGCGCTCGTCGATCGGGATCATGCGCCGCCCGCGGAGAAAGTCGGGCGTGACGGTTTCCTGGAGCAGCGGCGCGAGCGGATAGTCGTTCGTGCCGGCGAGCGGCAGTCCGAGCCGCTCGGCGAGCGCTTCGGCGATATCACGCTCCGACACTAGGCCGAGCGCCGCGAGGATTTCGCAGAGACGGCCGCTGGCCTCCACCTGGGCGCGGCGCGCGCGGGCGTAGCCGGCACGGTCCAGCTTGCCCCGTTCGATCAGCAGCTCGCCGAGCGCTTCTTCGACCGCGGAAATCGAACCGTCGTCGAGCATTCCGATCCCCGCTTCTCGTGCGCTCGCCGCCACGCCGCCGTCGCGCTACGCGACGGGCCAGGGCAGCATGAGCGGACCATACAGCCAGACCAGCCAGATCCCGAGGCAAAGATACGGGCCGAATGCGATCCGCCGGTCTGACGTCACGGTAGCGCCGAAGGGTACGCCCATCAATACGACTGCCAGGGCGGTTCCGCAGGCCCACAGCACGACGCCGGGAAGGCCGGCGAATCCGGTCCAAGCGCCGGCCGCCGCAAGCAGCTTGGCGTCGCCGAGGCCGAGTCCGTCGCGGCCACGCAGCCGGCGGTAGGTCCAGCCGATCGCGGCGAAGACGACGAAGCCGGCCATTGCGGCCATTGCATGCTCGACGACATTCGATCGATCGATCAGCCAGAAGGCGCCGATCCCGGCGGGGATCAGGGTTAACGTCAGCGCGTCGGGCAGGATCTGCCAGCGCGCATCGATGGCCGCGAGGGTCAGCAGCGTCCATCCCAGCGCGCAGCTCGCCCACAACAGCCAGCCGTGGCAGACCGTCGACGCCGAGATGGCGATCGCCAGCGCGCCGATTTCCATCAAGGGCAGCAGCCAGTCGATCCGGCCCCCGCAGCTCCGGCAGCGCCCGCGTTGCAGCGCCCAGCTCAGCAGCGGCAGCAGCGACGCCGGGCCAAGCGCAATCCCGCAGGCACGGCATTTCGACCGTCCGGCCACGACGCTCTCGCGCCGCGGCATCCGGTCGGCGACGACGCCGAGGAAGCTGCCGACGAACGGCGCGGCGACGAGCGCGGCAATGTCGATGGGATCGATCAAGGGTCGTCCGCCGGCCTATTTCCGCGCCCGCCATTGCCGGGCATAGACGGATTCCTCGGCGTACTTGCGTTGCGTCGCCTGCTGCTGCTCCGCCTTTTCTGCCGGTGTCGCGGCGCGTGCCTCGTGATCGACGGGGAATGTTTCGCGGCGGATCGGGATGACCTGGATCAGCGGCGTGCCGCGCGGCAGCGTCACGTCGGCGGCGCCGCCGGTCCACACGAACGGAAAGTTGACCGCCGCCGCGAACCGGTCGCAGTCGACCAGCCCCGAGAAGCACTGGAACGGCAGCTCGAAATGATTGAGCGGGTGCGTGAACAGCACCGAATAGCCGTCCGGCACCTTCAGTCGCCAGGGATTGATCCATTTGAGCGGCAGGCGCCGGTCGAACGGCGGATTCGGATAGCCCACCTGGCCCGGATGGTGCTGCTCGACCGGCGCGAACGGCGCGGCCGGCGGCCACCCGAGCTGAATGCCGAGGCCCGTCTCGTCGACGACGAAGCGGACATCGGTGGCGAGCGGAATGATCCAGCCGAGGGAAAACGCGTCGGTGACCGGCAGGCAGGCCTTCACCGTCAGGCCGGGCAGGCCGTGCGCATCCGGCATGCCCATGCTGCGCTCCAGCTTGCGGAACCAGTCCGGCGTCAGCTGGCCGGCCGGCACGGGCGGCGGCAGGGCGGCGGCCATCGAAGGTTCGCAGAGAAACGCGATGCGGGCGTCGTCAGCGGCGGCGCCCGTTGCCGCATTGCCCGGCCGAATGTCGTCACTTACCATCATCACCACCGTCGGTGCGTCCCAGTATAGAGACCGGCCGTCAATGCGACGCGCCGAAACGGACCCGGGCACCTATCGTGAACAGTGTCGGAAATTTTTACAGTTTTCCAGACAGCAAACCGAAAGATTCTCGTAAGTCGCTGCAATTCAACGATTAACCATTTTGGCACGGCTTTTGCATGAATCGTGGCACGGGATCGCGCGGCTGTCGCGCAGACCGAGCCGTCTGCATCCGCAAGTGACACGGGCGGGTGTTGAGATCCTGAGGACGGGGTCTGCGAAGGGCGAAAACGGCGCCGGCTCTGGAGCGGTAGGGGAGTGAACACATGAACGGAACTGCGCCCATTGTGAATGCCGCCTCGGAAGGCGCCGGCCGCTTCGGCCTGCGCTACGTCGCTTGGCTGGCGCCGGTGGCTGCCGCCGCTGCGCTGGCGATGTCCAGCCCAGCTGCCGCGTTCACCCTTACGTCCTCGGCCTCCGGTTCGCCGCTGCTGGCGAACGTCGACAGCGCGTCGTCGACCAGCACCTCGATGACGATCCCGGTGGGTGCCTTCGCACCCAACAGCAACGTCATTCAGGACGTCAACATCAGCATACAGCTCGGCAGTCTCGACAATGCGGTCGGCTTTGCCGACGGCAATCCGGCGACCCTGTTCTGGGACGAGCTGATCATCACGGTCACCCACGGCGCCACGTCGGTCAACGTGCTGCAGGGCCAGGGCGGTCCGTCCGAGAGCGCCTTCAACCTGACGTTCGACGATGCGGCAGGATCGGGTGTCGGCCTCAACAACGCGGTCGGCACCTTCAAGCCGGACAACGCGCTGAGCGCCTTCAACGGGCTCAACGGCGAGGGCGCGTGGACGATTTCGTTCCTCGATGGTTATCAATTCCCGGGCGACGGCGATTTTCTCACCTCCTGGAGCGTGATCGTCACGACGCAGGATGCGGTCACGCCGCCGCCGGTTCCGGCGCCCGGTGCGCTGGTGCTGTTCGCGCTCGGCGCGGCGGGAACCTGGTTCGGACGCCGCCGTCGTTCGTGAGTCGCGCGCGAGCGTGCTAACGTCATCGCGCAGTCATCAAGTCGCCAAATGCACGATGGTAAATTCGAGCTCGTCGCGGGTGGACCGGGCGAGGAGACGTGACTGTCAGGGATCGTTCGATGCGTGCCGGCGCCAGCTGAAATGTAGTCGTTCGGCGTTTACCGGCAGGGGGGAGACATGGTTCGGAAATTGAAGGGCACGGCCTCGGCCGTCGCGGTAGCGGTCGCGCTTGGTACGGCGACGCTGGTGAATTCGTCGGCCGCGCTTGCCACCGATCAGTTCGTCGGCCAGATCCAGTACTTCCCATACAACTTCGCGCCGAACGGCTGGGCATTCTGCAACGGCCAGCTGATGGCGATTTCGCAGAATACCGCGCTGTTTTCGCTGCTCGGCACCCAGTTTGGCGGCAACGGCATATCAAATTTCGCGCTGCCGAATCTGCAGGGCCGGTTTCCCGTCGGCCAGGGCCAGGGGCCGGGCCTCAGCGATTACGTCATGGGCCAGGAGGGCGGCAGCGCCACCAATACGCTGACCACGAGCGAAATGCCGCAGCACAGCCATCCGATCGGCGGCACGCTGACGGTCTCCGGCAGTCCGACCGCGACGCTGCGCGCGAATTCCGCCGATGGCGATCAGAATGCGCCGGCCGCACATTCGGTCGCGCCCGGCGGGTCCAGGACCCTGCAGTTCAACACGGCGGCGCCCAGCGTGGCGATGAACGCCGGGTCGATCACGGTCGCGAACACGCTCAGCGCGACGTTGCCAGCGCAGACCGGCGTCGCCGGCGGCGGCCAGCCATACAACAACCTGCCGCCCTATCTGGCGGTCAACTGCAATATCGCGCTGGTAGGGATTTTCCCGGCGCGGAATTGATCCAGGCGGCCTCGCGCGCAGGCTGCCGCAACGGAACAGGGCCGACGCCGGCCGCGGCGTCGAGGGGGAGAGGCGGAAATGCACAGCACCGGAAAACTGAAGACGAGACTGGCGCGCGGCGTCGCGCTCGCGGCCCTTGCCGCCGCGGCGGCGGGGCCCGTCGGCCTCGCTCCGTCGCGGGCCGCAGCGGGCACGCCCTTCCTCGGCCAGCTATCCTACTTCGCCTTCAATTTTGCGCCGAAAGGCTGGACGACGTGCGACGGCCAGGTCATGGCGATCGCGCAAAATCAGGCGCTGTTCTCGTTGCTCGGCACGACCTACGGCGGCAATGGCGTCAATACGTTCCAACTTCCCGACATGCGCGGACGCGCGCCGATTCATTCGGACGGGTCGCCATACACACTGGGGCAGACCGGCGGCACCGAGAACACGACGCTCCTCACCTCGAACCTGCCGCTGCACGTGCACAGCGTCGGTGGCACGGTGCCGGTCGGCGGCACGATCACGGCATCGCTGAACGCCAGCCCGACGAACGGCAACACGCACGATGCCGCAGGCAACTCGCTGGCGCCGGGTGGCGCACGGGTTCGCAATTTCCAGACCGGAGCGCCGAATGTGGCGATGAGTGCGGGGTCGGTCGCGGTCGACACCAGTGGGGTGTCGGTTCAGGGACCGGCCGGGACCGGCAATGCCGGCGGAAGCCAGCCATTCAACCACATGCCGCCGTACCTGGTGCTCAACTGCAGCATTGCGCTGGTAGGGATTTTCCCGTCGCGCAACTGACCGGGTCCGATTTCGTCGCGCCGGGCGCAGACCGGCACTGACCGACAGGATATCGGCCGCCGGGCCGAAGGGGAGAGAAGGCAATGCATGGGACGGGCAAGCTTGGGACAATGAAGCGGAGCATGGCGCTGGCGGCGCTCGGCGCTGCACTCGGCATGCCGGCGCTGGCGCCCACGACCGCACTGGCTTCGGAGCCGTTCGTCGGCGAGATCCGGTTCTTCGGGTTCAATTTCGCGCCGCTGGGCTGGAATTTCTGCGATGGCAGCGTGATCCCGATTTCGCAAAACGAAGCCCTGTTCGCGCTGCTCGGTACGACCTACGGCGGCGACGGACAGGTGACCTTTAACCTGCCTGACATGCGCGGCCGCATTCCGCTGCACATGGGCCAGGGACCGGGCCTGTCGCCTCGGACCATCGGGGAGAGTGCCGGGAGCGAGACGAGGACACTGACGGTCAATAATCTGCCGTTCCATAATCATACTATCGGCCCCGTATCGCTCTCCGGCGCCCTGTCGGCGACGCTCAATGCGAACTCGGCGGTCGGCGACAACCACGATCCGGCCGGCAACGCGATCGCACCGGCCAGCGCGGCGTCACTCGGCTTCCAGAGCGCGGCGCCCAACGTGAGCATGAATGCCGGCTCCGTGACCCTGACGGGCGCGCTCACCGGCGGCTCGCTCCCGGCATCGACCGGGCCTTCGGGGAGCAGTCTGCCGGTGAGCAACATCCCGCCCTATACGGCGATCAATTGTTCGATCGCGCTGTTCGGGGTCTTCCCGTCGCGCAACTGAGCCGTACGCCGCCGGTCTTCCGGCTCGATCATCGGCATGGCTGCACGGGGCGGTCGTGCCGATGCGCGCTTCCGCGCCGTTGCTCTTGATGTAAAATAAGTGGGCTAGCTCCGGCCCTCGCCTTCGGTAACGCGGGCGCTGCGGTCGGCTCCTGAAATGGCGAACGCGATCGCGCGATGAAGCGAATTTTGGAAATTGCCGCCGCCCTTCTTATTGGCACGTGGCTGCCGCTTTCGGCGTCGGCGGCCGATTTCGCGAAGAACCTGCGCGGCGCGAGCGAATTGCTCGCCGCCCGCAAATACGACGAAGCGTACAAGGCGTATTTGCACGCGGCGGAGGATCAGAACAACCCGCTGGCCCAGTTCACCCTCGGCTTGTTTCACGAGCTCGGCTGGGGCCGTCCGGTCGACATGGCGGAAGCTTGCGCGTGGCAGGAAAAGTCGGCCAAGGGCGGCATTCCGGCCGCCGAAGATCGCTATGCGACCTGTCTTCTGAACGGCGTCGGCCGCCCCGCCGATCCGGCGGAGGCCGCGCGCTGGTTCCAGCGTGCCGGCGATGACGGCCACCTGATTTCATACTGTCGCCTCGCCCGGCTCTATGTGGAGGGCCGCGGCGTGCCGAAGGACCCCGCCAAGGGCCTTGCGCTGTGCGAGCAGGTGGCGGCGAAGGGGTCGCCGCCTGCCATGGTCGAGGTTGCGCGGTTCCACCTCGACGGCGTCACCGGCAAGCCGGATTACGAAACGGCATCACAATTGCTGCAGCAGGCAGCGAAACTGAATTCGCCCGAAGCACCGTTCCTGCTCGGCAAGATGGCGCGCGATGGGCTCGGCGCACCGGCCAAGCCCGACGCGGCCCGGTTCTGGTTCGAGACCGCAGCGAGCCGTGGCTATGTGCCGGCCTATTATCAGACTGCCAGGCTCTATTTCGACCAGCGCGGCGGGCCGAAGGCCGGCGGTTACGTGCCGGATTACGTCGCCAAGGCCTATATGTGGCTGTCCGCCACGGTCGCCCGCACGACGGATAAGGACGAGCGCGCCGGCAGCGCCGAGATGCTCGCCGAGATCCGCAAGATCATGCCGCCGACCTGGGCGCCCGATCTCGACAAGAAGGTGAAGGACCACCTCGCGAAGTTTTCCGGCGAGTGACCTGCGGAATCGACGGCGGAATCGGCGCGGCTGAATCGCTGCACATAGATCCTACGCCCGGGCGGTGCGGCGGCGCACGAAGCGCATTATCGGGCGCTCGAACAGCAGATACGACAGCGATGCGAGGACGATGGTCGCGGCGAGGCTCCCGGCGCCGAACGTCGCCCACGCGCTCCCTGCGTCGATGCCGTGAACGTGCAGCTGCCAGGCGGTGATGAACTGGCAGGGGTAGTGGAAGACGTAGATTCCATACGAGATCGTACCGAGCGGCCGGAGCGGAAAGGCTTCGAGCACGCGGCGGGCGAACGTCGCGCGCGGCGCGGCGTAGACCAGCAGGCCGATCAGCAGCGGGACGCCCGGCAGGCCATAGCGGCCGTGCGGCACGCCGAGGACGTCGACCGATCCGGTCGCGGCAAGAACGAGAACGACTGCAGCGGCGATCCAGAACCCGGCCTCGAACAGCAAGGGGCGGGAGCGCTCTCGATCGGGCCGCATCACCGCGATCGCGGCGGCGCCCACGCCGATCAGGAAATGCGGCAGATGCCCCGGCAGCGAATAGGTGAGGGCGGCGCCGCCGGGGCGTATCCAGACGAGCCGCGGATCGAACGGCCATGCCACCGCCCGCGAGAACCACTGGAACGATCCGTAATCGATCGCATAGATCGCGACGCAACCCAGCGCGAGCCACGCGATCGCGGCCCATGACGGCCGCAGACCGGACCGTCGCAGGCAGACGAACAGGATCGGCAGCAACAGGTAGAACTGCATTTCGACCGCCAGCGTCCAGAACGGCGGATTGATGCTCTGGACCGAAAATTCAGTGAAATCGAAAAGAAACACCGCATGCAGCGCGATGTCCCACCAGCCGCCGGGATATCGCCATGTGCCGTAGAGCGCGATAAGGACGCCAAGCACGAGATAGTAGAGCGGCAGGATTCGCGCCGCCCGCCGCAGCGCGTACGCGCGAAACGACGGCAATGGCTTTCCGTCGCGCACGGCATGCCAGAACGGCGTGCTCAGCAGAAAGCCGCTCAGAACGAAAAACAGCGCGACGCCGAGCTCGCCATTCTCCAGCAGCGATCGCAGCTCGAACGGACCCGCGACCAGGCTCACGCCGGTGAACTGGCCGAAATGCACGCCGAAAACGGCCAGAGCGGCAACCGCCCGCAGGCCGTCGAGTCCGGCGATGTTGTGATCGAGCCTCGTGTCGCGCGCCATCGGGGATTGCTACCACAAACGGGGCTGAGCTAACGAAAGGGGCGGTCCGCCCACGGTCCGACAAATGATTGGGCCGGAGGGAGCCGGCTCGGTTTCCGTTGGCCCCCATAATTGCAGATCAGGATGCAAACCAGCCGTTGTACCCCGTTGACGTGATCCGCTTTCTTCATCCAGTCGAACAATGAGGCTAAGCGCTTTCAGTTCGTACTGTCGCCAAATGCCGTCGACAGCATGCGCTCGGTCAATCATCAGCGCGTATGGCACCCGATTTGGCACCGGACGAAGCGGCCCAGGATAGGACGAACTCGGATCGGCAACCATGCAACAGCGTTGATACGGAGAGAATTCAGCACCAGCAACAACGGATCATGATCGGGCGAGACGGGACTTTTCGGTTTTCAAGACCGGTGCCTTCAACCGCTCGGCCACCCATCCATGCAAGGGCTTTGGCGCGTCCGGTTTCGCGCGACGCCCTCAAACCCGCCACTGTTCTATGGCGGTTCCGATCGCCGCGTCCACCCCGTGCCGGGAGCGGAGCTCAGTCCTGACTCCCGTGCTTTGGACCGCCGATCCCGCCGGAACCGGCGGCCGCTGCCCGGTCAGCGACATGATCAACTTCGGAACGACCGCCGTCGGCGACCGGAGCAGGCCGCAGCCGCATCAGCTCGTACACCGGCGTCCTGGCGGCGAAGCCTTTCAGTGCCAGCTCGCCGATCGGCCGCGTCTCGGCCATCGACTCGATCACCGAGGCGACGCGCTGGCTCACCAGGATCTGCGAGATCTGCGCCTCGTCGCACAGCCGCGAGGCGAGGTTCGACACCGTGCCGATCGCGGCGTAGTCCGAGCGCGCCTCGAAGCCGATCCGGCCCAGCGTCGCGAAGCCGCGCGCGATGCCGATGCCGAAGCCGAGCGCATGGCCGCGCCGCCGCCAGTCTTCCGACAGCGCGTGCACCTGCTCGCGCATGTCGAGCGCCATGCGTACCGCGATCTCGGTGTGGTCGCGGCACGCCACCGGATCGTTGAAGATCACCATCATGCCGTCGCCGGCGAAGCGCTCCAGCGTGCCTTCGTAGTGCTGGATCAGCCGCCCGAGCGCGGCGTGATACTCGCCGAGAACCGCCATCACCTCTTCGGGCTCGGATCGCTCGGCGAAGGCGGTGAAGCCGCGCAGGTCGCAGAACACGATCGTCACGTCGCGCCGTCGGCTGCGCAGCACCCAGTCGTCGTCGGACGAGATCAGCAGCTCCGCCACGTCCTTGGGCAGGAAGCGCTTGAGCCGGGCCATGCGCTCGATCTGCGATACCTGCGCATCGACACGCGCCTCCAGCGTGCGGTTCCATTCCGCGAGCTCGGCCGCCTGCGCCTCGAGCTTCGCCGCCTGGGCTTGCACTGTATCATGTAGCTCCTTGACCCGCAGGATCGAGCGGACGCGCGCGACCAGCGCCGCGGTGTCGACGGGCTTGGTCAGGTATTCGTCGGCCCCGCCGTCGAGCCCGGCGATGATGTCCCTGGTGTCCGCCTTGGCGGTCACCAGGATCACCGGCGTGAAGGACAGCGTCGGGTCGGCCTTGATCTCGCGGCAGACCTGGAAGCCGTCCTTCTTCGGCATCATCACGTCGAGCAGGATGAGATCGGGCCGCTCGGCCCGCGCCACGGCAAGCGCCTCCTCGCCGTCCGCCGCGGTGAGGATATGGAAACCCTGGCTGCCGAGCCTCGTGCCGATGATGTCGATATTGGTCAGATTGTCGTCGACCACGAGAATGTGGGCGGGGTTACGCATGTCGCCTCCCGGGCGTTCCGTCGTTATCCGAGGAATTCGCGGACTTTTTGCAGCAGCTGTCGCGGGCTGAACGGCTTGGCGACGTAGCCGTCGCAGCCCGCCGCGCGCGTCTTCTCCTCGTCGCCCGACAGCGCGTAGGAGGTGACGGCGATGATCGGAATGCCGCGCAGCGCCGGATCGGCCTTGATCTGCCGGCTGGCCTCGTAGCCGTCGAGCACCGGCAGCTGGATATCCATCAGAATCAGGTCGGGACGATGGCTCTTCGCCATCGCGACGCCGGCCTCGCCGGTTTCCGCCTCGATCAGCTCGTAGCCGGCACTCGACAGCAGGTCGCGCATGATCCGCCGGTTGTCCTCGGTGTCCTCGACCACGAGTATGCGCTTGCTCATGAGACCTCCCTCACGTCGGCGACTCTCACGGGGAGATCGACGCTGAACGTCGCCCCCTCGCCGGGCGCGGACCGTACCGCGATGGTGCCATGGTGCATTTCGACGATCCGCCTGGAGATCGCAAGGCCGAGACCCGTGCCGCCCTTCTTGCGCGTGCTCGTGTTGTCGAGCTGCTGGAACTCGTCGAAGATCCGCGACTGGTCCGCGAGCGCGATGCCCGGCCCGGTGTCCCGAACGGCAAGATGGAACATGCCATCGTTCGCCTCCGCCGTCACGGTCACCGATCCCGAATCGGTGAATTTGATGGCGTTGCCGACCAAGTTGAGCAGCACCTGCGTCAGCCGCCGCTCGTCGCCGAAGCCCGTCGGCATGCCGGGCGCGATCTCCGACGACAGCGCGAGGCCCTTCTCGCGCGCCAGTGACTCGGTGGCGACGAGCACCGACTGGACGACCGTGTCCATGGCGTAGTAGCCGACCGAAAGCGTCAGCTGGCCGGCCTCGATCTTGGCGAGGTCGAGCACGTCGTTGATCAGCGCCAGCAGGTGCTTGCCGTTGGCCATCACGCGGCCGAGCACGTCGCGCGATTTCTCCGGCAACTCGCCGTAGATCCCGTCGGCGAGCATCTCGGCATAGCCGAGCACCGCGTTCAGCGGCGTGCGCAGCTCGTGGCTCATATTGGCGAGGAACTGCGACTTGTGCTGGCTGGCGATCTCGAGCTGCCGGCTCTTGTCCTCGATCTCGCGGAACAGCCGCGCGTTCTGGATGGCGAGCACCGCCTGGTTGGCGAAGGTCCGCATCAGGTCGACCGCGCTGTCGGGAAACGCCCCGACCGCGCGGCGCAGCACGACAAGCGTGCCGATGATCCGGTTGGGGCCGATCAATGGCACCACCAGCGCGGCGCGCAGGCCGGCCGCGGTCGAGAGCTCGCGCAGCGGGAATCCGGGCAGCGCGTCGAGATCGGGGACCTGAATCGGTCGACCGGTCTCGATCGCCCGGCCCATCGCGGTCTCTTCCTGCCGGATCGTCAGCGCGCCGAGCCTGGCGACATAGGCGTCGTCGAGCCCGAGCGCGACGGCCAGCGAAAATGTCCGGTCCGGCCTGGCGTAGCGGAAGATCGCGCCGGCATCGCCGCCGGCCAGCTCGACCGAGCGGCTGACCACCGTGTCGAACACGGTCTTGAGGTCGAGGGTGGAGCTGACGGCGCGGCTCACCTCGCCAAGCGCGGTCAGCTCGCGGATCGACTGCGCCAGCTCGCGCGTGCGCTCCGTCACCGTGCGCTCCAGCCCGGCATAGGACTGCTCGAGCTGTCCCGCCATGCTGTTGAACTGGTCGGCCAGCGCCTCCAGCTCATCGCCGGT
>Ga0153915_10004563_pt1 | contig 12764 bp, 10 predicted proteins | sample Opewatmetagenome_2_FD_107003 | JGI IMG/M metagenome (GOLD analysis project Ga0153915, IMG submission 107003) | Freshwater wetland microbial communities from Ohio, USA - Open water 3 Core 3 Depth 3 metaG | ecosystem: Environmental > Aquatic > Freshwater > Wetlands | place: USA: Ohio, Lake Erie... | reverse complement strand
GGATGGGGGATCCTCTCTCGACGGCCGGGGCGCGCGCTCGTCATGGGCGCTGTCACGCAGCCCTGGCTCGCGGACGTGAAATTCCGCCCGATCCCGCCGGAGGACTTCACGGCCTTCGCCGAGCCCGACTGCGTCAAAATCGTCTGGACGCTCGAGACCGAGCCGCTCGCGCCGGCACATACGCGCCTGCGAACCGAGACGCGCGCGGCTGCGACCGACGAAGAGGCCCGCCGGAAGTTCCTCCGCTACTGGCGCTGGGCCCGCGCCGGCATCCTCCCGATCCGCTGGTTCCTCCTCCCCGCCGTCCGGCGCGCGGCACAGCGGCGCCATCGGGATTCGAGCGCCCCTTCGGCCTGAATTCCCCCGAGCCCGGCCCCGTCGCGGCGCGAGGAGTCTGCGGGCCCTCGTAGCTAAAATCTCTCGGCGCTGGTCGCGCAGCGACCGCCTGCGCCGAAAGCCGAGCCTCGCGCCGCGGGAGCGAAGCGCCGCAGCGGGATCACGCCGTCAGGCGTAGATCCCGCGGAGCGCGCGGAGCGACGGTTCGCGAAGGGAAGTTCTGGTCGACGAGGCCGGTCACCCTCTGGAAGACGCTGTTGCACGTCTCGCAGTCGCTCCGGCTGCAGCCGCACGGCACGCCGTCAGCCTGCGCGTCGGTGCAACGGGGCTCCTGCCCGATCCGGATGAGGTCGTCCACGGCGTCCAGGATCCTGCGCTTCAACTCCGAGTCGGGGATGGCACGCAGGCCGCGGATCAAATCGCGCTCCGGAGGAGTCAGAGGGATCGCCAGCGGTTGTTCGGTCATGCCGCCGCTCCTTCGGGGCAGGGGACTCCGCCCAGGATCGCCTTCGCGCCCCGGGCGAAGGCCTCCTCGTTGGCGGGAATGAGTGCCGATTTCTCCCTGAGAGCCCGGCGGATCACCGCGAGGAATGTCTCCTTCGGGAAGATCCCGGTCGCGGCGCACAGGGCGCCAAGCGCCACGATGTTCTTGACCATGGCGTGGCCGAGCTCGACGGCGATCCGCGTGAAAGGAACGCCGTGGGTCAGGACTCCTTCGGGCAGCCCGGGCAGCTCGGCGATGACCGAGCTGTCGTACAGGATCGTCCCTCCGGGCGCGACGGTCGGACCGAACTTCGCGAGGCTCGGCGCGTTGAACGCGATCAAGATGTTCGGATGGGGCGAGGCGGGCGAGAAGACCTCGTCTTCGGCGACGTGGACGTCGGCGTAGGAGGTCCCGCCGCGCGACTCGGGTCCATAGCTCGGGATGTGGGTCGCGTCAAAGCCTTCCTGGATGCCCGCCAGAGCGATGAGCATTGCGGCCGTCTGCGCTCCGTCTCCGCCGGCGCCGGCGAGCTTCAAAGAGATGTCGTTCGCATGGAGGTGGCGCGGAAATCCTCGGGAAAAGCGCTCGGGCTCGCCTCCGTCTCCTCCCACGGCGCGGATGAGCCGCGCGGGCTCGAAACTGGGGCGCGCGAGCTCGAACCAGGGTTCCGACACGGTCTCCTTCTTGATCCCGAGCGGGAAGACGGGAAGCATCTGCTCCCGGACCCATTTCTCCGCCTCCGCCGGCGTCATCTTCAGATGCGTCGGGCACTCGGCGAGGACCTCGACGAAAGCGAGGCCCTTCCTCTCGACCTGGATCTGGAGGGCCTTCTTGATGGCCTTCTTCGCCTGGACGCGCCGCTTCGCGTCGAAGAGGGCGACGCGCTCGACGTACACCGTGCCATCCAACCCGGCGACGAGCTCGGCCACTTTCATGGGCGCCCCCATGAGGCGCGTCCTCCCCGCCGGGCTCGTCGTGGTCTTCTGCCCCGGGAGCGTCGTCGGCGCCATCTGGCCTCCCGTCATCCCGTAGATGGCGTTGTTGACGAAGACGACGCTCAGGGGAATACCGAGCTGCGCGGTGGAGACGATCTCGGCCAGTCCGATGGAAGCGAGGTCGCCGTCCCCCTGGTAGCTCACGACGATCGCGCCGGGATTTGCAAGCTTGTGGCCGAGCGCGACCGCGGGAGCGCGGCCGTGGGCTGCCTGCGTGTTGCCGACGTCCAGGTAGTAGTAGAGGAAGACCGCGCACCCGACGGGAGAGACGGCGATGGTCCGGTTCTGGATGCCGAGCTCCTCGATCGCCTCGGCGAGGTACTTGTGCACCAGGCCGTGGCCGCACCCCGCGCAGTAGTGCGTGGCGTGCGCCTTCAACCCCTCGCCGCCGGCATGGCGTTCGAACGTTTGATAGAAGACGCTCATGCAGCCGCCTTTCTCGCGCCGAGCACGTGCGCGATGATCTCGCTCTGCTGCGGCAACATCCCGCCCATGCGCCGGACCGCCTCGATCGGCGGATGCTTGTCGATGCCGGCGTGGGAGAGCGCCAGGCGCAGCTCGTCTTCGAGCTGCCCGTTGGAAGCCTCGACGACGACGATCCGGCGGGCGTTGGGCAGGAGGGGCTCGAGCTTCTCGATGGGGAAGGGCCAGAGCGTGACTGGCCGGAAGAGACCCGCTTTGACGCCTTCGCGCCGCAGCGCCCGGACCGCCCCTTTCGCCATGCGGGCCGGGGTGTTGCAGGCCACGATCAGGACCTCCGCATCCTCGAACTCGAAGAGGTCGGCGCGCTGCTCGGCTTCCATCCGTCGGTACTTGAGGTTCAGGTGCTGGTTGTGCTCCTCGAGATCGGTTTCCGAGAGATAGATCGAGTTGATCAGGTTCGCGCGGTGGCCGTCGTCGCCGAAGACCGCCCAGTCCGGAAGTCCCGGCTCGACCATGGTCGGCGGCAGGACGACTCTTCCCGTCATCTGCCCAAGGTAGCCGTCGCTTAAGAGAACGACCGGATTCCTGTACCGGAAGGAGAGGTCGAAGGCGAGGCGGGTCAGGTCGAGCATCTCCTGCGGGGTCGAAGGCGCGAGAACGATGCCGTGCGTGTTGCCGTGCCCGAGCCCGCGGCAGGCGAGCTTGATGTCCGTCTGTTCCGGCGCGATGTTGCCGAGGCCGGGACCCCCGCGCATGACGTTGACGAAAACTCCGGGGACCTCGGAGCCGATCATGTACGAAATCCCCTCGAGCATCAGGCTGAATCCGGGCGAGGACGTGAACGTCATGCACCGCAGACCCGCGCCGCCGCAGCCGTACATCATGTTGACGGTCGCGACTTCGCTGACGGCCTGCGAGAAGATGCCTCCCAGGTCCGGGAGGAGCTTCGCCATGAGCTCCGCTCCTTCGGTCGAGGGCGTGATCGGGTAGCCGAAGACGTGCCGGCATCCGGCCAGGAGCGCGCCGATCGCCGAGGCGTAGTTGCCCTTGATCACGAGGGGCGGCATCGGCGGAAGGTCCACGAGCCGGTCGGGGATCGCCACCGGCTCGGGCGCGGAAGTGCCGCGCGCACCGAAGAGCTTCTCGGGGTCCTGGAGACCGGCTTCCTCCCCCTGTGGCATTTCGCGCAGGCCGTAGGGCTCGGGGCAGGCATCGATGCAGAGACCGCATGCGGTGCAGTTCTCCAGGTGGACGACCACCGGCACGAGACCGGTCTCGGGGTGGATCCCCGGCGCCAGCTCGATGCATTTCTTCGCGCACGCCTCGATGCATCGCGCGCAACCCTTGCAGTACCGGGAGAGGAGGAAAGGCTTGGGTCTCTGGCGGACGGGCATGTCGCGCCTCCCTTTCGGAGGTCAGGAGGAGATTCGCCTTTGCCTCGTCAAATTAGCGCAGCCTCCGTTACGCTCCATGCTCCAAACGCATCATTCTGGGAGCGCTCCTTGCCACGCTTTGGCGCATTTGCTCCCGCAGCTCTCTCCTTGCCGAAGCTTCGTTCCCTCTGGCGTTCGCCTTTCACGCCGACCTCCAGAGAGTCTCGAGCCGCGACGGGGTGAGCCCACGCGCCCCCGCGGTCCCGGCAGGTTCTCCGGACAGGAGACAAGGGATGACTAATTCGGAGTGGCGGCCGACATCTCCGCAGGAACGGCTGCGGGCGACGGGACTTCTTGCGCCTGGCGTGAGGCGTCGTTGCCGTTCCAGAAGATGTAGTGGCGATTCCTCGCCGCGTTCAAGAGCTCCGCGCGGAAGTCCGGGTGCGCGATCTCGATCAGCGCGCAGGACCGCTGGCGGATGTTCTTGCCCCAGAGGTCGGCGATGCCGTGCTCCGTGACGACGTAGTGGATGTCGCCGCGGCTGGTCACGACGCCGGCTCCCGCCTCGAGGCTCGGCTGGATGCGGCTGATCGTCCCGCCCTTGGCCGTGGAGGGGAGCGCGATGACGGGCCTTCCCCCCTTGCTGCGCGCCGCGCCCCGGATGAAGTCCACCTGTCCTCCGATGCCCGAGAAGAACCGCCCGCCGATCGTGTCGGCTGCCACCTGGCCGGTCAGGTCCACGGCGAGGGCGGAGTTGATGGCCACCATGTTGTCGTTGCGGGCGATCTGGAAGGGGTCGTTGGTGAAACTGGACGGGCGCATCTCCATCGCCGGGTTGTCGTCCACCCAGTCGTAGAGCGCCCTGGTGCCCATGACGAACGACGTCACGATCTTGCCCGGCAGAAGCGTCTTCCTTCGGCCCGTGATGACCCCCGCCTGCGCCAGGCGCATGCCGCCGTCCGAGAACATCTCGGTGTGGACCCCCAGATCGTTGCGGTCCCCCAGAGCGGCCAGCACGGCGTCGGGGATGCGGCCAATGCCCATCTGGAGACAGGCGCCGTCCTGGATGAGGCTCGCGGCATGGAGCCCGATCTGCCGGCAGACCTCGTCGAGAGGCTCGGGCGTCAGCTCGTAGAGCGGGTCGTCCACGGGCACCATGCGCGCGATGCGGTCCACATGGACGAAGGAGTCGCCGAGCGTGCGGGGCATGCACGCGTTGACCTCGGCCAGGACGAGGCTCGCCGTGTCCACGGCAGCGCGGACGATGTCCACGGAGACTCCGAGGCTGCAGAAGCCATGGCGGTCCGGCGGGCTGACCTGGATAATCGCCACGTCCACTTTGACGCGGCCGTTCAGGATCAGGAGCGGAATCTCCGACAGAAAGACCGGCATGAAGTCCGCGCGCCCCTCCTGAACCGCCGAGCGGACGTTGGACCCGATGAAGAACGCCGTGTGGCGGAAGCGCCCCTCCAGGCCCGGCGCGACATAGGGAGCGGGGCCGAGCGTCAGGAGATGGACGATCTCGTTGCCGCAGAGGTGCGTCCCCTCGCGAACCATCGCCTCGACGAGGCGGGACGGCTCCGACGCGCCCGAGCCGATCAGGATGCGCGTGCGAGGCGGGATCGCCCGGACGGCCTCTTCCGCGGTCGCGACTTTCCAACGGTATTGGTCTTGCCAGTTCATCATGGCTCCTACCCTAGCGCGTTCCCCGCTATTTCCTGCGATGCAGGTTGCTCATTCGCCCCGCGGACAGCCGCGTCGCGAAGCTCTTGTCTCATGCGGACTTTTTCGCGACACATTCCCGGCACCATGAGGCGCCCTTCAGGTCCACGTCCTCGATCGAGTTGGAGTAGTGCATCACGCAGTCGTAAAGGGGACAGTGGACGAGGCCCAGCGTGTGCCCGAGCTCGTGCAGCCCCTCCTTCGAGCACCGCTCGTAGAAGAGGCCCTCGTCTTCGGGCAGGCCGTAGAACTCCTGGCGGAGACGGGTGGCCGAGATGACGGCGGCCCCGCCGCCCAGCTGGGCCTGCCCGAACACGAACGTCAGGATCGGGATATACAGATCCACGTCGGCCACGCCGAGCGTCCGCGCCCCCTCGGGCTTGGGCAGCCCCGAGAGAAGCTCCAGGATGCGCGCCGAGGAGAACTGCTGGCGCCGGGGATCGAAGGCTTCCCGGGGATCGATCCCCTTGCGCGACACGGTGCACGGCCCGCCGATCCCATCGCGCAGGGCGAGCGCCATGTAGTCCAGGAGCGTCGGATCGACCTTCCCCACCGGAATGATCTGTACGCGCGGCATGGAGGCGGCTCAACGGCTCCAAGTTAGCCTTGCGGCTTCTCCTTCTCCAGCCCGTATTTCTTGATCTTGTTGTAGAGCGTCACGCGGTCGATCTCGAGCAGGCGCGCCGCCTGCGTGATGTTCCACCCCGATTCGTCCAGCGTCCGGTTCACGTGCTGCCGCTCGATGTCCGCCAGCGACTTGCCGAGAGGCGCTCCCTTCGGCCCGTTGACGTGGAACGGAAGATCCTCCGGCGTCGCCTCGCGCCCGCGGCAGACGAGGACCGCGCGCTCGAGGGCGTTCTGGAGCTCCCGCACGTTGCCCGGCCAGTCGTAGGAAGTCAGGAGGGCCATCGCCTGCGCCGAGATCCCGGTCACGGGCTTGTTCATGCTGCGGGCGAAGCGCGCGAGGAAGCTCCTGGCCAGCGGAGCGATGTCCTCGCGCCGCTCGCGCAGCGGCGGAATGGCGATCGAGAAGACGTTCAAGCGGTAGTAGAGGTCCTCGCGGAACTTCCCTTCGGCCACCATCGCCTCGAGGTTGCGGTTCGTGGCGGCCACGAGCCGGAAGTCCACCGGGATCTCGGTGTTGCCGCCGACGCGGACGATCTTCTTCTCCTCGAGCACGCGGAGCAGATCCACCTGCGTCTTCAGGCTGATGTCGCCGATCTCGTCCAAGAACAGGGTCCCGCCGTCGGCCATCTCGAACTTCCCCTTCCGGCGGTATTGGGCTCCCGTGAAGGCTCCTCTCTCGTGTCCGAAGAGCTCGCTCTCGATGATCCCTTCCGACAGGGCGCCGCAGTTGACCACGACGATCGGCAGGAACCGCCGCTCCGAGCCGGCGTGCAGGGCGCGCGCGATCAGCTCCTTGCCGGTTCCGCTCTCACCGCGGATCAGGACGTTCGTGTCGGCGCGGGCGACCATGGAGACCTGCTCGAGCACGCGGCGCATCGCCGGGCTCTCTCCGACGATCTCCGCGAAGGGAGACATCTCGTCGATGCGCGCCTTGAGCTCCTGGTTCTCGGCCACGAGCCGCCGGCGCTCGAGGGCGTTGCGCACGAGGTGCTCGAGGTCGTCCGGATCGAACGGCTTGATGATGTAGTCGTAGGCCCCCTGCTTCATCGCCGCGACGGCCGTATCCACCGAGGCGTAGGCGGTCATGATGATGATGGTGGCGTCGGGCTTCGCCTCGCGGATCTTCTTCTGCAGCTCGATCCCGTCCATGCCGGGCATCTTGATGTCGAGGAGGAAGACGTCCGCGTCGGTCGTGGCGAGCCGGTCGAGAGCCTGCTTGCCCGAGTCGGCCAGCTCGACCGCGTACCCGCCGTTAGTGAACCAGCCGCCGAGCGACTCCCTCACGATGGGCTCGTCGTCCACGATGAAGATCCGAACGGCCTTCTTTTCCGGGTTCATGCCCTTGCCTCCTCTGCCGCGGCGCCGGAGGCGACCGCCGCCGGCGGTGCTCCCGCGCCGGCCCCGGGGCGGTCGAAGAGCCGCAGGGTGAACGTGGTCCCCTCTCCCGGAGCGGCGTCCACCTCGATCTCGCCGCCGTGCCGGGTCACGATGCTCATCACGACGGTCAGCCCGACCCCCAGGCTCTTCTCCCCTTCCTTCGTCGTGAAGAACGGCTCGAAGATCCGGGCCTTCGTCTCGGCGTCCATCCCGGTGCCGTTGTCGCGGACCCGGATCTCGACGCCCGTTCGCTCCGCGGCGGCCGGAGAGGCCGCGGCGCCGCCGGACCCCGCCCCGGCTCCAATCCGGCGAGTCGTCACCTCGAGACACCCTTCGTTGGGCGACATCGCCTCGCACGCATTGATCAGGAGCGCGACCAGGGCCTGCACCACCTGCTGCGGGTCGCACACGACCAGCGGCAGGTCCGGGGCCAGATCCACCCGCGTCTTGACCGCCATCAGCGAGATCTTGTGGTCCACGAGCCGGAGGGAGTGCCGCACGGCCTCATTCACGTCGCTTGGCCGCATCTCGATCCGGGCGCTGCGGGAGAACTGCAGGAGACCCTTCACGATCTCCCCGCACCGGGCGGACTCGGAGGCGATCATGGAGAGATTCTCCTTAGCGCGTTCCGGGTTGAGGCCGCCCTGATCGACCTGCTTCATCAGGAGCCGGGCGTACGTGTGGATCCCCGCGAGCGGGTTGTTGATCTCGTGCGCGACGATCGCGGCGAGCTTTCCGATCGACGTCATTCGCTCCACGTGGATCATGTTCTGGTGGACCTTCTTCAGCTCCGCCGTCTTCTCCTCCACCCGGGTCTCGAGCTGGCGCGTCCATCCGCTCACCTCGTCGCGGGCCTGGCGAAGGTCCACGGTCATCTGGTTGAACGATCGGGCGAGCACCCCCAGCTCATCCCGCGACTCGACGGGGATCTTCGCGTCGAGGTCGCCGGCGGCCACGCGGCGCGTGCCTCGGACGAGACGCGAGACCGGCTTCTGGACCACGAACCAGGTCAGCACTCCTGCCAGGAGCGAGACGACGCTGATGCCGATCAACGTATCGCCCACCATCCGCCGAGCGCCCTGCGCGATCGTCAGGTCGAGGCTCCCGAGGGGAACGGTGACGTCGAGGACGCCGAGCACCTGCTGGTTGGCGGGGTGCGCGTGGCACGGCGCGTTCCAGCAGCTCCGCTCGTTCTCGATCGGGTTGATCAGGCCGGCCATCCGCTCCCCCTTCTCGCTGCGGAAGATCCGCAGGCGGTCCGGCCGGTTCAGGCGGGTCAAGGGCTGCTCCTGGGCGTGGCAGGAGACGCAGGCCTCGACCTTCTTGTCGACGAACGTCCCCACCTCGTGCTCGTCGGTGGAGAAGCTGATCCGCCCCTGCTCGTTGTAGATCCGGATGCGCCCGATCCCGGGCTGGGCGCCGATGGTCGTGATGATGTGGTAGACCTCGTCCCGGTGGTTGTTCAGCATGCTGTAGCGGGCGCTCCTCTTGATCGTCTCGCTGATCCGGTCGGTCGCGGCAAACGTCCGCTCCTCGAGGTCCCGGCGGTGGAGGCGGGTGTGCTGCCAGCCGATCAACCCGAACACGATTCCCAGGCCGGAGACGAGATAGACCACGAGCTTGACGCTCAAGCTTCCGGGGAGGAGAAACGGGGTCCTGGCGGAGGAGTTTTTCACGGGTTTTTTGCTGCTGAGAAGCCTTCTTTGGCAGGTCAGTCTTGCACGCGGAGACCCCCCTCCGCCTGAGTCATTTGCATCCCGCGCGGGGTCACTTCGCGGCCGCCTCCGCGTGGCATTTCTCGCAATCGGCCTCGACGGAGAAGGCGGACGTGCCGTCGTGGCACTGGCCGCAGAGCTTGTGCAGGGCGCCGGGCGCCGCGGCCGTCCGCGCGGAGGCGGTCCGGACGAAGGAAAACCCGTCTCTGTGGCAGGAGATGCAGTCCGGGGCGCCCGAATCCACGTGCGCGGCATGGCTGAAGACGACCGGCGCGGGGCTGTCGGGCGACTGCGGGAAGGCCACGTCGGAGGGCATCCGGAAGCTCGCGAGGGCCATTGTCTTCTGCGCCTGGACGGCCGTCGCCTCGGGAGTGGCGGGCAGCGGCTTGCTCCGGACGCCCTGGGCGGTCAACCCCATCGCGCTGACGAAGAGGAGCGCGGCGAGGCCGCCGGCGATGCCGAGCACGCTCACGAGCGGCCGGCGGGCCCGCTTGGGCTCCTGCCAGGCGGGCTCGGGCCAGGCGGGCTCGGGCTCGGCCTCTTTGGTCGCGTGCTCGAAGACCGGTAGGTACTTGGCCGCGAGCGTGAAGAGCGCGAACCCGATCCCGACGATCATCAGCGTCACGGAGACTTCGGTCAGGCTCGGCGCGTAGGAGACGCCCGAGGAGCGCTCCATCCCGGTGATGGAGACGTTCAAGCGGTTCATGACGATCCCCAGGACCACCAGGATCGCCGAAGCGAAGAGGCCGCGCCGGCTCTTGCGAACCGCCGGAATAGCGAGGAGGACCGCCGGCGCGACGAGGCCGATGAGCATCTCGGCGAGGAAGAGCCGCCCCTCGTACGTCCGCTCGAAGGCCAGCGGGAGCACCTTCCGGCTCCACAGGTCCTGCGTCTTCGCGACGAAGTTCACGCAGAGCAGAACGAGCGTGACCTTGCCGATGTCGGTCAGGAGCGGCATCTCGATCTCTTTCTTGAAAGCCCTGGCGGACAGGAAGGATTCGACGATCGTCATCGCGCAGCCGAGCGTCAGGGCCGTCAGGAAGAAGAAGACCGGCAGCCAGGGCGTGTACCAGAGCGGGTAGAGCTTGGAGGGGATGATCAGATAGAAGGAGCCGAGAGAGCTCTGGTGCAGGGTGGACAGGAGCACGCCCAGCACGACGAGCGGCAGCATGAAGATGTGGAGGACCTTGAGCACCTTCTCCATCTTGAACCGTTCGAAGACAATCGGAGAGAACTCCAGCGCCAGGACCGTCGAGTACAGCGTCACGCACCACCCGACCTCGAACATGACCGAATGCGGGTTCCACATCACCAGGGGATGCCACACGCGGTACGGGAGGCCCAGGTCGAACATGAGCGCGAAGATGACCAGCATGTAGCCCAGGAAGGCCGTCAGGATGGCCGGCCGCACGATCGGCCGGAAGCGCTCGAGATGGAAGATGTAGACGATGGCGCTGATCGTGAAACCGCCGGCGGCCAGAGCGACGCCGCACAGGATGTCGAAGCCGACCCAGAGACCCCACGGGAACCGGTCCGACAGGTTCGTCGCGGCGCCCAGCCCGTGGAAGAACCGGACGAAAGTGCTGTAGAGCCCGGCGGCGAGGAGCAGCAGGAGCGCGGCTCTCCAGAAGGTCAAGCGCGGAAGCGTGAGCGAGCGATTCATTTTCGTGCTCCTTCTTCAGTGGGATCCGCCGCCGCCCGAGCCGTCCTCGGGTCCTTCGCGGCCGCTCTTTTCCGCCCGCGCGACCTCTTCACTGCGCCGGGTGACCCAGTAGATGCCTCCCAGCAGGACGCTTCCCACCGCCACGACGTTGGGGATCTTGGAGAGGACGCGCCACGTGAGCATGGCGGGAGGCTCGTGGACGAGATCGGTCCGGAAACCCAGCTCCTCGGGGCGGACATCGGAGATGACGAGCACCGACGTGCCTCCCACCTCCTGCGCCCCGTAGATGTAGTTGTAGTACTTCTTGGGGTCCGCGGCGATCCGGGCCCGGGCCTCGGCGAGAAGCTCCTCCCGCGTGCCGAACTTGGTGGCACCCGTCGGGCAGACCGAAGCGCACGCGGTGGCCAGTCCCTGCGCCACGCGGTCGGCGCACATGTCGCACTTGCGGACCCTCGGCAGCGTCTTGCCCCACTCGTACTTGGGCACGTTGAACGGGCAGGCGAGCATGCAGTACCGGCAGCCCATGCACTTGTCCCGGTCGTACACGACCGGTCCGGCGGCCGTCTTCTGGAACGCGCCCACCGGGCAGGCCGAGGCGCAGCTGGGGACGTCGCAGTGCATGCACATCCTCCGCACGTAGCGCGGGCCTTTCCGGTTTACGACGGAAAACGTCTTGTCCGACAGGGTGTCGGAGAGGACGTCCTGGCTGGTTCGGGGAAGCCTGTTGCGCTCCTTGCACGCCAGGGAACAGGCCCCGCACCCGATGCACCGCGTCGTGTCGAGGAGGATCCCCTTCTTCTGGGTGGCGCTGATCATGGCTTTTCCTTCCCGGCTTCCGATCCGTCTCTCTCTACGAAGCTTCCCGGGTCCCCTGAGGCGTCAGGAACTCGCGGGAGAAGGTGGCCCAGGCCTCGTCGTTCAAGAATTCCAGGATGCCGTCGGCGGGCTTTCCGCCGTCCGCCATCGCGGTTCCGGGCACCGCGGAACCCCACGCCTGCGACGTCACGAACTCCTCGAACCGGCTCCGTTCCTTGCGCAGCCACTCGCCCGCTTCTTCGGCGACCTTGAGATTGCGCAGGGCCGCGCCGAGGTTCTTCGGCGACAGCGCGCAGATCCACCCTTTGCGGTAGGGATCGTGCGAGAGGGCTGCCGCGCTTTCGGACAGATCCGGATTCACCGAGCGGACGACGCCGTCCACCGGAGCCGTGAGAACGGCTCGGCGGTTCCCCCGGACGAGCGTGAAGAGCGGCTCACCCCTCTTGATTTCGGTCCCCGGCTCCGGCATCTCGACCTTGTCCGCCCGTCCGATCGCGGCGCGGACGAGGTCGTCCAGGCCGACTCGGATCCGGCCGGAAGGCTCGAGCGCCGTCCAGGTGTGACCGGTGTCGAGGAAGAGGCCGCCGGGGAGCGGAACCTCGCGCCGGACCGCCACGACGGCGGGGGCCGGCCCCATTCTGCGGACGATCGAATCGATCGTCAGGGCGACAATGACGAAGACAACGACAAAGATCGCAACCATGGTGATCAACTCCCTTCTGATCCGCCGGGGGACCGGCTTTCCGGGGCTCCAGACGGATTGCTTTCAGTGGCGGACAGGAACAGGTCGAGGACGCGGGCGCGCGCATCCGAGGGGATGGCTTCGTGGAGGTTCTCCACGAGGCGGCCGCCGTCCATCAAGGTGGGGCCGGGCCCCGCGGTCAGCGCTCGGGGGTGGCCGGGACCGGATCCCCCGCCGAGGCTATCGAGCTCGCGCACGAGCCTCTCGAATTCCGCCGCGGACCACGAGGCGGTCTCGGCCCCGAAGCGGAGGTTTCGCAGGTCGCCGGAGAGATCGAGCGGGTTGATGACCATCGCCCAGCCATCGCCGTAGGAGTCCGTGTTGACGAGCGTCGGGTTCGTGCGCAGCCGCTCGTTGACCTCTTCGACCACGCCCGAAACGGGCGAAGCCAGAGAGATCTCCCCTTCGCGATGGACGACCTTCCAGGCCGGGCTTCCCGCCGAGATTCGAGTGCCGGGCTCGGGAAGCTGGACGCAGTAGATCCGGCCCAT
>Ga0153915_10004562_pt1 | contig 12769 bp, 7 predicted proteins | sample Opewatmetagenome_2_FD_107003 | JGI IMG/M metagenome (GOLD analysis project Ga0153915, IMG submission 107003) | Freshwater wetland microbial communities from Ohio, USA - Open water 3 Core 3 Depth 3 metaG | ecosystem: Environmental > Aquatic > Freshwater > Wetlands | place: USA: Ohio, Lake Erie... | reverse complement strand
TTAATGAGGCATGTGAAACGGTGTGTGTCGAGCCGATCCCACTAAAGAACGCCACAAGACACAGCTTCGGCATGGGCCTCTTGAGAAAGGGATTTAATATCTGGCAGGTTTCTAAGGCCATGAACCATTCAACGATCCGTATGACAGAAAATTATGTTGAAGTCTTGGCAGAAGAAACAAAGGTAATGTACGGAAGAGGTTCCCGCATGAATCCCGCAAAAATAAAAAATAAGGCAAGATAACATATTTGAAATTCAAGATAATTTGTTGGGGCGGCTCAATGCCATCCTCACACGGTGGAAGTCGCAGGTTCAAATCCTGTACCGCCCACCATATTAAAATAACAGGGTTTTTCGGTTTTGCCGGAAGACCCTTTTTCTGTTTTTGGTGCTATTAAACTGGTACAAATCAAATTTCCTGGTCTGACTCCGGTGAGCATTCAATCTCCAGGAGGAAAGAATCCTACGGTATTGAGAGGATGGTTTGAATGTAATTGTGCAGCCTGTAAATGTGTGACTGTTTATCTTCCTTTTTGGACATCAGATTTTACTGCATCAGATCTATACCGGAAAACGTCAAAATAAAACAAAATAACCTCTCCTAGGAGTTCTCGCAGGGAGAGGTTAATCTTGTCTATAACAAGGTTTCATCAGAACCTAATGGTTAAGCTCGCACCCCATACGCGGGGATCACCCACCGTCACGGTAGTGCCTTCCGTACCCCTTGTATTTGTGCCGACACCGTTCTTGTATTCTGTGTCGGTAAAATTTCTTACATAGCCCGTAGCAGAATACTTACTGTCGGATGATGTCCAGGTAATACCCAGATCGGCTACCATATAGCTTTTCTGCCACACGTATGGCGCTTCTCCAAAATTATATTGGTCCTGGGTTATATTGCTAAGATTCATGCCGGATTGCCAGCGCGCTGAGATACGGGGCACCAGAGAACTGCCGTTACTAAATAAAAAGGTATGATCATAGCTGATATTAGCCGTCCACTTGGGATTATTTTCTATGCGGTCAAAGACCATATATTGCCGTGAGTCTCCATTGAGTGGATCGATAGGGAAATCCGTAATTTTGGCATCCAGATAACCGGCGTTGAATGACACTTTGTCATCCTGCGTTACCAGCCATGTGGTGGCTATTTCCGCGCCGATCATCCTGAGCGGCGTGGAAAGAGTGGCCCAGCTGGGCATCTGAAACGGCGAGGTGTTAACTACATTCCGGTACTCCGAATAGTCATAATAGAAGATAGCGCCGTTCACCTGCAGCTTGTTGCCGAAGAACTGATTCTTGCTGCCCACTTCATAGGCTGTTGTCTTCTCCTCATCCATCGGCAAACCGGAAAATTTAACCACTAATCCGGATGGCCCAAAATCCATTTTTGTGTTTATTCGCACATCGCCCGGAAGGAATCCAGTCGATGCCGATGCATAAAGTAAGCTGTCCTTTGTTAGGTTATACTCAAAACGCAGCTTCCATGTGATATTTTTATAATTGAGTGTATCCTTGACCTGGAAAACAACATTTTTTTCGGGATTCGCCTCGTGGCCTAAAGAATTCACGTTCGTATTCATAACGGCATTTTCATAACCCTCAACCGTGGTCTTATCATAACGCAAACCAGCGGTCATTTGCAGTTTCTCTGTCAGTGCATATGTATCTTCCGTGAAAACACCCAATTGACTTATTAATCCGGTACGAGTGCCGCCATGAGTAAAAGTGTTTCTGGTATTTGGATCCGGGTCTTCTACTGTGCGAGTTGAATCCGTGAAACTCTTTATCACCCAGGCATTCTGGGTATTGCCATAGTCATAGTTATAATAGCTGGAACCTAGAAGCCACGTCAATGCCCCCTCTTGATTGGATGCCCAGCGAAGCTCCTCTGTATGGGTTTTGTTGCCGGGTGTTACGTTTGTCTCATATTGGAGCTGAGTCGTTTGTGTTGTATAGCTCAAGGTAGGCTCTATCTTTTCGTTCTTATAGGATCCAATATAGGTCAGGGTGCTCCCGGGAAAGTTATAATTGACCTTAAGGGTTTCCTGGATGTGTTTGTTCAAAGCGCCCCATTCAACAACATTTGTCTGGCCGGAATAGTTGATCTCTGTAGGCGTTGTCAATGTAGCGGAGGTGCCGCTGGTCTGGGACTTTGAATCACTATAATTCACGGTAAATATGATTTGCAGATTGTCTGAAGGCTGATAAAGCAGCTTTAACCTCCCCGCCTTATTTTTGGATGCTCCGCCATCTGAACTAAAATAACTTTTCCCTTGGTTATTAGCTTGCGCGGCAATGCGCAATGCGAACTTGGATCCCATAGGCACATTTACAGCGCCTTGAAAATTAGAGCGCTCTGCCTTGCTGACCTCGCCCGTGGCGGAGCCGCTGAATTCATTTAGCTTAGGGTCGTTGGTATAGGTCGCTACAACACCGCCAAGGGCGCTGCGCCCATACAGGGTGCCCTGGGGACCGCGCAATACCTCGACACGGCCGATGTCATAGCCGCCGCCCATCCCGTCATAGACCTCATCCGTATACATTGCGGTCGATGCCGGTACCCGTCCGCTACCCGGCGTCGAAGCATGCGCCCTCAACCCGCGGATAGTGATGCTGTTAGCATCGTTTCCGGTAGCCCTGACGTTGGGTACGTCTTCAAGTATCTGTGTGATTTCATACTTGCCCATATCAATCAAACTATCGCCGCTTATGACAGAGATCGAAGCTGCTACATCCTGGATATTTTCAGCGCGCCTTTCTGCCGTGACGGTGATTTCTTCCAGGGTGAATTCCCCTGAATCACCTCCCTGTGCAAATAAAGATTGCGTGTATCCTAGAGTAAGTCCAAGTGCATAAATCAATGTGAGTAGAATCCGATTTGTTCCGTTCATGATCTTCATCCTCCTTTAGATTAGATTGTTTGTGTTTATACGACATATTCCAGGTCATTAAACATTCACAGAGAGAAAAGATGCCAATCTGTGCATCAATAAAATCAAAATTTGGCTTAAGCTAGAAACATGCTCGATTAGAATCAATAAACAGAATCCAAGATCGAAAGAAACACCTAACAGCAGAATAATTTTTTATTCTCACTGTCAAATAAGGAGGAATTTGAGTTAGATAATGAAACTCAACAAGATATTATATTTTGATAATAATAGATTATTGGTTTTTATTAGGGTAATAACATTTGGACCATGTGGATAATATGTGCCATATATATGTGTTTATTTTGTGTAGTTTTTATGTTGTTGTAGTGTTGAGATGATAAAATTTGACTGTTCTTGGGCCTCTTTCGGGCGGCTATTTTACCCTTCCAAAGCTGCGTGAGCCTTGGCCTATCTCTTTATGCTGTAAGCTATCGCTTTACAGTCTGCTCCAGAGGTCGCCGGCCCGCTGTATAGAATTCCTGGGGCTCTATTCAAAGGAAGAATCTTGAAGAACCTCCCGGACCTTGCGCAGGGCGGACAGGGAGAAGACCAGGGGGTAGAGTTTTTCGTGATACCACAGGCGGGCAAAATAGAGGCCAATGGGGCTGGATTGCAGGGTTTCATGACGGCCAATCATATCGGTCAAGCCATTAACTCCTTGCGTGAGTGCCTTTAGGATGGGGTCGCTGAGTTCCTTAGGTTGATTGCCGGAGAGGGCATTTCCTGCAAGGGCGTCAAGGGCTAGGGCGGTTTCTTCAACCGTGGCCGGGGCCTGGGCATCCCCACCCCAGGCGCCGTTAGGCTGTTGGGCGGCGAGCAGCCATTGAAGCGCCCGGCGACATGGGTCCTGCATGTTGGTCAACTCATCGGGTTGGAGACGTGCCAGGTGCGAGAGGGTGCGGGCAGTTCCGTAGACGGGATTGGTCATGTCCCTGACGTGTTCATTGCCGAACCACAGAGGCGCCCAGGCCCCGTCCGGACGCTGGTTTTGACGCAGGAATTCAAGCGCCTTTTGCATTGCCCTGCCGATGCGGGACTGAAGTGTCTGTGACATCAACGGTTTCCACACAGACCAGGCAGCCAGGCTATGGGCTGTCAGGTCCGCACAACTGCGGTCAAAAGGCAGCTTGCCCCAGCCGCGGCAGAAAGTGGGGATCCCGCCGTCCCGATTTTGCAGGCCCAGCAGCCATGACAGGGCGGACTCGACAGCGTCGTAACATTGGGCGGCATCGGGATCGAGGACCTTGAGGGCCATCAGTGCGCCAGGTGTGTCGTCTGCATCGGGCACGGCCCCGGGGAGGTCAGTCCAGGCCCAACCGCCGGGAGCGGCCTGGGTATAGGGGTGTACCTGGCGGTGTTGCCGGTTCAACAGCCAGGTCAGCAGGGATAGGTGTTGACTGTCACTGACTCCGTCCGGTCCCAGTGCCTGGATGGCCATTGTGGAGACCCAGGTGGCCAGGTTGGTGTCTATGGGCCAGCTGCCGTCAGGCCGCTGGCTTTCAAGGAGAAATCCGGTTCCCTTGCGTGTCACGAGATGATCGCGCTGGCCGCAATGGGCCAGACTCATGACAACAAAGCTGGTCAAGGGGGTGGCCTCCAGGAAGCCGCCGTTATCCGGCTGCAGCCGGGTAAGGACCCTCAGGCTTTTCGGTCGGGCCCATCTTCGCAGCCCGCGTTGGAGGGGGCAGGCCGGACGGCGATGGTGAAAGCCGACCATGCCCATGGCGATCAGGGCAGGCATGGCATAGCTGACCACAGGCATTTGCAGCCACTTGAACCAGGCCTGGGGCAACACGGCCAATTCAAAGGGCAGGCCCGGCACATGAGACCAGGCATTCCTTCCCAAACGTCCGGCCAGGCAACACATGGTCAGGATTGGGACGGAGAAGGTACGGTCCTCACCATAGGCATGCAGAACCGCCTGTACCAGATCAGCGGGTTGCAGCGATCCGGCGATTTTTCCAAGATAATTTTCGCAGGCATCAATGACATCCGGTGACGGTGACGTCACGGTCAGGGCGCTGTAGACCAGCAGCGTAGTGCTGAGGTTGCTCTTATTGATTGTGGTGTCGCCCCAGCCGCCATCAGGGTTCTGATGCCGGACCAGCCAGGCAATGCCCTGATTAATGGCTGATGCATGGGACTGTGGATCAACGGCTGCCAGGGCAAACACGGCCGTGGCCGTAGACAGGGCGCTGCTGCTGATTTGCCCGGTCCAGTAGCCTTGTTCATGACACTCGGACAGCAACATCCGCTGTAAACGTTCAATTATGGGGCTGAGGTCCTTCATGACATATCCGCCAGATGGCCCAGGGTCAGGAGGCCGTAATAGGTGTATTCGCAGTCCACGGTGGGGTCGGCCCAGCTGCCGCCGAAGGCCCCTTGAGGGTCCCAGAGGCTGTCCAGGAAATCAAGATGGCGTTCGCGCTGATGGATGGCTCTCAGGTTCCTGTAGGACAGGGCGTGCAGGGCCGTAGCAGTGCTGAGCAGATCCGGCAGACAAAGGGGGCATTAGCCGACCATAGCGCAAAACCCGCCCCTGGAATGGATGCGCTGCATGAGCCAGGCCTCCGCGGCTTCGGGCAGGGAGCGGCCGAGCATGTGATAGACGCACAGGGCCGCGGCTGTGGAGGGCGTGGCGGCTGGCGTGCAGGCCGGCTCATTGGCAAAACCTCCGTCATCCGTGACAAGGGATTCCAGACATTGCAGGATGCGTTCCGGTTCCGACGGGTTAATGCCCAGGTCCTGACACATGGCCATGGCCAGGAAACAGCCATAGGCATTGCCATGACTATCGGAGGCGCCTGTGCTGAAGCCGCCGTCGCTGCATTGCAGGCCCAGCAGCCGTCTAGTCATGCCATTGCGCAGGTGGTCCGCAATCGGCAGGCCCGTGACATCCGCGAGGCCGGCCCAGCAGCGTGCCAGACTCGCCAGATGCACCAGGTCAAGGGTCTGGCCGTGGCCAAAGGCTTTGAGAAATGCATGCAGCCTGTCGGCGGGCACAGGAGATTCCAGGGCAATCAGGATCTCCAGGGCAAAGACCGTGTAATATAGGTCGCTGGCCGTATCGCGTCCTCGAAAACCGCCGTCATCGGCCTGCCGGCTGAGCACAAACCTGCGTACCGAATAAGTGCTGTCTTGCAGCAGATGCCTGGCCTTAGCTATGGTTTTAATCATGTCGCGTCGGAGAGTCATTGCAGCAGCCCATCAAATCAAAGTCGCCAAATATCTTGCTGATCACCCTGCGCAGCAGGCCCTTGAGTGCGGGGTTTTGCAGCTCCATCAGTGTGTCAATGGCCTGGGCCTTGACCCCTTCCATCAGATCCCGGACCATGAGTTCAATGCCCTGGTCTTTAAACAGGGCCAGGATCCGGGCAAATTCGGTTTCACGCACCGTACTTTCCTGCCAGGCCCGCACAAGAAGGTCGCGGTCTGTGCCATGGGCCTGCTCCGTGGCCAGGGCCATCACTATGGAGGGACGGTCCAGCAAACGACGCCGATCTTCACACGGCATCAGATAATCGTCCAGGTCGTCTCGAATCTGGTAGGCCATGCCCAGTGCCTCGCTGTATTGGTGCGGGACATGGAGCACCGCGTCGTCCGCACCGGCCAGCAGGGCGCCCAGGGTTAGGGCCACCTCAAAGGCAGGAGCGGTTTTCTGACGGAAGATCTCCAGCACCTGCGGGGAACTGAGGACCCGTGGCTGCCGGGACCAGGTGAGCTCCTCTCCCTGTCCCAGGCACATGACGCGATGGCCGTGGGCCGCGCTGCGGATCAATCGGGCCCGTATGTCAGCGGGTGCTTCCAGCTCGGCCAGCAACTGATAGCCCCAGCCGATAAGGAGATCGCCCACGTTGAGGGCCACGGGTATTCCTTGATCCTCATGCAGGGTCTCCCGGCCATAACGCCGGAGGTCATTGTCCTCAATGTCGTCGTGGATCAGAGAGGCCTTGTGAAAACACTCAACCGCCACAGCCGTCCGTTGTATATCACCCTCCGGAACCTCCCGTCCCGGGGCCATGGCAGCCAGGGTGCAGGCTGTCAGAAAGGGACGCCAGCGTTTGCCGGCCCGGGCCATCCAGTCCAGGGCCAGGGACTCGGTGTGGGTGCCTTTTACCTGCAACAGGGAATACAGGGACTCGGTCGTGAACCATCCCTCCACCCGCCGTCGCTGTTGATCCAGGTCCAGACGCGGGATCGATGAATCATCCGATAAATCGTAGACAGCCTCCCAGAGCCAGTCCGTATCAATGGCGGTGTCTCGGCAGCCGTCGTAGAGCAGGGGTATGGCGATCCCCGGCACGGCCCCTGCCTCCATATATGGGAATACCCGCTCCAGGGTGGAAAGGCAACTGACTCCGACCACGGCCTCGACCTGTCCGGTCTCTATGAGGCTCATGACAATGGGTGAGCCCTCGGCAATGAGCACGGCATATCCCAGGTCCTCGGCATGACGCTTAAAGTCATGGATGATGCAGGACCCGCAGTGCCGGCAGAGCAGCCCTATCTCATCGCACTCCGCAGGACAGGTATCGGCAGCACGAAGGCACCTTGGCATGAGCAGCAAACGTTTTTCAAAGGGAATGGCAGCCACTGTGTCGCGCCACACGGCATTGTTGATCAGGACCGCGGCAAACTCGGCGTATTGAGAGGGCCATTGATGCTGATCCAGCACGGCAACGGCATGATGTTTGAGTTCGTCAATCGTGAGGGGAGCGCAGAGCCCATATCGTCGAGCATAGCCGGCAACATCCTGTCGCAGGTCTTCGCGTTCCTTCAGGGTTGCCGGGACATTTGTCTGAGGCTGACGTGCTGCGTCCATTGATGAAAGGTTTAAGTCACTCATACCATCCCCCTGCGCCGGCGAAGCCGGAAATTCGAATCGAATTCAAATCTTTTTTTTATTTACTTATAAAGATGCACGCCTTTGTGTATTTTTCCAAGGATCGGCATCACTGGCCGTGCACACAGCCGGTGATTGCAGTTGTTTGGCCATACGGCGAAAGGTCATGCGCCAATTGAGTATCTCGGCCCGGCCCATTGCCTGCAGGACCGCACGCTTGAGCCAGGGCACGCCCCCTGCCCTTTGATTATCCCAGAAAAGTTTGGGGACGCGTTTAAAATTGATTTCATAGCAGGCGCGATAAAGCTCCAGATGATCGGGGCGCATGGTCTCAAGCGAGAACCGTTGCCGGGCCTGGATCTCCTGGGGCAGGATCGGCTCGTAAAATATGGGAAAGACCACCACATCCTGGCGGGAAATTTTCTGTACCAGCTTGAGCGTGGCTGCCACGTCCGCAGGCTGCTCGCCGGGCAGGCCCAGTATAACGCTGATCACCGGGAAAAATCCCGTACGATTCATCCTGGCCACGGCCTCGCGCACCATGTCCTCCCAGTCCTCGGGATGATAGGGAGCGACCTTGCCGGGGCTGTTGGCGGTTACTAACAGGCCGTTGGCGCTCTCGACCCCCATGTTGACCCAGAGATAGCGGGTGGATTGTTCCCAGCTGAGCAGACGCCGTATCTCAAGCAACTGGTCGTCCGCAAGTTGCAGGACACTGGTGACATTAGCGTGGTCGATCTGCATGAAGGACAGGCCCCGGAGTTTCTGCATCTGTTCCAGAAGGTTGCGCAATGCCTCGAAATTGGGCCGCACACCGGCGCCGCCGTAGCGGAAAAAATCCTCGCTTCCGCTGACCACGGCCCGCACGCCCGCAGACAGATTGGTTTCCAGGTCGGCCAGGATCAGGTCCGGTGCAAGGTGCTTCATGGCCTGCCGGGACATGCTGCAGAAGCGGCAGCCGCGTCCGCAACCGCGTGACAGTTCGATAATCCCCATCATGGAGGCCCTGCAGATGGGACGCACGCGTTCGATCCCGGTCCCGGCTGCCGTGATATGCGAGCTGGTCGCTTTGTCCTCAAGGAGGTCGAGGATGAGCTCCGGCCCGGCCTCTTCAAAATAACCATCGTAGATCACATCAATGCCCAGGTCGCAGGCATGTTCCGGATAAGCCGCGCACTGCCAGGCCCCGGCCCCGCCGAGAACCACCTTGAAGGGGTGACGCTGCTTGGCCGCCTTGAGCTGGAGCAGGAGTTCCCTGGTCCAGCGCCTGGTATATGTTTCACCCTTCCAGAAGCTGCTGGTGGTGGTATTGCTCATGCCCCGGCCCAGGGGATCGCTGGAGCTGAAGAGCACCAGCTTGACCCAGGGGCCAAGGAGATCAGGCAGCCGTTCCGGCGTGGTGCAGACCACGTCGTCAGGTGTAAGCCCGGCATCGGCGCGCAGGGACGATTCGATGCGGCGCAGTCCCAATGCCGCGGTGCGGGCCCGTCCCTGTGCATCTGTTGATACTTGCGGGGTCAGGAAGTGCCTCATCAAGGCCTCCGGCACCTGGGTAGTCTGCATAGTGGCAAAGATGCCCTCGAACAGGACACGGTAGCGGCCGCTCAGGGTGCGGTCCGCCACCAGGATAACGCTGGGTTGAAGGTGACTAGGACTCATGCGACTCCTTGGCTGAAGAGGCTTTTTTTTGAATGCGGGACAGGTCTGCCGGGGACAGGGCCTGCAACACATCCATGGGGATGTCAAGTTGTTGATGGAGTATCTCCAGCATGTCCCCGGGTTGACGAGGCTCTGTGGAAAACCGCCGCGTCCGACTGCTGCGTTGGCGCAACAGGTCATAGATGTCGGCGTCCTGCAAATGATCCGGCATGCCCTGAGTGACTGAGGTGACGGATTCGTCAATCTCGTCCCCATTGATGGGCGATTGATCGAGCTTGGGAAAGATGATGGCCCGGGCCGGGCATACGCGGGCGCAGGCCGGGCAGTTGTTTTTGCAGTGGTCCGGCTGGGATACCCGGACCTGGTTTTTATCGTCGGTGCTGTAGACCCCGAACAGGCAGAAATTCAGGCACAGTTTGCAGGTGCGGCAGCGGTCGCGGTCTATCACAGGGAACCAGGGCTCCCATCCATCGTTGTGCTGGAATTTGGCCGGAGGCATGGAATGCCCGCCGGACGGTTCATGGCCGACGGCATCCATGATCTCCTGGGGTGACCGGGTTCGCTGGTTCAGAATTCTTACGGATCCGTCACGACGCAGCGCGGCATCGGCCATGTCGAACAACCCTTGCACTGCCCTGGCGTAGCAGGCGATGATGTCAAGCTGCGGCCTTTGCGCCCATTCAGTCAGTAGGGGATCGCGCCGCCCGGCCAGACCGCAGAGGTCATCCACGGCGACAACCTCCATGCCGCTCTGTCGCAGCCCCTTCAACAGGGCAACCCGGGATTCCGAGGATACAAAATCCCTGTGAATGCACTCACAATAAATCACAAAACCAGGTTTGGACATAACAATCACCATAAATATTTATTTTCACCACAGGGCCACAGAGGACACGGAGGGTTGTTTAATCTTTCCTCTATCGGGAGATACCGATAGAGGAAAATAACCTCAGGCTATCTACAGAGATATTGGCACTTTAAGCAGAACAATTAGCTTTCAACAGGCGATAGATGTAATTTACTCCTGCCAAGGGCAGAATAGTAAGTATATCTCTGTGACCTCTGTGTCTCTGTGGTGAATAGTTTTTGCTGTTAATTTTACTTCACCTGGACGCACTTCATCTGCTTCTGGTCCCTTATCAAAAGCTTCCCGTCACTCAATGCCAGGGGCGCCCAGGCCAGTTTCGTATCCAGAAGCTGGGCCTTTGACAGCACCTTGAATCCTGCAGGGCTCGGTTCGATCAGATATAACATCTTCTCACCGTCACTGCTGATAATCATATCATCAACCAGAATAAATCCACCCTTGTCAAAAAGCGGATCTTTTTTGGTCTTCCATTTGATCACGCCATTCAGGTCCATGCAGACAAAGCCATCCTGCTTCTCATTGTTGCTGCAGTGGCCGTACAGATGATCCTTGTACAGGATTGCCGGATGGACATGGGTGCCGAATTCCGATGACTTCATTGCCTCTTTCACCGTATATAAATTTTTTGACTTCTCAATCTGGATAAGGGCGCCCCCTGCATTGTACCCTCCGGTAATAAAGAGCCGGTTGTTGCCGAGTTCAGTGACATTGGGGATGGGTATTGCACACGAAAACCCGCTATAGGACCAGAGAAGCGCCCCGGTTTTCGGGTCATATCCGCTAACACCCCCCGATGATCCGCTGCCGGCCTGCGCAGCGCCGGACCCACCCGCCGGTGCGCCCTGTCCGGAAGGCGGAGCAGAACCTGCCTGTCCTCCCGGCGCACCTTGTCCGCCGGGGGCGCCTTGTCCTCCCTGACCACTGGGAGCGCCCTGTCCTGCAGGCGGCCTTCCGCCGCCCATCATTCCCATTGACATGGCGGACACCATGACCAGATGGTCTTCCCCGGCTATCTTCACAATCGTTGGTGAAACATATCCGGTCGATCCGGATAACTTGGGGGTCTTCCAGATAAGCTTCCCGGTCTGCTTGTCATAGGCTACAAGACCTGCGTTATCCGTCTGGGCGGCAACGATGACCATATTCTGATATATTAAAGGATTTTGCGTAATTGCCCATCTTGGAATTTCACCGCCGCCGAAATCGGTCCAGATGTTCTTTTTCCAGAGGACCTTATGTGTGTTCTTATCGATGCAGTGAAAGTTGCCAAAAAAATCACAAATATAGATCCTGTTGCCGTCGATTGTCGGCACCGCCCTGCTGCCGTTACGGTCAACCGATCCGGCCGCTTCATTACTGAAGGTCCACTCTTCTTTGCCGGTTGCAAGGTCTATACAGCGGAGTATATTGGTTTTGCTGTCAACCCGGTCATAGACATAAACCTTGCCTTCACTGATTGCAGGGCCGCCGAATCCCTCGCCCAGAGTAACTGTCCACAGGACCTTTGGGCCGTCTGCCGGCCAGGACCTCAAAAGCCCTTTCTCACTGGAAACCGCATTTCGATCAGGCCCGAGGTACTGAGGCCAGTCAGTAGCTAAAACAGAGCTGCTTACCAGCAGAACTAATATTATTGCAGTTGCTCGAACAATTTTCATATTTTTTCTCCTTTCTAAGAATCAATATACAGTAAATTAATATTGATATTACTCCTGTCCAGGATATTATTAAAGTGTAATTTATTGCATCTTTTTAGATTTATAAATACACATTTCTATTAAATCATTGCATAATCCTACAACAGGCAAAAATTATATTGAATATTTTTATTGCAATTTGTATTTTTTGGGATCATCTCCAACCTGGTTGATTGATGATAAAAGGAATCACAGGGGCCAATGCTAAGGTTAATAGACTGAAGGCCGAAGGCTGAAGGAAAGAAATAAAAGATGCTACAGGTTTTACTTCAGCCTTCATTCTAAAAACCTTTTTTTTCGGATACTTGAACCCTCGAATCCTGGACCCCTTTCTCCCAAGTGAGGTTTGTATATGACACTGGATACAGAAAAAAAACGCCTGGTCGAGTTACTGGAACCACTGGCGACAGAAGAATGGCTTACAGACTCCATATTGAATAATGTGAGGTTTATCCGCTCAAGCAGACACTTCCCAAGGCACCCTCTAGTCTATGAACCGGGCATCTTAATTATAGCCCGGGGAGAAAAAATTGTTTATCTTGGAAATGAGGTCTATAAATATGATGCCAATAATTACCTGGTAAGAACAATGCCGCTTTTTATGGAACTCGAGACTATCGCCAGCCATGAGGCGCCCCTGCTTGAAGTAGGGATCAAGATCGACCCTGTTATGATAAGCGAACTCTTAATAGAAATGGACCCTATAAGTCCCATTTCAGAGTCAATGCCAAGAGGGGTATATTCATCAAGGATTACAAAGGTGATACTTG
>Ga0153915_10004561_pt1 | contig 12769 bp, 18 predicted proteins | sample Opewatmetagenome_2_FD_107003 | JGI IMG/M metagenome (GOLD analysis project Ga0153915, IMG submission 107003) | Freshwater wetland microbial communities from Ohio, USA - Open water 3 Core 3 Depth 3 metaG | ecosystem: Environmental > Aquatic > Freshwater > Wetlands | place: USA: Ohio, Lake Erie... | reverse complement strand
TCGATCCCGAGGCCTGGCAGCGCTCGTCGGCGCCGGGCAAGTGGTCGCCTGCCGAGGTTACGGAGCATGTCGCGCTCGTTTATGAGAGAACTCGCGGCCTGCTTCACTCCCCCTCGCCCGGCGCGGTTCCCCGCCTGCTCCGGCCGATCATCCGCTACCTCTACGTGCGGCCCATACTCAGGACCGGCCGCTTCCCCGCCAACGGGAAGGCGCCCGGAGCCTTTCGCCCCTCGGCCAGCCCGGCCAAGACCGAGGACCTTTGCGCCCGGCTCAGGGCGACGGCCGACGAATTCGAGGCCGACGTGGAACGCCTGGCCTCCCAGGGTGAAGTGGCGGTCGACCACCCGATCTTCGGCCGGGTGAAGCTGGCGGATAGCCTGAGGTTTCTGGCCCTGCACACCGCCCACCACCGCCGGCAGCTGGTCCCCGCCACCCGCTGAGGCCGGCCTCGCCCGCGCCATGGTCATTCGCCGAGCCCTTCCCGCGGACGAGGCCGTGTATCGGCGGCTGCGGGTGGAATTGTGGCCTCACATCACGGAGGCGGAGAACCGGATCGAAGCGGTCGCCGTCCTGGCCGCGGACGACCAGGCGGTGTTCCTGGCGGAGACTCCGAGGGGCGAGCCGGTCGGCTTCGCCGAGGTGTCGCTGCGTCCGATGGCGGAAGGCTGCTCGACCGGGCCGGTGGGGTACCTCGAAGGCTGGTACGTGCAGCCCGCGGCGCGGCATCGCGGGGTGGGGCGTCGGCTGATGGAGGCAGGAGAGGACTGGGCCCGCTCGATGGGGTGCACCGAGATGGCCTCCGACACCGAGATCGAGAATGTCGCCAGCCAGGAGGCTCACCAGCGGCTGGGTTACGAAATCGTGGCCCGGCTCGTGGCGTTCCGCAAGCCACTGATCTGACCGCGGCGCGGCGCCGTGCCTCGCGCTGCGGCGGGCACTCAGGACAAGAGGCGACCGCGCGGCTTCCGCCTCTGCCGCTTGACCCGAACCCGGGGCAGCAAGATATACTCCGTTTACCCCAGGAGACTCGGCCGGCGGCGGGAAGTCGGTGTTCCACGCCACCTTCGGCCATCCGATCCGGGCCGCGACCCATCCCCAGGAGCGCGTACGGCACTCTCGTCCCGAGCCGCGGAGCATCGCGCCGCCGCCCATCGCGCCGGGCTGAACTACGTCACGGATGGCTTCGCCGGGATCCGCCGCCGGCGAGCGGGCACGGGCTGGGCGTTCTACGATCCGCAGGGCGCCCGGATCGTCGATCCGGAGGTCAGGAAGCGCATCAAGGCGCTGGCCATACCTCCGGCCTGGACCGACGTGTGGATCTGCCCCGATCCGGACGGCCACATCCAGGTCACCGCACGCGATGCCAGGGGGCGCAAGCAGTACCGCTATCACCCGGCCTACCGCGCCGCACGCGATACCTCGAAGTTCCGCCGCATCCTCGAATTCAGCGAATTACTTCCGACCATCCGCGAACGGGTGGAGCGCGATCTCGACGCGCCCGATCTCAGCCGCCCCCAGATCCTCGCCACGGTGGTGCGCCTCCTGGACAAGACCCTGATCCGGGTTGGCAACAACGAGTACGCCCGTGAAAACCAGTCCTTCGGGCTGACCACCCTGCGTGCCCGGCACCTCCAGGTCGAGGGCTCGGTCATGCGGTTCACCTTCCGGGGAAAGAGCGGCGTGAAGCACTCCGTGGCGCTCACCGATCGCCGGCTGGCGCGCATCATCCAGCAGTGTCAGGACCTCCCGGGCCAGGAGCTGTTCCAGTACATCGACGCCTCCGGCGCCCGGCAGACCGTCTCGTCGGGGGACGTCAACGCCTATCTGCGCGAGATTACCAACCGGGACGTCACCGCCAAGGACTTCCGGACCTGGGCGGGGACCATGCTCGCAGCGCGGGAGCTCCGGTCCGCGGGGCCTGCCCCCAGTCGGAAAGAAGCCGAGCGCAATATCGTGCGGGCGATCGATGTAGTGGCGGAACGGTTGGGCAACACCCGTACGGTCTGCCGGAAGTATTACGTGCACCCTGCGGTGCTGACCGCCTACCTCTGCGGCATCACGGCGCCGCCGGCGGCGCCGCCGGAGCCCCGCCGCACCGGACGCGAGCGTGTCACCGCCGCGCTCAGGCGGGAGGAGATCGTGGTGCTGCAGTTCCTGCAGGAAACGGCCGAGTCCTGACCGTGAAGGGAGACTCCTCTCGCACGGCCGCTGCATCGAGACGTCACGGCTCGCTCTCCGGCCTGTAGCGCGGCGCAACAGTTAGCGCTCGGCAGTGCCTGACACGGATTCATCGTCCGTCTGCATCGCGACGCTGCATCATCCCACACCCGCTTCTCAGGTTCACTTCACCCCAGCTTCACGTGGTCCGGTGCATTCTCCACACTGTAAACCGACGATCAGTGATCATCAGCGGAGAAAGTCATGGTACAGGCGCAGATCACGGGCTGGCCCGCCCCATCGGCAATGCATCACGAGTTCCAGCAGATCCGGGAGGACCTCGAGGGAATGAGCCAGGTGCCCGGCCGCCTCGGCAGCGCCACCCGTCAGCTGGACGTCATGCTGGAGACCCACTTCGCCCGGCAGGAGGCGCTGGTGCTGCCGCCGCTCGGGCTGCTCGCTCCGCTTTCCCGCGGCGCGATCTCGGAGGAAATGTCCGGCATGCTCCCCTTCACCGACCGGCTGCGGCGCGAGCTACCCCGCCTCCTGGATGAGCACCTGAGGATCGCGCGCGCCTTTGACGAAGTGGCCACGCTGGCGCGGCTCGCCGGTCGCCCGGAACTGGCTCGCCTTACCCGGCAGGTCCAGACCTACGCGCTCCTCCGCGAGCAGGTCATCTATCCCGCCGCCATCCTCGCCGGCGACACCGTCCGCCTGCGGCTGGGACGGGAACCGGGACGCTGACCGGCCCGACGCCTCCGCACCACACCGGCGCCATCCGGCGCTTTCCCCGGAATCCGACGACCGGTTATTGTAGGACCCGCGCCCGGTCACGGTGCATTTGCCCTCGGCCGGTGGCGTCTGTCCTTCCTTCTAGAGAGAACCCGAATGAAGCACCGGGGCGGGCTGGTCTATTCGACCGGCCGGGGCCGGATGTGTCCCGACTGCCGGCAGCCGATCGACGCGTGCCGCTGCCGCGCGGGACGCGCTGAGCCCGTTTTCGGAGACGGAATCATTCGGGTCAGCCGGGAGACCAAGGGCCGGAAGGGAGCGGGCGTCACGCTCATCCGGGGCGTGCCGCTGGCGGGTGCGGAGCTGGCGGAGCTGGCGAGCCGGCTCAAGCGCCGCTGCGGCGCCGGCGGGACGGTCTCCGATGGGACCATCGAGATCCAGGGCGATCACCGTGACCTGGTGATCGAAGAGCTCAAGCGGCCTGGCTGGACGATCAAGCGAGCCGGGGGATGAGCCAGAGTCTACCCTCCCGCTCACTGGGAGAGCGTAGAGCTGCCGGGTGACGTTCCCGATCCGCCCGCGGGACGGTCCCGTTGCCGCCGGCGGGGTGACTTCGTAGCTTGCGGGCAACGACCCGACCGCTGCCGGAGCCTGCATGGCCATTACCACCCGCGACATCCGGCCGGGCGTCATCGAGGTGACGATCCCGGCCGCCGCCTACGGCCAGGCTGGCGCCCACTGGCGCCGGGTCCTGGGCGGACCCGGTCACAAAGGCTACGGCAAGATCTACGTCCAGCGCTTCGGAGCGAACCAGCGGCGCTACATGAGCTGCTACGAGCTCAGGGACTACTATCGCGGGGAGAAGGGCGCCAACCTGGACGAGTGTCCCGGCGCCATGTTCATCTGGAGCGGCGCCAAAGCGGCAAGCGTCGAAGCCCTGGACGCCATCGACAACCAGGCCCTCGGCCGCGACCTGGGGGCCGCACTCAGGAAGTACCCGCAGAAGGACGAGCGGGATCTGTGGGAAGTCATCTTCCGGTTCACCTGATGGGAAGGTCCCGCGCCGTTCGCCCAGTCACGGCGCGACGTGCCTGAAGAAGTCCTCCTCGACCCCCCGAGCCCATGACCGCCGAACCGGTGGCTCAACCCAGCAGCTCCGCCCGGACGCTCCCCATCATCGCGATGGTGGCAGGCGGGCTCATCCTGGGCTATGGGCTGGTCATTCTCGCTCCCCTGGTCCCGACTGCCGCCTGGACCGGAGTGCTGGACTCGGCTCAAGTGGGCCACAGCAGCGAAATCCAGTTCCCCGGACGGGACACACGGAACTCCCTCACGCTGTTCCTCCGTGGAGCACCCGCGGGGCGGACCCTGACGCTTCCGGGCTCTACTGCGGTCAGCACCGAATCACTCAAGTCGGGCGACACCGTCCGTGCGCTGGTGGGCTGGGCCACCCTGCGAGATGCGCCCTCCGCCGTCAATCTGACCAGCGGTAGCGTGGTCCTCGTCGACTCCACGGTCGTGCTCGGGGCAGAGCGCACCCAGCGCAGCCGCATCGCCCTTGCTGGTGCGGTCATTCTGATCCTGGGGCTGGTCGGGGTGATGCGCAACGCGCCCAGGAAGCCTCCCGAGCAGCGCAGCTGAAAAACGGAGCCAGCCTGGTCGGGGGCGGCTGTCAGGGCGTCGCGCGATTCGAGCGTTACCCGGGCACATCCCGCCTTGTCCCCTTGTCCGCCTTGTCCGCCCTGTCCGCCCTGTCCGCCCTCCCGCCCTCCCGCCTTCCCGCCTTCCCGCCTTTCAGTCCGTGATATCTTTCGGGCCATGCGCCGTTTCGTCCGGATCACCGCCATTCTCCTCAGCGTGGAAGTGGTGCTGGCCGCGCTCGTGCTGGTCCGCGGCTTCCCTTACTTCGGCTCGAGCCTGATCTCCAGCGCCTCTCTCTGGGAACTCCCGGTGGCTGCCTTCCACCTGCCGGGAATCCAGGCGCTCTCCGCCGTAGGGCTCTGCTGCGGCTTCACCAATGGCCTGGTGCTCAAGCACACCATCGTCGGCGGGCACATCCCGATGCGGATTGCGGGCACCACCATCCTCGCCTCCGTCAACTGGTTGTGCTGGGCGGTGATCGCCCTGCTCGGACAGCTCGCCTGGAGCGCCCGGCGCCGTCGGGCCACTCGCCTCGAGCCCGGAGGAGACTCCGCGTGACGACGACGCGGGTGCTTCTCCTTCCCGGCCTTCACGACTCCGGTCCGGAACATTGGCAGTCACACTGGGAGCGCACCCTTCAAGGCTTCCGCCGTGTGCGCCAGCGCGACTGGGAGACCCCCGACCGGCGGGAGTGGGTGGAGACACTCGACCGGGCCGTCGCCGAGGCGGGCCCGGACGTGGTTCTCGCAGGCCACAGCACGTCCTGCGCACTGGTGGCCTTCTGGGCCCGCGAGCCGGGGCGTCGGGTTCGGGGCGCCCTCCTGGTTGCGCCGAGCGATACCGAGGCCCCGAGCTATCCCGCCGGGCCCACCGGCTGGGGCCCGATGCCGCTTAGCCAACTGCCGTTCCCCAGCATCGTCGTGGCCAGTGACAACGACGAGTACGTCACCCTCACCCGGGCGGTGCAGTTCGCCCGTGCCTGGGGCGGCCGCTTGGTGAACATCGGCGCCGCGGGTCACATCAACTCCACGAGTGGACTGGGAGCCTGGCCCCGCGGGCTCGCGCTCCTGCAGGAGCTCCTGGGCCACGAGCCGAACTGATGCCCAGGAGCCAGGCTACGGCGATCGCTGTAGCAATCACCGGGCGACGACGCTGCCCTGCGTTTGCATGACTCGACCGGCGGGTCCAGATTCCGCCGCGCCGTGGACTTGCCGGCGACCCGAGCCACCTCATCCCTCACCCGGCACGCGTGATGTCCCCAATCGCCGACCTGATCGCCAACAACCGTGCCTGGGCCGCGGCGGTGGTCCGCCAGGATCCGGGCTTCTTCGACCGGCTGTCCCGCCAGCAGAGCCCGCGCTACCTGTGGATCGGTTGCTCGGACAGCAGGGTGCCCGCCAACGAGATCACCGGGCTTCTGCCCGGCGAGCTGTTCGTGCACCGCAACGTCGGCAACGTGGTGGTGCACACCGATCTCAACTGCCTGGCGGTGCTGCAGTTCGCGGTTGATGTGCTCAAGGTCGAGCACGTGATCGTGTGCGGCCACTATGGCTGCGGCGGCGTCTCCGCGGCCTACCTGGGCCGCCCACTGGGCCTGATCGACAACTGGCTCCGCCACGTCCAGGACGTGGCCGACCGGCATACCGCTCTCCTCGATTCCTTCCAGGACGAGGGCGCGCGGCTCGATTGCCTCTGTGCCCTGAATTCGCTGGAGCAGGCCGTGCACGTCTGCCGCACCACCATCGTCCAGGACGCGTGGAGGCGCGGCCAGTCCCTGACCGTCCATGGCTGGGTTTACCGCCTGCACGACGGCCTGATCCGGGAGTTGGGATTCGGGGTCGGGGCCGCGGGCGAGGTGGCCCGGAGTCACCGGGCGGCGATCGAACGCATCGCCTCGCGATCGGCGTTCTAGGCTCGCTGCTGGACCAGGGGCGCCCCGCCCTATTCGGGCCACGGACCGGTGCGGCTCCACGCCGTATCCCCCTCACCCGGTGATGGTTACGGCAAGGTTCGGGGAGTTGCCGGTGCGCCGGGGACGTGGGGCCAGCGGGGCGGGAGGAGCCCGGCTATCTTTAAGTGCACCGCCTTCCAGTCCCTGTGTCTTTCCGGGCTCCTGCCGGCCGGTAGGACCCCGCTAGAGGAGTCGTAATGACCAGCACCAGCCAGGACGCCAAGCGTCAGCGCGCCAGTTCATTCGCCGGCAAGAGCAAGGGTCAGGCAACTGTGACCGCCCCGGCCGGCGCCCTCTCGGTGGTATGGGAGAGCCCCTTCGACCAGATGTGTCATGCGGTGTCGGCGGACGACATGGCGATCAAGAATGCCCGACGCTACCGCAAGCTCATGGATGAGATCATCGCCTCCACCGGGTGCACCGAGGAGGAGATTCTGGCGCACGGCCGGAAGGTGCGCGCCGTGCTGTTCTTCGCCCAGGACCGGCTGGCCCGCGAGGGAGCACTGCGCCATCTGACGGGGAAGGCGCGGTACGAGTACCGCCTTCCGCCGGTGAACCACGCCTTCTGAGCTGCCAGCGCCCGGGCACGTCCGGGAGCCGGTCGGAGGAGAGGCAGCCAGGAGGCTCCCGAACCTCGTCCCGCGGAACCTCGATGGACTCGATCACACTCCCGTCGGCGTAAGCCGGCGGGAGTTTCTCGCAAACCCGCGGCACGGGGCCGTTGCCTCCCTCAGTCTCCGATTCCGTCTGCCGGATGGACCACTGGCCGGGCACCCTCTCCCCGATGCAACCCTGGCTCCTCGATAGCGACACGATCCTGCGCCCATTGGACTCGGCCGCGGCCGGGGAAACCCACGCGCTGATCCAGGCAAATCGTGCGCATCTCGATCGGTGGTTACGCTGGTCCTCCGCCATCCAGACGCTCGACGACACCCGAGCCCTGATCGATACCTTCACCCACAAGCAGGCCGCGGGCGACGGTTTCCACCTTGGCATCTGGCATCGCGGGAACCTGGCGGGTGGTCTGGTGTGCTGGTACATCCACCGGCAGAACCGGAATGCCGAGCTCGGCTACTGGCTGGGGCGGGAGCACACGGGGCGAGGTCTCGCCACCCGGGCGGCGGGGGCCGGGGTGCGCCACCTGTTCGAGGTGGAGCGGCTGAACCGGATCGAAATGCTGTGCGGGACGGATAACCAGGACAGCCGGCGGGTAGCCGAGCGGCTGGGCTTCCGGCTGGAAGGAGTCCGGCGCGAGTCTCACTGGATCACTGACCGGTTCGTGGACCACGCGATCTACGGGATGCTGCGCGCCGAGTGGCACGCCACGGTATGAGCGGATTGCCGCCCCTGCACCTGGACTCCCTCTCGGACCCCCAGCCTTGGCTGACATGGATTCTCGTCCGGGTTGCGCGAGCCGTTTGATCCGGAGCTTCATCCGCCCCCGCTGACCGGACGATCCAGGGATGCCGCGAGTCCTGGTGCAGACCTTTTCCGTCCCGCCGGACGCGATCGACGTCAACGGCCACGTGAACAACCTGGCGTACCTGCGCTGGATGCAGGAGGTCGCGATCCAGCACTCGACGGAGCAGGGCTGGCCGGTCGAGCGCTACCAGGCTGCCGGCACGGGTTGGGTGGTGCGCTCGCACTTCATCGAGTACCTCCTCCCCGCGTTCGAGGGGGAGACCCTCTCCCTCCTCACCTGGGTCACCGGATTCAGGCAATACAGCTCGCCCAGGCGGTACCTGTTCTGGCGCCCGCGCGACCGCCAGGTGGTGGCCCGGGCGGAGACGATGTGGGTATTCGTGAATGCCCGGAGCGGCCGTCCCCAGCGGGTGCCACCCGATCTGCGGCAGGCGTTCGAAGTGGTGCCGGAGGACGAGGACGTGCTGGCCCTGTTCACCGCACGGGGCGGATCGGCCGACTAGCCGAGTGTGTCCGGGACCGCGAGGGCCACGACCCACCGCAGGGGGCGCCCCTCAATCCACGAGGCCCGGCGGCTCAAGCAATCCGTCGGGTAGGCCCGCCGCAAGTACATTGTCCGGGGTTTCGATTCGCCACTCTCCGCCTGTTCCGCGCCATGACCACGGTCCGCGACGCCCGTCCTAGTGATCTCCCCGCCCTCGTCCCGCTGCTCACCGATCTGGGGTACCCCACTCCGCCGGAGACCGTCGCCAGCCGACTGGAGAGCGTGACGAGCAGCGGTGCCCGGGTGTTAGTCGCCGAAAGCGATGGCGAGGTGCGCGCGGTCGCGGTTGTGCATCCCATGGTGACCCTGCACCGGCCGGCTCCTGTGGCCTACCTGAGCGCGCTGGTGGTCGCGACGCATGCCCGGGGCCTGGGCCTGGGACGCGCCCTGGTCGATGCGGCAGCCGCCCTCGGTGCGCAATGGGGATGCGGCTTCCTGGAGCTCACGAGCAACGACCGCCGGGTGGACGCCCATCGCTTCTACACCAGCCTGGGCTTCGTCTCGGAGAGCCGGAAGTTCCGCCGCCCAATCGCTCCGGGGTAGAGCCGGGAATTGCCATGGGCTATGGGCTACGGGCTATGGGCCATGGGCTATGGGCTGTGGGCTATGGGCTACGGGTTATGAGCTGTGAGCTATGAGCTGTGAATACACCGTGGGGTCGGGCTCCTTGCCCTTCCAGGCAATGCGGAGCGCGCGGGAGAAGCCCCAACATCAAGGCTCACAGCTCACAGCTCATGGCCGACAGCGCGCATTGCCGAGCCGTCCAATGAGCCCTAGCTTCCGGAAGAGAGAAACAGGAGGCATGCGTGGCGGGACAGGGATCGACTGGAAACGTCATCGCGGCACTCGCGAGCTTCTTCATTCCCGGCCTGGGCCAGCTGCTGCAGGGCCGCCCGCTCATGGCCGCAATCCAGTTTGTGCTAGCTGCCATTCTGTGGTTCTTCCTGCTCGGGTGGACCGTGCACCTGTGGTCCATCATCGACGCAGCACTGTGGAAGCCTGGCGCGTGAGGCGCCCGGCCCCACGGCCCCGCGCCCTGAAGGCAGGTTCATCCGGTCTTCCCGGTTTCACACAAACCGCCAACACATCGTCCTTGGGACCCGACGCCGAGTCACGGAATTCGGCCCGGAACCAGTCTCCCCGAGGCCTCGATGGCCGTCCCTATCCTCTTTGCGCACGACGATCGCCCACCCGTCTCTCGAGTTAAACCTTCCTTCCTGCAGCTGGTGGGTCGAGGAGTGGCAATCCTGGGCGAACTGGTTCGTCGTCTTGCCCGCCGCGGCCCTGGTCTCCGGACACAGGTGGCGGGTGAACGCTCCGCGAGGGTGCGCTCGATGCTCCTGTGCTGGCCGCCACCGCGGGAGACGCCCCCGACCGTGACACGACGGGGCGTGTACCTGATTCCGGCCAACACGATTCGGGGCGTTGCCACGGATGCGTCCCGGAAGTACCTTGGCGCCGACGTCATCGGCACTCGCGATCCCTGATCCAGCTACCACTTGGCGTCGAAACAAAGCAGGCTCCACCGTTGTTCGACCCGCGATACTCCGCACCGTCCTGCCGGCCATTTTCGCCCGGCCGCACTGCTCCTCCTTGCCGTTGGGGTGGCGGTGGGTTGTGGAGCGAGCCGGCCCTGGACGCTGACTGCGCGCCCTGCTCGGGAGCTGCCCGAGGAGTTCGTTCCGGTCGAGACCCCGCCCGCCGGCGGGGCGGCCTGCGCTGTGCACCTGGAGGATCCCCGGGATGACGTCCGCCTCGACCTGGTCCGCTCCACGAGCGTGACCGGGGCTGACCACGGCACCACTCATCTGGGAGACTGCGCGGTCACTCCGCCGGGCCGGTACTGCGTCGGGCCGGGGGACCTGCTCAGGCTGGACTGCGAAGGTCCCCGGGCGACCGGGGCAGTGCCTCGGGCAGGTTGATTCGCCGCAGCCGCTTCCGGAGCTCGGAGCCTTTCCCTTCGTACGAGGTTTCCGTGGCATTCGACGCACTCTTCTTCAAGACCGGTTTGCAGGAGCAGCTTCGCGGGCTCGGCGGTGTGCCGGTCGTGCGGGTGATCCTGCATGATGGACGCGAGTTCCTGGTCCGTTCGATTCGCCAGGCGGCTCAGGGATACGTGACTCTCGAGATCTACCCGCCGCAAGGCACCTCTCGCGGCGCATTCGAGTTCCCGCCGGCGGCCTCGCTGATCGACCTGACCACCTACCCGACCGCGATCGCTTACGAGGCGATCGCGCAGGTCTTTCTGCAGGCGGCTCCCCCGGATCAGGGCTCCCGCCTCGGTTTCCAGCCCGGAGCGGCCGGAGCGTAGCCGGCCGGCGGCTGCCGCCCGAGCCCCGGGCCGGTACGTTGCTGGACGGCCGAATCGGGCGTAGGTTGAATTCCCGACACCCGCAAGCCGCGGGTGATTGGAGAGTCCGCAGCATGCGAGTCACTCTCGTCGGCGAAGGCGGTGTCACCGGGGCGGCGCTCGCCGCCTGCCCGCCTCGCCGCGTTGGTATCCCCGTCAGCTCAACTCGGAGTCCCGGACCAGCGTCGTCTTGGAGGCGTACCCGGTCCCCCGGATCGCTCAGGCCGGCGGGAACACGGCTCCGCGATTCCCTGTCAGGTCATCCGTCGCCGCCCCTCCATCCGGGAGCGTCGCCGTCAGTGATAGCTCTCCCCGGATTCGGCGCGTCCCCCGGCGCCTTCCGGGCAAAATCCACCCTGCATCCCTGTTCGGACATATGCCACGCAAGACCAAGCGCAACCCATCCTTCAAGACCCGGTGGTCCTCCCGGCACCAACCCAAGCGGTATGGCGGAGGCGCCAACCGGAAGGGCAGCGACAACTACGCGGCCAAGCTGACCGAAGCCCAGGTCAAGGTCGCCCGCCGGCTGTACAAGGAGGGGAAGGAGATCAAGTCGATTGCCGAGCGGTTCAAGGTCTCGCCCTCGACGATGTCGCTCGCGGTTCGCCGCATTACCTTCCGGCACGTGAAGTGACGCCCAGCTGACCGACGCCAGCCCGGTCGGGGGTCATCCCTCACGGTTCCCTGCTCGTGGTTTCAGTTCCCGGAGCCAGCGAGCCCTGAGCCTTGAACTTGAAGCCCACTCGGGAGGCGTGCTGTGCCCGGCACCGTCATCAGGCTCAGCGTGAAGCCGCACACACCCGGAGAGCACGGTCTCCCCAAACACGCGGTGCCCGAGTTGCGGGTAACGCCGGAGGGCGCGGCGGGCGACTACAACAACTACCGCACCCGGCAGCTCGGCGGGGATCCCGATCAGGCGATCCTCCTGCTCACCGACGAAGTCCTGCGACAGCTGAACGCCGAGGGCTGGCCGGTCCGGCCCGGAGACCTGGGAGAGAACCTCACCCTGGGCAACGTACCCGAGTCCGCCCTCCGTCCGGGGACACGGGTGCATGCAGGGGAGGTCGTGCTGGAGCTGAGCCACCGATGCGATCCGTGCACCGAGTTGTACTCTCTGCCGTACGTCGGCAGGGAGCGCGGGCCGGAGTTCATCCGCACGATGAGCGATCGACGGGGCTGGTATGCCCGGGTGCTTGCCGCCGGAGTGATCCGCACGGGCACCCCGGTCAGTGTCCAGCCGGCAAGCGAAGCCGCGACGACGTGACCCGCAAGGGTCCTGCAGCACCCCACGAGATCAGGCTGCTTCCGGCGAATCTCACGACATCGTCCGTGTGAGGGCATGGAGGGCGCTCCTCCTCTGAGCCCGGCAGACGGACTCTTCTGATCCACCGCCACCCCGACTAGCTTCCCCGGCTCACCAGCCAGGGATTCGCGTGCCGTTTACCAGTTTGAAGCTTCATCCCAGTCTTCTGCAGGGCATCCGTGAGCTCGGCTTCGCCCGTCCGACACCGATTCAGGCAGACGCGATTCCACCCGCGCTGGAGGGCCGGGACGTTCTCGCCTGCGCGATGACCGGCAGCGGCAAGACCGCGGCCTTTCTGCTTCCGATCCTGCACCAGCTGCTGGGCCGGCCACGGGGTGTCACCCGGGCCCTGATTCTCACTCCGACCCGCGAACTCGCGGCCCAGATACTCGAGGATCTCAACGACCTCGCCACCCACACGCCGATCACCGCCGCCGCGGTCTTCGGCGGCGTCGGAATGGGGCCTCAGGAGCACGCGTTCCGAAGCGGAGTGGACGTGCTCATCGCCACCCCCGGGCGACTGCTGGACCACTTCCGCCTGCCGTACGCGAAGCTCGCGGGCCTCCAGTTCCTGGTGCTGGACGAGGCGGACCGGATGCTGGACATGGGCTTCCTGCCCGAGATCCGGAAGATCCTGCGCCACCTCCCGGCGCGCCGGCAGACGCTGTT
>Ga0153915_10004559_pt1 | contig 12771 bp, 8 predicted proteins | sample Opewatmetagenome_2_FD_107003 | JGI IMG/M metagenome (GOLD analysis project Ga0153915, IMG submission 107003) | Freshwater wetland microbial communities from Ohio, USA - Open water 3 Core 3 Depth 3 metaG | ecosystem: Environmental > Aquatic > Freshwater > Wetlands | place: USA: Ohio, Lake Erie... | reverse complement strand
GAAAAGCCTCGTCGAGCCTAAGAAAGTTCTCATGAAGATCCGCCTAAGACATCATGAGGCTTGCTTGAAGAGGCTCCCCTAAGGATACTGTGTCCGGCCCCTCCCAACCACGACGATCGTCACGATGCCTGTCCGCGTTCGCTTCGCTCCTTCCCCGACGGGGTACCTCCACGTCGGCGGCGCCCGCACCGCGCTCTTCAACTGGCTCTACGCCCGTCACACGGGCGGCCAGTTCCTGCTACGCATCGAGGACACCGACAAGCAGCGCTCCACCGACGAGCACACCAAGGTCATCCTGGACGGGCTCACCTGGCTCGGCCTCGATTGGGACGAGGAGCTCGTGTTCCAGGGCGCCCGGATCGCCCGCCATCAGGCGGCCGCCGACACACTGCTCGCCGAGGGGAAGGCGTACATCGACGAGGGGGCGATCCGCTTCCGCATGCCGCCCGGTGAGATCGCCTGGGACGATGCGGTGCACGAGCGCATCAGCTTCCAGGGCGAAGACCTCAAGGACTTCGTCATCCTGCGCACCGACCGGACGCCGATCTACAACCTGGCCGTCGTCGTGGACGACGTGGACATGCAGATCAGCCATGTGCTGCGCGGCGACGACCACATCTCGAACACGCCCAAACAGATCGCCCTCTACCGGGCGCTGGGCAAGGAGCCCCCGGTCTTCGGTCATGTCCCCATGATCAACGGGCCGGACGGCAAGAAGCTCTCCAAGCGCCACGGTGCCACCGCCGTGGGCGACTACCAGCACATGGGAATCCTCCCCGCGGCGATGCGCAATTTCCTGGCGCTGCTCGGCTGGAGCCCCGGCGGCGACCGGGAGATCATGACGCAGGAGGAGATGGTCCAGCTGTTCTCGTTCGACGGTGTCCAGAAGAAGGCCGCGGTGTTCGACACGACGAAGCTCGAGTGGATGAACGGGCAGTACCTCTCGGCGGCGTCGGCGGAAGCGCTGTTGCCCATCGTGGGCCCGCAGCTCGCGACGATGGGCGTGGGCGGCGACGCGGCGACGGTGCTGCACGCCATCACGGCCGTGAAGACCCGCAGCCGGACGACCATCGAGGTCGCCCGGCAGGTCGCGGTCCGGCTCGACGCGAAGCACGTGACCGTGGACGACAAAGCCGCGAAGGAAGTAGCCAAGGACCCGCAGGGCTACCAGGACGCGCTGCGGGCGGCCATCGCCGCCTTGCGCGATTGCGAGTGGACCCCGTCCGCGCTCGAAGCGCGGCTGCGCGCCTTGGCCGACGAGCGCGGCGTGCCCGCCGGCAAGATGTTCCAGCCGATCCGCATCGCCCTGACGGGCGGCACGGTGAGCGAGCCGGTGAACGAGCTGTTGTTCGTGGTCGGGAAGGAAGCCGCCCTGCGGCGGCTCGAGGACGCCGCGCGCTGATCCCCTAGGGCGTCGCGCTCGCCGTATCGCCTCGCTGGCGCCGCTCGGCGTCGCGTTCGGCCTGCTTGCGCGCCCGGAGCTCCCGTACGTAGCGGCGGAACTGCTCGAGATTCTCGGCCCGCGTCGCCGCCTGCATCAAGTCGGCGCGCATGTCGGCGAGATGGCGCTGGCGTACGGCTTCGTCGTAGTTCCCGGGCGGCAGCAGGCTTCCCAGCAGCGCCAGCGCCGGCGCCGGGATCTTGATGCCCGCCACGTACAGCCCGCTGGGATCCAATCCCCACACCGGCTTCCCGTCCGCCCCGCGCGCCACCCACGACGGCGGCCGGTGCTCGCGCTGCTCGGAGTCGATGATGACGTTGAGCGAGTCCACCATCGCGCGCAGCCGATATACGATCATCGAATCACGCGGCGCGTGATCCTCGTAGATCGCATCGGCGACGTCCTCGGGAAGCGCCGGACGCGGGTTCACCCACAGGCGGCCGTCTCCCATCCCGGGCGTCAGGATCAGGCCGGGCCGCGGTGGCGCCGCCGGCGCCGCCACGACCGGCGCGGCGGTCGCGACCGTATCGGGCGGCTGCGCGACCACCGCGACCGGGGGAGGCTCTCGCACCCGACCTCTGCCCATCCGCTGCACCGACCCGCGCCCCGCCCGGACGCCCGCGTAGGGCGGCAGCTCCGGCTCGGGAGCGATCTGGATGTACTGGACCGGCGGACGCCGAAACTCGATCCGTAACGCGATCGCGATCCCGAACGCCGCGATGTGCAGCAGGGCGGCGACGATCCAGGCCGTGGGGCCGGTGCGGGTCGACCGGGATTCAAACAGCGGCCAGCACCTTGCCGAGCCGCTGCGCGGCCTCGACCAGCCGCGGCGTCGCGACCGTGAGCGCGATCCGGAAGAACCCCTCGGCCCCCGCTCCGAACGCCGTCCCCGGGAGCGCCACGACGCCGCCTTCCTCCAGGGCGCGACGCTGGAACGCGGCCGACGCCATGCCGTCCGGCAACGGGATCCACAGGTACAACGTGGCGCGCGGCTTCTCTGCCTCGAACCCTTCGGCCCGTAACGCGTCCACCATGGCGTCGCGCCGCTCCTGGAACCGCGACACGTAGCCCCGCGTCAGCTCTTCGGCGTGATCGAGCACCACCGCGCCGGCCGCCTGGACCGCCAGGAAGGCGCCGGTGTCCACATAGTTCTTCACCCGGGCCAGCGCCGCGATCAGATCGGGGCGGCCCACCGCCCAGGCCAGCCGCCAGCCGGTCATGCAGAAGCTCTTGGAGAGCGAATGGAACTCCACCGCGACCTCGCGCGCCCCCGGAATCTCGAAGATGCTGGGCGCGACGTACCCGTCGAACGTGATCTCGCTGTACGGATTGTCGTACACGATGAGGATGTCGTGGCGGCGGCAGAAGGCCACCGTGCGCTCGAGGTAGTCGCGCGGGGCGACCGCCGCGGTCGGATTGTTCGGGTAGTTCAGATAGACGAGCTTGGCGCGGCGCGCAACGTCGGCCGGCAGCTCCTCCATTTCGAGCAGGAAGTCGGTGCGCGGCGCGAGTGGGACCAGATGAGGCGTGGCATCCGCCAGGATCGTCCCGCCGTGGTAGACGGCGTACCCCGGCTCGGGCACGATGGCGACGTCACCGGAATCGAGCACGGCCATCGCCAGGTGCGCGATGCCTTCTTTCGATCCCAACAGCGGGTGCAGCTCCGTGAACGGATCGACGGTGAGGTCGAACCGCCGCTTCAGGAAGCGGGCCGCCGCTTCCCGGAAGGCCGGCAGGCCGAGCTGAAACGCGTAGCGGCTCATCGCCGGATCCCGGGACGCACGGGCCAGCGCTTCCACCGCGATCTCGGGCGGCGCGAAGTCCGCGTCTCCGGCTCCGACGTCGATGATATCGACGCCCTGCTGGATGAGGCGGCGTTTGATCGCCGGGATCTCCGCCATCGGATACCCCGGCAGAGCGCCGAGCCGTGTGCTGAGCTTGGTCACGCAGGTACCTCCGTTATCGAGGATGGTGATCCTCCACCATCCTCCACCATTTCTCAAGCCGAATCTACTACCGTTGCTCCATCCTGGGACGGAACAGCGACGGTGCCATCGCGATGGCATCCACGGCGATGCGCATCCCTTCTCGTGGCAACGCCGCCACGCCCACCACGACCCCCGCCGGCGGATCCCGGTCGGGGAAGAATGCGGGCGCCGCCGCCCGGATCGCCGCCACGTCCCCGGGGTGCAGGTCGGCGACGTACACGGTGAGCTTCACGATGTCGGACGGCTCGTTGCCGGCGATGCGGAGCACCAGCGCCAGGTTGGCGAACGCCTGCTTCGCTTGCGCCGCCAGATCACCGCGCCCCACCAATTGGCCGGCGCTGTCCAGCGGCACTTCGCCCGAAACGTAGGTGGTGAACCCGATACGGACGGCGTGGGTGAAGCCGTCCAGCGCGGCCAGGGTTCCCGGATTCACGAAGCGGCGATTCGATGCGGGCTCTGCCCGTCCGGGGGCTGGTCCCCCCCCGTAGCCTCCTGCCGGTGCGCACCCCACCACGCCGAGCGCCACGATCCCTGCACACCGCCACACGGTGCTCACCCCACGCATGCGTCGCCTCCTGTCGGGAACTGTCCGATTCAGAGTACCCCTTGCCCTACGTTGTACGCCGCAGCGCCGTTGTTCGGTCCGGGTGACGGGCGACTCAGGTGGGCGGCTCGATATTCCGGCGGACGTGCCACCATACGATGCGCCCGCCGGCCACCACCCCCCGGCGGGCCAGGATTCTCCCGGAGGCCTTCTCGACCCAGATCGTCGGGCCCCGCGCGTGTCGTATGACGAGGCAGGGGATGGCACGACCACCCGATCGGAGGCTGGCGTCGTCCAGCACGGTGAGCGTGTCGACGCGGAGGACGAGCGGCCCGGCGCCGTACAGGACATATCCCGGCAGCACCAACCGGTTCCCGGGCACGGGACGCAGCGACGCGAATGCCAGCTCGGCGACGTCCGCCGCGGGGCGCGGGCCCTCGACCGGTCCGTCGAACAGCCGCGCGCTCTCCCCGCCAGGCACCACCCAGCCGGTCGCGCGCGCATCGTCGAAGACCACAGCGGCCGAGTCGGTTCGTGCCTGAACGCCGTCGAAACGCACCGCCAGGTCCCCTGTGCGAGCGATGGTGGTCGAAACGCTCGTGGTGGCACCGGTCGAGTCGAGCCACGCTCGGCGGTACTGCCAGGCCCCGCCGGGCAGGCGAACCAGGGTCTGGAAGAACCAGGTCGAGCTGCGGTGGCGGGTTTGGCCGCTGTCCTGCGATTCCCAGGTCTCGAACGTGTCGGTGGCGGCGACGAGACGGGCATCGGACACCGTCGCGGATCCCTGGGCCTGCGCTCCGCTCATGGCGGCCCCGATCGCGGCCGACACGCTGAGCATCACAACGCGCCAATGCATGGTCCCTCCGTTCTAGGTGACCCGGGATGCAGCCTCGTGCCGCGCGAAGAACTCCTCGCACGCGTCCCGGATGTCCTCCCAATTGGCGACAACGCGACTCGCAGGCGGTAACCCGTCGAGGATGAGGGCGCCGTAGCGCTTGGTGACGACGCGCCGGTCGAGCAACACGACCGCCCCGGTGTCGGTGCGGTTCCGGATCAGGCGCCCGAATCCCTGTTTGAGCTTGAGCGCGGCGTGCGGCACGAGGTAGTGGCTGAAGCCGTCCAGGCCGCGCTGCTCCAGGCGCTCCAGCCGCGCGGCGGTGAGGGGATCGCTCGGCACCTTGAAGGGCAGCTTCGCGAGAATCAGCACCCGCAACGCCCGGCCCGGCACGTCGACGCCCTCCCAGAACGAATCGGTGCCCAGCAGCACGGCGCTGCCGGACTCGCGGAATCGGCGCAGCAGGCGGTCGCGCTGATCCTCGCCCTGTACCAACAGCGGCCAGCGCGCGCCCACGCGCCCCCGGACCGCCTCCGCCGCCCGGCGGAGCGCCCGGTGGCTCGTGAACAGGCAGAACACGCCGCCGTCCGACGCGTGCGCCAGCTCGATCAGCACCCGCGCCACGGCCGCATCGTGGCCGTCCGCGTCGTCGCGCGGCTCCGGGAGGTCGGTCGGAATCCCGAACAGGCACTGTGAACCGAAGTCGAATGGGGATGGCAGGACCTCACGCGTCACGACCCGGCTGGGCGGCAACGACAGGCCGAGGCGCTCCTCCAGGAACGAGAAATCGTTTCCGGTCGCGAGCGTCGCGCTGGTCAGCACCACCGTCTCGACGCGGTCGAACAGCGCCTCCTTGAGAATCGAGGCCAGGTCGAGCGGCACGGCGGCAAGCGAGAGGTTCGCGGCTTTCTTGCCGCGGCGCTCCAGCCAGCGCACCGCAGGTCCACCGTCCGTGGCGTCGCGACCCGGTCGCAGGCTGGCGGTGAGCCCGCGCGCCGCCAGATCGAGTCGCCGCACCACGCCGCGCAGCTCGCCAACGAGCGCCGCCGGACGATCGCCCCCGTCCTGCAGCGACAGCCGGTCGGCGATCGTCTCCACGCCGTCGCGCAATCCGAGAAAGGCGGTCAGCAGGTTGTCGAGCGCCACCTCCAGCCCCTCGGTCCACACGGGATCATCGGCGAACGCCTCGGTGAGCCGCAGGATCGTCTCCTGGTCCAAGCGGCGCGACAGCAGCGCGAACAGCTCCTCCGCGCCGCGGCGCGCCGACCGGAGGGCGTCGAGCAGCCGCTGCTCGAGCAGGTCCCGGCTCGCGGCGGAGAGCAGATCGTCGCGTGCCGACAGCTCGGCGTGCAGCGCGGGGAGCAATCCCCGGCCGCCGCGCTCGAGGCGTCCCAGCAGCCGCTGCACCCCCAGCTGCGACACCTGGGCGCCCAGATGCGCCGCCGCGACGTCTTCCAGATGATGCGCCTCGTCGAGAATGAGCCGGCGGTAGGGCGGCAGCACGGCCGCTTCGAGCCAGTTGTCGGCGGCGAGCCGCACCGCGAGGTCAGAAGCGAGCAGGTGGTGGTTCACGACCACGACGTCCGCTTCGGCCGCGCGCCGACGCGCCTGGAACAGGAAGCAGCGCTCGAAATGCGGGCACTTGATCCGGGTGCACAGATCGGACTCCGCGGCGACCGCATCCCACACGTCGTCGGACGGCTCGTCGGCGAGGTCGGCGAGGCTGCCGTCGCCGCTGCGGCTCGCCCACGCGGCGATGCTGTCGAGCTCCGCCGCGCGATTCGTCTCGAACAGCGTCTCCTGGGCGCCGCGGGCCTGCTCCAGCCGCGCGAGGCAGAGGTAGTTGCGCCACCCCTTGAGCAGCGCGAACGTCGGCTCGTGGTCCGGCGTGGCCAGCGCCCGGGCCAGGATCGGCAGGTCCTTGCCGACCAGCTGCTCCTGGAGGTTGATCGTATTGGTGGACACGACGGTCCGCTCGCTGTTCGCCTGCGCCCACGACAGCGCCGGCACCAGGTAAGCGAACGACTTCCCCACCCCGGTCCCGGCTTCGAGCAGCGCCACGCCGCCGTCGTTGTACGCATCGGCGATGTAAGCCGCCATGTCCCGCTGCGCCGGACGGTCTTCGAAGCTGTCCAGCCCGATGGCTTGGGCCACGGGGCCGTCGCCGCCGAGCAGTCGCGCCGTGTCGACCGGGTCGAGCCGCTCCGCGGCGCGCGCCCGCGGGCACTCGACCACCACGTAGAGCTCGGTGACCTCGTTGTTCACGATCCCGAAGCCCACCCCGTCGTCGTGCAGCCGTGCCGCCACCGACAGATCGGCCCCCGACGGCTCCAGCACGCCGCTCGGGTGGTTGTGCAGCAGCATCTCGCCGCGCCGCGCCGCTCCCGGGAGCGCGAGTACGGCGTCCACCGTGCCGCGCGCCACCACCCGCGCCTCGACGATCGTTCCGTCCCCGTCCCCCCGGACGACGAACGACACTTCGCGCCCCCGCGCCGCCGCGATCTCCTCGCGCAACAGGTCGCGCACCGCCCCCGCGAGCCGCTCGGCACTCACGTCTTCAGCTCGCGTTTTTTTGCCGCGGGAAACAGGACGTTGTTGAGAATCAGCCGGTAGCCCGGCGAGTGCGGGTGGAGCGAGAGGTCGGTGGGCGGATCGCCGATCTGGTGCTGCGGATCCTCCGGATCATGGCCGCCGAAGAAGGTCCAGGTTCCCTTCCCCAGGTCCCCGTGGATGTACTTCACCCACGGCGCGCCCTCTTCGTCGGCCAGCACGCTCACCCCGGGCTTCAGCCGCTCCCGCAAGAACGACGTCGTCAGCCCGTAGAAGTCGGGAATCACGTCCCGATGGTTCTGCACCAGCATCGTCGGCACCGGATCGATCTTGGCGCTGAAATTGAACAGCTTGAACGCGCCGAGCGGCTGGCGCCGCGGCCCGGCATTCACCTGGTGCCCGTCGATGTCGGAAAAGCTCGCGACCTGCGGATCGGGCTCCACGTGCGCACCCGTGAACGCGAAGGTCTGACTCCAGTCGAGCTTCGCGTCCGCGGCAGGATCCATCGGCGTCCCGTCGGCGAAACTGGCGGCGATGTCCACGTCGTGCGCCGCCAGCGCCAGATCGATCGTTTCGGTCGCCGTGCACATGGCGAACAGGAAGCCGCCGCGGTCCACGTAGGCCCGGATGGCCCGGGCGACGGCCTTCTTCATGTCCGGCACCGATGCGAGGCCGAGCTGGCGGCGCGCGGCGTCGTTGAAGCGGACCATCTCTGAGAGCCACGGCTGGCCCGTGTAGATGAGGAAGAACTTCGAGTATTGCCCGGTGAAGTCCTCGTGGTGCAGGTGCAGCCAGTCGTAGGTGCGCAGGCCGTCGGCGAGCACTTCGGGATCCCACAGCTTCTCGAACGGGATCCCGGCGTATTGCAGCGCCATCGTCACCGCGTCGTCCCACGGTTGCGCATTCGGCGGGACGTACACGGCGACCTTGGGAGCCTTCTCGAGCGGTACCGCGTCGGCGTTCGTTCCCGCGATTTCTCCGCGCACCGCACTCACCTGCCCGTCGTCCACCGCCTCGACGGTCACTCCGTTGAGCGCGGCGTCGCGCCGGATCGACTGGGCGTCGGGAAGCAGGAACGATCCGCCACGGTAGTTCAGCAGCCATTCGGCCTTGCCGCCGGCCTGAATGACGCGGTAGGCGACGCCGTATGCCTTGAGGTGATCGGACTGCGCGTCGTCCATGGGAATCAGAAGAGACGGGTTGTCGGATGGTCGGATGGTCGGATGGAATCCCAGCAGATCCATACCAACCGCCGATCCGCCGATCCGCCCGATGGTGCCCACGAAGTCGCGCCGCCTCATGAGCGCGGAATCGACCCCTTCGCCCGCTCCAGCTCGCGCCGCGCCTCGGGCACCACCGCGCTCGCGGGATAGGTGAGAATCAGGTGCTCCAGGTGCGCCACGGCGTCCGCCGCCTTCGCCTGCCGCAAGAGGATCCGCGCCCATTCGAGCTCGGCCGCCGGCGCGGCCGCTCCCGCCCCACCGCTTCGCACGACCTCGGAGAACAGGTCCAGCGCCGTCCCTTCCTGCGACCCGCCTCCCAGCCGGGCGGCGATCCGCCCGGCGAGCAGCAGCACGTCCGGCCGCCCGCTCCCCATGTGCTCGCCCACGCGCCGCAGCGCCGTGACCGCGCCGCTCGAGTCGCGGCGCGCCAATACGAGCAGCGCGGCGCCCAGCTCCGGGTTCCGGTCCGTGTCGATCTGCTCGAGCAGCGCGAGCATCGTCGTACGAGCCGTCGCGGCCTCACGGTCTCCCGCATACGGCCCCGCCGTGCGGAACGCGTCGGTCGCTTCCTTCAACTCCCCGCGATACAGCTGCACCCAGCCGTGCAACGCGAGCGCCTCCACGCTCGAATCGGGACCGAGCGCGTCCTCGGCGCGGTCGAGGCGGCCCGCCCGGATCCAGGCGGCGACCAGCCCGTAGCGCAGCCGCTGGCGCTCCTCGCTGCTGGTGCGAGGATCCGCCTCGAGCCGCGCCAGGCCACTGGCCGCGCTGTCGAGCTGTCCGTCGGCCAACGCCGCATCCACCAGTGCGCTCTGGGCCAGCGACTTCGCCTCGGCGGGCGCCGCGGAATCCCCGGCGAGCTTCGCCAGCTCGGCCCGGGCCGCGGTCCGGTCCCCGGCATCGAGCAGGGCCCGCGCCGCCTCGGCACGCATCCGGGCCGCCAACGGCGCCGGCAGATAGTCGGCGAGCCGGGCGAGGGCCAGCCCGCGCACGCGGCGCACCGCCGCCGCGGACCCCGTCGCCTGTTCGGCGAACCGGCGCAACGCGAGTCCGGCCTCCGGCGTCGGCGGATCGAGCGTCGCCGCGAGCATTTCCCACCCGCGATCGGGCTGCTCCCAGCCCAGCAGCAGCTCGGCCGCGATACGCCGCGCCGCGATCGAGGCGCCGGGCACCGTGAGCGCGTGGATGACCCGGTCATGCTGATCGACCGGGGCATCCTCGAGCTGGCTCACCGCGTTCGGCAGATGCTGGGCGTCGGTGGCCGCCGTCGCCCAGGCGAGTGCCGCTGCCGGCCAATCGCCGACGCGCTGCTCCAGCTCCCCCTGCTCGATCGCCAGCGCGGTAGGGGTCCCGAGCGCATGCCGGCCCTCCATGAGGGCATTGCGGGCCTCGTCGAACCGCTGGTGGTCTTCCAGCGCGATGGCCCATTCCCGCCACGGTGCGGGGTCGCCGGGCCGCCCCGCGGCCCAACGCCGTACCAGCGCGGCCGCGCTGTCACTCTCCTCCAGTGCCGTGAGTGTCCGGACGGCCAGGGCACGCAGTTGGGGCCCCGAATCCACCAGCAGCGCTCGTTGTACCAGTGGGAGGAGCTCTCCCAGGCGGCCGAGCGGTGGCAGCACGCGCTCCAGGCCCAGCAGTGCGGGAAGGCTCGCGGCATCGCCGTGCAGCACCGACTCGTACATCGCAGCGGCTTGCTCGACCCGGCCCTGGCGCTCGAGCTCGAACCCCTGGCTGATCGCCTGCGCCGCGAGGCGCACGCGGGCGGTGGGCGCGGCGGTCGCCAGCACGGTCAGGACGACCGTGAGACGCACCCGCTCACTGCGGCGCATTGAGGATGCGGAAGTATTCGAGCACCAGGCGCCGCTGCTCGGGTGTGAGGGCCTGCAGCTCTCGCCAGGTCGGATAGCGCACGCGCGGCCCGGCCGTCACGCCCGGGGCGAGCAGCCCCGGCAGGTGCACGCTGTCGCCCACCGCCGACCGGCTGGTGCGCTCTTTGTCGGGATCCGGCTCCGGCCCGGTGAGCGTCCGTCCCGCATCGAGCAGCCGGCGATACAGTCGCTCCTGGCGCTCGATCGTCTGGCGGTCGAGGTGGCCGGCGTCGAGCTGCCGGGCCAGATCCCGCGCTTCCTGGGCCAGCGGACCCGCAGCGTCCGATCCGCCCGTGGCCTGCAGCCGCTCCAGCTGCTCCGCCAGTGCGCGCTGGCGTGCGGCGAGGGAGCGCAGCTGCTGCAGCATTCCGTCGGCGCCGGTACCGGCCATCGGCATCATCCCCGAGGCGTCGCGATTCAGCCCCTCCTGCTGGCTCGCCATCTGGGCGAGCCGATCCATCGCCTCCTGGAACCCGCTGCCCGAGCGTGCGCCGGCGACGTCGGCACGGGCCTGGGCCATCGCGTACGCCGACACGTTGAGGGCGTCCAGCGCCTCTCCCGCCAGCTGCGCGGCGCCGTCGCCGTTGGGCTGCGCCTGCTCGAGCTGTTCGCGCGCCGCGCGCATCTGCCGGGTGGCGAAGCTCAACGCCGCCTGGATTCCCGGCGACACGAGCGCGTGTCGACCGGCCGCGTCGCGGACCTGGCGACCCACCGCCGCGGCCCCCTCCTCGATCGCGGCCTGTTGCGCCCGCGCCGCCGCCGCGGAGCCGCCCGCTTCGAGGTCCTGCGCCACCTGGCGCTGCCGCTCGGCGAGGGCCGCGGTCTCCGCCATGGCGCGATCGAGCGCGTCCAGTGTCTCCTGCCGCCACTCGCTCGTGACTGAGTCGCGACGCGCGCGCAGCCATTGCGGCAACGAGTCGAGGTTCCGCGACGCTTCGGAGCCACCCGTTTCCGCTCCGCGGGCATCCGAGCGCTCGGCGCTGGCGGCCGCCTGCTGCATCGCGCCCTGGGCGCGTTGCGCTTGAGCGTGCGGCCCGGCCAGCGTGCCGCTGCTGTCGGTGGCGCCGCGCCGGGTGGCAGCCAGGTCGCGATCGGCCTGGGCGATACCCGCCGCCAGAGAGTCGGCCCGGGCGGCCATGTCGCGCTCCGCGGCCGCGGCACTCGAGTCGGCGCGGCGCGCCGCATCGCGGTTCCACGCCGCCTGGTCACGCCGCAGCGCCTCGGCGTCCTGCGCCAGCGACGCGAGCTGCCCTTCCACCGCGGCCCGGCGGAACAGCTGCTCGCTGCGCTCCAATGTCTCCCGCAGCTCCTGTTGCGCTTCCGCGAGACGGCGCAGCGCGTCACGCGTCGCGTCGGGATCGAGGCGTGCCAGCGCCGCCTGGAGATCGCGCAGCCGCTGCTCCAGCTCGGGCGTCATCGCCCGCCCGAGCATCTCCTGCACTTCGCGCAGCCGTGCCTGGAACGCCGTGTCGTCGATCCCCGCCGCCTGCGCGGCCCGCGCCAGCTCATCCACGGCCTTGGAGAGCTCCCGCACCCGCTCGCCCACCGCCTCCTGCTGACGCGCGATCTCCTGCGCGCGCTCGCTCGCCTGGAACGGCAACGCGCCCGTCTGCCCGGACGGCTGCCGCCCGCTGGTGGCGTCGCTCGCCCCCCGCGCGCGTTCCTGCGCCAGATCGCTGGTGCGGTCCGCCAACGAGCGCTGCGCCGCCGTCACCGATTCCGTCGCCGCCACGATGTCCGCCGTCGCGGCGCGCTGGGCCGCGCGCAGCTCCTCGCGGCTGGGGAGCCGCAGCGCGTACTCGGGGCTCCGCCCCTCGTGCGGTGACGGTGCATTGTCCCACACGTCCACCCGGAACCGGATCGTGTCGCCCGGCAGGAGGCTGCGATGCTGTGCATCGAGATTCCCCTGCACGATCGCGCGATCGCCCACACCGCTCACGTCCAGCGACTCGCGCACGACCTCACCAATCTTCCCGGTCTGGCTCACCCGCCAGCTCGAGAGCACGAGACGCCCGACGCCATGGTCGTCCCGGACGTCGATCACGAGCGGCTGGACGAGGGAAAACGGCAGCGTCGTGTCCCGGCCCGGCACCGGGACCGCCACGACCGGAGCTGAATCCGGGACGAGCCGCACCGCGAGCACCGGAGCATCTCCCTCCAGCGGCTGGCCGTCCACCGTGCCGAGGGCGATGCGCCACGTCCCGCTCGTGGGGGGAGTGAACTTCCCGTCGAATCGTGGCCCGTCGACCTCCAGGGCCTTCCCGAAACCGCCGCCGGCCGGTCGCCACGCCGCCGCGGAGAGCGGCACGCTCGCCGTGCCGT
>Ga0153915_10004557_pt1 | contig 12772 bp, 10 predicted proteins | sample Opewatmetagenome_2_FD_107003 | JGI IMG/M metagenome (GOLD analysis project Ga0153915, IMG submission 107003) | Freshwater wetland microbial communities from Ohio, USA - Open water 3 Core 3 Depth 3 metaG | ecosystem: Environmental > Aquatic > Freshwater > Wetlands | place: USA: Ohio, Lake Erie... | reverse complement strand
TACAGTTCTAATATAAACTTGATCGATGCTTGCTTCGTCAATTTTTTCTGCAATCTCTTCGGTAATTAATTCACCCGAATTAATCAACACTTCGTCTGTCTTTGGATCGTAAACATCTTCTTGCGCAACACGACCTGTAATTCTTTCAGCTAATGGTTCGCGCTCAAGCTCAACATCTTTTATTGCTGTAACATAAACACCGCGGATTGTACCGCAATCTAATTCAGATATAATAACATCTTGAGCAACATCGCATAATCTTCTTGTAAGATATCCGGCATCAGCAGTTTTTAAAGCTGTGTCGGCAAGACCTTTACGAGCTCCGTGTGTAGAGATGAAATATTCTAATACAGAAAGACCTTCTTTAAAGTTAGCAACAATCGGGTTCTCAATAATTTCTCCCGATTGACCGGTTAAGCTCTTCTGGGGTTTTTGCATCAATCCACGCATACCTGCAAGCTGACGAACCTGTTCTTGAGAACCTCTCGCACCTGAGTCAACCATCATATGCAAAGCATTAAAACCGCCCTGATCGGTCCTAATTTTATCCATCAAAGATTTTGCTACGTTGTTTGTTGTGAACGTCCAAACGTCGATAATTTTATTATAACGTTCCGCATCGGTAATGAGACCTTGTTCGTGCTCATTCATAATACCGTTTACTTTTTTATTCGAATCTTCGATAAGTTTTACTTTTTCTTCCGGAACAATCATATCGCTGAAACTGATTGAAATTCCAGCCGCCGTTGCATAACGATATCCTATTGCTTTAACATCGTCAAGGAATTTTGCAGTAACTACGTTTCCAAGTTTGATAAACATTTTATAAATAAAACCGCTGAAAATTTTCTTGACTAAAAGCTCGTTGATGAAACCCATTTCTTTCGGAACAATTTGATTAAAAAGAACACGTCCGACGGTTGTTTCAATTAACTGATCTTCAATTTTAACTTTTATTTTTGCATGAAGATCCGCTGCCTTAGAATTATAAGCAATGATAACCTCTTCTGTGCCGCTGAAAATTTTACCTTCACCTTTTGCACCGGGACGAACTTTAGTTAAATAGTAGCAACCCAAAACTATATCTTGCGTTGGAACTACAATTGGTCCTCCGTTTTGCGGTGACAAAATATTGTGCGCACTAAGCATCAATACCGACGCTTCCAATTGCGCTTCATAAGAAAGCGGAACGTGAACCGCCATCTGGTCACCATCAAAATCTGCGTTGAATGCAGTACAAACCATCGGATGAAGCTGAATAGCTTTTCCATCGATCAAAATTGGCTGAAATGCTTGAATACCGAGTCTGTGTAATGTAGGAGCGCGGTTCAACATAATCGGGTGACCGTCTATCAGTCTTTCAAGAATTTCCCAAATAAGAGCATCTTTTCTATCAACAGCTTTACGCGCGCTTTTTACTGTTTTAAAATGTCCCCTTTCAATTAACTTACGAATGATAAATGGTTTGAATAGTTCAACAGCCATATCTTTCGGTAAACCGCATTGATGTAATTTCAATTCAGGCCCAACAACAATTACCGAACGACCTGAATAGTCGACACGTTTACCAAGTAAGTTCTGACGGAAACGCACTTGTTTTCCTTTGAGCATATCGCTCAAAGATTTTAACGGACGGTTGCCATCGCTGCGAACTGCGCTTGCACGGCGGGAATTATCGAACAATGCATCAACAGCTTCCTGAAGCATTCTTTTTTCATTTCTTAAAATTACTTCCGGAGCTTTTATATCTATTAATCTTTTTAAACGATTATTACGAATAATAACTCTTCTGTAAAGGTCATTCAAATCACTTGTTGCAAAACGTCCGCCTTCGAGAGGAACAAGAGGACGGAGTTCCGGTGGAATAACTGGAACTACATTCAATACCATCCATTCAGGTTTGTTCGGAACTTTTCCCTCATATTCGCGGAAAGCTTCAAGAACTCTTAATCTCTTTAATAGATCGGCTCTTTTTTGCTGAGAAGTTTCATCGAGAAGTTGTGCTTTTAATGTTTGGAAAGTTATTTCGATATCAATCTTCTTCAACAATTCTTTTACAGCATCACCGCCTATTTTCGCAATAAATTTTTTCGGATCATCATCGTCGAGAGCATCGTTATCGTGCGGAAGTGAGGAAGCTATTTCATAGTACTGGTCTTCGGAAATCAAATCTTTTTTATTTAATCCTGTGGGACCAGGATTTATAACAACATAGGATTCATAATAAACAACTTTCTCAAGTTCTTTTGTCGTCATACCAATGATGTTTCCGATTTTCGAAGGCAACGCTTTGAAAAACCATATATGAACAACGGGAACAGCCAAAGCAATATGCCCCATTCTTTCGCGGCGAACACTTTTTAAAGTTACTTCAACACCGCACCGGTCGCACACAATTCCTTTATAACGAATACCTTTGTATTTACCGCATGCGCATTCCCAATCTTTAACAGGTCCAAATATTTTTTCGCAGAACAATCCGTCTTTTTCAGGGCGGAATGATCTGTAGTTAATTGTTTCAGGCTTCGTAACTTCGCCGTGAGAACGCGAAAGAATATCATCAGGACTAGCAAGACTGATGGTTAATTTTTCTATCTGTTTAATTTTAGTTTCTTGTGTTTTGAAACGCATCATATTTTCTCCTCAAAACCTACCATCAGCATAAACTTTTCTGCCGGTAGGCAAGTTTTAAAGCTTAGTTAATCTTTATATCAAGGCCTAGACCTTGAAGTTCTTTGATCATCACGTTAAAAGCTTCCGGAATATTCGGTTCAGGAAGATTTTCACCCTTCACAATTGCTTCGTACGTTTTTGCTCTACCTGTAACATCATCACTCTTAACTGTTAAAACTTCTTGAAGGACGTGTGCAGCTCCGTATCCTTCAAGAGCCCAAACTTCCATCTCACCGAATCTTTGACCACCGAATTGAGCTTTACCACCAAGAGGTTGTTGTGTGATCAACGAGTATGGTCCGATTGAACGAGCATGTAATTTATCGTCAACCATGTGACCAAGCTTCATCATATAAATGTAGCCGCAAGTAACTCTTTGGTGGAATTTTTCACCGCTTCTTCCATCATACAGCCATGTTTTGCTACCTTCGTTGAGTCCTGCTTTTTGCAAATACTCTTCAACTTCGCTAACACGCGCACTATCAAAAATCGGAGTTTCGAATTTTACACCAAGCACTTTTCCAACCCAGCCAAGTGCAGTTTCGTAAAGCTGGCCAAGGTTCATACGGGAAGGTACGCCGAGCGGATTTAAAACTATATCAACAGGAGTTCCGTTTTCATGATAAGGCATATCTTCAACGGGAACAACTTTAGCAACAACACCTTTGTTTCCGTGACGCCCAGCCATTTTATCACCGACGGAAATTTTTCTCTTCTTTGCAACGTAAACCTTTGCAAGCTGAGTAATTCCCGGAGGTAACTCGTCGCCGCTTTGAATTTTTAATTTTTCGCGTTTATAATCTTCTTCTATATCCGAAAGAATATTGAAGTAGTTATTATATAATTGTTTTATCGATTCATTAATATTTTTCTTTTCGAACCAATCTCTCGTGTAATCAAATTTCGTAATATCTTCAATATCGGTAAATGTAGATTCTTTTATTACGGTTCCGCTTCTTAGAACAACCGAACCGTCCAGATCGCGGATACCTGTTGTTGTTTTACCTTCCGTTAATCTTGTTAATTTTGTAACAAGTTTACTATAGTGGTTATCTCTGCGATTTTTAAAATCTACATCGAGCTGATCCAATTGTTTCTTCTCAATTTTTTTGGCTTCAACATCTTTTTTCTTACGAGCAAACAATCTTGTTTTGATTACTATACCTTTTAAACCTGGAGGTGCTTTCAAAGATGCATCTTTCACATCACCGGCTTTATCTCCGAATATTGCTTTGAGAAGTTTTTCTTCCGGAGTAGGATCGGTCTCGCCTTTCGGAGTAATTTTACCAATTAAAATATCGCCATCTTTAACATCGGCACCTTCGCGAACGATACCGTTTTCATCAAGATCTTTCGTTGCTTCTTCGCTAACGTTTGGAATATCGCGCGTTAATTCTTCTTCACCGCGTTTTGTTTCGCGAACTTGCAATTCAAATTATTCAATATGAATAGATGTGAAAACATCATCGGCAACAAGACGTTCGCTTAATACAATAGCATCTTCAAAATTATATCCTCGCCAAGGCATGAATGCAACCGAAACGTTGCGGCCAAGTGCAAGTTCTCCTTTATCTATCGCCGGACCATCGGCAAGAACATCACCTTTTTTAAGACGTTGACCCGTTACAACAATAGGTTTTTGCGTAAAACATGTTTCCTGATTTGTACCCGAAAACTTAGTAAGAGTATATTCAACAAGTCTTTCATCGTCAAAACTTACCAATGTATTGGGATCGCTTTCATCTACATCGTAACGAACAATAATTCGTTTTGCATCGGAATATTCAACGACACCATTATCAACAGCTACTACTATAGAACGAGAATCACGGGCAATTTTTGCTTCCATTCCGGTTCCAACAAGCGGAGCTTCCGGAACTAAAAGCGGAACAGCTTGGCGTTGCATGTTCGAGCCCATGAGCGCTCTGTTTGCATCGTCGTGTTCGAGGAACGGAATTAATGCTGCAGCCGAGCTAACAATCTGTGCGGGCGCAACATCCATGTAATTAACTTCTTCGGGATGCACTACCGGGAATTCACCGCGTTCGCGGCATTTTACTCTATCAAGAACATATCTGCCTTGTTCATCAAGAGGAGCGTTTGCTTGAGCAATTATAAATTCATCTTCCTGATCTGCACTTAAATAATCTACGTTGTTCGATACTTTTCCGTCTTTTACTTTTCTATATGGCGTTTCAAGAAAACCGTAATTGTTAACACGCGCAAAAATAGTAAGCGATGAAATAAGACCGATGTTCGGACCTTCCGGGGTTTCGATCGGACACAAACGGCCATAATGTGAATGGTGAACGTCGCGTACTTCGAATCCAGCGCGCTCACGCGTTAAACCGCCTGGTCCCAAAGCCGATATTCTTCTTTTATGCGTTAATTCCGAAAGAGGATTTGTTTGATCCATAAACTGCGATAATTGGTTTGTACCAAAGAACGCGTTAATAACACTGCTGATTGTACGAGCGTTAACAAGATCTTGCGGCTGCATATTTTCGTTATCGCGCATGTTCATACGTTCTTTAATTGTGCGGCTCATTCGTGCAAGACCAACATTATATTGCTGCATCAATTGTTCGCCGACAGTTCTAACTCTTCTATTTCCAAGGTGATCAATATCATCAACACTTACGTTTCCGTTTTTCAGTTTGATGATATTTTTCATAATTGCGACTATATCTTCAACTGTAAGCACGCGTACGTTTACATCAACGCTTAAGTTTAATTTGTCATTCATTCTAAAACGACCAACATCACCCAAGTCGTAACGTTTTTCATTGAAAAATAATTTATCAATCAATCCAACCGCAGTATCCATATCCGGAGCTTCACCCGAACGTAACTGGCGGTAAATTGCATAAAGAGCTTCTTCTTTTGTTTTAGAAACATCTTTTCTTAATGTATTTATTACAAGGTCTTGTTCGTAAGATGTTTCGAAACTCAGCAGTTTCACTTTTTGAACTGAAGAACCTTTTATGTTTTCAATAACTTCTTCTGTTAACTCGGTATCTTTCGAAGCATAAATTTCACCAGTCTCTAAGTCAATCACATCGTCGGCAACAATTCTTCCCAAGTGTTTTTCAATGCTTAATTGTTTTATACTAATCTCTTCAACAAGGTCGAACAAATCTAAAATTTGCTCATCGGTTTCATATCCAAGCGCTCTTAAAAGAGTTGTGGAAGGAAATTTCTTCCTACGATCTATGTAACAATAGAGAACATTATTTATATCGGTTGCAAATTCAACCCACGAACCTCTGAAAGGAATAATCCTTGCAGAATAAATAGGCGTTCCATTTGGATGAAGCGTTTGCGCGAATGCAACTCCGGGTGAGCGGTGTAATTGACTAACAATTACTCTTTCGGAGCCGTTAATAATAAATGTACCTCGCTCCGTCATAAACGGCAAATTGCCAAGATAAACTTCTTGCTCAACGGTGTTTACATACTCTCCCGTTTCATCGTCTTTTGTTGAAAGACGCAATTTTGCTTTTAGCGGTGCTGCAAAAGTTAATCCTCTTTCTTCGCACTCCGGAATTGAGAAACGGGGCTTTTCTATATAGTATTCAAGAAAGTCGAGTCTATAAAATTCTTTGTTGTCGAGAATAGGAAAATTTTGATTGAACACTGCATGCAATCCCTTAATTTCTCTTTGAGCCGGGGCAGTTTTTAATTGAATAAAATCTTCAAACGATTCCAATTGTATATTCAACAGATCGGGAACTTTTAGTGCCGGTGTAATCGAAGCAAAGGTAATTCTACCTGTACTTTTATTTATTTTAGCTTTTTCCAACCCTAACCTCCAATAATTTATGCTGGGTTTTTAACATCTTAATAACGCACAAAAGTGGTAAGACAGTTTTTGCTATCTTACCACTTCATTTTTAATTCATAAAGCGAAGTCAAAATCAAATTATTTAACTTTAACAGTTGCGCCTGCTTCTTCTAATTCTTTTCTAATTTTTTCTGCTTCGTCTTTCGAAACAGCTTCTTTAACGTTCTTTGGTGCGCCGTCAACTAAATCTTTTGCTTCTTTCAATCCTAATCCTGTGTGTGCGCGAACTACTTTAATAACGTTGATTTTTGTAGCGCCTGCAGCTTCTAAGACAACATCAAATTCTGTTTGTTCTTCAACCGGTGCAGCAGCAGCAACCGGACCGCCAGCCATTATAACAGGCGCAGCAGCTGAAACACCAAATTCGTCTTCCAATGCTTTCTTTAATTCTGAAGCTTCAACTAATGTAAGCGCTTTAATCTTCTCTACGATTTCTGCAATTTTCTCTGACATTTTTATTTCTCCTATTACTTTTTAATTATACTTTTCTAAAACTGTTAAGCAGCTTTCTTTTTTCCGACTTCGTCAATAACCGAAACGAGATCGCGAATAACTGCATTAATTGCACCAACAATACCCGATGCAGGTGCTCCGATACTGCCGACAATGCTCGCCATAATTTCTTCTTTTGTTGGCATAGATGCAATCACATCTAATTGTTCGGCACCGTAAAATGTTGTTTCAAGATAGCATCCTTTGAACGTAAATTTTTTCGAGTCATCAAAATATTTTTTGATGATCTTTGCCGGGGCAACAAAATTTTCTCCCGCAAAAGCAACACCGATCATACCAACAAGTTGATCGCTGAATTTTTCGTACCCACCGATTTGTTCAAGAGCTTTCTTGAAAAGAGTATTTTTAAGTACCTTGTACGTTACTCCTTCTTTCACAAATGAAGCTCTAAGCTTGTTAATGTCAGCAACATTAACACCGCTGTAGTTCACTAAAAACATTCCGGAAGAGTTTTGTATAAGTTCCTTAATCTTCTCAATGATTTCTACTTTTTCTGATTTTTTCATCGTTCTCCTAAATTAATTCCATTTGTAGAATCAGTTAATAATTCAACCAGTCGGTTAGAAGCATTTTTACATCCCGTTCACAACCGGGATGAGTGCGTAAACTTTTTTATACTTTAAGAGACAGAACAGCTTCGTCTTTTGAAATCTTCAAACCAGGTCCCATAGTTGACGAAAGATAAACACTCTTAACATAAATACCTTTTGCAGATGAAGGTCTCATCTTAATAATCGTCTGCAAGAAAGCGCGTGTATTATCTGCAAGCTGATCAACTCCGAACGATAATTTTCCAAGTGATGTATGAACGATACCTGCTTTCTCAACTCTAAACTCAATTTTGCCGGCTTTAACTTCCTTAACAGCCTTTGCAACATCCATTGTAACTGTACCGCTCTTTGGATTAGGCATTAAACCTTTTGGGCCAAGTACACGACCAAGTTTTCCAAGTTCGCCCATAGTATCAGGAGCAGCAATAATTACATCAATATCAGCCCATCCGCCTTTAATTTTTTCAATATATTCTTCAAATCCGGCATATTCTGCTCCGGCATTTAAAGCGGCTTCGGCAAGAGCTCCTTTCGCAATAACCAAAACAGTAACTTTTTTCCCTGTTCCATGCGGCAATGATACTGTACCTCTTACCATTTGATCTGCGTGACGCGGATCTACACCAAGACGAATAGCGCAATCAAGTGTTTCATCAAATTTTACTTTTGATGTTTCTTTCAGAAGTTTTATTGCGTCTTCGACAGTATAATCCTTCTGCTTGTCAACTTTCTCATTAATTGCTTTTATTCTTTTTGCAATATTTTTCTTTGCAACTTTCATTTTTAATTCCGCTAAAATTTAGTTAAAAATTATTCCTCGACTGTAAATCCCATACTGCGAGCTGTACCGGCAATCATACTAGCTGCATGCTCAACATCGTGCGCATTAAGATCAGGCATTTTAAGCTGAGCAATTTCCTTTACTTGAGCTTTTGAAACTTTTGCAACTTTTGTTTTATTCGGTTCGGCTGAGCCTTTTTCAGTTTTAGCAGCTTTCTTTAAAAGCACTGCTGCAGGAGGTGTTTTTGTGATAAATGTAAATGATTTATCAGAAAATACAGTAATAACAACAGGAATAATCAATCCATCTTTATCAGCAGTTCTGGCATTAAACTGTTTGCAGAACTCCATAATGTTAACACCCTTTTGACCTAACGCTGGACCAACTGGCGGCGATGGATTCGCTTTACCAGCAGGAATCTGTAGCTTAATAAATCCTTCTACTTTCTTTGCCATTTTTTTACCTAATTATTATTTCTCTAATTCAGCTTGAACAAAATCAATTTCGACAGGAGTTTTTCTCCCGAATATCGAAACCATTACCTTAATTTTCATTTTTTCTTCATTTACTTCTTGAATAACACCTGAGAAGTTATTGAATGGACCATCTATAATTTTAACAAAATCGCCCGCACGGAAAATAGTATCTGTTCTTTCGGTTTCATCACCTTGAGTAATTCTACCTACTATTCGTTTAACTTCTTCGGGTTGTAACGGAATTGGAGTTTTAGCAGATCCTAAAAATCCCATAACCGAAGGAGTGTTGATAATAAAATCTTTTACTTTGATATCGAGATCGGCACAAACAAGAATATAACCTGGGAAGAAATTCTTCTTCTTAGTTTTCTTTTTACCATCCTTAACTTCGAAAACTTTTTCGGTGGGAACCAGTATTTCAAAAATTCTTGCACGAAGTTCATCGCTATCACGCAACTCATTTTCAATCAGAGATTTAACTTTATTCTCATGACCCGAAAAGGTTCTTACCACGTACCATTTTGATTTTTCGTTTTCCAAGATTAGAATAATCCTTTAATAAGACTTGTTATGCCCATGTCAATTATATAGGTGAATACAGCTAAGATTAAACAAACGACTATTACAACATTTGTCGATTCTTTAAGCTCTTCTTTTGTCGGCCAGGTAACTTTTTTCATTTCCCTGACTACATCGTTTACAAAGTTGATAATTTTTTCTTTCATCGTTTTCCGGTCTAAATTATTCCGTGCACGTCAGGAGGGACTCGAACCCCCAACCTGCGGTTTTGGAGACCGCTGCTCTGCCAATTGAGCCACTGACGTATTATTTAGTTTCCTTAAATACTACATGTTTGCGAGCAATCGGGTCATATCTCTTAAACTCAACTCTACCAGGATGATTTCTTTTATTCTTCTTGGTAGAATATCTGTAACCTGTATTAGCTGTACTTTCCAAAATTATTATTTGTCTGACGTTTTTCGATTTTGCCATTTCCTAATTCCTAATAACTAATTTTTTATAACAATATAAATAATCAGAATAAAAAGACTAATCTTCTTTATAAACCGATAATTCAGTAAGTATTCTTTATTGAGCTGATGACCGGGATTGAACCGGTGACCTCTTCCTTACCAAGGAAGTGCTCTACCAACTGAGCTACATCAGCCTTTAATTCCAAAGACTAATTTCTTGTTAATCTCTATCTCGTACCAAATACGGGATGCTCTACTAACTAAGCTTCATCAGCTTTTTGGTGAGCGGGAGACGGGACTCGAACCCGCGACCAACAGCTTGGAAGGCTGTGACTCTACCAACTGAGTTACTCCCGCATATACAAAAAAAACAAAGAACTTGATTTTTAGAAGATCATCCTTCTAAAAACCTAAACAATAAAACTTATTTCCGAAAATGATTGACGAAGTACGAATAAATTGGGCTCTATCCTCCTTCATCAATACCGTATTTGTGGGCGGCGAGGGATTCGAACCCCCAAAGGCTTAAGCCAACGGATTTACAGTCCGCCCCGGCTCTCCAACTCCGGCGTCCGCCCGGGTGTATTTTACCCATCAATTCAAAAAGCGAGCTTCAAATATAGATGCCCACCTTTAAAAAAGCAAGAATTGTTTGAAACAAAAATTTATTCATCTTATATATTTATCAAAAAATTTCCATTTCTATATCTTATTAGAAACAATACAAATAAAATTCTATCTTTCGATTCAAATTTTGAACAATGAGGACTTTATGAAAATTGCTATTATTGGTTGCGGAAATATGGGTTTAACTTATGCCAAATCATTTTTACAGTACCATAAAGCAAATAAGGAAAATCTTATTTTGGTTGAAAAAAATGAAGAGCACAATAATAAACTTAAAGACTTAAATTTTGGGAAAGTTACTTTCGGCGTGAATGAAGAAGTTTTAAACTCCGATGTGATAATTCTGGCCGTTAAACCCCAAGATCTCAATTCGATTTTGCCTGCATTATCGGGAAAAATAAATCCGGAAACATTATTAATTTCAATTCTTGCGGGTGTAAAAGTTTCAAGACTAAAAAACGCTCTTAATCATAATTTTGTTGTACGCGCAATGCCAAACATGTGTGCTCAATATGGCATGGGAATAACTGCTTATTTCCCTTCCGAGGAGGTCGGAATACACCAAATATCAACTGTTGAAAATCTTTTAAGTACAACAGGTCGTGCATTTATGGTGGATGATGAAAACTTAATGGATGGCGTAACAGCAATCAGCGGAAGCGGCCCAGCTTACTTTTATTATATAGTATCAACTATGGTTGAAACCGCTAAAGGAATGGGATTTGATGAAAGCTTAGCAACACTTCTCGTTCTTCAAACAATGCATGGAGCTTATCATGTTATTAACAATTCCGATACCGATCTTGAAACATTAATTAAAAAAGTTTCTTCGAAAGGCGGTACAACAGAAGCTGCTTTCGACGTTTTAAAACAAAATAAATTTGCCGAAATATTTACCAACGCAATGAAACGCGCCGAACAAAGATCGAAAGAACTATCAGGAAATTAAACTTGCAAGCGGAAGTTTAAACTTCCGCTTCGTGTTTTTCTTTATGATATTGGAAAAGTTTATAATTGATACTATCGCTCAATGCTTTAAAACTTGCTTCAATAATATTTGATGAAACTCCAACTGTTCCCCAGGTATCATTCCCATCGCTCGATTCAATCATAACTCGCACTTTTGCTGCAGTGCCGTCCTTTTCATCAAGCACACGTACTTTATAATCCACAAGTTTTATTACAGCAATCTCAGGATAAAATCTTAAAAGAGCTTTCCTCAATGCTTGATCGAGAGCGTTAACCGGACCGTCACCGTCCGAAGCCGTGTGTTCAATTTCATTATTCACTTCAATTTTTAAAACCGCTTCGGAAGACGAATGTCCCATCGCATCATAAAAAACATTTACTTTTGAATCGATAAGTTTAAAGAACGGAGAAAATTCATTTGTCTCAGAACGAAGGATCAATTCAAACGAAGCTTCCGCGCCGTCGAATTGATAACCGTCGAATTCCATCGATTTAATATTTTCTACAACACGTTTGCTTATTTCTTTGTGTTCGGAAAGATCTATACCGACTTCTTTAGCTTTGTATTTTACATTACTCTGTCCCGAAAGATCGGAAACCAAAACTCTTTGTTTATTCCCAACTGTTTCCGGTTCAATATGTTCATACATTCTGCTTTCTTTCATTACAGCACTTACGTGAACACCGCCTTTATGTGCAAAAGCCGATTTACCTGTATAAGCCGCACGTGTGTTCGGATGAATATTCATCAACTCGTAAACATAATTTGAAACCGATGTGAGATGATTCAAATTTTCTTTTTGGTTGGTTTCGTGATTCAGTTTTAAAATTATATTTGGAATAATACTGCAGAGATTAGCATTGCCGCATCTTTCGCCAACGCCGTTTGTTGTTCCTTGAACATGCTCTGCGCCTGCTTTAACCGCCGCAATTGAGTTAGCAACAGCCAAATCGCAATCGTTGTGAGTATGAATTCCAATTTTAACGTTGAATTTACTTTTCACATCTTTTACAATTTCATAAATCTCTTCGGGCATTGATCCGCCGTTTGTATCACAAAGAGTTAAAGTATCGGCACCGCCGTCAACTGCTGCTTGAAGCATTTTTAAAGCAAATTCAGAATTGAATTTATAACCGTCAAAAAAATGTTCCGCATCAAATATCACTCTTCTCCCAAAAGATTTTAAATAACTGACCGACTTGAAAATCAATTGCGCATTTTCTTCATCGCTTAATCCCAAACCTTTTTGTGAATGAAGCTGCCATGTTTTTCCGAAAATAGTAATCACCGGAGTTTCGGATTTTATAAGAGCATTTAGATTTTGGTCACCTTCAACATCAGACAATAATCTTGCAGTTGAACC